>WNFY01006077.1_pt1 | contig 10819 bp, 17 predicted proteins | sample 5400091 | NCBI WGS metagenome assembly WNFY01 (sample SAMN13153364, study PRJNA577476) | soil metagenome | isolation source: 60 cm soil or saprolite under grassland replicate 1 | place: USA:California | collected 2016-06-15
TGTGATGCGCCGCCGGTGCCAACATCGACGATCGTAACGTCGGCCCGCTTGCTACATTGCTACACGTCCCAGATTCGCCGTCATTTTCCGGCGCGCTCGCCGTCCCGCCTAAGTCTCAGCAAGCCCCCGATTCCTCGCCCGACACTGCTCTCCTACTCGCTCCTGCACTCTCCTGCAATCTCGCCGGACCCACGTTCGACTCCCGGCGCCTCCACCTAAAGTTCTAAGTAGTTAAGTACCAAAACGGCCCTTGTCGCCCACCTGTCGCCCAGCGTTCGGCGCGGGTGCGGCGCTGCTGCCGAGGCCATCGAGCAGCTTCACCGCGTGCCGGGGCACGTCGGGACTGAGATGCGCGTAGCGCATCGTCATCTCGATCGTGGCGTGCCCGAGCAGCTCCTGCACCACCTTCATCGCCGCCCCGCGCATCACCAGGTGCGAGGCGAACGTGTGCCGAAGAACATGCCAGCCCACCTGGCGGAGGCGGGCCCTTCGGCAGGCGCGCCAGAAAGGATGCTTGACCTCGTTCTTCTTCCACATTCGCCCCGCGGTGTCGCAGAACACGAGCGGCCCCCGTAGGTGCCGCTCGGCCTTGAGCGCCGCGATCGCCTCGTCTCCGAGTGGCTCGAAGGTCCGCATCCGACTCGCCGGACGCGGAAAAAGCGGCGGTGGGCGAGTTATCTACTTCTACCTGAACGAAGGCATGCCGCTCTTTGCATTGATGGTCTACGCCAAGAATCAGGCGGCACAGCTCACCAAGGCCCAGGAAAAAGAGCTTGCCGCGATTGCGAGCGGCATCAAGAAGACCAAGAAGGAGCGCACATGAACAAGAAGGATTTTGTGGCCCTGAAGGCGAGCCTGCAGGACGCGGTCGCGTACCTGAGCGGCGACAAATCTCGGGGGCGAGCCACCGTCATCGACGTAGAAAGGCTTGACGTGGGAGAAATCCGCAACAAAGTCGTCACTGGCGTCGCAGGAGAACTCGAAATTCGGCATTCCAACGTCGCAATCCTGTTTCAGGCACGTGCGCCGCGCTCGCGTTCACGAACCTGCAGCATATAAACCGCGCGCTTGCGACACCGCTCGCTGCTGTCGTTTTGAGCGATGTCCTTCAGCGACTGGTCGAATTCAGGCCATTCCGTGTATCCCACCGCTGCCAGGGACGCTTCTCGGACCGCCGAGTCGGCGTGAGCGAGGCCCTCTTTCAGTGTTTCTGCGAAGCGCCCGTCGCAGCGGAAGGGAGCTCCGACGCCTATTCGGAGAATCGCGAGGATTTGAGCGGTGTCGTGCGGAGCTTTCCGCCAGTCCTGCAGCAGCTCGTCGTCGCTCCAGATGGGAAGCTTTTTCCTGATGATCTCACGCGCATGGTCCATCTGCGCCCCGCTCACCACAACGTAGCTGCATTCAGCAATCGGGTCTTCGAGGTAGACGAGCTTGATATCCTCATCCTCTGCGGCGTATTCGAGTTCGAAGGGGATCTCTTTTTCGAGGTCACCGGGTCTTCTGGCTCGAAGCAACCAGTCGTTGTTCATACAGACGGCTCCGAACTCGACCTTGCTGTGCTTCCTGAAGATCAGCCGTCGCCTTGGTTCCATGATTCTGCCCTCCGCGGACTTACTTTAGTTCAGAGATCGAACGCTGAGGGCAGGGAGGATAAGGCCCGTTGTCGACATGCGGCATGCTTTCGATAAGGCCGCTTCCGTTAGTGGCGCCGATGGATTCGGACGTGCGCGAATGGCAGGCCAGGCTCGCCGGGAAGTTCGCGACCCTGTTCGCGGGATCATGATGGCGAATCGTCGGGCGGCCGTCGTCCTCGTAATGTCTGGCCTACCGCCGACGCCGAAACACCTCGCGGCTCACCTGCTCGAAGATCGCCGAAGCGTGCTCGCTCGCCTGTTCATCGAAGCCGGCGCCATCAAGCATTCCGGGGGCGCTGATATCGAAGTGATCCCGTAACTCGAGCGGCGACATGCCTTGCGCACTCCCTTCCTTCAGGTACCTCGCGATCGCGGCCCGAATCTTTCGCTCGTTACCACGAGCCTTACGTAGATCCTTGGTGTGGTTGGCCAGGAAGCGGCTTAGACCTAGTTCGGTGTGCTCCTGCTTCTGGCTTTCGCCCTCCCGGCGCTCAAGATCTTGGACGCGCGGGTCGTCGTCCGGCGCGCGCTCGAGATCCGCGTATTCGGCAGCAGTGGAGGCAAGGACCCGGACGATGGCTCGGTGCCCTCTTTGGCGCGCGACCTCCAGCGGGCTCGGCTTCGGATTCTCATTCGCGCCCCATTGGAGCAGTTCGCGAACAACGGCGAGATTGCCTGCCGCGGCTGCGTAGTACAGCGCGGTCTCCGATCTCCGTGTCTTCGCGGCCGTGTTGCATCCCGCCCCGAGCAGGCTCCCCAGGATCCGCTTGGCGATCGCGGGGCGCACACCGGCCGCCTTGGCGAGGGCGTGCAGCGGCGTCTCCTTTTCCGCATTCCGTGCCGACGCGCTGGCATTGTTTCCGAGCAGATGGTCGACCACGTCCGCCGCGCCGCCGGCCGCGGCGCGGTGGAGAGGGGTCTCACCCGCGTTCGTGCGCGCATTGACGTCGGCACCCGATCTCACCAACAGCATCGCCGCGTTCAGCCATCCCGTGCCGGCAGCGACGTGAAGCGGAGTCTCACCGAGGCGATTGCGCACACCGACATCGCCGCCTTGTTCGATGAAAAGCTGCACGGCGTTGGTCGGGTCGCCGCGATTCCAACGGGGCCAGCTCGGAAGACGTCGCCGCGTTGTGCCGCGCATCAGCGCGACCAGCTGCCGGCGCGACGCCGGCGCGCTTCGGTCTCCGCCTTGAGGTAGGCGCGGCGCTCGAGGAATCGGCCCACGGCAACCCGTACCGCTCCCTCGCGGAGAAGCAGGCGGCCGAGATCGTCCCAGACGTCGCCCGATTTGTCCTGCCACGCAAAGTCCGAAACCTGGCCGGTGTTTGTTCGGTCCGCACCGTTGGCGATTTTGCTGCACGGAAGCTGCTTTCGGGTCCCCAAATTCCCCCGCATCAGAGTGTCTTGGTAGATGTCGCGGGTCGGACCCGGAACCGCGCTGCGATTCACGACCTCTCTCACGGCGGCAACCCCTCCCGATTCGCTCCCGGCGATTGAGCTTGAGTGTAGCTTATGGGCCCTCACTCGTGATCATCCGAGCGACCACACGAGACGGCCTCGTGGTCCACAATCATCAAGATGCCCTTAAAAACAAGGCGATCTGCGCGTTGGGGACAGGAAGAACAAGCGCCGGGTTGTCTGATGATAGGGCGCTCTGTCACTCCTTACGCCTCATCGTTCCCCGGGCCCTGCCGGGCTCTGCAGACCGCTAGCGAGCACGGGCATTCGGACATCGAAAAATTGCTTACGACGGCCGGCGCGAAGAAATAGAGCTATACGACCGACTCACGCTCCGGATTCCACTCGCCCTCGATCATCCGCCAGGTGCTCCAGTTGGGGACCACTTGAGCGGCCTTCCCCAGCTTCACCGATAGCGCTCGTCGACGAGCTCGGGTAGTGTCGATCGACCATGACGCGCGCAGCGGTAGCGCAGCGAATTCTCCGAAGGGCCCTCGGATTTCTGGTGAGCGCGGTCGTGATCGGGGCTGGGATTGCGCTCGCTTCCAGACTGCCGCCGCGCCATCAGCTTACGGTCATGGCCATCGGCTTCTCGGTCGGTGGAGCACTCGCGGGCGCCGTGTTGACCTCCATCGCCTTCGGATCGTTCCGGACCGCTTCGATCGTGTGCAGCGCGGCAGCCGTCGCACTAGGGGGAATGTGGTTCGTGCTCCTCGCTCCGACCGAAGCGGAGCGCACCGAACTGTTACTCGCCGCTGGGGCGGGATGGGCAGCCGCGGGACTCCTGATGGGCCTGGGGTTCACTCGTTGGGATCGCAGAGCGTGGCTCTTGCTCCTCGGCCCGCTCGTATTCGGCGCATCCGGTGTCGCGAGCCGGCTCGCGTTCGATCTCGTGCAGGACCCGGTGCTCGCCCTGGTCACCGCCAGTCTAGTTGCAACGGTACTCGGCGGCGCGCTGTTCAGCACCGCGGCGATGCTCCTCAACTGACGAGCCGCTCGCTCCCCGTTGCGTTCCGATCCCCTCGGCACCGGATCAGCACCGACTCCGCGCCCGGCCGTCACGGCCTGAATCAGGTATGGGCCGCTGCCAGTCCAACGCCTGGGACTGCAAGAAAAGCTGCCGCCGATAGCCGCCTCTGCGGGGGGGCATAGGCCTGGATCACGGCGTCACGCGGGAGCTGACCGCGGCGTTCAAGGCGTCGGGCTTCGAGGTCTACCCGCTGGCGTTCGTTTACCTCGCGCGACCGTCCTGCCCAGACCGGTTAGCCCATGCCCTTGCCACCACGCAACCGCTCGATCGCGGAGGAGCGGTGGCAGCGTTCATGGAGAGATTTTCGGCCGAGCAGAAGGCGAAGCGGAAGAAATCGAACGACGCCACCAACCAGCGTAAGAGAGATAGAGAGCTGCTGGCGGCGAAGGCGCGAGCTTCAACGCCTTCTCGGGCCCATGGTGGTACTGTCTTTCAGGCCGACAGGGACATTTCCAATTGGGAGGAACGGGGCCACTTCTAAGTGGGCCTGACAAAGGGCGCTTGTTCCGCTTATCCTCCCGTACGAGCGCCGGGCCGAGCGGACGGCTACCGCAACGGGACAAAGGCCAGGTCGCTCACGGGGCCGACGGGGCCTGGCGAGCTGACGCTGCCGCGAGGCCGGCTCGCCACCGGCGCCGTTGAGAGCCTCGACGAGGCCGGGGATGAACTCCTGACCTTCTACTCGTTCCCGAAGGAGCAGTGGAAGACCATCCGCACGACGAACGTGATCGAGCGGATCAACGAAGAATTCAGGCGACGCGTGAAGAGATCCAGGGTTCGTTCCCGACGGAGAGCTGCGCACTGGTCCTGCTCTACAGCCTCGTCGCCAGCGGCCAGATCAACCTGCGCCGCCTCGACGGTTACGAGAAGATCGTCGACGTCATCAGCGAGGAGAACGCCGCCGCGTAACGAGTCGTGTTACACAACCCCAACGTCGCATCCGGGAGAAGCGCCATCACCAAATTCCACATCAAGCGGGACACGACCCCCGCGTTGCAACAGCTGCTGCTGGCGTTGAGCGTGACTGCCGTGGTGTGCCTGGCGCCTGGGTGTAGCAGAGATCCCAAAGCCTCACCGGCAACTCGACCTTCCGCCGCCGGGGGAAAGGCTCATAACAACTCGATGACAGACGACGACCTACGGCAGTACATCGACGAGCGCGCGGCCTCGTTCGAGAAGGTGGACGCACCGCTCGATCTCGGCACCGCTGTACCCGTGGAGAACGACGCCTTTCGTGAGTTGGTCAAGCTGCCCAAGGCGACCACGCCGGCACTCACTGATGCCGCGCAACGCGCAACGGCAAAGGTCGCTGCTCATCTCGCAGCGGTGCTCGGCCGCCGCGACGATCCGAATGCCATCCCCTCACTCCAGGCGCTGCAAGCGCACTTCGAAAAAATAGAGCCGAAGAACCCTTGGACATACGCCGTGGTCGGCCAGTGCCGCCTGGCGATCCAGGCGCTTTCCGCTCAACCTTGACCTGCTGCGAGCAGCTCAAGGTCTTGGAGTGGTCAACGCACGTGGCGGAGCGGAAAGCCCCAACGCGAGCCGCTGGACAAAATCGAACGGCGGCGACGCACCGGAAGGTCAGCCAGGAGGTGATTGTCGTGCTGGTCGTCGCCTGCAACGCCGCGGCCGGCGCCCAGCATTCGGGGCGGCGCGCGACATCGCAGCCGCCGGTTGCGCTGGTCGCTTCGTACCAGTTCACACAAGGCAGGAGCGGCTATACGGAGGTCTGGTTCCTCGACAACCGGGGGAAGGAGTTCATGCTATCGCGCCCGCTCGACAACATGCTCGGGGAGTACACCTCCCACGGAAGCCTGTCGTCGTCCGACGTCGCCAGGCTCATTAAGTTTGCGCGCCCGGTCGCACGAAGCCTGAACCGGGCCGACCTCGAGCACGCGGTCATGCTCGTCGCAGCTGCGCAGCGGAGCACCCTCGGGACGCACCAAAAGCGGAAGAGCTGCAATGACGGCTCCACGGTCAAGATCCACGCCTATGTCCTGCCGCCTGGAAAGATCTCGCAGCAGGCGGTTCTTTTGCATTACAGCTTCTGCGGAAGCGTCGTCGACGAGAACCTCTCGCCCGAGGCACAGGAACTGATCGGCTGGACCCGTCTCCGGTGGAGCCAGGCCCGACCGTCGGCGCCGTGAGGGGGCGCGGGACGTGCGCAGGCGGGCCCGCGTTAGTTCGGCAACACCGTGAACAGGAGGTTCCCGCCCGCCGCGGTGTAGTGCGTCCCGCGGAAGTCCCGGCAGGGGGGCCGAAGGCCCGAGGCGATCTCCGGCACGTCCGAACACCTCGGCGATGCGCCGCCTCCAGCACCACCCCAGACGCCCGTGCGGGCTGTCATGATTTGGCGCGAGGCTCAGAACCAGCCGACGAGGGCAAGGCCGAAGTAGGGGATGTTGGCGTCGGGCATGCCCGAAGAGCCGCCGTCCTGGCATTCCACAGGAGAAAGAGAAGAAGCGGAGGGGCGGTGGCTGGCGCCCTGCGCGAGCATGTGACAGTAGCCGACGAAATAGCGGACCGCGAACCTGATGAGGACGGGAGAGATCGAAGCGAACATCGTCCGGCTGAACGAAGATGCGCGGCTCCCCCAGATCCCCGAGCTCGTCGCGCGAAAGCTGGCCGGGCCCGAGAAGGCAACACTCGATGACGCGGACGTGGCGTTCCATGAAGCCGAGGTCGCCAGGCTCCGCCGCGAGCTCGAAACAGCCGGCGCATCGAGCTCGCTCGCAGAGGAACCGACGGCGCGAGAGGCGTTGCACGATCTGCTCCTGCGTATCCGCCTGGGCCAGCGGTAGCACCGCCGCCTAAAGGCGCGGGCCGCTGCCGCGACCGGCGTACCAAACCGCGAGTATGGTGACCGCCGTCGATGCCACGTCGACCTCCCAGTAGACGTGGTAGCGCGATCGACCGATCAGCAGACGGCGAACCTCCGGAACCGGGGCTTGCGGGTACGCCTTACCGATCAGAGGCGAGGTTTCGAGAAGTCGAACGGCCGATTCGAGCTCGCGGCTGAAAATGTCCGGAGCGGCCGGGCGGTTCTCTCGCCACCAGCTCTCGATCGTCTCGACCTGCGCGTCGGCTGTCCGGGAGAACCCGACCCGATACCGCTTCATCCGCGGCGGAGCTTGGCCAGGACCTCATCCGCGGGGACGACCTCGCCGCGTTGAGCCTCTTCGTGGCCGCGAGCTATTGCCGCGTGGAGACGCGCGCGCTCGTCCTCGTCCAGATCATCACCGTCGTCGACGATGGCGAGATCGACCTCGGTCCCTTCAGGAGCGTCGTAGGGCTCGTCGAGCTTCAGCCGACCTTGGTGAACCTGCGCCTTGAGCTTCAGCACGGCCTCTAGGTTACCTCGCAGCCTTCTCAAGGGCCACCATCGCTCTTCCCTTCGGAGCGGGGCGGCAAGCCAATCTGGCCGCCGGACGACGCAAGCCGGCCCTCAGACGCCGCGACGAATGCGTCGAGGTCCGCTCTGCGAACGCGGTACTTGCGGCCCGGCTGGGCGCCGTTACCCGGCCGGCTCGCCTTCAGCGCGCCCGACTGGATCCAGCCCTGCGCATCACGAGGTGAGAAGCGAACGTGTGCCTCAGCGTGTGCCATCCGATCCGTCGCAGCCCTGCCCGCTTGCACGCGCTCCACAGGGGCCACTTGCAAGCGCCCCTGCGAAGCATCCTGCCCGCGTCGTCGCAGAAGACGAGCTCTCGGCGAAGGTGCCGCTGCCGCTTGAGCGCAGCGAGCGCCTTCTCGTTGAGCGGGATCTCCCGCGACTTGCCGCTCTTCGGCGTGCCAATCACCCCACGAGCGACCGCGCGTCGAACGAGCAGCCGCCCCCGGACGAGATCGACGTCCTCCCAGCGGAGCGCGAGCAACTCGCCCTGCCGCAGGCCGGAGAGATTGACAGGGCCGTCGACGCACTTCGCGGGACCCGGTACTCGCGGGGCGGTTCCGAGCTCGCACGACTCCTCCACGACGAGTCGGGAATGACCCTGGTTATCGACGATCAAAAGCCCGACGTCGTCCGCATTGTGGTCGCAAATCTACCCGTCGATAATCGCGATTTCGAGACAGCGGCACGTAGGACTCCGCGCATAACAATGCGGCGTCTCCGTGCACTCGACGACGTTCTGAGAGAAGCCCGCCGAGCCACGAAGGAGGCACAGCGTCGGGGGATCCCCACCTTGTTGCTCTTGCCAGAACTGGCTATCCCTCGTCGCCTCGAGCGCAGCCTAGTGAACCACGCCACCAAAGAGGAGATCTCGTTGGTGGCCGGTCTTGAATACCGACATGCCATTGGCGGAGTTAAGAACGAGGCGATCGGCATCTTCCCCTTGGGGTTTCAGAAAGCGATCCCGGTGACCTGGACGAAACGCAATCCAGCGCGGACCGAGCAGAGCGCGCTGGCGAAGCTCGGCGCCGGCTTTGCCGCGCCTTCGGCGACGCAACGACTGGTGGTGCGGTCGTCTCACGGACGTATTGGCGTGCTGATCTGTAGCGAGATTCTCGAATCGGCCGCCCTTGCCAGCTTAACCGGGCGGATCGAAGTCTTACTCGTACCCGCATGGAATCCCGACACCGGGACGTTCGAGCATGTGACGCACGCCGCGGCTAGCATGCTCGTCCACTGCTTTGTTGCGGTCGCGAACAACGCGGAGGCGTCGGATTCCAGAATCGTGTCGCCGGTAGCCGCGCCCCGGCATTTACGGGAGTGGGCACGGATAATCCACCGGGGCCAGAGTCGAGTGATCTGGGGCGACCTTCCTGTGGGGACGCTGCGTGCTGTTCATGAAGGTACTGCGCCAGCCGGACCGGCCAATCAGAAGCAAAAGGCTATGACCTACCGACCTCTCCCACCTGGATGGCGGCAGTAGCGGCAAGACCATGACGCTGGTTCGCTTCTAGAAGTCTCGTATCTGGCCCTGGGGCGGCACCGTCGACGTATCGTTTGACCCCCGGATCGCGCCGCAGGTAAGCGACGCCGGCAGAAGATCGCGGGAAAGCGCTTGGTGGACCTGCAACCCGGCCGTGGTTCCCAGACAAATTTGGGGCGGACCGGACAAGTACCTAACGGTGTTTGACTCGCGACTCTTCGCTGTTGGCATCCTGGCCGCAATGTGCGGGGCCGGCTGCTCGGCCTCGCGCGGAGCGCCGAACCCCGACGCCACCCCCGACGGTCCAGTTGACGGCGCCGCGAGCTGTACGCCTCTCGTCGCGAGCGCATGCTCGGGGGGAACTGGGGCCGTCTGCCAGCCGACCTGGACGGATGTGCTCGCGAGCTCCGCGTGCGCGAGACCGGGCATCGACCGTCGCACCGACTGCGGCCTTTATCATGTCCGGGCTGTCTCGAATGGCGGCGACAGCGTCGCCTATTACTATTACGACGCCGCGACCGGCCAGCTGGTGGCGATCTACCCGCCTCAGGGACTCGATAGCTGCGTCGCTGTGTCGCCCGCCGGCGTCACAACCGCATGTGCACCTGCCCAGCTTTCGGGATTCTCCGACGTCTGTCTCCCCGACGGGGGAACTGCTTCCGGCGAGAACGGTGCGCCGACGAGGCTGACCGGGCTATCGTCCGCCGCTTGACGGGGCGCGACCCCGACAGCGTCTTCCTACCCGGCAGGGGGCCGAAGGCCCCGGAAATCGAGGGCCGGCTCGGTTAACGGAAGGCAGCCTATCGGCCGAAACCAGCGTTTGTTCCCCTTATCCCCCCGCAATCGGTGAGCGTCCTGCTGAACACGGGCGACGGAAGATTCGGGCCCAACGCGGACTACCGGACCGACATCTATCCCAACGACGTGGCGATCGGCGACTTCAACGGCGACGGCAACCTGGACGTCGTGACGGCCAACCTCAACGGGTACACGGTCAGCGTGCTGCGCGGGCCTGGCGACGGAAGGCTCGCCGCCAAGGTCGATCTTCCGACGGTCAACACGCGCTGGGTGGCGGTGCGCGACGTGAACGCCGACGGCAAGCTGGACATCGTCACCGACGGCCCGAGCGTTCTGGCGGGCAGGGGCGACGGGACGTTCGCCGCGCATGTGGACTACCTCGCCGGGTACGATACGTACAACTTCATTCTTGCTGACGTGACCGGTGACGGGCGGCCTGACGACCTGCTGGTCGGAAACACGGACACGGTGACGTTGTTGCCCGGCACGTCGAACGGCTTCGGCGCCGCGCCGCTCGTGTACGCCACCGGGGCCGGCCCGGGCACTCTCTGGCTGGCGGCCGGCGACCTCGACGGCGACGGCAGGATCGACTTGGTGTTTCCCTCCGGAAACACGGTGGTTGCGCTCCTGAACACGTGTCCGTGACGCAACCCACGCCGCGAAACGCCGACTTCCGCTTCCGCTCCCGCGAGACACTTGAGATAATTTCGGCCCGGTGGTCACGGCGTCGCGCAATGGTCTGCTGGTGGCGTTGGCGCTGCTGGGCGCGTGCCGGCGATCGGGCGGCGGCGCCGACGATGTCAGGGTGACGCGTGCGCTGGATCCGCCGGCGTCGATCGGCGCGGAGACGCCGATCGACTCGGTGGTCTACACCGACCGCGAAGGCGATCAGACGTATCCCTTCGCAGCGGCCGGTGGCCCGGGCGCCCTCATCGTCTGGCGCGGCAACAGCCGCCCGGAGTTCGCGGTGTCCGAGCTTCTCATCTACGCCGCGCGCATCGACGCGGCCGGCGCGCCGT
>WNFY01006364.1_pt1 | contig 10817 bp, 9 predicted proteins | sample 5400091 | NCBI WGS metagenome assembly WNFY01 (sample SAMN13153364, study PRJNA577476) | soil metagenome | isolation source: 60 cm soil or saprolite under grassland replicate 1 | place: USA:California | collected 2016-06-15
TTTGTGTCTGGTGAGTGTGGAATATAACGAGTCGGAGATGTAGCGGCACGACAAGAAGCCGTGCCACTGCAAGGCTCAACCATTCAGCCTAGTGTGTGATGTCGTAAGCCTCCCCCTGCTGGACCTCCGCCATTGCTTCGTTAACCAGCCGCATCGCATTCTCGCGGTGACCGCCTTTCGTAGCTGTAGCTTTCTCCAGCTCGTTTTTTGCTTGCTGGAGATGACCAAGCGCAGCGCTCATATGTGGCTCATGTCTCGCCATCTCACGGGTTTGGGGCGGATTGCCTGCCGAGTACACACTCAGCCCGATCAACAATGTCAAAGTGCTGCAAACGGCGATTATTCTGGCTCGCATATCTCCTCCATCTCGTCGGATAAATTCCGAAAACCGAGGTTTGAGACGCCTCGACATACCTGCAGGTTGCTCTTTAGATATCCCACTTCGCTACGGTTGTTAACGTATCCAGCCCTTGCCGGGACTCAACCGGATTCTGCTACACTGTCACGCTTCGAGGTCGCCTCTAATCATGACGATGGATTATGTTCTGGCTGATTGCAAAGCTGGGCGCGGCACGCATAATCGAACTCACCAGCAATCCAGCGCTTACCAATTTCACTCTGACCAAGCTGTTGTGGGTACGAGACAACGAACCTGAACTCTGGAAGCGATTTCGCCGGGTGCTTCTGCCAAAAGATTACGTCCGTCTCCGGCTGACCGGCGAACATGCCATTGACGTCGCAGACGCCTCGGGCACACTGATGCTGGATGTGGCGCATCGCCGCTGGTCCGAGGAAATGATGTCGGCTGCCGGCCTTCCTATCAGCTGTCTCCCGAAGGTCTTTGAATCACCGGAAGTGTGCGGACGAATGAACGCAGCAGGTGCGGCACACACCGGACTGAACGAGGGAACACCAATTGTTGCCGGAGCCGGAGATCAAGCTGGCGGCGCGGTAGGAATGGGGATCGTTCGTGCCGGAGCAGTCAGCGCAACCATCGGCACTTCGGGCGTGGTTTTTGCCGCAACGGATTCTCCCGCGCTGGATAAGAAAGGCCGCGTACACACTTTCTGTCACGCCGTCCCCGGTCGCTGGCACGTAATGGGAGTTACTCAGGCCGCTGGTTTGTCATTCCGATGGCTGCGCGATCTCCTTCGCACCTCTGAAAGCCTTTCCTATGATGACCTCATTCGCGAGGCGGCAACGGTCCAGCCGGGATCTGACGGTGTTCTGTGGGCACCCTATTTGATGGGCGAACGCACGCCGCACCTAGATCCCAATGCGCGTGGCACTCTGACTGGCCTGGCGGCCAGTCACACGCGCGCGCACGTCACGCGAGCGATCCTGGAAGGGGTCGCCTTCAGTCTTAAAGATACATTTTCTCTTTTCGAAGAAATGCGAGTGCCGGTCACCAACATTCGCTTGGGAGGTGGTGGAGCGCGCTCCGACCTTTGGCGTCAGATCCAAGCCGACGCCTACGCCCACGAAGTCGAAATCCTGGCTGCGGAAGAAGGAGCGGCATACGGCGCGGCGTTGCTAGCCGGCGTCGGAGCTAAGTTCTGGAATTCCGTCGAAGAAGCTTGCGACGCTGTCGTAAAAGTGCAGCGGCGGATAACACCGCAGCCCCAAGCAATCGATGCGCTCCGAAAGCAATATCAAAACTACCGTCAACTCTATCCGGCTCTGAAGTCTCTTTTTCAGTCCATGAGCTCGTCTTGATGAAATAGCGCTTCCTGTTATGTTTAATCATGGTTGAAGTTTCGTGTCGTGGACTTCTCTTTGATCTTGACGGGGTCCTGGTCGACTCCACTCCGGCCGTGGCCCGCGTATGGACGCGGTGGGCCCTTGAGCACGGATTGGATCCCGAGGAAACTGTCCGCCGCGCGCACGGACGCCCCAGCATCGCCACTATTCGAGATCTCCTCCCGAACTCCGACGTGGAAAAAGAAAACGACGTTGTCCTACGCGGAGAACTTGAAGACACGCGGGGAGTTGTTCCTTTGCCCGGGGCGCTGGAACTGCTTGGCTCCCTGACCGAGGATAAGTGGGCACTCGTCACCTCATGTGCGAGGCCATTGGCAGAAGTTCGCCTAAAGGCGGCACGCTTGCCGATGCCATGGCGCATGGTCACTTGCGACGAAGTGCGGAAGGGAAAGCCCGATCCGGAACCATACGCAAAAGGTGCAGCGCTGCTTGGGGTACCGGCGCAAGACTGCGCAGTATTCGAAGACGCGCCCGCGGGAATCCGAGCTGGAAAGGCTGCTGGCGCAACTGTCATCGCCTTTACCACAACGTCACTGGAGGACGAACTCGTCGAGGCTGGGGCTGATTTTATCCTCTCGGGATTCCATGAAGTATCCGTTTTATCCGCTAACGGATCTGGCCTGATCAGACTTCGTGTGACCCGCTCTAAATAGTGGCTGAACGCCTCTTTGCTTGTAAAAAAATTGTCAATGGACAACCCGCTGGCGAATCCAAAGAGTATTGGTAGTAATCTTGAACTCAGCTCCGCGGAATTTACGCTACGCCGCAGGAGGGGAGGACGTATGCTGCGGGTTGCCGAGAGTGTGAGTTCACCGATACCTCAATCTAGTTTGCAGAAATTTCCCCAGCGAGTGGGAACGACTGCCTCAGACCGCATTTTAGTTGTCGAAGACGATCGAGCGGTACAGAAGGCTTTAAAGCGTCTGTTTGAGGCTGAAGGCTACAACGTTCAAATCGCTCCTGACGGAACTACCGCCGTCGAACTCTTCCGCGCCGGACAGCCGGCTGCCGTGGTGCTCGATCTTCGATTGCCCGGCATTTCCGGACAGGAAGTTTGCCGCGAGTTCAAACAGCGCTCAGCGGCCATGCCGATCATCGTCCTCAGCGCAACCAGCGACGTCTCCGACAAAGTGCTGCTGCTCGAATTGGGCGCCGACGACTATGTGACCAAGCCCTTCAGCCCGCGCGAGCTGCTAGCAAGAGTGCGTGCAGCTGTGCGGCGGACTTCCCGTCCCTCCACCACTGAACAATTTGCGTTTGACGACATCTCCATTGACTTCACGAAAATGGAAGTTATCCGGGAGGGCCGCACCATCGCCCTCACCGCCCAAGAGTTCAAGACCTTGAAGTTCTTGGTGCACAATGCCGAGCGCGTAATAACTCGTGATGAACTTCTGAACGAGGTTTGGGGATACCACAATTATCCTTCTACACGCACGGTGGACAATCACATCCTCAAGCTACGCCAGAAGTTGGAGAAAGACCCTGCCAATCCCGTGCATTTTCGGACTGTGCACGGTGTAGGCTATAAATTTGTAGGCTGAGCCCGCACAGGAGCTGTATGGCCAAAGTCCGATTACGAACCAAATTTTTGTTGTCTATGGTTCTGATCTCAGCCGGGCTCACCTCCCTGAGTCTGCTGCTGGTCCGCCAGAGCGTGCAATCCCAAGCCCGGCAGGAAATTGTCGCAGGGCTGCGGAATTCGGTTAGCACCTTCCTTAGCTTCCATCGCGAGCAACAGATCACCCTGAGCCACTCTGCCGATCTGCTTGCGGACCTTCCCAATCTGCGAGCGTTGATGACCACAAATCATGAGGCCACGATTCAAGACGGATCCACGCCTTTGTGGCACTTAGCAGACAGCGACTTATTCGTGCTCGCAGACCCTAGCGGCGAGGTTGTGGCGCTGCATACCAAAATGCCCGGATTCACCCGCGAAATGGCGCAGAGTTCGCTGAACTTGTCGCTTGAGCGTCAGGAGCGCTGGTGGTTTGGCGCGAAGCACTTATATGCCGTGTTCTTGAAGCCGATTTATTTTGGTCCCGCTTCTGCTGACAAACTCCTCGGCTTTCTCATCATGGGATACGAAATTGATGACCGAGTCGCTTCGCAGATCAGCCGGATCACCAGCAGCAAGATAGCGTTTTATTACGGCGACGCACTGGTCACGAGCACCTTGGCGCCGCAAAACCGCGCCGAACTAGAGCAGAGTGACGTATCAAAAATCGGACCATCTCCTTCCACGTCGTTCCAACTCGGCGATGAAGGATTTCTGGCAACGCGGGTCGAACTTGCGGCGCAGGGCAGCCCGAATGTAAGACTCCTGGTGCTCAAGTCGTATGACGAAGCAACCGCCTATCTACGCAAGATCAATCGTCTCCTGCTGGCGCTGGGCTTGATTGCGGTAGTCATTGGTAGCGCATTGGTGTTCTTGATCTCGCATACTTTTACGCGTCCACTTGCCAGTTTGCTCTCTGGAGTGTCAGCCCTGGAGCGAGGCGACTTTACTTACACCCTGGATACTCGCGGCGGCGATGAAGTTGCCCATCTCGCCCGTGCGTTCGACGGGATGCGAGAAAGCCTTGCCCGGACGCAGCAAAATCTGCTCGAGTCGGAACGGCTGGCAACCATAGGCCGCATGGCGAGCTCAATTTCGCATGACTTGCGCCACTCACTGGCCGCAATCGTCGCAAACGCGGAATTCCTTTGCGAATCCCATCTTTCGCCTGGACAGCGCGAAGAACTTTATCAGGAAGTGCGGGCAGCAGTCTCCAGGATGACAGAGTTGATTGATTCTTTGCTTGAGTTCTCCCGCACGCGCGCCTCGCTGAACCCGACGTATGGCAGTTTGCAGACCACAATGAAAAGCTCTCTGGATGCGGTCAAGTCCAATCCTGAATTTCACGACGTAACGGTCAACATTCGGCAAGTGGGGAACGTAGAAGGCTGGTTCGACCACCGGAAACTCGAGCGCGCATTTTTCAATCTTCTCCTCAATGCCTGTGAGTCCGCACATTCTGGGAAAGGTAACGTCGAGGTTGAAATTCGGGAACTCGGCACCGCGGTCGAGATCACGATCGTTGACGACGGCCGCGGCGTTCCTGAGCCGATCCGCCAAACTCTATTCGAGCCGTTTGTGAGTCAGGGCAAGGAGAATGGCACCGGCCTCGGGCTCACGGTGGTCCAGAAAATTGTCCAAGACCACGGAGGCGAGGTCGCCATCCTTCGCACCTCTCCGGAAGGCACCACGTTTCGCATCACGCTGCCTCGGCCGGCGCCCGTAGCGGGCACCAGCGATTCATCCGAGGTGTCCACTTCCGCTGCGGCTGCAATGACCAACTCGACAAACCAAGGGTAATCCTGAAAAGATTCAGCTCTCGGTAATGAGGCATAGCTGTGTCTCGGGAGGAAGTATGAAAAAGCGAAGCATGATTCCCATTCGCGAATCGAGGTCTCGGCTGGTCTGGCTGGCGCTAGCGATCGTTTCGCTCCCCGCCATGGCCCAGTCGCCGGTGGGCGGCAACCAAGCCGCAGAAAACCAGGACCTTGCCACTGCGATACAGGAGTTGCGCGCCCAGGTGCAGGAACTGCGAACGACGGTTACGGAAATGAAGTCCGAAGCGGCCGAGTACCGGACGCAAAGCGATCAGCTTCGCAAAGAACTCGAAACTATCCGCGCCAACGCTGCCGTCCCCAACTCTCAAGGCGCTGAATCATCATCGTCCGAAGCAGTCGCCGGCGCTGCGGTCTCGCAAAAACTCGCATCCCTCGACGAAACAACCCAGCTGCTGGGAAGCGAGATTCGTACTCAATATCAAACCAAAGTTGAGAGCGCATCGAAGTATCGTTTGCGGCTGTCAGGACTTGTGCTGCTCAATCTCTTCAGCAATCGTGGTTACGTAGACAATTTGGATTTTCCCAGCTACGCGGCTTCCGAGAATCTCTATGGCACGACTGACGCATTTGGTGCGACGCTTCGTCAGTCTGAAATAGGTCTGGAAGTGTTCGGCCCAGAACTGGCCGGAGCCAAGACCAGCGGCCAAGTTCAATTCGATTTCGGCGGGGGCTTCCCTGCAGGCGCTTTGGATGGAGTTAATTCGGGTCTGGTTCGCCTGCGCACCGCCAGCATGCGACTCGATTGGGCGCATACTTCGATTGTGGCCGGGCAGGACAGTCTCTTCATCTCGCCGCAATCGCCTACCTCATTCGCTTCACTGGTTGTTCCGAGCCTGGGATACTCTGGGAATCTATGGGCCTGGACACCTCAATTACGCGTTGAGCACAAATTCGACCTGACTGACGGGCAGAGTGTCATCCTGCAGGGCGGCATATTAGACAACCTGACCGGCGAGCCTGGCTACGGCAGTCACCGTCAGCTGCAGGCTGGCGAAAGCTCGGGCTTGCCTGCCTATGCCGTTCGAACGGCTTGGAACGCAAGCCTGAACGGAAGACCGTTCGCGCTCGGAGCCAGCGGCTATTACTCTCGTCAGAACTGGGGATTCGATTGGAACGTGGACGGCTGGGCCGCAACCGCTGACTGGCGCATTCCAATTGCCTCGCGACTTGAACTTTCCGGCGAATTCTATCGAGGTCGTGCCGTTGGCGGAATCGCGGGCGGGATCGGACAGTCGGTATTGTTCAGCGCTAATCCGCTTGATCCAGCAACGGATTTTCGCGCTCTGAATTCGGCGGGCGGATGGTCGCAGCTTAAATTTCTAGCCAATTCCAAGCTGGAATTTAACGGCGCCTTTGGTATAGATAATCCGTTCTCTGCTGACATTCACGCCTTTGCATCGCCGGTGGGTTACTATCCCACCGTACTAGCAGCAAACCGCAGCGCGCTTGCCAACTTTATCTATCGGCCGCGCTCTGACCTGTTATTTTCGGGAGAATATCGGCATCTTAAGACATCAGAGATCCTCGGCATCAACAACGCCGACCAGGTCAATCTGATGATGGGAGTCCTGTTCTGACAAACTTTTGGACTAACGCGGCTTTGTTTTTCGCACTCGTCAGTTTTGCATGCGCGGCCTCAGGCCAGGCAGTGACGCTCTCAGCCAGAGTCAAAATTTTACATGGCCAAAGCAAGTCGGAATCCGCTCACGCCGAGAACGTCGTTGTTTGGCTTAGTCCGTTGGGCAGTTCGTCTCACACCGAACCATCCGCGAAGCAGCTGCGTCTTACCCAGCACAATAAGAGTTTCGAGCCGCATGTTTTGGTTGTGCCAGTGGGCGCTGTTGTCCAGTTCCCGAACCGCGATGCCTTCTTCCATAACGTGTTTTCACTGTTCGATGGGAAGCGTTTCGACCTTGGACTGTACGAAGCTGGCAGCACCCGCAATGTCAGCTTCGATCGTCCTGGAATTTCCTATATCTTCTGCAATATTCATGCCGAGATGAGCGCGGTGGTAATTGCGTTGGACACCCCCTATTTCGCCATTTCCAATCGTAAGGGAGAGATCGTGATTCCCGATGTGCCGGTCGGACGCTATCTCATGAGAACTTGGTATGAAACCGCACCACCTGAAACACTGGATGCTATGAGCCGCGAGATTAGCGTAACGGAAGGCAGTTCGACGCTCGGCGTTTTGCAGATTCCCGCTGGCCCCGAAACCACCGCGCACAAGAACAAATACGGGATGGATTACGAGCCTCCCGCACCTGACAGCCCTGCCTACGAACAACACCGGCCCTGACAAGATTTTTACATCTTGTTTAAGACATAGTGACAATTGGCCGAGGGTACTCTCCTAGCCTGAGTTCATCGTGGACGGGTAATTTGCTTCGGCCCGTTCCTGGTGGCAGGTCCCGGGACCTTAAAAACCCAGCCGTAGCTTGCCTTTCTCCCACCCGGAATGGTTCGCACTCGCTTCATGAACACTGTTTCTCCCAGGAGAACTTCCATGTCTCTGCAAGGATACTTGCGCCATCAGGTAGGGCGTTTCGCAGTTGGTCTCATTACCATCGTCGCGCTCAGCGGTATTTCAACAGCACAAAAATACGAACAAAGAAATCTTGTTTCTGATGTCCCCGGTTTAGCGAAAGTCACTGACCCGAACTTAGTCAACGCCTGGGGCATCGATTTCAGCAGCGGCAGCCCAGCCTGGGTTGCTGACAACGGCACAGGCCGCTCTACGCTCTATACTGGTACCGGCAGCATTATTCCGCTGGTGGTCAGAATCCCTTCAGGTTCGGACAGCCCGTCCGCTCCGACCGGTCTCGTGTTCAACGGCACAGGACTATTCAGTGTGAAAGCGCATGATCTATCAGGCAGCGCTATTTTCATTTTCGATTCCGAGGATGGGATCATAAGCGGATGGAATCCAAACGTGAATCCGACCCGCGCGATCATCGCGGTGAACAACTCCGACAAAGGCGCTATTTACAAAGGCCTTGCCATCGGCACAAACGACAGCGGCTCCTTCATCTACGCCACCAACTTTCACAGTGGCTGGGTGGAAATGTACGACTCCAACTTCAAATGGGTAAAAAGCTTTACCGATACCAGTCTGCCTGCTGGCTATGCGCCATTTGGAGCGCGCGTCTTGAACGGAAAGCTTTACGTTACGTTCGCCTTGCAGGATGAGGACGCGGAGGACGATGTTTCCGGTCCCGGACACGGCTTTGTTGACATCTTCGATCTAGATGGAAACAAGATCAAGCGGCTAACTTCTCATGGCGCCCTCAACTCTCCATGGGGTTTGGCAATCGCGCCCGCGAACTTTGGCCAATTTAGCAATACCCTTCTAGTGGGAAACTTTGGCAACGGCCACATCAATGCATTCGATCCTTCGACTGGAACTCCTCTCGGTCACATGCTGCGTCCGAGTGGAGCGACCCTCGAAATCAACGGACTGTGGGGTCTTCACTTTGGAAACGGCGCCGGAGCGGGGGCAACTAATACGCTTCTGTTCACCGCCGGACCGAACGACGAATCTCACGGCCTGTTTGGAACTATCGCCTTGCCCGGCAAGTAATCCTCTCTCGCCTCGCGGCCAGCCAGAAATGGCTGGCCTTTTTTTCGCGTTGAAGTTGGTCCTCTCTACGACTAAGTTGTGCCGTCGCGCCAGAACACTGACGCTCCATTAAAACAACGATTTTTGCCCCGATTCGTGATAAAAATGAACGTCTTTCATTAAAACTTGTGAGGTCCAGGACGACCTATGGCGATGACCAGCGTAAAGAGTTCAGCGCAAGCCGCATCCGCGCCGCGTTCCACCAACAAGAGCGCGCTGGCGATGATGACCACGCTTTTCTTCATGTGGGGATTTCTTACGGTTCTCAACGACATTCTTGTTCCCCACCTGAAGGCAATTTTTGATCTGAACTATGCCGAGGTAATGCTGGTCCAGTTCTCGTTTTTTTCCTCTTACTTTATTTTTGCGCTGCCGTGGGGCAAGGTGATTGATTGGATCGGTTATCAGAAGACGATGGTCGCAGGACTTCTGACCATGGCTCTGGGGGCGCTGTTGTTCATCCCCGCGGCAGGTGCACCGTCCTTCCCGTTGTTCTTGGCGGCATTGATCGTGCTCGCGTGTGGGATGACCGCCCTGCAAGTCGCAGCGAATCCGTACGTCGCGGTACTAGGGCCGCCTGAGACAGCGTCGAGTCGCTTGAACCTGGCTCAAGCGTTCAATTCCCTGGGAACGACCATTGGGCCCTACCTTGGCGGATTGCTGATTCTGAGTGCCGCGCCGATGGCCGTTGAGGCGATGCGGCAAATGTCGGGCGATGCTCTCCAGGTGTACCGACAGCAACAGGCATCATCGGTCAAGCTGCCTTACCTCGTTTTTGGCGCAGTCCTGATCGCCCTCTCCGTCGCGATTGGCAGATTCAAGTTGCCCCCAATGTCCGAAGCGACGCATCACGACCGCGCGGAAAGGGAAGCCAGTCTTTGGAAGTACCGACACCTGGTGCTTGGAGCAGTCGCAATCTTCACCTATGTCGGCGCGGAGGTTTCAATCGGCAGCTTTCTCATTAATTACCTGACGCAGCATTCGATCGGCGATATCTCTGAGCTGACAGCTTCGCGCTACGTCTCTTATTACTGGGGCGGGGCGATGGTGGGCAGATTCGTCGGCTCTGCCCTTTTGCAAAAACTCAGGACTGGAACGGTACTAGGCACCGCAGCGATCGTCGCCTGTCTGCTGGTAACAACTTCGATGCTCAGCTTCGGCCATCTCGCGGTCTGGAGCATTATCCTGGTCGGCCTTTTCAATTCGGTTATGTTCCCGAGCATCTTCACCATGGGAATTGACAAGCTCGGACCACGTACCGGTGACGGCTCCGGTCTGCTGATCATGGCAATCGTAGGCGGCGCAATCGTTCCGGTAGTTCAGGGAGCAATTGCTGATCGAATCGGCATTCACCATGCGTTCTTTCTGCCGGCGATCTGTTACCTGTACATTGTTTATTACGCGTTTAAGGGCTCCAGACCAGTACTGCCCGCATAGTCGGCTCTTGCGAGACTTTTCGCGAAAATGAACACAGGCTCGCCACCGCAGGGGATATTTGTCGGCGTGGATGTCGGCGGCACCAAGGTTGCCGCCGGACTCGTAAACGCTGCCGGAGAAATTCTCTCGCAGCGACGCGTCACGATGGTTTCAAATGACTCCGCCGAGCGCGGTTTGCAGGCTGTCTTTTCGGCAATTGCGAACGCCTTGCCCGACGGCGCGTCTTCAATCGCCGGAATTGGCATTTGCGCTCCCGGCCCGCTTGATCCGAACACCGGTGTAATTCTCAATCCGCCCAATATTCCCTGCTGGCGCAACTTCCCTCTGGCCGAACAGGTGCGAAAAAAATATTCCGTACCGGTCAAACTTGACAATGACGCCAATGCCGCGGCGCTCGCCGAAGCACGTTGGGGCGCGGCGCGCGCCTACAAAAATGTTTTCTACTCAACCATAGGAACTGGAATTGGGACAGGGATCATCTTTGACGGCAAGATTTATCACGGACGCACCGGCTCAGCCGGCGAGGGCGGCCACGTCAGTATTGATTATCGCGGCCCGATCTGCCGCTGCGGCAAGCCCGGCTGTATTGAAATTTTGGCTTCCG
>WNFY01006452.1_pt1 | contig 10817 bp, 6 predicted proteins | sample 5400091 | NCBI WGS metagenome assembly WNFY01 (sample SAMN13153364, study PRJNA577476) | soil metagenome | isolation source: 60 cm soil or saprolite under grassland replicate 1 | place: USA:California | collected 2016-06-15
TGCCGGGCACAGGCAATTCGCTCGCGGATGGCAGCAGAAGCTTCCTCAGAGCGTTCGCTGGCGACGTCGCGATATTCGACCGCAGGCACTTCAATGTGCAGATCGATGCGATCGAGCAACGGACCGGAAATGCGTTGCCGATACCGCTGCACCTGAAGCGGGCCGCAACGGCATTCGCGCTTCAAATCGCCGAAATATCCGCACGGGCACGGATTCATCGCCGCCACCAGCATGAACTCCGAGGGAAAAGTGACGCTGCCTGCCGCGCGCGACACAGTGACCTTCCCGTCTTCGAGCGGTTGGCGCATTACTTCCAACGCAGATCTTTTAAACTCGGGCAGTTCATCGAGAAACAGAACACCGTTGTGAGCGATGCTCACTTCACCGGGATTTGGAAACGTGCCGCCGCCGAGCAAGCCAATATCGCTGATGGTGTGGTGCGGATCGCGGAATGGTCGAATGGAAACAAAAGATTTTTCGGAATCGAGCAAGCCAGCAATGCTATGAATCTTCGTCGTCTCAATCGCTTCATCGAGCGAGAGCGGCGGAATAATGGTCGGAATGCGTTTGGCCAGCATCGATTTGCCCGACCCAGGGGGACCAATCATCAAGGCGTTATGGCCGCCGGCGACCGCCACTTCGATGGCCCGCTTGACGTGGCCCTGTCCCTTCACATCGCTGAAATCGACATCGTAATTTTGATGTGCGGCGAAGAATTTGCTGAGATCGGCGCGTGTTGGCAGCAGCGCAATCTCGCCACCCGAGAGCGATTGGCAAATCGAAGCTTGGTCCCTCTTTTTTAATGTCTGCCGGGGCGAGATTGATCGTGGTGCGACCGCGCGGCCAATAGTAACCGCTGTTTGCGATCGCAGTGGTAACACGGTCCCGGCTTTCCTTCACTGCTGCATCTGGCAGGCCAACAATGACAATGTTCGGGTCGCCACCAGCGCCGTTCACTTCGATTTCTACTTCGTACGCATCCACGCCGTAAACCGCCGCGGAATAAATTTTCGCTAGCATCCCGGCATCAGAGTCTCAGAAAACGAGACCGGCGAAAAGCGTCAAATACCTTCAGAGCGCTGTGATTGAACACGAGCGTTTGTTACAGCAATTTTAGTAATGTGCGGTTGAGCAGCGAGCCTTGGCGCGGATGACTCAGCGCTAGTTGCGCGGCTTGTTCCAAACCTTCACCGAAACGCTCCGATGCGAAATTCGCCGCGATCTTGCAGCTAACGTCTCCGAGGCTCTCTCGCTCGTCATCCCGCAACAAAGCCAGTCGTAACAGCAGCTCCGCGAGTTCATGCTCATCAAATGGATCAAAGGTAAACCCGTTGCCGTTTATGAGCTCCGGCACACATCCGCAGCGATTGGACACGATCACCGGCAGCCCCGATGCAATGGCTTCGTTCACAACCAGCCCCCATTGCTCAGTTGTGCTGGCGTGGACGAACGCCTTTGCAAACGCGTAATAGACCGGCAATTCGTCGTAAGGTTTGAAGCCGGAGAGATGCACGTGGGGATGCAAGTTGAAAGTTGAGAGTTGAGTGTTGAGTCTTTCGCGCAGCGGTCCATCACCCAAGAGCACGAGATCCCATGGAACATTCCCGCTACTGGTCAGTGACCTCTGCCGATATTCCGCGTACGCCCTGATAAGGCCGGGGAGATTTTTCTTTTCGATGAAGCGTGCCGAAGCAAGGAAGTAATTCTCCGGCAGCCCATGCTTTTCTCGAGTTTCGAATTTCGAATTTCGAATTTCGAAAGCGCGCCGCGCAAAGTAAGCATTATCAACCACGTCGTATCCGATAAAGATTCGTTCGCGCGGCATGCCAAGCTCAACGAGATACTCAACGTGGCGCTTACCGCCTACGAGTGCGGCAGAATAAAGATCCACGATCTGACGCTTGATAAACTCCTTCCACCAAGTGCGGTGTTCATCCTCTCGAGCGCTCTCCGACATCACGATCATCGGTATTCCGCGGCGCACACAGCAATTGGCAGTAATTAGCGATCCGAAATTGTTCCAGCCATTCACCGCGACGATGTCAGGGTTCGTCTGCTCCAAGCCCGACCAAAACGCTCGCCGCAAATCGGATTTTTGAGGGTGATCGTCTGTTGCTTCCGGAAAGATAGAAATTTTCTGATATCGCGCGGCCGAATCCGGTGCGCCCCACGCGTCATGTCCCTTGGCTGACCATTCAATGCCAGTCACTGACAATCTGTCAGTCGCCGCATTCAGCCGCGCATGGTGATAAGGACCAATGTGATGAAAAACAACTGCGACAGCAGGCTTGCGCTCCATTCCCAGGCGCAAATGTTAACTCCCACAATCCCCAGAACCAATCGAATGTTTTTGCCGAAAAGCGTGGCAGCGGACAAGCCGCCTTCCGCGCGGTGTTGGTGGACGTTGCGCTGACTTCACAGAAAATCCCGGCGGCAAGTCGCAAAGGAGACCGACGGTTTCGAGTTGCCTTCGTCTTCAGTTCAGAGAGCAGTCATGAAGCAACCTACGCGGCCTACGACAACGGCGATTTTCGCGTTGTGGTTCTTACCAGGAGATCCGGAAATCGGCTGGAAGAGACGCGCTGGCGCCTGCAACACCGCTCGATGGATGTGTCGCGTCGCTTGACCCGACTTTTGCTGGCGGTACCTCAATCGGCTGCTGCCCTTTGGATTTGAGAGATTCGTTCAGGGTGGGCAGGTCTTGGGCGAGCAGTTGTTCGAATTCTTTCGTCACATCAGCCAGCTCGCGCTTGAGCGAATCGATGTAAGCGATCTGATACCCGCCCGGTTTTCCTTCGTAACTGAGAATCGCTCCGTAAAGCTGATCGGTATGCTCACGCAATCGTTCCTCGCCGGTAATCGCTCCGCCCTCAGTTGTCGCGACGATTTTCTTTCGCACGCCGTCAACTTTCCCGTCGAAGTCGGAGATGTTTTTGCGAAGCGGATCGCCTTCGGGCAAGGCTGCACCATTTTGGGCCAATGTTTTCCGCAATGCGAGAATCCGATCCATCAGCGCGCTCTCTTCCCCAAACAAGGCATGAACATTCATCGCCGCGTCGAACTGCGCCTTGCGGTCTGCTTCGCTAAATTTTGCACGCCGGTCCAAGCCGACCGTCAACTTCGTGTCCGAAACTTTATCTCCCTTCGTAAGGCGCACAGTGTATGCGCCGGGCACGAGACGCGGCCCGCGAATGCCGCCGACTGCAATCTGGGCCGCTGGAGGCACCCGCGGCGGCTTTGCGCGCATTGTCCACGTCACTCGATTCAGACCCGGGCGTTTGCTGGCCGGCAATTCATGGATGATGCGTCCGGAAGCATCCAGAACTTCAAGTTTTATCTTTCCAAACAAATGCCGCTCGCGCTGATAATAATTGATTACGGCAGCATCAGGAGGATTATCGCCAACAAAAACCGCATCGCCATTGGCCCACCCGCCCTGGCCTTCAATCCGCTGTTGCACAGGGCGCGCTGAAACAAACGCCACGTCCTGCTTCAACAAGTCCGGCGTCACCGCGCGCAACGGCGTGATGTCGTCTATGATCCAGATGCCGCGACCGTGGGTTGCGAGTACAAGGTCATTGTCACGCGGGTGAACAGCGAGATCGCGAACGGCAACGGCCGGAAAATGGTTGCCTTTGAACTGTGCCCAATTCTTGCCGCCATCAATCGAGACCCAAAGTCCAAACTCTGTTCCGAGAAAGAGAAGATCGGGTTTGACCAAGTCTTCCTTAATCACGTGCGCGTATCCACGAACACCTTTCGAATCCTGCGCGGTCGCGAGCGGCGTCCAGGTCTTGCCGTAATCAGTCGTTTTAAAAACGTACGGCGCCATGTCACCGAATGTATGTCGATCAAATGCGGCGTAAGCGGTACCGGCGTTGAAATTGCTGGCCTGCACCCAGTTTACCCAGGAATTTTTTGGCAAACCGGGCACGTTGCCAATGACATTTGTCCAAGTCTTACCGCCATCGCGCGTGAGCTGAAGATTGCCGTCATCCGTGCCGACCCAGATCAGCCCTTTCTGTTTAGGCGATTCGCTGATCGAATAAATCGTGGTGTGCATTTCCGCCGACGAATTGTCCACTGTGACGCCGCCGGATTGTTCCTGCTTTTGCTTTTGCGGATCATTGGTCGTCAGGTCTGGCGAAATGCGTTCCCAGTTCTGGCCGTGATCGCGCGAGCGAAAAAGAAATTGCGCGCCGATGTAAATCGTCCCCTTCTCATTTGGCGAGAGCGCGATTGGCGTATTCCAGTTAAACCGCAGCTTTTCCTTGTAATTCGGTCGCGGCTTGATGTTGCGAGATTCATGCGTTTTGCGATTTACGCGCCCAATCTCGCCGCCTTGATATTCGGCATAGATGTAATCGGGATCAGCCGGATCGGGAAACATCCAAAATCCATCACCGTTGTACATGTTTTCCCACCGCGAATTGGTGATGCCACCGGGGTACTGCGAGTCGCCTACCCACGAACTGTTATCCTGCAAACCACCGTAAACACGATACGGATCGCTGTCGTCCAGGCTGACGTGGTAAAACTGAGACACCGGCAGGTTCTCGCCTTTCCACCATTTGCTGCCGCCATTGTAGGAATACCACATTCCGCCGTCGTCTCCGACGAACACCACCTGCGTGTTGGTGGGATCGATCCACACATCGTGTGCGTCGCCGTGCGCTCCTTGAAAACCGCCTACTACAGAAAAACTTTTGCCGCCGTCCTCACTGACAATCAAAGCGCCGTCGGGCTTGAACAGTCGGTCTGGATTTTTTGGATCGACAACCAGATTCGCAAAGTAGAAGGGGCGCCATACCATCCATTGGCTCTTATCGCGCTTCTCCCACGTCATCCCGCCATCGTTGGAAACGAACAAGGCACTCTCAGGAGATTCTACAAAAGCGTAAACGCGCTGCGCATTGGAAGGCGCGATCGCCACCGCAATGCGACCATACGGTTTCTTCGGGAACCCGTTGTTGGCCTCAGGCGTGATCTCGGTCCAGGTGTTGCCGCCGTCAGTGGAACGGAACAACCCACTGCCTGAAGGCGCGGTAGGACTTTCGCCGCCAGAACGATATTCCCAGCCCTTGCGCCGGAAATCCCACATCGAAGCGAACATGATATCGGGATTGCTCGGATCGATTTTTATGTCGGTGCAACCTGTAGAGAGATTTGCTCCTTTAAGGACTTGGTTCCACGTCTTGCCGCCATCAGTTGTTTTGTACAAGCCGCGGTCGGGCGAATCGCTCCACAACGCGCCGGGAACCGCTGCGAAGACCGTGTCGCTACTCCTCGGATCAACGACGACTCGCGAAATGCGCTCCGATTTTTCCAAATTAGCACGTGCCCACGTTTCACCGCCGTCGGTTGACTTATAAATTCCCTCGCCAATCGAAACACTGTTGCGTGTCCACGATTCACCAGTTCCGACCCAGACGTTTTTCGAATTCTTCGGGTCGAGCGCGATGGCGCCGATCGATTGGACACGCTGCTCATCAAACACGGGCCGATAGCGCGTTCCGCTGTCATCAGATTTCCAAACTCCCCCACTGGCCGCTCCGACAAAGAGAGTGATTTTACCCGAGGGTTCGCGCGTACCGGCAATGGCTGAGATGCGCCCGCTCATTGCCGCTGAGCCTATATTGCGCGCGCCCAGGCCAGAGATGGCAGCGGAGTTGAATACCGCATCCTGCGCGTTGCAAATAATCGCGAAAGGAAGCAGCAGTGAAAGCGATGCGCGGACGCATCGCACTCCAAAGGCACTGTGTGCGAAATGCTTGGAGACGTTCATTCGGTTTTGCGAAAGCTCGCCACAGGACGAGTCCGTCCGATCGGCGGACTTTCGGAGTGCGCACAGCCCGCCCGCGTGTGTTTGCGGACGTCCTCGTGTCGCTCCTGGTGATTCAATATTCTCATCTATTGATCAGCGCTGTGGCTGCGGGAGAGTTATTTGGCCGGGGAAATGAAATATCGTGTCATCCACAGGCACGTTCGCTTCGACCTTATCGATAATGACTCTTTGTTTGTCCTGCGCTCCTTTGCGTCCGACCTCGATTGACGTCGGAACGAACACGCCCCCCGCTTTTTCGTAATCTCCGAGGTCTGTCTCCACCTCCTCGTGCGCGCCGTGTCTCATTCGTTGCGTCAGGACGCGAATCTCTAAAAAATGGTCGGGGTCGAGATAAACAAAACTCACGTCCCCATTCTTCCGCACCACTTTTAATTTATGCGCGGGTGTTCCATCGACGTCCTCAGTTCCGAGGTACTCGACACTGCTTCCCTTCGCCGTCCAATCAACCAATGCGCCGTCGATCTCTGAGTCTTCGATCAGTGCTTTGACGTCGTCGGCGGACATGCGCTCGGGATCTTTGCGTCCAAAAAATGGCGACACTTTCCATCCTTCCTTGCCGTCATAGGCCTGAATCTGGGTCATTCCTTGAAGAGAAGCCTCCGTCCGCACCTCGTCCGGGCGCTTCTTAATCTCCAGATAGCCCAGTTCGATCTCGCCCCCCTGCTGCACCAACAGTTTGCCTGTGAGGCGCAGTGATTGAAGATCATGCAGGGCCGTCGCGCCACCCTTGGCTTCGATGTTCTTTGCCACCAATTCATCGACAGTCGGCTGACTTTTATCCTGACCGAAAGCGACTGATGCGGTGAGCACACCAAAAATGAACAAAAATATCAGACGCGGCTGCATGCGAAGATTGCGAGGCGGATATGAAGAAGCGTGGAGTGCACCGATATGCAAAGCTGGCAGCAAAGCAAGTTGATGTGACAGCAACATCATCAGTTGTCGGAACTCTGAGACAACATTCGTTTCAATCTGTTCGATTGAGTGGATCAGAGTTCGCGATCAGAATTCGTTGAATTGCTGACCAGCGCCGACTTATTTGGTCGTCGTTACAAGTGCAACCGTGAAAATCTCGCTTGAAATTATCCCGATATCCGCGCCGACGACGCGAACATCGACGCGATTTGTATGTGGATGTTCAAGAACCCGCAGGATTATTCGGTGCTAGTCGCGGAAAACATGTTCGCCGACATCGTCAGCGATCTTTGCGCAGGCCTGGTCGGCGGACTCGGCTTCGCGCCCAGCGCAAACCTTGGCGATAACTACGCCGTGTTCGAACCGACGCACGGATCGGCCCCGAAATACGCCGGCCAATACAAGGTCAATCCAATCGCAATGCCGCGGATGAAGTAAAGACATCGTAGTTTTGTGCGATCGGAAGAACGTTGCTGGTGCTCAGGATTAACTAGCGGGTGAGCGCTCTCTCCGAGTTAGCTTCAGGATTTCCTCCGGCTTAATCCAGTGACGCGCAGCATATTCATCTGACCTTATCAGATGCGGAGTCAACCGGGAACGGAGATACGTCGAGTAGCCCTCTGCCACAGGCGCGGGTAGCTTTTCGAAGCACAGTTTCAGCCGCTGAGCGAGAACATTCATGGTGTCAAACATATCGCGAGCTAAAAAATTGAGCACAACGAGAAGTGATCCAATGCGATTCTCCTTCAGTAGCTTATCCGGCCACAATCCTAATGGCTTTAGCGTGGCTAAAAGATGCCGGTCAATACTGAGCCCGAATCCGTCACTAAAATGATAGACAAAATCTGGAGTTTTGCCGTGATGAAGGATGTTATCGCGGATGCCCCGAAGCATCATGAATAGCCGTTCCTTGGATTTGTAAAAATCGACCAGTGGATCGGGAAAACCGAATTTCTCAACCAGCTGCTTGGCTTCTTGTTGCGCAACTTTTCGGAACGAATCAGGCAGTTCCTTAGCACCTGTCGTGTGTCGAAGAACCTCTTTCACTGCACGATTCAGAAGATCATAGAACGAGCGATGATTGGCGAAAGCATATTCGATCTCGGAAGTCATAAGTCCGATCTCCGTACCGTCATCGTATGTATTCATATGATGTAGGATCACAAAATATTTGTGAATGCTCGCAAGCTGATTGACGAGGTCTTGGGCAATCTGGTCGTCGAGATTGATGAGAGCCGGAACGGCAAAATGCTGAAAGACGAATTCTGGTAATTCGGCGCGAACGTCTGACAGTTCGTCAGCGGGTACTTTCGAGACCTACAAGCCCTCGACCAAGTTAGAGACTTTAAGTCCTAGGACTTTTCCGTCCTGCGGCACATATGAAATCCATTGCTTCTGAGTGTGGTCGTAATACGCGCTGAGAACTACGTGGCGTCCATCATTTGGCACGTTCTTGACGTAAGGGACTTGATCGAGCTGGATCAAACTCATAGCACGCGACGACTGATTATTCCCAATATGAAGGTTCGACGCGCCAAAATGACCGCTCTTCTGTGCGTCGTTGCTTGATTAGATTGGTAAGCGATTGGAGCCATCGGCGGACGGGCGGCGGCACATGATTTGTCGAAAGTTGATCCTCAACAAACTTTTCTGCTTCCGCTAGATGGTTGAAGACGGAACCGAAACCTGTTTTTTCCAAGACCGCTGAGCTCAATGCGCTCTGAATTTCAGCGTCGTCGGGATAAAGCTGCAAAAGATCGCTAGCGAAAGCGATGAATCCGGGTTGGGAGGATACAAGGCTGTCAGCAAAAATCTTCGCCGCCGCAATGTTGCTTTCAGAGATACTGCTTAGTAGCTGACGGTGATTAACTAGATCGATCAGGTATCGGTCCCTTTGGTGTCGAAAGTCAGGCCACTGATGAGCTCTTTGAAGCCCCGCCAGCATCGTGTAAAGACGATGCGGATCGCGTTCGCGCAAAAATTCCCAAAAGTCGCGCGATCCGGGCCAATCAAAAGGGTTCCACCCGGTATAAAATCGCCCATGTTTTTGATTAGAAATTCGTTCGAAGAGTTCCTTCAAGACGGCAAATCCGATGTTGATGTCGGTGCGCGCTATCCCCATCGCGATTCGATCACAATCGTAAGAGAGGTTCCCGTGACCATCGTTAATTTCCTCAACCGCGGCTAGCGTGCGCCGAGCAACGGGAACTAACTCAGCGGCGAGCGCCTTATCCGGGTGAAGATAAAGCGATATTACGTCTGCGAGCCACGGAGCAATTTTTCGTTCGGTCTCTATATATTCGAAGATTTTCCGGACCTCATTCGGCGGAAGCGGATCGAGCCATCTTCCGACTGAAAAGGCGCGAGCAATATCTTCAGGTTTAATTGACTTCGCCCTCAATAGGGCTTGAAGGCGCTCGCGATTTTTTTCATTCAGGCCAGTTCTCTGAATCGCCAATAGTGCCGCCACATTGGAATCGCCACGGGATACAGGCAACTTGGATAACTGTTCTTCGACCCAAACTGGATCGACTTCCTGCGCTCCGAAAAGGTAACCACCGAGCAGGTGTGCCCAAGTCCAAGTATCTGCTCTCTCAAACAGAGCTCTGTAATGTTTTCGGTCGATGTCGCGTCGGCCTAATTCAAGAATGAATTCGTAAACGTTCTGTGCCCGGTCACCGACAAGTAGATCCCAGACATTTCTCATTATTTCCGGGGAACTCGCCGCCTCCCGCGCAAGATGGATCACGCGCAATTCGGGGCTGTAAATCTTCCGACCTTCAAACTCCACTTCCTGGAAATCGTATGTCGGCCCAATTGCTAATTTAAGGCGGTCACGAAATGAACCGCTGGCTAGCCGCTCGATCCATCCGTCGATTTCACCGATGACGGCGTCCCACGATTCTTTCCATTTTTGTGGCGCTTTCTCGCGATAACCTAAGTAACGGTTGCGGATCCATTTGAGCTGTGCCCACAGATCGCGTGCGTCGACAACCACGCTTCCAGCAAAATGCAATGTCATCAGTTTACGCAATAAACGAATCGCCTCTTCACCCGGAAGCGCTTCAGCCAAAGGTCCACATGCGTCAGCCAGTTTCGCTACTGCGGCATCTTTGATCGTGCTGTCCTCGGACTCGCACAAAACGAGACGCCTCTCCATGACACGTGTTAAGAAGTCCCAACATTCGCGCATCGTCCCAAATATTGGCTCTGCACCTAGCCGTCGCGCCTGCACCACGCGTCCCGACAGTGATCGAGGGATATCGGTCGCGATTATTATTGCATTTACCGCGAGCAACCGAACTTCCGCGGTACTGGACGCTAAGAGGTTTTCTAATGCCACTTCACGCTGGTTATAGCTAAATGGACGCGGGTACCAAAAGACGAAACATTCGCGGAATGATGTCGCAATAGACGGCCGCCTATCTCGAGTTGCATTGTGCACGGCCAAGCGAGTCAAGAGATCGAATGCCGTTGAACCTGTATCTGTGTCATCGAGAAGCTCGCTGAGAATTGCATTAAGACGATCAAGATTTTCTCCGTGACCTACTGTTTCGATAAGGCGAAGGAGATTAGCAAGTTCTCGTTCGAGAAACGATACGACCACACGCGGCGCGGCGCGCGCCAGATATTCCAACAGCTCTAGCTGTTGATTGAGTTCGCCTGAAGAAACATTCTCAGTCGATGATTGCAAAAGAACATTCCAAAATGACGCATCCTCGGGCAACTCAACCGTGACAAGTCGCTCCAGTAATCGCTTGCGACCGTCATGACTTAGCCTCGCAAACACTAAGCCTGGCAAATCTGGACGCGCGTGGATTAGTTTGCGCAACAGTCCCGCAGCAAACATTGGCGGAACAACAGCTGCGGTTTCGCCGCGAATCCGAGCGCAACCAAATGATTCCAGTTCTCCAATCTGTCGTCGAATTCCTGGAAGGGATTGTGTAGGCGCAATCAGGTCAATCAAGACTTGCAGTTCGGCAGAGTCGTCTAAACGCACGTAAACCAAAGGGCTCAATATCGACGCGGCCATGAGCGCTTCCGAACCCAAGCGCGC
>WNFY01007223.1_pt1 | contig 10817 bp, 7 predicted proteins | sample 5400091 | NCBI WGS metagenome assembly WNFY01 (sample SAMN13153364, study PRJNA577476) | soil metagenome | isolation source: 60 cm soil or saprolite under grassland replicate 1 | place: USA:California | collected 2016-06-15
GCGTTGGACAAGAGATTTTTTAGGACCTGCTGCAATCGTTTCGAGTCCGTGACCAGACTGCGTCCAATATTCGGGTTTGGCTGTACTTCGAAAGTGAGTTCCCGATTGTCAGCTTCATGGCGGAACGGCCGGGCCACCATCTCCAGCAAGCTGCCAAAGAACACCTCCTCAGCCTCGACTGAAACCGTGCCCGATTCGATCTTCGAGAGGTCGAGAATATCGCTGATCAGATTTAGCAAGTCGGTGCCGGCACCGTGAATTGTGCGCGCGAATTCTACCTGCTTGGCGGTTAAATTGCGATCCGGATTATCGCCGAGCTGCTGGCCCAATACCAGAATGCTATTGAGGGGCGTGCGCAATTCATGCGACATATTGGCGAGGAACTCTGATTTGTACTTCGAAGTAAGAGCCAGCTCTTTTGCTTTTTCCTCTACCGCGCGCCGAGCCTGTTCGATTTCCTCGTTCTTTCTTTCCACTTCGACGTTCTGTGCTGCGAGCTGTTGCGCTTTTTGCGCCAACTGCTCGTTCGTCTGCTGCAATTCGCTCTGTTGTGTCTGCAGCTCGGCTGCCAGTTGCTGCGACTGTTCCAGCAACGCCTCCGTCTGCATGGTCGCCTCAATGCTGTTCAGGACGATGCCAATGCTCGCGGTCAATTGTTCCAGAAATGCCAGGTGAGAAGCGGTAAACAAATTCAGCGATGCTAGTTCGATAACCGCCTTTACTCGGTCTTCGAACAGCACGGGAAGAACAATGACATTGCGAGGCTTGGCTTCGAAGAGTCCAGAGCGAATGGGCACGGTGCCATCTGGGAGATCATTTATCAGCATGCGCCTTTTCTCCAGTGCGCATTGTCCGACAAGACCTTCGCCCGGTTTCAGGCGTCGAAAGTGTCCGTCAGGCCCGTCAGCCGCAAACGCGGAAAGCAGAACCATTCCCGCTGATTCTTCCGTTTCCATCTGGTAGATGACGCCTTGCTGGGCGTTCACGAGTGGCACCAACTCACTGAGCATCATGCGGCCGACGGTTGTGAGATCGCGCTGGCCCCGGTGTTGCGCTCCGTCGTGAGGCGGAGATTGTTGATCATCGTGTTGATGTTGTCTTTCAGTTCGGCGACTTCGCCGCTGGCCTCAACCTGAATGGACCGCGTCAAGTCGCCCTTGGTAACGGCAGTGGCGACCTCCGCGATTGCGCGGACCTGATTGGTCAAGTTATCTGCAAGTAAGTTGACGTTGCCGGTCAGGTCTTTCCAGGTTCCAGAAGCGCCCGGCACGTTGGCTTGTCCGCCAAGACGGCCTTCCACGCCCACTTCGCGCGCTACTGTGGTCACCTGGTCTGCAAACGTGGCGAGCGTATCGGTCATATTGTTGATCGTTTCCGCCAGCGCAGCTACTTCACCTTTTGCGTTCACCGTTAATTTCTTCGTCAGCTCACCATTCGCGACCGCGGTCACAACCTTGACGATTCCGCGCACCTGTTCGGTGAGGTTGGCCGCCATAACGTTGACGTTGTCCGTAAGGTCCTTCCAGGTTCCGGCGACACCCGGAACCTTGGCCTGGCCTCCGAGCTTTCCATCCGTTCCAACTTCGCGCGCCACGCGCGTCACTTCGGCGGCGAATGCGTTCAGCTGATCCACCATCGTGTTGATAGTGTTCTTAAGCTCGAGAATTTCTCCCTTCACATCCACCGTGATTTTGCGCGACAGATCGCCGCGCGCGACAGCAGTGGTAACTTCGGCGATATTTCGAACCTGGCCCGTCAGATTGCGCGCCATCGAGTTCACCGAGTCAGTCAGATCCTTCCACGTGCCCGCAACGCCGGGCACATTCGCCTGGCCACCCAGTCGTCCTTCAGTCCCAACTTCCCTGGCAACACGCGTTACCTCGCCAGCGAATGCGTTTAACTGATCCACCATCGTGTTGATGGTTTCTTTCAGCAGCAAAATTTCGCCGCTGACGTTCACTGTGATCTTCTTTGACAGGTTGCCGCTTGCAATGGCGGTGGAGACTTCTGCGATGTTGCGCACTTGGCCGGTCAGATTGCTGGCCATCGAGTTGACGGAATCGGTCAGATCTTTCCAGGTACCAGCAACTCCCGGGACTTGGGCCTGTCCGCCCAGCTTGCCATCAGTACCAACTTCGCGGGCCACGCGCGTCACTTCTGAAGCGAATGACCGCAGCTGATCCACCATGGTGTTGAGCGTGTCTTTCAGTTCAAGAATTTCGCCCTTCACGTCCACCGTAATCTTGCGTGACAAGTCGCCGCGGGCCACAGCGGTCGCGACTTCGGCGATGTTGCGCACCTGGCCGGTCAGGTTGCTGGCCATGAAATTGACATTGTCAGTTAGATCTTTCCATGTACCGCCTACACCCGGCACCTGCGCCTGTCCACCGAGCTTGCCTTCAGTTCCGACCTCGCGGGCCACACGCGTCACTTCACCCGCGAACGCATTCAGTTGGTCCACCATCACGTTAATCGTGTTCTTCAGTTCGAGAATCTCGCCCTTTACGTCCACGGTGATCTTGCGTGATAAATCACCGCGCGCAACCGCAGTAGTCACTTCGGCAATGTTTCGCACCTGACCTGTCAGGTTTCCGGCCATTGAGTTGACTGAATCCGTCAGGTCTTTCCACGTACCCGCCACGCCAGGAACGTTGGCCTGACCACCGAGCCTTCCTTCGGTTCCGACTTCACGGGCCACACGCGTCACTTCTCCGGCGAACCGGTTGAGCTGGTCCACCATCGTGTTCAGCGTTTCTTTGAGCTGCAGGATTTCGCCGCGCACGTCCACTGTGATTTTGCGTGAAAGGTCTCCACTAGCAATCGCAGTCGCGACTTCGGCGATGTTTCGTACTTGGCCAGTGAGGTTGCTGGCCATGAAATTGACATTATCGGTGAGGTCTTTCCACGTACCTCCAACGCCGGGCACCTGGGCCTGGCCACCGAGCTTGCCTTCGGTCCCAACTTCGCGGGCCACACGGGTCACTTCACCGGCAAACGCATTCAGTTGGTCCACCATCGTGTTGATGGTGTCTTTCAATTCCAGAATTTCGCCTTTCACATCGACCGTAATCTTGCGCGACAGATCGCCGCGCGCAACTGCCGTAGTTACCTCGGCGATGTTTCGTACTTGTGCCGTCAGGTTGCCGGCCATCGCATTTACGGAGTCGGTCAGGTCTTTCCATGTGCCCGCCACGCCTGGCACCACCGCTTGCCCGCCAAGTTTCCCGTCGGTCCCAACTTCGCGGGCCACGCGCGTTACTTCGGAAGCAAAGGACCGCAACTGGTCCACCATGGTGTTGATAGCTTCCTTGAGTTGGAGAATTTCACCGCGAACATCAACAGTGATCTTGCGCGATAGGTCCCCACTGGCGACGGCGGTCGCCACTTCGGCTATGTTTCGCACTTGGCCAGTCAAGTTGCTCGCCATCGAGTTGACGGAATCTGTCAGGTCCTTCCATGTACCCGCCACGCCTGGTACCTGGGCCTGTCCGCCGAGCTTGCCATCGGTCCCGACTTCGCGGGCCACGCGCGTTACTTCTGCTGTGAACACACCCAACTGTTGAATCATGGTGTTCACGATATCGGCCGATCGCAGGAATTCGCCTTCGAGAGGACGCCCTTCCACGTCGAGTCGCATTGTTTGGGTGAGATTGCCCTGCGCCACAGCCGCGATTGCCCGAGTAACTTCCGACGTGGGGCGCAGCAGATCGTCCACCAGAGTGTTGACCGAGACCTCCATCTCGCCCCAGGCACCGCGAGACTGATAAAATCTGGCGCGTTCGCGGGTTTCGCCCTGCTTGCCGACGACTCGGCCGAGCCGCTTCAGCTCCTGACCCATTTGCTGGTTCGCGGCAGCAATGTCGTTGAAGGTGTCCGCGATCTTTCCCGGAAGCCCAACCCAAGATCCGGGCAGGCGGACCGAAAAATCGCCGTCGCGCAGTGTCTGAAGACTTTCGAGAATTGCGACGAGATCAGCCGCCGCTTCAGTCCCTTGATGCCCGTTGCTGGATTCGCCGGTCGTGGCCGGCGCCCCATCAGCAATCGCTACAGAGCGATTGTTTTTTTTCATCATCGTCTCCTGGCCAGGCGGAGCACGGGGATGTCCCCTTCATCCTGATGACTGGCCGGTTGTGCCGAATATTCGCAATGCGGTCGGAAATAAGGTTGGGATTAACGCACAACTAGTTCTGGATATTTATCAGAAACTAAAGAGGAAAGCCCTACAGCAAATACTGTAGAAACAGGGGAACAAACGCGGAAGGATTGCGGAAGGATTAAGGAATGGCTGCGGGGTGATTTGAACCATCGACCTTTGGATTATGAGCTCGAATGCTATCGGAGCTCAGCTAGTTGTAGCCGGAGTTTATGTGTAGCGCGGAAAAGCGTGTTCTTGACGGTACCCTCGGTCGTGCTGAGGATTCCGGCCACTGTCCTAAGCTGCAAGCCATGATAGTGCTTTAATTCGAAAACCATCCGTTCGCGAGGCGAGAGGTTGCTAAGCGCACGGGAGATGTGTTCCCTCAGTACGCGACTGCTCAAGCTTCGGTCGGGACTCGCACCGGCGCTCTGATCGGGAATGTAGTCCAGAATTTTCCGCTCCTCACCGTCCGGTGAATTCGTTGTGCTTAACTCGCGGTTTCGGAAGCGGCTCTTGCGAAGGTGGTCGAGGCAGAGATTAGTAGTAATACGATAAATCCATGTGTAAAACGAGCACTCGAAACGAAACCGCGCCAAATTTATGTAGGCGCGCAGGAACGCTTCCTGATAGATGTCCTCACCATCTTCCTGAGAGCCGGTTAGATGAACGGTGAGGCGGAGGACCGCCCGGTCGTATCGATGGACGAGCTGCTCGAAAGCTGCAGCATTCCCCTGTTGCGCAGCTCGAATCAACGGTGCGTCGTCCACGCGACTGGGACGATTTTCTAGAGCAGTCGACATGCAGGACAGAACGCGAACGCTAGTCGTGTGGTTTGGTACGCGCCGAGATTGGCTTGTTTCAGGCACGGATAGGTACTTGACTGATCCTTCAACCGCTGAACCGACGCAACATGATTAACGCAATGTCGTCTTCGCGATGCTGACTTCCGGCGAAGTTCTCGACTGCAGCCAGCACGGAAAAGAGCATGACGCCAGGATTAGAACCTGAGAATGCCTTGGCTTCCTTGATCAACCCATCGCTTCCGAACTCGGTCCCAGCCTCATTCCTGCACTCAGTAATTCCATCGGAGTAAGCGAGCAGCGTATCGCCGGGCGATAAGGCCGCAATACCATTCGCAAATTCAGTTCCGGAATTCACACCGAGAACGGGTCCACCTGCGGTAAGCTCCTCGGCTTCGTTGTTCTCGTGGATCAGGAGAGCGGGAGGATGCCCGGCATTGCAGTAAGTAAGGTCGCCACTTTCCAGATTGACGCGAGCCAAAAACAGCGTAGTAAGAGGTAGTTCCAGACCAGTCAACAGCAGATCGCGATTGGCAGCAGATAAGGCAGCCGCGGGATCGCCGAGGGCCAAGATCTGCTGACGAATCATTCCGACAACGTGGGTAAACCACATGGCTGCTACAGGTCCTTTTCCAGCGATATCGCCGATTGCGAATACGAGCTCGCCCTCAAGTTGCATCACGGTGATGAAATCGCCCGAGAGATGACGCATGGGAAAGATCTCGCTGGCGAATTCATAAGAACCGGCGCGAAGGTGACGCGGGCCGCAAAGCCTTCTCTGCACCTGCGCGGCTTCGTACATGGAGCGGCTCAGATCATCGTGCTCGCACTTTAAGGTGGCAAGCTGATCTTCAAGCACACGATGGCGAGGTCGACCAGGCGCTTGAACGGTCTCGGAGGAGGAGCTAGTAGTCTTCCGGTTCCGATACCGGCTGCGAATTTGTGCGACGCTCGCCAAAGTGACCTCTAACAAATGCCCGGTTAGCTTACAAACTTGTAGCCTGTGCCGTGTACCGTGAGAATGAATCGAGGTTCGTCTGGTTTGGGTTCGATCTTTTGCCGCAAGTGGACAATGTGGGCATCAACCGTCCGAGTGGTGGGAAAGCGGTCATATCCCCAGACTTCCTCAAGCAAACGGTCGCGGCTCAGGGTTTCGCCCTGGTGGCAAAGGAAGTATTTGAGCAGATCGAATTCCTTTGATGAGAAATCAAGCGATTTGCCGCCACGCGAGACCTGGCAACTACGCAGATTTACTTCAACGTCGCCAAATGACACGTGCTCGTGTTCTTTCGGAACGGTCCGCGAGCGGCGCAGTACGGCGTTAACTCGCGCAAGGAGTTCGCGAATCGAAAATGGCTTGGTGACGTAGTCGTCGGCGCCAAGTTCGAGTCCAACGACCTTGTCTATTTCCTGTCCTCGGGCGGTCAGCATGATGATTGGGATCGAGGGGCGCTTGCTCTTAAGCTGCTTGCAAACGTCCAGACCGCTCATGCGAGGCATCATCACGTCGAGAATGACCAAGTCGGGAGACTCGCTGAGTGCGCGCTCCAAGCCTGTGACGCCGTCCGGGGCGGTGATGACCTGATAGCCCTCGAATTCGAAGTTGTCGCGTAAGCCCGCCACCATATTAGGTTCGTCTTCGACAATCAGGATTCTGGCCATATCAGGTTCTCCAAACCTAGTCGTTTTGATCTGAAGCTGAACTGCTGCGCTGCTCCGTCCCATTGCCATTCCTCCAGCAGAATTCATGCGAAAGCTGCTTTGCCGCTGCTTTGTGGCCAACTCAGAGGCAAGGTGATGGTGAACTTGCTTCCTGCGCCGGGAGTGCTGTCTACCAGGACATCCCCACCGTGCGCCCGGGCAATGTGCTGTACCAGGGAAAGCCCCAATCCGCTCCCCTTGGTGTTATGAACGAGCGGATCACCGACACGATAGAATTTCTCAAAAATCCTGTGCTGTTCGTTGGCAGGTATGCCGATCCCCTGATCAACCACTTCCAGTTTCACGGTCCCACTCTCACGATACAGATTGACTCCAATGTGCTTGCGGTCTTGCGAGTACTTGAGAGCATTGTTCACCAAGTTCACTAGGGAGCGTGCCATAGCTTCGCGATCCACATTCAGCGGTGGAACTTCCGCGATCTTCTCTTCCAATGTGAAGCCGTGCTGCTCGATCTGATAGCGATAGGATTCCAACGTATTGAATACCAACTCGCGCATGTCGGTTTCGCGGAAGTCATATTCCTTGCGGCCTGCCTCGATACGCGAAAAATCAAGAATGTTGTTGATTAGCGCGGTTAGGCGTTCACTTTCTTTGCGAATGATGCAGTAATACTCGTGGTGTTTCTCGGCGCTCGATAGGCGACCTAGTTCCAGGGTTTCGGCGTACAACCGAATCAGCGAGAGGGGTGTGCGTAATTCGTGCGAGACGTTGGAGACGAAATCGGATTTCAGACGCGCCAGCGCCATCTCTTTGCTTACGTTGCGATAAGTCAGGAAAATCCCACCCGCCAGGAGGAATGAGAGACCGCCCAGTGTCCAGTAACTGGTGTGCATGAAATGCTGCCCCAGGGCCGCCAAAGTCGTGCCCCGCAACTTCATACCGAGCACCAATCCAGGGAATACCCCTTCCATGTTGCGCTCCACCTCGGGCTGGCCACCGTCCCACCCAGTGCCATAGGCAATTGGAGTGGAGTCGCTTTTCGGACGAACCATGATCACCGCATTCTTGTCGGTCTGCGCTTCCGCGACATTGCGGCTCATCACTTGATCGAGGGTCTGCGGGAGGAATTGATCTTGCAGGTAGTCGGCGTCGAAGGTGATGCCGGCGATGGCAGCCTTACCTGTTTCTTTGTCCGTCCTCAGGAAAATCGCGGTGGATGAATAGACATGCCTGTCACCTCGCGCCATCCAATCTCCATAGAAGTAGTAGGGCGTGCCCTTCTCTTCCATTTTCGACAGTTTCTTCGCGAATTCGTAATATTCCAGCTTCCACCACCCCTCCATCATCTTGGACATGTTCTCCGCCTCGCCGCGGAAACTGGGGTCATTCTTTAACCGGTGAGGCTGGGAGCGCGTGATAAATCCTTGCTCAGGATCGTAGAGCATTAAATGAGCAACGTAGGGATGGGTGCTAAGGATCCTATCCATGGTTTCCGTGCACGCTTCGCCGGGAGGGGGAAAATCCGCGCGAACGTCATCCACCAGTTCAGATGCCTTATGGTTGATCTGCTTCTCGGAGATAGCCAAGACTTGGCTGAAGTCACGCTGGATGGCCGCTTCAACCGCGCGATCTCGCTGGATCGTTTTTAAGTGCCATGCGCTCAGGATGACCAGAACGGCCGCAGGCAACATTACAGCCAATTGCAAGGTCAGCATCATCCGGGTTCGCGCGTTGGTTGGCCGTTTCGCTTTCATCCTGGACTCCTGATCCGGACGTTTACCTGGATCAGCCCGGCACAAACATACTTCGACGGAACAAAGCAGGTGTCAACCAGCCGTGAAAAAACGTAAAAAATTGTGAACTGGATGATTAGTAGATGGTAGAGCCAACGAAAGCGAGCCAAGACATCAGGTCAGAGCGGAATCGGATTTTCTGATTACCGTTGATAGATCGCCATCGCACTCATTGAGGGTTAGCTGCACGTTTTGTGTCGTTAAAGTGGGTTCCGCAGTAATGCCGACTCCCACTATTCGATAATTCATCTCTGCCTGTCCGGTAATGGACACTGAATTCCGCCATTGAACATTCTCATCCTGTTCAGAAAGCTTCGCGAGCGAGTACGCCACGAATTTTCAATGGCATACGAAATTTGAACTGTGGCCGAAAGCTTGCACACCTTCAGTCCGAATGGATATCGCCCGTCCCGAATTTAAGCAGCAGAAACGCCGCCGTCAGATTATCTGGGGAATGATCGGTTTGGTGTCGCTTGGCGGGGTGACGATTGGGATCTCGAGGCTGAAGCCGGCAGCGCCCGAAGTCGAACGCAGTACCATCTGGACCGATACGGTGAAGCGCGGCCCAATGCTGCGTCAGGTGAGAGGCCTTGGGACTTTGATTCCCAGTCAGGAATTCACCCGTCAAATCCCTGCGGAGACCGAAGCAACCGTGGTTCGGATTATCAAGCTGCCGGGTTCGCAAATGAGAGCAGACACAATTCTGGTCGAGATGAGCAACTCGCAGGTAGAACAGGCGGCTGTTGATGCCAGGCTTCAATTGAAGGCTGCAGAAGCCGAATATCAGAGTCTGCGAGTGAAGCTCCAGAGTGATTTGATGAACCAAAAAGCCGGCGCCGCGACTGTGACGGCTGATTATAGCCAGGCAAAGCTGCAATCCGAGACTGATAGAGCCTTGTACGACCTCGGCGTGATCTCTGGACTTGCATACAAGAACTCAAAAAATAAATCCGACGAACTCACTACCAGACACAACATTGAAGGCGAGCGGCTCGACATTAATCAGAAAGCAATTGAATCGCAGATGGCCGAGCAGCAAGCCAAGGTCGATCAAATCCACGCCCTCGCCACACTTAAGCAAAGGCAATTGGACGCGCTGAGAGTGCGTGCTGGAATAGAAGGCGTTCTGGTTGATTTGCCTTTGCAAGTCGGACAGCACGTCTTGCCGGGCACGATGTTGGCGAAAGTCGTCCAGCCAGATCATTTGATCGCCGAGTTGAAAGTTGCTGAGACGCAGGCCCGCGATGTCCAGATCGGCCAGCCGGCTCTGGTGGATACACATAACGGCACCGTTCCGGGCACGGTCATGCGTGTTGATCCAGCCGTGCAAAACGGGACTGTCACCGTGGACGTCAAGCTCACCGGAGAACTTCCTAAAGGCGCGCGGCCGGACTTAAGCGTTGACGGGACGATTGATTTGGAGCGACTGGACGACGTTCTATACGTCGGACGGCCGGCGTTTGGACAGGAGAACAGCACCATCAGCCTATTCAAACTCGATGCGGACAGCAAAGGTGCGGTGCGCGTTCCCGTAAAAGTAGGACGCGCCTCGGTGAATTCCATTCAGGTCATTGAAGGATTACGCGAAGGCGACACGGTAGTTTTGTCCGATATGTCGCGGAACGACAACACCGACCGGATCAGGTTGGATTAACAACAATCAGGTGCGAGACATGACTGAAGCACGAGAACCGCTAATCCAGATTGAAGATCTAACCAAGGTCTTCTACACCGATGAAATCGAAACCCACGCACTCTCTGGAGTCCATCTTTCAATTCGCAAGGGAGAGTACGTGGCCATGTCCGGGCCTTCGGGATGCGGGAAGTCTACACTGCTCTCGATTATCGGTTTGCTCGACACCCCCACTGACGGGAAATATCAGCTCAATGGGCAACCGGTCGAGAATCTAGACTTCGGCGCCCGATCGCGCATTCGAAACCAGGAAATCGGCTTCATCTTTCAGAGTTTCAATCTGATTGGCGATCTCACCGTTTACGAAAATGTCGAACTGCCTCTGACCTATCGCCAGCGAATGCCTTCAGCCGATCGCAAAAAGCGTGTGATGGAATCTCTCGAGCGGGTGGGCATGGCGCATCGTATCCGCCACTATCCTTCGCAACTCTCAGGAGGACAGCAGCAGCGTGTCGCAGTAGCCCGCGCGCTCGCAGGACATCCTTCGATTCTGCTTGCCGATGAGCCTACCGGAAACCTTGATTCGCGCAATGGAGAAGCCGTCATGGAGCTGCTGCAAAATCTTCATCGCGATGGAGCAACGATCTGCATGGTCACGCATGATCCTCGATTCGCAAAGCATGCGCAACGCGAAGTTCACCTGTTCGACGGCAAAGTGGTTGCCGAAGAAGAGCTACAGAAGTTGATGGCGGATGCACACGCATGAACAGCCGCTCGGCTATTGCACATCT
>WNFY01010689.1_pt1 | contig 10817 bp, 7 predicted proteins | sample 5400091 | NCBI WGS metagenome assembly WNFY01 (sample SAMN13153364, study PRJNA577476) | soil metagenome | isolation source: 60 cm soil or saprolite under grassland replicate 1 | place: USA:California | collected 2016-06-15
CGAAGGGGGGCATGCGCCCCCCCTTGTTCCTGCTCGTCCTCGTCTGCGTGGTGATCGCCACGTCCGTCCAAGCCTCGGCCCAGGGTCGGCGCGAGGCGAACGCACCGGCCGTCGAGGGAGGCGTCTATCGACGACCGTTGGGGAGTGATCCGGCGACTCTTGATCCCGGCCGGATCCGCGATATTTTTGGCCTATCAGTCGCCCAGCAACTCTTCGACGGGCTCGTCCAGTTCGACCAGACGCTCACGATCACGCCCGCACTCGCGCAATTCTGGACAGCCTCGCGCGATGGGCTCACCTGGACCTTCAGGCTCCGACGAGGGGTGAAGTTCCACCACGGGCGGGAGGTGACCGCCGACGATGTCGTTTACTCGCTCACCCGCATCCTGGACCCGAAGGTCAAGTCGGGCAGCGCCGACCTCTTCGCCAGCATCCGGGGAGCTCAGGAGTTCAAGGAGGGCAAGGCCAAGCAGGTGTCAGGGCTGACCGCTCTGGACAGCCACACGGTCCAGGTCGTGCTCAACGAAGCGTGGGCGCCCTTTGTTTCCATCTTGGCGGTAGGCCACGCCAAGATCGTGCCCAAGGAGCTGGTGGAGCAGCAGGGCGAAGCCTTCGGCGCTCACCCGATCGGCACCGGCCCCTTCAAGTTCGTCCGCTGGGAGCCGGGGCGGGAGATCGTGCTGGTCGCCAACCCGGACTATTTCGATGGCCCTCCCAAGCTCTCCCGCGTCGTGTATCGGATCTTTCGCGGCGAAGAGTTCGACGCGATGTACGAGCAGTTCCAGCGTGGGAACCTCGAGGACACGCCGATTCCGACGCAGGAGTACCAGCGCCTCGCGGCCACGGACAAGTACATCCGTGTCAAGCGTCCGATGTTCAGCGTGAGGTTTTACGGGTTCAACACCCGGATCAAGCCGCTGGACGACCGGCGGGTGCGCCAGGCCATCATCCATGCCATCGACCGGGCCGCCCTCGTCGCCGAGGTCTACCTCGACCGTTACACCTTTGCGCGGGGGATCCTCCCCCCGGGAATGATGGGGTTCAACCCCAAGCTGAACGGCTACGCCTATGACCCTCAGCGAGCCCGAGATCTTCTCGCGCAGGCGGGATACCCTGGCGGACGCGGTCTGCCCCCGATTCAGATCTGGTCCGGTGTGAAGCTCGAGAAGCTCCTGCAAGAGCACGAGCAGATCAAGAAGTACCTGGCGGCGGTGGGCGTCGACGCCCAGTTCCACTACGAGACGAACTGGCCCTCGTTCTCGGCAATGCTCACCCAGGGCAAGTTCCCGATGTTCCTCTACGCGTGGTTTGCCGACGTGCCGCACCCGGATAACTTCCTGTTCAAGCTCTTCCACTCTCGCAGCCCGCGGAACTTCACCGCTCACTCGAATCCGGCGGTCGATGAGCTCCTCCTCGAGGCGAAGAGGGAGCGGGACCTGCCGCGCCAGACGGGCCTCTACCGCCAGGCCGAGCAACTCGTTCTCGATGACGCTCCGATCATGCCGGTCTGGCACTACACCTACGAGCGGCTCTTCCAGCCTTATGTCCGGAGCGTGGAGGTGAACGGGCTGGGCGACCCGTACATCCCCCTCAGCAAGATGTGGCTCGACGCCCGGCCTCAACCCTGACGTGAGACCCAGACTCCCGCGGTTCAGATTCATGTCACTCCAGGCCCAGTTCCTGCTGGGGACGGTCCTCGTCCTCCTCCTCGTCATGGCCGCGGTCATCGTCGTGGTCGAGCACCGCCAGCGCGCCTCCATCATCGCGGAGGTCCAGCGCCGGGGCGAGGTGATCGCGAGGAACCTGGCCGCACTTTCCGAGGCGCCGCTGCTCCTCTACAGCTATACCACCCTCGAGCAGAACGTGGCCCGAGTGGCCGGAGAGGCCGACGTCGTCTACGCCATCATCCTCGACGCGGAGGCTCGAGTGGCCGCTCATAGTCGCCACCCCGAACTCGCCGGAGTCGCCCTCAGCGGGCCCGCCGACGAGCTGGCGGCGAAGACGGACACCTTCCTCGTCCAGGAGGCTGTCCGGAGGGGCACCGGAGAGCCGATTTACGACTTCGTCGTCCCCATCGTGATCGACCGGCAGCGGTGGGGGACGGTCCGGATCGGTCTCTCCAAGCGGCGGATGGAGGCCGAGATCCGGCAAACCCGGCTCGAGCTGGGTGCCTTGACGCTGGGGACGCTGGTCCTGGGTGGCCTGGTCGCGGCCCTGGTGGCACGCCGAATCGCCCGGCCTGTTCGGGAGCTCGCCGGAGGGGCGGCGGCTATCTCCCGCGGCGAGCTGAAACAGCAGATCGTGTCCTCTCGCTCCGACGAGATCGGTCAGCTTGCCGTCGCGTTCAATCACATGGCCGGCCAGCTCTTCCAGCAACGCTCGGCTCTCGAGACGGCCCACGCCGATCTCCGGCGTCATTTCGAGGAGCTCGCGGACCTCAAGAGCTACACGGACAGCATCCTGGAGTCCCTCACCAGCGGGATCATCACCCTCGATCTGGACGGTCGAGTCGTGACCATGAATCAGGCGGCCGAGCTGCTCACCGGGCTCTTCGCCGGCGAGGCCACGGGAAGGTACTGCACGGAAGTGTTCTCCCACAGCCCGGGCGTGGTGGAGATCCTCATGGAAACCCTCGCCACCCGCGCCGGGGTCGCCAGCACGTCGCTCGGGCTCAGCCGGCGCAACGGGACCTCCCTCCCGATCGAGCTGAGCACGGCACCGCTCCGGGGAGCCGAAGGGAAAGACCTGGGAGTCGTCGGCGTCTTCAAGGATGTCACGGTCGTTCATGAGCTGGAGGCTCAGCTCCGGCGCTCGGATCGTCTGGCCGCCCTCGGAACGCTGGCGGCGGGCTTGGCCCACGAGATCAAGAACCCGCTGACCTCGCTGCGGACCTTCACCCGGCTCGTCTCCCGGAAGTTCAACGATGAGCGCTTCCGCGAGAGGTTCGAGAGGGTGGTCCCCCAGGAGCTGGAGCGGATCAACGGGATCGTGGAGCGCCTCCTCGAGCTGGCCCGGCCACGCCGCCTGAACTTGAAGCCGGTGCAGATCCCCGCGCTCCTGGAGCGCGTCCTGGAGCTCTACGCCAACCAGATCGAGACCAAGCAGATCACGGCGCTCCGGGAGTACGCTCACGACCTTCCCGCCATTCAAGGCGACGGAGAGCACCTCTACGAGGCCTTCCTGAACCTCGTCACGAACGCGCTGGAGGCCATGGGCACGGGAGGCCGCCTGACGTTACGGACCGGGTGGAGCGAGGACATGGATTGGCTCCGGCCGCCGGCTCGGCGGGCGCCCAGGCGCGGCGTGAAGGTGGAGATCGAAGATACCGGGATCGGCATCGCGCTGGCGGAGGCTGATAAGATCTTCAACCCCTTCTTCACGACGAAGGAAAGCGGCACCGGACTGGGCCTGGCCCTCGCCTACAAGATCATCGAGGACCACGGGGGAAGCATCACCTTTCGGAGCTCTCCGGGGGTGGGGACGACCTTCCGGCTCCTTCTGCCCGTCATCGGGGAGCGCGCCGCGGAGCGAACCGGTACTCATGCTTTGTGAGCCCTTGACGCGCCGCCGGTCCCCTTCCCGCCGTGGACGGGCGGTCTCGCTCTCGGTGGTGCTCGACGCCGTCCCCGCTTCGCCCTCGGGCCGGCCGGCCCCGGCTCGCAGACCATCGGATCGGCTCCGGCGGGCGGCCGACGGTGGTCCTCGACCCACCGTGGGCAACGCATCTGAGTTGGACCGATTTTTGCTACGGGTGTGTTTCAATGCCAACGTGGCCATGGAGGCCGGTGACGAGGTGGCGGTGCGGGTTGCTGACCTCTCCAAGAGGCGCGGGAGCACTCTGCACGTCGAGCCCCTGGACAGGGGGTGCGGGATCCGCCAGGCACACGAGACGGGTCGCCGGCCCGCGATCTGCCGGAGCATCACCGGCGCTCGCCGCGCCCGGCTCAGCGGGCGGGCCAAGGCAATCCGGCGTGGCAGCATGTTCACGATCGAGTCTCCCGCGCCGGCCGGAGCCCGGCGAGTCAGGCCGTGAGAACGGTGCTGCTCGTCTCGCCCGATGAGGCGCTGCGCACGCAGCTCGTCCGCGCGCTGGGTGACCGGTCCGTCTTCTTCGCCGCCTCCGACGACGAGGCGCTGAAAACGCTCAGGGTCACGCAGGTCGAGGCGATCGTGAAGGACGCCGTTGCGCCCCTGCGGGAGGTGCCGCGCTTCATCGCGCGGGCCCGGCACGTCTGCCCGAGCGCGGTCGTGATCTGCGTGCTCCCCGCCGGCGAGAGCTCCGAGGACGACGAGAGCGCCGCCGAGGCGGCCGACTTCGTGCTCCTCCAGCCCTTCACGTCGCGTCACCTGCAGGACATCGTGCGACAGGCGGAGGAGAAGCTCCGCCTGCTGGAGGAAGTGGCCGCGTTCCGCTCGGCGCGAGGCACAGCGTCCGGAAACGGTCACGAAGGATCGATCCTGGGGCTGGAGGCCTCCTCGCACGCCCTCACCCAGGTGGCCAAGGAGTTCGCCAAGGCGCTCGCCGCCGGGTTCGACCTGCCGCGCGTGCTCGACCTGTTCCTGGACGCGGTGGCCGAGATGGTGCGGCCGAGCCGGAGCGCGATCCTCCTCGCCGACCAGCACGGGCGCCAGTACCGGGTGGGCGCCTTCCGGGGCCTGGTGCCCCACGTGGTGGAGGCCCTGACCCTCGCCGCCGACGCGGGGCTGCCGCTCTGGCTGGCCGCCGAGGGGCGCTTGATCCAGATCGACGAGGCCCACGGCCGCCCCGCCGATCCGGCCGCCCGCGAGATCGCGCGGGAGATGGCGGTGCTGCAGGCCGTGGTCGCCATCCCGCTCATCTCCCACGGCGAGCTGGTGGCCGTCCTCACGCTCGGGCAGCGCATCACCGGCGGGGCCTACAGCCGGGGTGAGACGGAGATCCTCTTCAGCCTCGGGACGCATCTCGCCACCGCCATCCGCGACATCCGCATCCATCACCTGCTCCAGTACCAGAAGGAGTTCAACGAGCGCATCCTCGCGCGCATGTCGAACGGCGTGATCACCATCGGCCCCGACGAGACCGTGGTCATCATGAATCGGCGCGCGGAAGAGATCCTGGGCGTGTCGGCGCGCGACGTGCTTGGCAAGGACCTGCGGGTGCTCCCCTCGCCGCTGGGCGATCTGCTGTTCGAGACGCTGACGCGCAGCCGCTCGGCGAACCGCGCCGAGGTGCACCTCGCCCTCCGGAACCTTCCCCTCGAGGTCTCCTCCTACCCGGTGATGGGCGACGGCACCGAGCCGCTGGGCGCCGTCCTCGTCTTCGAAGACCTCACCGCCCAGCGTCAGCTGGCCCAGGAGAAGCGCGCGGCCGAGCAGCTCCAGCTCCTCACGCGCGTCGTCGCCCGCATCGCCGACGAGATCAAGAACCCGCTCGTCTCCGTCAACGCGTTCATGGAGCTGATCGGCGAGCGCTACGACGACCCGAGCTTCCGCCACCAGTTCTCCTCGGTCGTCGGGCGGGACGTGCGCCGCCTCATCCAGATCTTCGACAAGCTCGCGACGCTGGTGAACGAAGGGGACTACAAGCGCGACATCGTGGACCTGCGGGCGATGGCGGAGGAGTGCCTGGCCGAGATGGGCGCGCAGGCGCTCGCCTCCGCCAACGGCGAGGCGCGCCTCCTGAGCTTCGCCGACGAGTCGACGCAGAAGCACGTCACCGCCACCCTGTCCCACGAGGGACCCTCATTCCTGATCACGGGGGATCGCAGCATGCTCAAGAAGGCCATCGCGTATCTCGTCTGGTACCTGCTTCGGAAAACGCCGGGCACGGAGGCCAAGATCGCGGCGTCGATCTCGCGGCTCACCGGCGAGGACCGGGTGCGGCTCACCGTGGCCTCCCGGACCGCCGAGGTCCGCCCGGAAGAGCTCCGGGGGATCTTCGATCCGATCCAGGTCGTGCAGGAGAACCTGATCGACGTGGGGCCGTGCGTGAGCCAGCGCATCATCGAGGCCCAGGGCGGCCGACTCGAGGCCAAGCAAGGACGGGGCGAGGTGAGCTTCACGGCGACCCTGCTGGCGGCCCAGCCATGAGCGACCGGCCGCGGGTTCTCGTGGTGGACGACGAGCTGGGGCCACGAGAGTCCCTGCGCATGATCCTCAAGCCCAGCTACGAGATCGTGACGGCCGAGAGCGGGGAAGCGGCGCTCAAGACGCTCGGCGCCTTCCACCCCGACCTGGTCTTCATGGACATCAAGATGCCGCAGATGGACGGCATCGAGCTGCTCCAGCGAATCAAGCGCTCCGATCCGAGCATCGAGGTCGTGATGATCACGGCCTACGCGTCGCTCGATACGGTGAAGAATGCGCTCACGCACGGGGCGTTCGAGTACCTGATCAAGCCGTTCAGCCGTCAGGACCTGGAGGAGACGGCGCGCCGGGCCCTGGCGCGGCGGCAGACCGAGCTGGGCACGCGCAGCCAGCTCGCCACCCTCGTCGAGGAGATGCGCTCGCTCGCGATGAAGACGCGGGGGCTGGAGGAGGTGGCGCGGCGCGAGCAGGCGGAGCAGTCGCTGCGGGTGACCCAGCTCTCCATCCTCCGCGAGATCTCCCGCGGCATCCTCGGCCAGCTGGACCTCACCCAGCTCACCGCGGCCATCACGGCGCAGCTGCGGGATGCGCTGGGATACGACGAGGTGGCTGTTCACCTGGGTCCGACGCCGCCCGCGAACGCGGGCGAGACGACCGCCATTGTCTGTCCTATCGGCGACAACGGGACCGCGCTCGGCTACCTGGTGGCGGCCAACCGCGCCGGCGCGCGCCCCATCGACCCGCGCGAGCGCGAGCTGCTCGAGATGCTCTCCGAGTACCTCGCGGTGGCGATCCGCAACTCGCACCTCTACGGAGAGGTGGCGGAGAAGAAACAGTCCCTCGAGAAGGTCATCCGCTCGGCCGGCGACGCGATCATCTCGGTGGACGGCGAGGGGAAGATCCAGGACTGGAATCCGGCCGCCAAGCGCATCTTCGGCTGGACGCGGGAGCAGGCCCTCGGGCGCCCGCTGACGATGCTCCTGCCCGAGGAGCGCTATGCCCAGGCGCGCGCCGCGCTGTCGCGCCTGGAACCCGTGGACCCCTTCGAGGTGACGGCCAAGCGGGAGGGCGGCCGGGCGCTCAACCTGGCCGTGACGCTCTCCTCCCTCCCGGGGCGGGACGGCGGTCCCGAGGGCATGCTCGCCATCGTCCACGACACGACCGTGCAGAGGGAGATGGAGGCCCAGATGCACCAGTCCGAGAAGCTCACGGCGCTGGGCCAGATGGCGGGCGGCATCGCGCACGACTTCAACAACCTGCTCCAGGCCATCCTGGGCTACGCCCAGCTCATGGGGAAGAACCCGAGCAACGTGGACGTGGTGCGCCGCGGACTGGACGTCATCGAGAAGGCGGCGACGGGCGGTGCCGAGACGGTGCGGCGCATCCAGAAGTTCGCGCGCCTCCGCCCGGAGGAGGCCTTCGTCGGGCTGGACCTCGACCAGGTCATCCGCGACGCGCTGGCCATCACGCGCCCGCGCTGGGAAGAAAAGAAGCTCAAGGCCGGCGTGCCCCTCCAGCTGGAGGTGAACCTGGGCTCGGTGCCCGTGGTGATGGGCCGGCCCGCCGAGCTGAACGAGGTGGTGACCAACCTGATCCTGAACGCCATCGACGCCATGCCCAGGGGCGGGACGCTGTCTCTCCGCACGCGGCGCCACGACGATCGGCACGTGGTCTTCACGGTGACCGATACCGGCATCGGCATGACGGAAGAGGTCAGTCAGCGGATCTTCGACCCCTTCTTCATCCATCGTCAAGCGCCATGGGGGCGAGATGCATGTCGAGAGCCGCCCGGGCGGTGGCACGACCTTCACGGTCGTGCTCCCGGTCGGGACGCCCGCCCCTGCCGAGCCACCGGCTGCCGCGGAACCGGCCGGAGACCGCAACGGACGCATCCTCCTGGTCGACAACGACCCTCAGGTGATGACCATTCTCGGCGAGATGCTGCGCGACAGCGGTCACGATGTCGTCCCGGTTTCCGGCGGCCCCGACGCGCTGCGCGTCTTCGTGCCGGGCCGCTTCGACCTGGTCATCACCAATATCGGGATGGTCGGCATGAACGGCTGGGAGCTGGCCGACCGCCTCCGCGCCCGCGATCCCGACATCCCGCTCGTCTTCATCACCGGGTGGGGCATGCAGGAACAGGATCAGGCTCGTTGCCGCGGCCTCGGCATCTCCGCTCTGCTCTTCAAGCCGGTGCGGCCCGCCGAGCTCCACGCGACCGTGCAGGGCGCGCTGGCGGAGCCCGGGCGGCGGCCGCGCGCGACCTCCTAGCCCAACTTCCTCTACAGCCGCTCGATGATGGTCGCGATGCCCTGGCCGAAGCCGATGCACATCGTCTGCAGCCCGAAGCGCTTCTTCGAGCGCTCCAGCTCGTGGAGCAGCGTGGTCATGAGCTTGGCGCCCGAGCAGCCGAGGGGATGGCCGAGGGCGATGGCGCCTCCGTTGACGTTCACCCGTCGCATGTCGGGGTGAAGCTCCCGCTCCCACGCGAGCACCACGGAGGCGAAGGCCTCGTTGATCTCGAAGAGATCGATCTGATCGAGCTTGAGCCCGGCCTTCTTCAGCGCGCGCTGGGTGGCGGGAATCGGCCCCGTCAGCATGATGGTGGGATCCACGCCCGCCAGCGCGGTGGCGACGACGCGGGCGCGCGGCGTGAGCCCGAGAGCCTTTGCGCGCGCCTCGGACATGATCAGGAGCGCGGCGGCGCCGTCGGAGATCTGCGACGAGCTGGCGGCGGTGACGACGCCGTCCGGCTTGAAGGACGGCGCCAGCGCGGCCATCTTCTCGCGGTTCACCGGCACCCGCACGCCCTCGTCGGTGTCGAAGACCGAGCCGTCGGGCAGCGTCAGCGGCACGACCTCGCGCTTGAAGCGCCCCTCGGCGATGGCGCGACCGGCCTTCTCGTGGCTCAGGGCGGAGAACTCGTCGAGCTCCTCGCGCTTGAGCCCCCACTGCTCGGCGACCATCTCGGCCGAGAGCCCCTGCGGGATGATGTTGTAGAGAGCCTGGAGCCGCGGGGAGAGCGGGCCATCGCCGGGCCCGACCCCGTTGGATCCCATGGGCACGCGCGTCATGTGCTCCACGCCCCCCGCGATCACGCACTCGTACTGCCCGGCCATGACACCCATGGCGGCGAAGTTGGCCGCCTGCTGGCCCGAGCCGCACATCCGGTCCAGCGTGGTCCCGCACACGTCCAGCGGGAAGCCGGCGATCAGCGCCGCGTTGCGGGCGATGTTCATCCCCTGCTCGCCCACCTGGTCCACGCAGCCGATGACCACGTCCTCGACCTCGCCCGGATCGATCTTGACGCGCTCGACCAGGGCCCTCAGCGTGTCGGCCAGGAGGTCGTCGGGCCGGACACCGGCCAGCTTGCCGTTCTTCTTGCCGACGGCGGTCCTTGCCGCCCCCACGATCACTGCGTTCGCCATGGCACTCTCCCCCGATGGATGACTCGGATCACTGAACGATGGTTCATTCTACCATGCCGGCGGCGGCGCTCGACGGCCCGGTACGGCGCTTCACCTGATCGGCGAGCTTGCAGAAGGCGCAGATCTCTCCGGTCGTCACCTGACCGCAGGCGCTGCACTCCCGGAGCTGAACATCCTCCAGCCGCTCGAAGGCCGCGCGCGCCTTGTCGAGAAAGCCGAACAGGAAGTTGTGCTTGGCCCCCGGCGAGACCTCCTCCAGGCGGTTCAACAGATCCTTGTGGGCGAGCGAGGTCGCCCCCTTGGCGAAGGGGCACTCGTCGACGATGTAATCGATCCTCCGGAGAAACGCGTAGGCGGCCGTCTCGAACTCCGAGAGCCGGTAGAGCGGCTTGACCCGTCTCGCGAGCTTGGCATGCGTCGAGGCCAGGGCGGGCGACTGGCGCGGGAGGGCCTCGGTTTGCCAGTGCAGGACCGAGCCGAGCAGCGTGGCAGCCTCGTCATCGAGGTTGTGCCCGGTCGCCACCGCCGCGTAGCCGTGCTCGAGCGCCGCCCGGTTCATGAGGTAACGCTTGGAGAGCCCGCAGGCCGAGCAGGTTGGACGGCGCGTGACCTTCTGGACCTCGGGGATGGGCGCGCCCACCGCCTCCGCCACGCGCTCGACGTGGAGCTTCTGGCCGCGCGCGCTGGCGAAGGCCTCGCACCTGGCCCTGGACTCCTGCGAGTAGTCGAAGATGCCCAGGTCGAGATAGAGGCCGGCCGTCCGGTACCCGTCCTCGATGAGCACGTCCCAGAGGGCCAGCGAGTCCTTGCCGCCCGACACGGCCACGAGGACCGGCTCGTCGCGCGTGAACATCCGGTGCTTGTGGATCGCCTCGGCGACCTGCTTCTTGAAGAACTCGACGAAGTGCGGCGAGCAGAACGCGGCGTTGTGGCGCCTGAGCTCGAGCGCGGCGGAGCCCCCGCACTTCCGGCACTTCATGCGCCGCCTCCGGACATGACGGGCCGCACCTCGAGGACGTCCTCGTCGCCCACCACCGTGTCGCCCGTCAAGAGCTCATCGCCCCGGATGACGAGCACCGTGCCGGCGGGGATGTCCAGCTCGAGCAGCAACTCCTTGACGCGGCGCTTGCCGCTCACCTCGATCTCGCGGCGGGGATTGCGGAGGATGACCTTCATGCCGTCGAGACGGGGTGGATGATCACGCCCGGGGGAAGCCGGCGGCACCCTTCGCCGCGCGGAGTTGCTGGAGATGGTCCGCGTCGTGCCGCGCCTGGAGCATCCACCACTGAGCGAGATCGAGTTCGCCGAACCGCGGATGCGCCC
>WNFY01006084.1_pt1 | contig 10813 bp, 8 predicted proteins | sample 5400091 | NCBI WGS metagenome assembly WNFY01 (sample SAMN13153364, study PRJNA577476) | soil metagenome | isolation source: 60 cm soil or saprolite under grassland replicate 1 | place: USA:California | collected 2016-06-15
ATCTGGACTAGAGACAACGGCATCAAAGTTCTCAAACCGTTGCGAGGACGTGTCCCGGAACATGTAGACAGTGAGGCCTATGGTATCAACGAAGCCCGCCAGGTAGTCGGTGTCTCATGCGACGCGGACGGTAATTGTCGTGCCGTTGTTTGGGATCACGGTGTCTACCCCACAGACCTCAACGATCTCAAAGGCGACTATTCTGCCATTCTCGAAACCGCCAAAGACATAAATGACAACGGAGAGATTACGGGCAGAGCTATTACTGATCCTGTCACCGGTGCGAGAGAGGCGTACTTGGCGGTGCCTTCTCACTAAGAGCCTTCGACTCGACGGTTGTAGCGTGATGTCGTCGCCGCGCGCGAGGTCGCACAGCACCTCGCTGCTCGGCGGCGCATCACGCGGCTAGCCCGCGAGCTTCGGGCGTGATAAGTGGCGCGATGTCGTAAATCAGTTTGGCTGCGATGCGCGAACGTTACCGTGATGTTCGTGAGCGTTTCCGTGATTTATCTCTTCTCTGCTGGGTATCAACACTCAACTCTCAGCTATCAACTACTGAACTACATCTCATGTCTGATCGCCCACAGATCGTGGAAGATCGGCTTGAACAGTGATTCTTTCAGAAACGGCACACCGGGGGATCCGCCGGTGCCCTTCTTCGCGCCGATTGTTCGCTCGACCAACTTGATGTGCCGGTAGCGCCATTCCTGCAACCCCTCGTCGAAGTCGGTCATCAGTTCGAACAAAATGGAGAGTTCGGGCGAGGTCTTATACATCTGCAGGATTTCTTTTTGAAGCTGTTCGTTAGGGCCATTCGGCTGTGTGAGGTCGCGATTCTTCAGTTCCTCGGGAACTTGCGCTCCGCGCGTGGCCAGAAAATCGTAGAAATGATCGATCACCGTCCGCTCGCCGAGTCGCTGCTGAAGCCGGCCGGCGCCTGGAAAATCCGGCTTAACGTAGGCGAGCGTGGACGCGCGCTTGTATCCCAGCACGAACTCAATTTCCCGAAATTGTACCGACTGAAATCCCGATGCAGTTTCGAGCCGGTCTCGAAAACTTGAGAACGACGATGGCGTCATCGTTTCAAGAATGTCCACCTGAGCGACGAGGACCTTCATGATTGTGCGAACTCGCTTGAATGTGTGAATCGCGCCGAAAAGATTGCCGGCGGAGAAATCGCTCTTTATCTTCTCGAACTCGTGCAGCAGTTGCTTGAACCAAAGCTCGTACGTCTGATGGATGATGATAAACAGCATCTCGTCGTGCTCGGCCGGCGTTGAGCGCGGCTTTTGAAGAGTCAAAAGCTTCTCGAGATCGAGATAATTCGCGTAAGTCAGTGGCGGCATAGCGGCAAACTCAACGCAGCCCGTGCGTGCGTCAAAGGGGCGATGTCTGGGGAGCACAGGCTGCCAGCCTGTTGGTCTCGGCAGCTTGCGAGACGAACGTTGCTTTTGCGATCAGACGAGGGCGTCGTAGAATTGGATTGCGATCACGAGCAAGAGCACGACCACGAACAAAAGGATGCTAGCGCATCTGGCGCAGATATTCCCGGTCCCATGCCGCTGGGATGCTCTCGCGTGGCGAATAAGGGCCCGGCTCATACGCCCGCGAGGCGATGCCTTGCTGGCTCAACTCGCACACGTGCCAGTCTTGTTTGTTCGTCATGTCCCAGAATTCGATCGCGTCGTCTGGATGAAAGTCGGCGCGCTCGAAAGCCTCCGGATGGAAAAACCAATTACACAGGATACGTGTCTGCTCCGGAGATTGCGGCCAGAGTTGATGGACCATCACATAATCCGGATGCATGCTCAGCAGCATGTTGGGAAAAATGGAATAGTAGAAAACCCGGTGGAAATCCTCGGCATCCACGTCTCCAACGGGCAACGCGCACGCATTGCCGCTCATGGTGAGACTGTTGCCTTTCGTGATCCGCATGAACCCGCCGAGGAACGGCCCGTTAGCGAGATCGTTTTCCGCTGAATCGTACGGCGTCAATTTCGAAAGCGCCGGATGCACTCCCGGACAGTGATAGCACTCCGAATAATTTTCGAAGATCAGCTTCCAATTGGCCCGGACATCATACTCAATCCGTTTCGCCGAGCGCAGTTTTGGCAGATTCCAGTGCGAAAATTTCCCGGCCAACGGCGCAAACACTTTCTCCAGCGGAGTGGGGGAGTCCGTCAGACTGACGAAGATGAACCCTTTCCACACCGCGAGGTTCACGGCGTGCAACGAATAATCAGCTTTATCAAAACCTGGAACCTGATCCATGTGCGGCGCACCGATCAATGGTCCATCGAGCCCGTACGTCCACGCATGATATGGACATTGAATCGCGGACAAATGTCCGTTTTTGTCTTCGCGAAGTCGGGTGCCACGGTGACGGCACACGTTGTAAAAGCCATGCACTTCTCCGCCTTTGTCACGAACGATGATCAAAGATTCGCTCGCGACCTCCGCGACAAAATAATCGCCTGGCTTCGGGAGCTTACTCTGATGCCCGACGAGTACCCATTGCTTCGAAAAAATCTTCTCTTGCTCTTCCGCAAAAACTTCAGACGACACGAAGTATCGCTGAGGTAGCGTCTTTGCCCCGGCCGCAAAAGTTTCAGCCGTCTTGCGAAATGTCGGCACTGCTTTCGTTTGAATCACGGGTGTCACGCTGGGAAACTCCACGGCGCATGCGCGTGCGTCAACGCGCGATCTTAATCTGGGGAGCACACGCGCCTCGCGTGGTAGTGTCGGCGCCCTCGCCGAGACCCAATCATCAACAATCAACTCTCAACCATCAACCAGCCTTACCTCAACACCGCCCGGTGGAACTCGTACCAGTCGTCAAGATTGTTCAGGCTCACCGCGTCTCGCGGAGCGGAAGCGTCGTCGCTCATGCCGCACGTTGCCAGAATACCCTGGCGCGTGGCGTCATCGGCGTTATAACCGCGCACCGCAGCGTTATGCTTCTCGATCGCTTCGCGGGTAAGCGACTTGGCGTTTTGCTTTATCCATACTTCGAATTCCGGATACGTCGGCTTGTCCTGCTTGATGTAATCTCTTACTGCCTGTTCATCGAGTCCGAGTGCGGCAAGAGTCATCGCATCGAAGCCTTTGCCGACGGCCGGATAGCCGGAAGCAAGTTTACCCGTGGCCTCCAGAGAGACCTTTTGCCAGAGGCGCGGGAGATGCACAACGCCGAGTGGACCGGCAACGCCGGAACTGATCAGTGGAACGTAGGTATCGCTCATAGTAATCGTTTTTCGTGTTAATATTTTGATTCGCACCCGCCGGAGCCGGCGAATGCTTGGAGAAATTTAGACTAAATGAGCCAAAGGCGCTAAGACAATTCAATTCACCTACGATCGTGCCTTAGACAACCGGCTTGGAAAGTGGCGGCTGCAGCAGCGGCGTCGATGTTTCTTTTGACAACAACGCACGCGTGGTCCCAGCCAATGCCTGGAACGTTGGATGTGCACTGGAACGAAGGCGCTAAGGATTGCACGGCAACTCCGCAAGACCCCCTTCAAGTCCATACTTACGAGCCGCAAACATTTATCTTGCGCCAGAGTCCTTGCGCAAACTTCGAAGCAAATTTCTCTATCTTCTTCTCGGCTCCGACAAAGCTCTTCTAATCGATACCGGCGCCGTCGCGGACCCGAAAGAGATGCCCCTGGCCAAAACGATCTTAGAACTATTGCCGGATAAGGACCACAAAAAGCTTCCACTCCTGGTGGCGCATACCCACAGGCACCTGGATCATCGCGCCGGCGATCCTCAGTTCGCGTCTCTTCCATCGGTCCAGATCGTGCCCATAGATTTGGAGGGAGTTCGAGCGTTCTTCGGTTTCACAAACTGGCCAAACGGGATTGCCCATCTGGATTTGGGTGACCGAACTGTGAACGTAATTCCGACGCCCGGACACAACGAGACCCACGTGGCATTTTACGACAGCAGAACGGGGATTCTTTTTTCTGGAGATTTCCTGATGCCTGGTCGATTGCTGATTGAAGATGCCGCAGCTTACCGCGAAAGCGCCCTGCGGGTTGTCGATTTTCTGAAGACGCGTCCGCTCACCCACATCCTGGGCGGCCACATCGAATTGAACGCGGCAGGACGCGCCTATCGATTCGGATCTCACTATCATCCCAATGAGCACCGGCTCGAGTTGGCGAGAGAAGATCTAACAGCATTGCCAGCAGCATTTGGAAACTTCAACGGCTTCTATGCGCGACATCCGAATTACATTCTCACCAATCCCATTCACAACCTTCTGGCGCTGGCGATTATCGCGGTTGCGGTATTGATTCTCATCGTGTGGGGAGTGCGCCGGTTGCTGCGTCGGCGCCGTCCGCGCTCGAGCGGCGTGAGCAGCTTCTCCAGATCGAGATAGTTCGCGTAAGTTGACGGCGGCGTCCTGTGTGAAGAGTCCACGTCGCGGACGTGCGCGTCAATCCGCGATGATGTTGCATGGCTCTCGACATGCATAATCATTCCCGAAAGGTTCCGCTACCATCCTGATTAATGCGGTACTCAATGGAGACGGAGTCATAGATGTCGCCGTGGCTACGTGCTTTTACATCGACGATCTTGAGAACTGCGAAGTGTTCCTTTTCATTTTGCAAAACAACCACGTCTCCCTCATGCGGAGTTTGCACGCGCGATGACATGTCGTACGCGCTGGCGTCGCGCACATCCGTGAACGATTTCGCACCGTGCGCTATTCCAACTCCGCGAAGGTTGGTGCTGTCTTTGTAAACGTGGATGGAGCGGTTGCTTGCGTTTGACCATCGCGTCTCAAAAAGCAAGTTCCCGTGGCCGATCGTATACTTACCGTCATTTTACGTGAAATTGAAGGTAGCCTCGCCGGCGAGCTCGGGATTCGCACGGAACGCGTCAATGAACGCGCTGTTATCTGCCCGAATCTTGTCTCGAAGATCGGTAGGAAAGAATTCGATGACGACTCCACTTTCGCGAAGCTGGGTAATACCGAGCGAATAAATGCGAGGATTAGGATCCAGCATCCCCACGAAGACGCAGCCGACTTTCCTCTCCACGATCCACTCTGCACAAGTCTTGTGCGCCTTTCTGGCGGTGCAGGGCTCTAGCGTTGTGAACAAGATCGATCCGCTAAGATTTTCACCGGCCAGTTTCTTTTGAAGCAGCGTGAATTCGGCATGATCGCCAGGACCGAGCTCGCCACGGAAGGCGCTCGCGAGTATCTGATCGTCGCGCACTAGAACTGCACCTACCTTTGGGTGCAGACGAGCGTCTTCAGCATCAGCTTGCTTAGCGATGGATATCGCTAATTCCATTGTTTTCTTCGCGGACGGCGTCAAGTGTTTCACGAAAGAGGTATCTGGGGAGCCGAAATTGGAGTTGACCGCTTCGTAAGCTTTGCCCCTGAGTGTGCAGTTCAGCAGACCAAATCGTGGTTCCAAGACATCTACGATCAGCAACTCGGTTCTCGCCAGCGCATCAAATTCTTGAGTTCCAATATTGCTGAAGCGAAAACCTGTTTTCTCACGCGGCTTTTGTACAAACACTCCTCCTTCGCCATCGCGAAAGACGGTAAAGTTTTCGCTGAGCTTCCCCTCTCGAATTAAGCGCACGATGCTCGAGATCAATTCCTTTTGGCTAGGCGTGAGGTTGTACATGTTTGGACCGTGCGAATTTCGGTGAGGCTAGAATCTCCTTTAATGCAATCGGGAGCTGACTCATATGCAGTAATGACTTGGTGACGAAGGCCAGGAGAAGGCCAATTATTTCGTAGAAGTCTCCACCAAGGCGGAACACGCGCAGCGGATCAATAGCTTCGATTGCTTGGAGAAACTTTAACGAATCTTGCATGCGGTGTGCGGTAACGGCGTTTCGAATATCGCGATAGAGGAATTGATGATGCTCGTTTTTGAAAGCGTTGAGTCGTTTGCAGACAGTGTTGAAATCCTTAATATCGATTTCCTTCAACTCGATGGCAGCGAGGGAATCACGAAAATCTTTGCCTAGCACAGTAGTTAAGTCGTCGCATGACTCGTACAACGTTAGCGCGATTTGCCGACTTGCGAATCGCAGTAGCCAAGGATCGAAGGATGACACCATCAGTGTCTTGAGGATCGACAAGTCACGGTCGATTAGCAGGACGTAGAGCGCGACATTATAGACTCGGCTTCGGTGAATGAGTTCCTGCGCTTGCGCTTTGGATTGCTCGCTCCGAATGATGTCAATCGTGCGGTCTAGGACCAAAAGCCGCTTTCTTTCACGTCGCCACGTACGAAATCGATTGCGAGTGACGACTATGAAAACTACAAATTTTCCGAACCATCGCCAACCTCGAGGGAAATCGAGATGACCCGGTATGGGCAATTCTGAAAGTGCCGTTATCATCGGTTATGTAGGCACGGATCAATGCGGTTGGAAGTCAAACAGCAAGATCGACAACGCTAAGATCGAGATCGTCACGATGATTAGTCCGGCGTGGACGATGCCGTCCTGGTGCCGCGCGCGTCGAGCGGCTTGATTCGCAATTTCCCAATTGCTCTCCGCTCGCCCGAGCGGCCATGCAGTCTATCCGGCGGCTTCCGGCACGCCGTATTCAAGCAGGTGATCGAGTTTTTTCTTCGCGCGAAACGCGCGCGACGCGGTCTTGTCGCGCATCTCGATGAAATTCTGCACGGCGAGATTAACGAGCACATCGGCATTTATCGCCGATTTACGCGACTCGGTTGCTTGGCTTCACCGCCGCTGACAGCGCCGTTCATACATCATAAGCGGCTTATGATGCCGACGAAATAGTCAGCAAGATGTGGAAATCAATTCCGTAAGGCGCGAACCGGATCGATCCGCGTGGCGCGCCATCCCGGCAAGAAACACGCGGCCAATGCGACGATCATCATGACGACAAATGCCGATCCAAACGCGAGCGGATCGCGCGGGCTCACTTTGTAGAGCAGGTTGCCCATTAGTCGGGTGAGGATGAGCGCCGCCGTCACTCCGATGATGATCCCAGAGATGGTGAGTCGAAGTCCGCGTGAAATCACCAGCCGCAAAAGATCGTTGGTGCTGGCGCCGAGCGCCATCCGAAGACCGAGTTCGCGCGTGCTTTGCGAAACTGAGTAGGACATGACGGCGTAAAGGCCGATTGCAGCGAGGAAGAGCGCCATTCCACCAAAAATCGCCAGCAACGCTACCGCCAGTCGTTGCGTGTAACTCATGCGATCGACTTGCTGCTGCAAACTGATGGTGTCGAGCGGCGCGAGATTCGGATCGAGCGCGTGGATTTCGTGGGCGAGCGCGTTCATAATCGCGGCCGCGCTTTGGTCCGTCCGAATAATGAAGCCGTTTTGGACGACAAAGTTCTGCCGAACCGGCACATAAAAGAATGGTGTCGGCTGCTCAAGCTTGGTCCGGTACTTCGCATTTTTTGCCACGCCGACGACCTCCATCCATTTGTCTTTCACCTTAAGGCGCTGACCGACCGGCTCTTTCCCCGGCCAATATTTTGCCGCCATCGTCTCATTGACGATCGCGACCGGTGGTGCGTTTTCGTCATCGTTGCGGGTGAATTCCCGACCTGTAACAATGGGGATCCCGATTGCGCTAAAGTACCCTTCGCCAACTTGGTTGTAATCCGCCGCAACCTGCTCATTGCGCGGCGGCTGATAACCTTCGATCTCCAGCGGTGCTGATGAGTAATCCGCATAGCTGAAAGGCCTAACGCCCTCCAATGTTGTCGATTGAACGCCGGGCAGTGCGCGGATGCGCTCGAGCAATTGTTCGTAAAAGATTTTGGCGCGATCGGGTTTGTAGCCGGCAGAAAAAAGATCTGCCGCCGACACGACGACGTTTCGTGTCGAAAATCCGGGATCGGAATTTTGCATTTGCACCAGGCTTCGAAGCAGTAATCCAGTTCCGGCAATGAGCACAAAACTCAGCGCCACTTGAACGAACACAAGTACCGAGCGCAGTCGCGATCTGCCGCTGCCACCGACGACACTGCCGCCTTCGCTTTTCAGCGCGCCCGAAAGATCGACATGGCTCGCTTGAATTGCAGGTACCAACGCGAACAGCATTGTCGATCCGATGCAAATCGCGACGCTGAGAGCCAGAACACGCCAGTCCAGCTGTCCGGGATAATCAATTGTGATGCCCGGAATCCGGGTAGGAGACACCAGCACGAGAGCGTTACGACACCAGTACGCGACCATGATTCCACCGGCGGCTGCGATTAGAGAAAGAAGCAGGCCTTCAGTGAAAAGTTGTTTAATCAAACGCCGGCGCCCGGCACCGAGCGCGAGACGCATAGTCATTTCATGACGGCGAATAAGTGAGCGCGCGAGCAGAAGATTGCTGACGTTCGCGCAGGCGATTAAAAGAACAAAAAACGCGACCCCGGTTGTGATCGCCAGCGTAGGCGACAGATTTCCGACGGCGTTGAACGGCGTTTTCCACAGCGGCCAAAGTTCAAAGCCCTGCCCGCGGTTTGTCTGCGGATAATCATTCTCCAACCGTTCCGCGATCGCCGATAATTCCGACTGCGCCTGCTGTCGCGTTACGCCCGGCTTCAGGAAGGCGTAACTTTCAATCCATTGAGCCCCGCGATCTTCCAGCTTATAGCCAGTCGAGTCGAATGTCTCCTGCATCGACGTCGGCACCCAAAAGTTGAACGAATATCCGATGAAGGTGCCGTGAAATTTTTCCGGCGCGACGCCGATGATTGTGTGCTGGACTCCGTTGAGATATTGCGTTTTGCCGATAATCTCCGGGTCGCCCTTGTAACGGTCCTGCCAGGTTAAGTAACTAATCACGGTGACCGGATGCGCGTTTCTACCAGTGCCTTCTTCCGGCCGAAAGCCGCGGCCGAGAATTGGCCGCACTCCGAGCGCATCAAAATAATTTGCGGAGACGATTCCACCCGTCGCGCGTTCTGCACGATCGCCCACGCTCAACGTCGTGCCCGTGATCTTATCGATGATGAACGATTCGAACAGCGTTGAGTTTTTTTCCAGATCGAGAAAGTCCGGATAAGAGAGCCCGTGGCCGCCAGTGACTCCGCGCGTCGTGCCGCCGAGCGCGACCATCCGGTCCTGATGCGCAACTAGCGGATAAGGACGAATCAGAATTCCTTCGATCCAACTCCAGGCCGCTGCATTTGTGCCAATGCCAAGTGTGAGACAGAGAATTGCCAGGATCGAGAATCCGGGATTGCGGAAAAGCATTCGCACGCCGAACCGCAAATCTTGAAGAAATTCGTCCGCCCATCGCCACACACGCTGTTCGCGCGCGATTTCTTTGACCTGTTCGACTCCGCCGAATTGTCGCAGCGCTGCGTTTCGCGCTTCATGAGGCAACATTCCCGCGGCTATGTTGCGCTCGATCAAAAGATCGAGATGCGCTTGCATTTCTTCCGACATCTCAGCATCCCGTTTGTTTTTTTGAAACAAACCGATCAATCGAGAGAACCAGGCCCGAAGTCGCGGCATAGTTTATTAGCCTCCGGCGAGGACGAGATCGATTCCTTTGGTAATGCGGAGCCAATGCTCCTTTTCCGCGGAGAGCTGCTTGCGCCCGGCCGCGGTCAATTTGTAATAGCGCGCTTTGCGGTTGTTGTCGGAAACGCCCCACTCAGCCTTGGTCCAGCCTTGCGCCTCTAACCGATAGAGCGCGGGGTAAAGCGAGCCTTGCTCAACGCGCAGAATATCTTTCGACATTTGCTCGATTCGATCCGCGATGGCGAGGCCATGCCTCGGATCATGCTGAAGCGCTTTCAGGATCAGCATGTCGAGCGTGCCGTAAACGAGATCAGTTTTTTCTTTAGCCATAATTTGTGTTGTTACCTAGACAGTCTCGGTGAACAAACTGTTCAATCATTTGCCTAGACTGTCAAGAGGAGTTTTGCTGATTATCGAAACAGCAGGGTCAATGCCATTAAGATCGACATCGCTAGAAGGAGGAGCGCAGCGTAAACGATGCGGTCCTGGCGACGTGCGCGACGAGCGGCCTTCGCGTACGGAATCCCGGTGAATGTCACCATCGTATAAAGAGGTAGATAGATACTGGGCAGCAACGCCTCGAGCAGGTGATCGAGCTTCTTTTTCGCCCGAAATGTCTTCGACGCGGTCTTGTCGCGCATCTCGATGAAGTTTTCGACAGCGAGGTCGGCCAGCGCATCGGCGTTCTCTTTTCGCCGTGCAAAATATTCCGCGAACGCGCGCTCCCGGTTATCCGAGAATTTGCCCAAGCATTCGTCCAGCACGACGCAATCTTCGAACGCCGCGTTCATTCCCTGGCCATAGAACGGCACGACCGCGTGGGCGGCATCACCGACGAGCGCGACCTTATCTTTGTAGGACCAAGGAGCGCAACGGATCGTCACTAACGATCCGGTCGGATTCTCGCGGAAGTCTTCGAGCAGCGTTGGCATTAGCGGTACGGCGTCGGGGAATTCTTCGTCGAAGAATCGGCGGACATCCTCGTCGGTCTTTGTTGATTCAAAGCTGCGCGGCCCTTTGAATTCCCAGAAGAGCGTGCAAGTGAACGAGCCGTCGGGGTTCGGCAACGCAATCATCATAAAACTTTTGCGCGGCCAGATATGGAGCGCCTCCTTTTCCATCTGCCACGAACCATCCGGCCCGGGCGGGATGGTGAGCTCCTTGTAACCGTGAGCGAGATAACTCTCGTCGTACTCGAATTTTTCTATTTTTTTCTGCATCGATTGGCGCACGGCAGAGAATGCGCCATCGACGCCGATGACTGCCTCTCCGCGCGCGGTGATTATTTGAGGCTCGGGATTTGCGGCCGACACGGCCGCCTCTACAGAAGGCGT
>WNFY01008017.1_pt1 | contig 10812 bp, 10 predicted proteins | sample 5400091 | NCBI WGS metagenome assembly WNFY01 (sample SAMN13153364, study PRJNA577476) | soil metagenome | isolation source: 60 cm soil or saprolite under grassland replicate 1 | place: USA:California | collected 2016-06-15
CTGGTAGAGCCTTTTATCTTGCGGCGTGTCAAGACTGATAAACGCATTATCGACGACCTTCCGGATAAGATCGAGCAGAAAATGTACTGCACGCTCACACCCGAGCAAGCTTCCCTCTACGAGGCTGTCGTCAAAGATGTTGAGGAACAACTGAATGAGGCTGAGGGTATCCAGCGCAAGGGCTTGATCTTATCAACGATCCTGAAGCTCAAGCAAATCTGTAACCATCCGATGCAGTTCTTGCAGGATGGTAGCGCTTTCACAAGCGAGCGTTCCCACAAGCTTGAGCGACTTGGGGAGATGATCGAAGAGGTGATTGACAGCGGCGAGAGCGCGCTCATCTTTACCCAGTTCACTGAGATTGGAGGAGCGCTGGAGCGGTATCTTGAGCATAGCAAACATTACAATACGTACTATTTGCATGGCGGGACCAATGTTGCACGGCGAGATCGGATGATTGCTGAGTTTCAAGATTCCGAGACCGAACCGTCGCTGTTCATTCTCTCGCTACGGGCAGGCGGTGTCGGTCTGAATCTGACAAAAGCGAACCACGTCTTCCACTTCGATCGCTGGTGGAATCCTGCGGTTGAAGACCAGGCCACCGACCGCGCCTTTCGTATCGGCCAGCGCAAGAACGTCTTCGTACACAAGTTTTTGGCCATGGGTACGATGGAAGAACGCATCGATGCAATGATCGAAGACAAGAAACGGCTCTCCTCGCTTGTTGTGGGGACGGACGAGTCCTGGTTGACAGAACTAGACAACGATACCTTTAAAGAACTGATCGCGTTGCGGAGCAGCGCGGTACTGGAGTGAGAACGATGGCACAGTTTAGCCGCACCTGGTGGGGCCAACGCTTTATCGCGGCCCTGGAACAGTTTACCGATCCGGCCCGGCTTGGGCGTGGGCGGTCCTACGCAAGTGGAGGGCGTATCCTCGAATATACGCTGGCCAAAGGCACTGTCACGGCTAAAGTTCGTGGTTCGATCAACCCGTACTTCGGCGTCTATAAAGAACCCATTTATAAGACTACTATCACAATCAAAGCGATCTCCGCCGCCGATTGGACAAAGGTCATTCGCCAGATTGCATCACGTGCGGACCTGGTCACAAAACTGCTGATGAACGAGATGCCCGATACGATTGAGGACGCTTTCTCCGAGTTGGGTCTGCATCTCCTGCCACACAGCGAGCGCGATTTCGAGACCTCGTGTTCATGTCCGGACTGGGCCAACCCTTGTAAGCACATTGCCGGGGTCTATTACTTGCTGGCATCTGCTCTTGACCAGGATCCTTTCGTGATGTTTGAATTGCGTGGACTGTCGAGAGACGACTTGCATGCCGAACTTGTCCGTTCGCCGCTAGGAAAGATCTTGGCGTCTGCATTGACATCAGAGGACGTTCAATCTTTGGAACCCGTTGAATCCTATTACACTACCCCGACGAAAGAACCGGCGGGAGTGGTGGCCAGTCACAAAGAATTCTGGACTGGCGCGAAGAGATTGCCAGCACTGCCAGCTACCGCGTCGCAAGGAGGCGTCCCGGCGTTGTTGATTAAGAAGCAGGGAGATTATCCGCCTTTCTGGCACAAAGATGTCTCGTTCATAAGTGTGATGGAAGAGCTGTATGATAGGGTCAGGACGAAGAACAGGCAGATGAAGTGAGAAAACTATTCCTGACCCACCGGGGCCCCTACACCTCCATATGTGTGGCTGTATTTTGCCATTCAGGTGGATACTTGTCAAGCATGGTTAGGTGCGTTGCCCAAGTTGCTGGATGCGCTCTACATCTACTTCTGTCAGATCTTTTACCATCAATTCTGCTTTGCGTAATCCCGGCAGGTCGCGGTTACCCGCAACTGCGATGCAGCGCATGCCTGCAGCATGTGCAGCCTCAACGCCAGCAACGGCATCTTCGATTACCAGGCACACAGTTGGATGCATGTGTAGCTCTGCGGCTGCTTTGAGGAAGATATCGGGCGCTGGTTTGCCTCTTGCCACTGTCTCACCTGAAACGAGGACCGAGAGATAGCGATTAAGGCCTAATACATCGCTTATGAGTTGGATATTTTCGACTGGTGTCGAGGATGCTAATGCCTGGGCAAAACCTGCGTCATGTAGTCCTCGCATCAATTCTATTGCGCCGGGTAAAGGTGATGCACTTTCGCGGATAAGTTCACGAAAATACATTTCTTTGCGATCTGAAAGCGCTTTCACTTGTTCAGGTGACAGGTTATCCCAAAGAGATGCGAAAATATCATCGTTGCGCTTGCCGAAGGTGGCCCAGAAGTCGGCATCGGTCATCACGATGCCTTCTTCACGAGCCAGGCGTTGCCAGGCCCGGCGATGTTCGTCCGCGCTGTCGATAATTACACCGTCCAGGTCCCAGATTACTGCTTGTATGCCATTAGACATGAAGAAATGCTCCCACTTGTTTTTGGTAATCATATCATATGCTTGTGCGCCAGGGCTGTTGCAAAGTCCTTTTCCCCACCCCCACCCCAAAGAGGAGGAAAAGTGGGGACACCCCACGCCCCGGCAAAGGGCTGCCGCCCTCTGCACCCCCGCTCATCTGGAAAAACTTCATCCAGGAATATAATGCCGTCATCTGGCAAAGGGCTGCCGCCCTCTGCACTCCCGCTCGTAGCTTGACTTTTTTCTATAGACGCTCAGCATTGAGAGTGGTACAATACTTGTGGGTGTTTTCCCTGACTCTGTTTAGTATTTGCCCGCATCACTCATAAGCAAAATATGGAGGTGTGGCGTAGTTCCTGAGAAGGACTGCGTCCCAGAATGCTATGGATTACGGGTTTACTATGGTGTCCTGCACCTTGCTTCCCTTTGAAGTAGGTAGGGACAAAAATCTTTTGCGCGGTGTATTAGAGCCTCTTGATCTAGGCGTCTGGCTAGATTTAGGGCCACGCGGCCTGCGTCTTATTCCCCATGACCCTGCTCTGCCACCAACGTATTTCAACCCTGATGGTTCGGTAGACCTGGTCAACAAAGGTTTGTACCTCGATGATGTAATGTCCCACATGGAGCGCATCGCGGCCGCGTTGGGATGCGAACTTGAGTGGGATTTCTAGAACTCGGAGGAGATCCAGGATGAGTGATCGAAAGTTCTTCAACGAAGAAATGGAAACGCTGCCTAAAAGTAAACTTAAGGCTTTGCAATTGGAGCGTCTCCAGGCAATTGTCGAGCGTGCCTACACACAGAACAAGTTTTATCGAAACCTCTACGATGAAGCTGGCGTCAAACCATCGGATATCAAATCATTAGAGGATATTCGTAAACTGCCGTTCCTCGAGAAGAAAACGGTGCGCGCGGCATATCCGTATGGGATGGCATTTGTGAAACCAGGCGGCCCAGGTGGGGCTGTAGAGGTACATGCAACCAGTGGCACAACAGGTAAGAGTGTGCCTGTCTTCGCGACAAAAAAGGATATTGACTACTGGTCAGACCTCAATGCTCGCGAACTGTGGATGACCGGTATGCGGCCGGGTGATATTTTGATGAACTGCTACGGATATGGCCTCCCGACGGGCGGTTTTGGGTTCCACTATGGGGCAATGGCAATGGATGTATTGGCAATCCCCATGGGTTCCGATGCCCGCCAATATGATCGAATGATCGACTTCATCGTCGATTTTGGTGTGACTGCTGTTTGTATGACACCTTCTGTTGGTCTCTATGTTGGCGGTAAGGCCCGCGAGCGTGATGTCGATTTCAAAGATACTAAGCTCAAGATCGGTCTGTTTGGCGCTGAGCCCTGGCCGTGGGAGACACGCCTGAAGCTGGAGGAGCTATTCAGCATCACTGCTTACGATGAATTTGGCATGACCGAGTTCCTGGGTCCTGGCATGACCTGCGAGTGTGAAACTCGCGATGGTATGCATGCATGGGCTGATGCTTTCCTGGTGGAGTGTATCAATCCGGAAACGGGAGAATGGATGGAGGAAGGCCAGGATGGTGAGCTGGTATGGACATGGCTTACTGCGGATGGTACGGCTATGATCCGCTATCGCAGTCGTGATCTTTCTCGCTCCTGGTGGGAGGAACAGTGCGCTTGTGGTCGTACACATCCGAAGATTGCCGCGATCAAGGGTAGAAGCGATGATGCGGTCTCCATTCGTGGCTTGATCGTCTTCCCCAGCCAGGTTGAGGCAGCATTGGTAAAATTTCCGGAGACTGGCGCGAATTTCCGTATCATTGTTGACAAGCGCAATGGTCTGGATACCTTTGAGTTGAAGGTCGAGGTGAAGGATGCTTCGGTCTTGAGCGATGAGGAACGCAGCCGCAACTTGGGCCGCGAGATGGCTGAGGCTGTTAAGACGGTTACTGGTAACTCGCCTAAGGTAGAGCTGGTGCCAGCGGATAGTCTGCCTCGTGCTAGCGGTGGTGAGTCGAAGACCGCCAGCGCTCGTGTCGAGGATCGTCGTAAGAAGTAGGGATGATGTTCGAGGTGTGATGAGTGCTCACCTGGGGTGTGCACACCCAGGTGAGCACTCATCACTTGACATATGTCTGCACTTCGAGTATGTTTTGAGCAAAGCTGAAGCGGATGAGTGGTATACCTGAGGAAAAAGCTTTGAAGTGTGTAATTTGCAAAAACGGAGAGACCGAACCAGGTACAACCTCTATTCTGCTGGAGCGAGATAAAACTACGCTTGTCATCAAAAATGTGCCTGCTGAAGTATGCCAAAATTGTGGTGAGGGATATGTGGATGAAGATACCACTGAACGGCTTCTTCAAATGGCAGAAGAGGCAACAAAGCTAGGTGTGCAAGTGGATATTCGTCAATATATAGCGGCCTAGCAGTTATGAGAAACGCTCACAGCCTCACTTTATTACTCCCTGCATGGTTAGTATGATAACCAGTGCTGCTACGCCGTTATTGAGCATGTGGAGCAGGATCGAGGGCCAGATCGAGCGGGTGCGCCAGCGGAGGAAAGCGAGGGCCAGGCCGATGACGAAGAGTACAGGGAATGAGCCTGGGTCGGCATGAGCTGTAGCGAAGAGGAGCGAGCTAACGAGTACGGCCCAACTGACAGACATACTGTGGCGCAGTCCTGGGAAAACGAACCCGCGGAAAAACACTTCTTCACAAAATGGCGCTATGGCGACGGCAGCGAAAAGAGTGGCGTAGGTTGTCAAAGGGGCGACTTTACTCTCTTGAAGTAGGAGCTGGTCGTTTGTTTGTACGTTTAGATGCAATACAGTAATCAAATACGAATAGAGTATGTTGATTGCGGAAATTAGCAGCATCAATCCCACAATCCATAACAAGGTACGGCCAATGCGGTAATGACGGAATCCTAGCGATTGTAGCGCCAGGCGCGCATGTGGAGTAATTGAACGAAATGCGGCATTGGCGAAGTAGGCTGGGGCAATCAGAAAGGCACCCTCGATAATCGCAGTGAAGACGATTGTTACAATTGCGCCAATCAGATCCGCTTGAGGGGAAATCGGCCTGGTAATGGAAACTGTCCCGTTCAGACTAGAGAGGATCAGTGACAGTATGATCCAGGGTATGAGTGTCGATAATGTGCCGATAAAAGTTTGCCGGGTTGTCCAGGGCGCCGTATCTGTATAAGTATTCGTCTCCAGTTGTGTATCTGTTTCTGGTTCTAACAAGTTTCTCTCCATTTGCCACTAAACATGATTCCAGATATGCATTTTAGGCTGTTGTGTGTTGTGAATATGGTATACTACGTACAATACTATCTTACCGCATGTGGTTTGTCCCAGGAAGGATGAAGTGTTGTCTGGTACAATCGAAACGAATCCATCTGAAAATTCCAATTGGCGTAAACATAAAAATGCTTGCCCATTTTACCGCGAACGCTGGTTTCCTTGCAACGATGTATCTGCGGGTGAGCCTATGTATCAGGTGTTTTGTATGAAAGGTACACCGCCGATTACTCTTGAAGAACAAGACCGCTGTTTGCGCAGTAAAAGCTGTTGTTGGCGCCTTGCTAAGAAGCAACAAGCCACTGCTGAGCATTCTGCTGCCGAAGAAACTGCTTCACCCACGCATTAATGCAAAAAGCCAGCAGTCGAAACCACTGGCGGGCTTATCGCTTCTGTTTCCAAGACTTCACCCTACTGTTCGTAAACCCATTGATCGGATACTAATATCAAATCCGTTTAAATCGTGTCTGGTTAGGACCTGGCGAGGGCAAGCCTCGCCACTACATTTCCAGAAGGCATCAACCGGATTGGATATAACTTGTAACTGAGCAATTCCTCTGGCTTGAAGAAAAGGTTGATCTCCTGTTGTTCTGATTTAATAAGCAGCTACGAGCTGGGAGATCAGGCGGCTTGCTTTCTTCATCTCCAGGCGAACTCGTCCAAGATTAAGCGTTGAGTTGGTCGTAACAACCAGGATAAGATCGCCTACTTCCGCCAATTGGATGGTCCCGTTATGTGTTTCAATTATCACGTGGTGCAATTCGCCATTACTAACCTGATCAGTGAAATTCACAATCGAGCCAAAGACAGCAGCCGACATTGCGCCTAACATTTCCTCATCCTCACTATGCAGCGCTCCTGACACGATCAGACCATCCTTGCCTATGAGAATTGCGCCTGTGATTTCATCAAGGTCGGTCAATCGTTGAAGAATTGTTTCCACCTTCGACTCCTTTGATGTTAGCCACTCTGACTTCTTGCTTTTTTGGCAATTGTAAGAGCTTTATTATATGCCTCCATCGCTTGTAAATATTCACCTTGTCGCATGTAAGCATCGCCAAGTACTCGGAAGCCTGCAGAGTACCTGGGTGTTAACTTCAAGAGCGCACGAACATTGCTGATAACTTCACTGAGTAATTCGGGCGCATTGCGGATAATGACGCGGTATTCCTGCATTGCATCATCGTAAGCGCCAGCGAGTTGGAATTGGTACCCTCGCAGTAAACGCTCTTTGTTACTTAAATTCTCATCCTGTATTTTACTGCGTTCTCCAGGATGTCCTCTTCCTTGCAGATATGATGTATACGACTGTGCTGCTGGCTGCTGCATTGATTGAAGCCTCACGGCAGGCCGTTTCATGGTTGTTTCCAATTCGTTTTCCAGCATCGCATCCGTGCGATAGGTTGGCATAAGTGGAGTTTGCTGAGAAACATTCGTAACGGGATTAACTGCCGGCTCAACAATCAGGTCTGCTGCTTCTGCTCGACTAGAATCCTCTAAAAGTGATGATGGTTGGAACATGCTGCTCGTGTCGGTTGACTGCTCAGTAACAAGAGCTGGCGAAATTTCAGAACTCTGATCTGGAGTGTCTCCCCTCGCGGTTCCTGGTTCGTCTGATTGGGCATTTCCAGCCAATATAGTAAGTGGTGAGGTAAATTCGATTGGCGCAGTAGATTCTCCGGGCATACTATAAATAACCGGCTGCGCTTGAACCTCCGGCTGTGCGGATGCAGTATGCTGGGGTGTAAGATTGCCTAGCTCTGCTAATGCTGACGAGAGTGATGGCTCTTCTGCAAGAGTTGGGAGTGTTCCAGGCTGCAAAGGCACGAATCCTTGAGAGCGCAAATCGTTTTCAAGATATTCTAACGTTGCCATCTGTTCTTTATCAGCTTCCGATTGCACCTGGTCAATTTGAGTCGACCAGTCCTGAAAGTCGTTTGACTGCTGCATTTCAGAAGCAACTGGTGCTATTTCTGGTTCTGGCTCGCCTTCCAGGGTTTCAGCACCAAGGGACTTCAACCACTCCGGCCATTCCATATCTGAGCTATTATCTTCTAGAGAGAAGAAGAATGCTGGTTCTTGCTCCTGTACAGAAGGAGCGGGACCATTACTAAAATCATTCTCCCATAGCTTTGAAGCACTGTGTTCTGCTTCGACTTGAGGCTGAGTGTATGCGATATGCGCAGGTGGTTCCTGGTTCACTGTTGACTGAGAGGAGGAAGTAGCTATTGGACCACTCGGTTGGCGATCTTTTGTGAGTAAATCGAGCCATATAGGTGGTGTAGGGAATTCATCTTCACCTTCCTGAGTCGCTGGTAGCCAGGAGTCCATTACTTCGGGAGACTCTATGTTACTCAAATTTTCATTTGCTTTTTCTGACTCTGTAGCTGAAGTATGAAGTTGTTCTGCCTGGAACCAGGGTTGTTGTTCCAGAATGGAAGGATCGAGATCATCGTCGAATTCGGATGATGATTTCGCTTTATCAAGTTCTGACTCGCCTTGAGTTACATGGTCTTTGGTGGCCAATGCATCGACGAGATGGACATTAGTGACTTCTGACCAGGAAGCGAAGGCTGAGGCTTCTTCCAATGGTGTGACATCCATTTGAGGAGTTTGCTGTATATCAAGTTCGCTCCAACTATGTGGCCGGTCTTGAGATTCCATAGAACTGTGAGAACCATTTGTCTCAACAGCGACAGTAATTGCTGTCTGTGCTTTAGATACTTGCTGCTCATCTAATTCATTGGTCAAGATAACAGGTTCTTTTGTTAGCAATGCCAGGAATGGATCGTTGGGCTGACTTGCTAGCAAGTCACTGAAGAGTTCGTGAGCCATTACCAGTTCTGGATCCAGGACTTGGGCGCGCTGGATCAATTCTTTTGCTCGTTCCAGATTGTATGTGGAGGTGGCGTGTGCCAGGAGTACCAATGCTTTTAGACAGGTTGGGATCTCTTCGAGAATCTGCGTTGCCAGTTGTTCAACTTTGTCATAGGTACCTTCACGCCAGTATGCCTCAAGTAGACCTGTTCGGGCGTCTAGGCGTTCGGGACTAACACTCAGAACAGCTTCCCACTCTTGAACGGCTTGAGTAAGGAGATCGCCACGCATGTAGAGGCGCGCAAGGCCCGCTCGAGAGAACATAAATTCTTGTTGCCCTACTTTGGCGCTCAGTTGATTAAATTCCTGGCGAATCTGGCTATTGCCACGACTTAGCTCATATGCTTGCTGATAGCAATCGAGTGCGGTGTCGATGTCTGACAGGCGTTCGCTAGTTAACGCACGATTGCAATAAGCAATGACATTTTCTGGATCGTTCACTAATATCCAATCGAACGTTTGTTGAGCCTCTTCCAATTGGCCTTGTGCCAGATATACCTCGCCGAGGAGGCGTTGAGCCTCAAGGGCATCTGGAAAATATGAAAGAATACGCTGACAGTTAGCCATCGCATCATCGATGTGGCCAGAACTGATAGCATCTTCTGTTTTTTGCAAGTATTCGCGAAGGGTAGTGTTTGCCATTTAGTTAGATCTCCTGTTCCCGCCTCAGCTCGTAGGTGTAACATGGGTACTTGCCTTCAGCGAGTATGTCTCAGTCCCCGCTATTAAGCAGTTTTCCAATATACTCAGCTTGTATAGGCTCGCAAGGGCCGATCAGCGCCAGGCGACGCCATTGAGGAGCAAAGCAGGTTTGCGCTACGCGCTGGATATCCTGCGTAGTCACGATTTCAATTTGCGCTATTATCTCATCTATATCAAGTATTTTGCCTCGCAAGCTTTCCTGGCTGCCAAGCCAGGAGGCAACCTGACTTGTGCCTTCGAGCCCTAACAGCATAGTTCCTCGGATATATGCTTTAATACGATCAAGCTCGTCTGCTGGAACTGGTGTGGTACATAGGCGAGTGAGTTCACGCACAATTGCTCGTATTGCTGGTTCAACCTGTGACGGGTCTACTCCTGCACTCACGACAAAATTGCCTGTCTCAGCATAACTATTAAAATAGCTTCCAATATCGTATGCCAATCCCTGCTCTTCACGGATTGTTTGGAAGAGTCGTGAACTCATTCCATCACCTAGAATAGCATTAATTAACATAAGTGTATAATAGTCAGGGGACGAATAGGCTATGCCTAATGTTCCCAGACAGAGGTTAGCCTGCTCTGTTTCCTTCTCAACCAGGACGATTGGTAATGCATCTAATGGTGGTATGCACTCCGTCCACTGAGTATGTTCATGTGGTTCCCAATCGCCAAAAAGACGCTTAGTTATTTCATGTATCTGACCAGGGTCGATATTACCTGCCACACTGATGATCAGCGAATTTGGTCGATAGTATTCATCGAGATAGCGCATCATTTGGTGGCGCTGAATCTGTGCGACCGTTTCCACGCAGCCTGCATCATCACGACCCAGGGGCAACCTGGGCCACATAGCCTCGTCGATGAGCAGTCCGACCCATTCTTGTGGATCATCATGAGTAGAACTTAGTTCCTCTATAATGACGCTGCGCTCTTTCTCAATTTCAATCGGGTCAAAGAATGAATGGCGCACCATGTCTGCCAAAACATCCATTACTGCTGGTAAATGTTCACCAGGCACACGAGCACTATAATTGGTCAGTTCTTTTCCAGTACTGGCATTAAATACCCCACCAACGCCCTCAATTGCTTCTGAAATAAGCCTGGCACTGGGGTACTTCTGCGAACCTTTAAAAAGCATGTGCTCGATAAAATGTGATATTCCCTCGTTAGTGTTCGATTCATAGCGCGAACCGACAGTAAAAAAGAAAGAGATACTGGCTGAACGCATACCCGGCATTGGGGCCATGAGTAAGCGGAGTCCGTTCTGTAGCGTCGTTCGCTCATATTGCATTGAAATTTGATTCTTCTTCCTTAACCAATAACCTCTACATGTCTGATTGCTTGCGCAGCGCGTCACTATTATAGACGTTTTCAGTATCTATAGCAACGGGAAAAGAGGATAGGTATAGCCAATTTGGGTTTAACATGTGAGCATATACATGAGTAATATCAAATCCGTTTAAATCGTATTCGTTTAGGGCCTGGCGAGGGCAAGCCTCGCCACTACATTTCCAGAAGGCATCAACCGGAATTGATATAAC
>WNFY01013793.1_pt1 | contig 10812 bp, 12 predicted proteins | sample 5400091 | NCBI WGS metagenome assembly WNFY01 (sample SAMN13153364, study PRJNA577476) | soil metagenome | isolation source: 60 cm soil or saprolite under grassland replicate 1 | place: USA:California | collected 2016-06-15
TTGTTCCGGCGGTTAATCAAATAGAGTTTAGTCCCTGGTTATATTTGAAAGACGTGCTGCAATATTGCGGTAAGCATAATATTCAGTTACAATCTTATTCACCGTTAACGCGGGGTAAAAAGTTTAATGATCCGCGATTACTGAAGCTGTGTAAGAAATATGATAAAACACCAGCGCAAATTATTTTGCGATGGAACATAGAACATAATGTTTCCACTATTCCAAAATCATCCAATCCAAAACGTCTTAAAGAAAATTTTGACATTTTTGATTTTTCGCTTTCAAAAGAAGATGTGCAATTAATGGATGACTTTAATGAAAATTTTCGCGTAGTGGAAGATCCAATGGATATGTTGTAGTTTTTCAAAAACATAAATTATGCTTCACTTAATTTTACTTTGCAATGGCAAAGGAAAAATTATTTGAAAGTTATATAGTAACAGCATCCACTCTTGTACAACAATATGATGGCACTATTCCACTAAGTGATTTTTTAAGACAATATTTTTCATTGCATAAAAAATTTGGATCAAGAGACAGGAAGTATGTAACAGAGTTATGTTACTGCAATTATCGGACAGGTCATGCAAGCCCTCCCCGCTCCCTAAAGGGAGAGCTATTAAAGGATGAAAATAGTATTCAACAAAAAATAGTAGCAGCCTTATTTTTATGCTCACAACAACCAAACGAATTACTTGCACAATTAAAACCGGAATGGAATAAAAAAACTGGATATACTTTAGAAGAAAAGATTTCATTCTTACATAGGCCTTTCAACATAACAGATATTTTTCCCTGGCAAGAGGAATTAAGTGAAAGCATTGATACAATTTCATTTGCTGCATCTCACTTAACACAGCCGAACCTATTTCTAAGAATAAGACCAAATAAAAAGGAACAGGTGTGCAGAAAACTACATGAAAACAAAATTGGATTTAAAGAATATTCTGATGATTGTTTAGCACTCACCAATACAACAAAAGTTGAAAGCATTCTTGAGTCAAACAAAGAGGTTGTGGTGCAGGATTATTCCTCGCAAACAGTGAAAGAATTTTTGGAGATTATAGCATCAAACATCAGACATCAAACATCCGCAATCAAAGTTTGGGATTGTTGTGCAGCCAGCGGAGGAAAATCAATTCTTGCTATTGATGTTTTTAAAAATGTTGATCTTACTGTTACTGATATACGACCTTCAATTATTCATAATTTAAAACAACGTTTTAAAGAAGCAGAAATAAAAAATTATCATGCCTTCATAACCGATTTGCAAACTACAAACTACAAACCACAAACTACAAACTTTGACCTTATCATCTGCGATGCTCCCTGCACCGGCAGCGGCACATGGAGCAGAACACCAGAGCAACTTTATTTCTTTACTAAAGAAAAAATAAATTACTATGTGGAACTGCAAAAGAAAATCGTAACGAACACAATTCCTCATCTTGCAAACAACGGATTCTTCTTATACATCACCTGTTCTGTGTTTAAAAAAGAAAATGAAGAAGTGGTTGAATTTATTCTAAATAACTTTAAACTTCAATTAGTAAAACAGGAAGTGTTGGTTGGTTATAACAAGAAAGCAGATACCATGTTTGGTGCATTGTTCAAAGCCTGTAGAAAAATTAAAATTGATTTTTAAAACTTTTATTGTACTACCACGCAGAAAGAAAGGCAGCCCAGACTATTAAACCTGCAATAATCCAGGTTGCAAAAACAACTAATGCCGCAATCCCCAGGCCCTTACCAATATTTGCATTGCTTATTTTTTTGGTTCCCGATCTTTTAGCGTTACCTGCAAATATTATGGCTAATACACCAAGCGGAATTGCGAGGAGTAGTGTGTACCACGGTATCAAGGCAAATAATAAAGCCAAACTACCGAGCCATAATGAAGTGTTAGCCATGTTGTCTGCTTTTGTTGCATCATCATACATTTTATAATGATGCTTTTTTAATTTTCTCATCGCGATTTTAAAAGCCAGTCTTTGAAAGAACCCCATCTTTTTTGTTTTCACTTCAGCAGGAAGTTTTAATGATGTACTAACCTTTGCCGTTGTATCTTCTGTAACTTTTGTTTCTGCCACAGGAATTGAAGTAGCAGAAATAAGAGAAAAATAAATTCCAAGTAACAGAATCAGGCTGTATTTTATTTTCATTTTGATTTGATTAAAAATATCAGAGAACAAATTGTTTTTAATTAAGACTTTTTCACAAAAATAAATTCACAACATACTATATGCTTTACCGGATAGCGATTTTTCAGAATGAGCCGAAAACCCCTACCTTTGAAATTATTATTATCGCAACAGGAGCTGCAGCTAATGCTGCAATACCAAGCCACAAACCAATATTGGCTTTCCTTATTTTTTTGGTGCCTGATTTTTTTGCATAACTGCCAGCGATGACGGCTAATATTCCAGACAGAATCCTGAGAAAAAATAGATAAATGGTCAAATCAAGAAATAAAGCGACAATGCCAAACCATAAAGAAGTGTTGGCAATCTTATCGGCTTTTGCGGTGTCATCAGGTACTTTGTACTGATGCTTTTTTTGAAAGAATCCCATTCTTTTTGCTTTCACCTCAGCAAGATGTTTTAATGATGTACTGACCTTTGCGGTTGTATCTTCTGTAACTTTTGTTTCTGCCACAGGAATTGAAGTAGCAGAAATAAATGAAAGAGAAATTCCAATCAAAAGAATAAGGAGAAGTGTCGTTTTCATGTTATCTGTCTGATTCAAAAAGTTATTTTGCTTACCTAAATATGGATCGGGAGTTATTTTTTCTTTCCCGTGCTGAACATATAACCTATGCGAAATCCGAAATACCTGTTGTGCATTTTACTGTTATCACCGTCAATGGTATTAACCAGGTTACTTAATCCCGCATTATAATTGGCTGCAATAAGAAATCCGCCTGCAAACCTGTAGCCTGCCAAAAAATTAATTCCTGCATCAAATGCTTTGAAATCGTCTTCATCACCACTACCAAATTTTATATCATCGGAACCTTTTTCAGTGCCGTCTTCCCATTTATCTTTTCCTGATAAACCAAAAGCAAATGAAGGTCCTGCACCAATAAAAAATTTTCCTTTTGCTGATTTTGTATTGTAAACAAAATTTAATGGCAATTCCAGATAATTGAATGTTGCTTTATCTGTAAAACTCTGCTCTTTTAGTTTGCCTCCTTTTTGCGTAAAATTCAATGCAGGCATAAAACTGAAGTGCCGGTCAAGCGCAATAAAAGATATAACTCCTGCAGTAAAACCAACTTTCGTTTTAGAGGTAACGGATATACTTTCGTTTTTTGCTTTGTATGAAGCAAAAGTTGTTCCTGCGGTAAAACCAAGAGAAGATTTTTGGGGCTTTGGAATAATTCATCAGTAAGATTAGACTGACGAACAAATAAGACGTCTTTTTCATGATGTAAAGTTTTATGATGAATAAAATGGTTGATAAGAATTATTATACAAAAGGAGCAGAAAACTGTAGATGCAGGAAAAAATGCAGACAATCAATGCTTCTGTTTTGGGTTGTTATTCTCTTTACAAGAACCTTCCCGCAACTCCTCTCCTCAAATACAAAAGGAGAGGGCTGCAAGGATGTTTGTAAAAGGTACTATGTTAATTACAGGATGGTAATTGTGATGGAGAACTTGTTTTAAAATGATTATCACTCCAGCAATTATTTACACCTGAACCATCCCATAAAAGATCAACGCCGGGAATAGGAATAGGGAGAGATGGGGGTTGCGCACCATTATTCTGAACAACATTTTTCAGAACCCGGGTTCCATCAGGATTTGGCTCAATGTCAAATGATGCGGGAGGTATTCCGGCAAGTGCTGCTAATACCAAGGTGCTGAATACAGTAACACCTACAAAATTATTTTCCGTTACAGTGTTGTTTTCAACAGTAGTTTCATCAGCTCCAAGTACAAGTATGCCCAATCCGGATGGGACAAATGCTGCCAAATGACCCGGAATTGCAAAATTTGCATGATTATTATTATACACATGATTTTTAGCAACATAAACATTTGTTGATGTTTTTACATCCTTACCGGGCAAGAGGCTTATCAATATACCGGCAACATTATTGTATGACTGATTGTTGGTCACACTCACATTTTCAAATGCCACATTGAACTGCATAGTAACATCTGATGATTCACCTACATGTATGCCGGTATCAGAATGTCCGCTTGCACTGCAATGTTCAATTGTACCATGAGAACAATGCACCGGAAAAAATCCGTATTCCCCATTGTTGATGACTGTTACGTGAGAGATGGTGAAATTGTCAACACCATCAAGGCGCACACCATTTTGTTTAAAATCACGCACAGTTACATTTTGAAGGATGAAACCATCCCCCTCATCTGTAACGTTTATGCCATTCACTTCATTTCCCGGATTTTGAATAACTACGCCGGTGCCATTTTCAGTAATACCCACCAGTTTAATTCCTGCCTTTGCAACTGTTATGGTTTGTGTATAAGTGCCTGGCTCAATTTTTATAAGCATACCTGGCTCAGCAGCATCAACAGCCGCCTGAATTGATTCACCATTGTGAACAATAATATCGGCTTTTGCATTACTCAAATCCCAGGATGTTTGGGATTGCTGTAATGGCTGTTCTTTTTTGCAGCTGCTGAATACTGCAATTACAAAAGACAGGATTAACAAGCCAGTTGATAAAGTAGTATGCTGCTGCATGCGTTCACGAATTTTCTTCATAAGAGCCTCCTTTGTTTTTAATTGATTAAAGAATATGAAAAACGTGTTGTGTTTGTTTAGCAGAATTTTTTATACTGCTTTTATTTTCTTTTTATACAGGAATTTTTATTCTACTGCAAGTTCTTTTAACTGAGAGAAAACCACTTTCAGATTTGATTCAAAAAATATCAATTTTGAAGCAGTTTAATAGTGTATAAAAGTTTGTTGATTATCCAAACACAGTACAAAGTTTAAAATGAGTATATGCGTTCGAAGATTAAGTTCATTTCAATTGAGTGACAGATTTTTTTTAGATATTGATTCTGAAAGTTTTTTGCTTATTCCACAACATGGCAGTGTTGATATATGTTTCCGTAGTCATAACTCATATCTTTTGCTTGCTTTTGAGCATCTTCAGGGCAATGCGCCTGAATCGTATATTCTGATTCGCCAGTATCATAACCTCCAAATACTGGATCCCATGTTTGTATGCTGCATACAATTTTATAATCCTGCAAAAGGCATTCCTCTGAATCTTTGCTGCACGTTGTTGTAGTCGTTAGTATGGCAGCCGATAACAACAGAGCAGCTAATTGTTTAAACGAATCTTTTTTCATCATCTGTCTTAGACTAATCGTTTCACGATTGACATTAATTACATGATGGCAAAGGCGATGGATAACTTGTTTTAAAATGATTATCGCTCCAGCAATTATCTGTACCGGAACCATCCCATAAAAGATCAACACCGGGAAGCGGTATGGGAAGCGATGGTGGCTGTTCTCCATTTTGTTGAACAACATTCTTAACCACACGCGTTCCATCAGGGTCTGGTTCAATGTCGGAAAACGCTTCGGGAGGAATACCTGCAAGCGCTCCTAAAACCAGCGTACTGAAAACAGTAATACCTGCGAAGTTGTTATCAGTAACAGTATTATTTTCTATCGTTGTTTCGTCAACGCCCAATAAGAGTATTCCTAACCCAGTGGTACAACTGATTCGAGTTCACCCGGCTCTCCGAAATTAACATGGTTGTTATTGTACACATGATTATTTGCTATGTAAATATTTCTTGCTGTTTTAACATCCTTACCCGGTAACAGATCTATTAACATGCCACAAACATTATTGTATGACTGGTTGTGCGTAACATTAATGTTTGATGAATTTTCCACTTCCAGACCATTGACATTTTCAAATGCAAAGTTGAATTGCATATTAACATCTGATGACTGCCCTACATATATACCTGTATCAGAATGACCGCTTGCTGTACAATGTTCAATCAATCCGTTAGAACAATGGACCGGAAAAATTCCATATTCCCCATTATTAATAGCTGTTACATGTGAGATTGTAAAATTATCCACACCAACAAGCAACACACCATTTTCTTCAAAGTCGCGTACCGTAACATTTTGAAGTGTAAAGCCATCACCAGCATCTGTGACGCTGATGCCATCTTCTTCGTCTCCGGGATTTTGAATAATTACCATACCAAGACCAATCAGTTTAATTCCAGCCTTTGCAACCGTTATGGCTTCAGCATAAGTGCCTGGTTCAATTTTTATAAGCATACCTGGCTCAGCAGCATCAACAGCCGCTTGAATTGATTCACCGTTGTGAACTACAATATCTGCTTTTGCATTGCTTAAATCTGAAGATGCTCGCTGTTGCTGCAATGTTTGCTCTTTTTTACAACTGCTGAATATGGCAATTAGAAAAAACAAGATCAGAAAGCATGTTGACAAGGGGATATGCTGTTGTATGCCTTTGCGGATTGTGTTCATAAGAGCCTCCTTTTGTTTTGGTTTATATTGAATGAATAAGAAAACATGAAATAGAAATAAGATGATATTCAATAAGAAAATTCTCTGCAAGTTCTGTTGCTTAGAAGAAAAACAACACCAGATTTGATTCAAAAAATATCAATTTTGAATCAACAACTATTTCAAAAAAGAAATTATCTCCTATACTTACAAGTCTGTGACGCAATAAGGTTTAATAATAATTCAGCTTATAGTCAAAATATTTCCTTCGCCCTGTCACATGTCATGTTCGAAAAAATCCATATCCATACCATTTTTCTTTATAAGCAGGTAATGATTTTTAAGTGCTGTTAGCAATGGATATGTTTTATAGGGCAAGCAGTAACAGGTTGCGTATTCTTCGATTGCCGCTGTAACTTCTTTAGCATACGCATAACTGATATTGGGAAACAAATGATGCGCAATTTGATAGTTGAAATTTCCCATACAGTAAGTAGTAAACCAATTATTGGTTGTAACATCATTCGTTGTTACCAATTGATGTATTAACCAACTGTTTGGAAGTTTTCCATGCTCAACAACGGGAAAATTATTTTCAGTATTAGCATGCGGCGGCAATAGGGAACATTATTGGCATTGGGTTTGGAAAAACACTGGAATTATTAAGACGAAAATTTTGTATAGAGAAGAAAAAAAGAAGATAATAAACTAATTACTTAAAACCTGTTTATCAATTGCAGACTCTGCCAAAGGAATATTGCCGCTCAATATCCAAAATTGTGCAGCACTATTATTAAAACTGCCAGAGCATCCGGTTAGTCATACTTGCATAGCTCATTTAAACTAATGAAACCATTCCTAAAGAAATATGGTAACGTGAATCCCAATTCAGTTGTTTCATTGCTCTTTGAAATTGAATCACAAGAAAAGAAGTATTTTCCGGTATAGAATAGTGCTTATTAAAATCATCAATCGAAAAAACAATTTTTTCGGGAAATATATCAGTATCACCTTTATATAAACTGGCATAAAAAACTTTACCGTTATTTGTATCTAAACGGTAGATCGCATCCTTCTCTCTTCTGTACACAGTAGTTATTAAAGAATACATATCAGTTATTTTCATTTACTGTTTTATGTTTTATGGATATGAAGTCAGTCGGCAGGGTGGTACGCGATTATTCCAATACTTTTATATTGCAAATCTGTTGCCACAGCGTCTCAGATTTAGTTCAAAAAATATCGACTTTAAGGTACCGCCTGTGCATAGTCGTGTAAAGCCGTTGTTATCAGTGCTAACTAAAAAATTTTGGAAAAACCTGTGAGCTTTTAAAAGCCCACAGATTTTATAAACCAAGCATACATCCCTTTTATAGTTTAATGAGTTTAATCACCTTGTTGTTTTTTACCTTGCCTTATTTGTTCTTCAAATCAATGCTTATGCAATACAAATAAGTGAATTGCTTTTTGAATATTCTTTAGGCGTCATCTTATAGAACTCTTTAAAACATTGCACAAAATAGGAAGGCGTTTCAAAACTGGTTAAGTAAGCTGTTTCCGAAACATTTTTCCCTGATAAAAGAAATGTTGCCGCTCTTTGTAGCCGGTATTGTCTTATTAATTCATTGGTAGACAAACCGATAATGGCAGACAATTTTCTGTTTAAAGTGCTCCTGCTAACAGCCATATTGATGGCTAAGAATCCAACTGTCAATACAGGGTCATCAATATTGTCTTCAATGATTTTGAATAAGCTTTGCAAAAAATCATTGTACAAAGGATATGCTGATACCCGGGAATTTTGAGGATTTAATTGCTGCAGGTTTTGGTAATAAAATAAATCCGTTTTCATAATTTATTTTAATTAAATGCCTGAACAAAAATAATTTTTGTTGCATGCCTTTGTCAAGAGAGAAAGTACCCAATTGCGTTTTGACGTATTTATACTTATTAAGCGTATTTATACTCTTCAAAAATCAATGCTTATGCAATACGAACAAGTGAATTGTTTTTTGAATATTCCTTCGGTGTGATCTTATAAAATTCCTTAAAACATTGCGTAAAATAAGAAGGCGTTTCAAAGCCGGTTAAATAAGCTGTTTCGGAAACATTTTTTCCTGATAAAAGAAATGTAGCTGCTTTTTGCAGCCGGTATCGTCTTATTAATTCATTGGGAGACAAACCGATGACGGCAGACAACTTTCTGTTTAAAGTGCTCCTGCTAACAGCCATATTGAGGGCTAAGAATCCAACTGTTAATACAGGGTCATCAAGATTGTCTTCAATGATTTTGAATAAGTTTTGCAAAAAATCATCGTACAAAGGACATGCTATTACCCGGGAATTTTGAGGAATTAATTGCTGCAGGTTTTGGTAATAAAATAAATCCGTTTTCATAATTTATTTTTTGAATACCCAAACCTATTTCAGTAATAATCGTTTCCCTAATTGGTTTCTGTTGGAGACTTTTTAAAAATGGCAGAATTTAGTACGAGTGAGTAGCTGCTATAAAAAATAAATTGAAATAATGGAAAAATGCAAAACTGTTTTACGGCAAAAGTAAATTCTGCAAAAGAAAATATGAGACATGGGAATAATTACTAAACAATAATGAAGCAACGATATTAATATTCATCCGTAACCTGCTGAATTAAGTTACAAGCCTTGAAGTGTGCGACGCAAGCAAAGTGGCTGTTGCACGACTAAGATATAAACATAGTGTGAATAGCCATACAATCAGAATGATTTTTGTTGTATATAAAACATGCAAGGCAGAAAACAATTTGTACCAAAACTATTTACCAATTTTCAGTTACCTGAAAGAGTACCAGAGGATAACTTTTATCGTCACTTAAAAGAAGTGATTGATTTGCGGTGGTTATACAAGGCAACCGCAAAATATTATGGTACAGAGGGGCAGGTAAGCATAGATCCGGTAGTATTCTTCCGGTTTATGATGATAGGATACTTAGAGAATATTATTAGTGATCGCCAGATAATCAAAACAGCAAGTCTTCGATTGGATATGCTTTACTTTATTGGATATGATATAGATGAGGCATTACCATGGCACAGTACATTAAGCAGGACAAGACAATTATATGGAGAAGAAGTATTTAAGAAATTATTTAAAGAAGTTTTGAAGCAATGTATTGATAAAGGCATGGTGGCAGGTAAGAGGCAATCTATAGACAGTGTGTTGGTAAAAGCCAATGCCAGTATGGATAGTGTGATTGAAAGAGAGATACTGAAAGATGCAGAGCAATATGCAGATGAATTAAAAGAAGACGATGTACAACAAAAGCAACAGGAGCAAAAGCAAACCGAAACAGAACAGAAGACCTATTTGAAGGCATGTGGTAAAGAAGAAAAGAAAAATGAAACAAAGGATAAAGATAAGAAGTCAAAAAAGTTAAGTAATGAAACACATTATAGTCCTACTGATCCTGATGCATGTATCAGTACAAAAACAAATAAACCGGTACAATTGAATTATTTAGGTCAGGTAAGTGTTGATACAGCGCATCATGTAATTACAAATATAGAAGCACATCATGCAGATAAGCGGGATAGTGAATGTTTGGTAGCAACACTCATACACACAACTAATAATCTTAAAGAGGCAGGAGATTTAAAAGTGGAAGAAATAATTTGTGATGGTAATTACAGTAGCGGAGAAACACTTGGGTATTTAGAACAGGAAAAGATTACAGGTTATATACCCAATCCCGGTCAGTACAAATCAGAAAGAGAAGGATTTATTTATCATAGCGAAGGTGATTATTATACTTGTTCACAAGGAGCAGTATTAACATACAAAAACACTTATCCTGACAGAGATGGTTATCTGAAAAAAGAATACCGCAGTGATGTTCAGGATTGCAAACAATGTCCTTTACGGGAACAATGCTTGGGAAAAAACAGCAGACAAAAGAAGGTAACAGATACAGTGGACAAACCATTATATGATCGGATGTATGCAACAATGCAAACACGAAGAGGTCAGCGAATGAAAAAACTAAGACAAAGTACCGTAGAGCCGGTCATCGGCACTTTGGTTACTTATCTTGGAATGCGTAAAGTAAATACTAAAGGAATTGAGCAGGCAAATAAATGCATGATCATGTCAGCAGTGGCTTATAACCTGAAGAAAATGATGAAATGGACAAACAGAAAAATAGGAACATGCTCGGTAGTCATGAAAAAAATAACAGAAGAGAGTCTTTTAAAACAAATTATTGAAGCTATGCTCCAATTGATGCTCTACAATAAAAAATTAAACAGATTTTCAGATTTAAATATGCTGCCGGTATAATGTGCTA
>WNFY01006085.1_pt1 | contig 10811 bp, 9 predicted proteins | sample 5400091 | NCBI WGS metagenome assembly WNFY01 (sample SAMN13153364, study PRJNA577476) | soil metagenome | isolation source: 60 cm soil or saprolite under grassland replicate 1 | place: USA:California | collected 2016-06-15
ATCCGACGGGGCGCAAGATATCTGATGAGGAGATGAGCACGCTCTTCATCGTTGCAGACACCTTTCATGGTGAGTGGAACTATACACTCTTCCCGCGAACTGGCTCAATTGAGAGCTTTATTTTTTGACGATTCCTTAGCATCATGCAATCCCGATATACTTGTAAGCTGGCACGTCACCGCCCGTTCCTACGCATCTAGACAACGACTTCCGAGAAGGGTCATATTGAGGGCTTTGACGGCTGATGGATGCCTCCCCGCCACTATCAATTGGAACCCCCCGATCACAACGGCTAAGTAATTCTGTCTAGAGTGCTCCAGTGTAATACCGGGCTGGAATTACATGATTCTGTCGATGTATTCCTGCTTGCATTAAGCTATACCTCTTGTTGGAGAGTGAGCACAGGTGTAAGCTCTGGCCCCATCCCGGACGAACTGCCATTGTAAGAAAAAATGCTCTGGACCACTAAGAAAGAACGAAAATACCTATGCAACAGTAGAAGCGATAAGTTTTCCAAAGGGAGCGTGGAATTATGATAGTAATCGATTATATACGTGAGGTCCATGAGGCATTACATGACGTGGAAGAGCGGGGCGAAATGGATGTACTCGAGGAGCTTCCCATTCGCTCACATCATACTCGTGCAACCGCCGTCTATCATGCTATAAGCCCTAAGAATACTTTTCAGAGCTACCTGTGTGACATTCGTAGATTTGATCTCCTCACACACGCCGAGGAACTTGATCTCGTGCAACGGGCTGCTGCCGGGGATGAACGAGCACACCGCAAGCTGATCGAGTCAAATTTACGCCTGGTCATTGCTATCGCGCGTCGCTACATCAATACAGGAGTCCCTCTCGTAGACCTCATCCAGGAGGGAAACCTGGGGCTGATGCGTGCCGCCGAAAAATTTGATTACCGGCGAGGTGTGCATTTTGGCACCTATGCCACCTGGTGGATTCGCCAGGCAATCAGCCGTGCCGCTAGCGCTCAGGCGCGCTTGATTCACGTGCCTGAGCAGGTAGCGACACGTCTACGCAAGGTGCGCCGTGTCGCAGCGCAGCTTTCACAAGAGAACAGCTTTGATCCCCTGCCAGAGCAAATCGCTGAGGCTGCCCATATCGACCTGGATGAAGTCATAGATTTGCTCAGCCTCATCGAGCAGCCCGTTTCTCTTGACGCGCCCATTGACAATGAAGCTCATTACTCGCTCGCCGACACGCTTGAAGATAGTGAGGCTCCCGCTCTCGCTGAAACCGCGTCTCAACATCTCCTCGGTGAAGAACTGCAGCGAGCACTTGCCTTGCTTACTCCACGTGAACAGTCGGTCATCACCCTGCGCTACGGTATTGGTGATGGCCGGAGCCGTACGTTGCTCGAAGTCGGCAAAGAACTGGGTCTATCCCGTGAGCGTGTGCGTCAACTCGAAGCGCGAGCGCTGGCGAAAATGCGCTCCTACTATGAAAGTCAATAATTTCAGATAGATAAAGGAGGATACTTCATGTCTGATCTCTTAGCTGCGCGGGCTCAGATGGGTACGTCGCTGGCTTTCCATATCATCTTTGCTTCCCTGGGAGTGGGACTGCCACTGCTGCTGTGTATTGCCGAAGGACTTGCCCTCTGGCACAAAGATAGTGGCTGGATGACCCTCACCCGCCGCTGGACGAAAGCCTTTGCCCTGCTCTTCGCCATCGGCGCTGTCTCCGGCACGATTCTCTCGTTTGAAATCGGCCTGCTCTGGCCAACCTTTACCAAGTTTTCCGGCTCGATCATCGGCTTACCGTTTGCCCTGGAGGGTTTTGCCTTCTTTTTAGAGGCCATCTTCCTCGGCCTCTACCTCTATGGTTGGGAGCGCCTCTCGCCGCGTGCGCACTGGCTCTGCTCGTTTCCCCTCTGGATCAGTGGAGCCTTTTCGGCGTGGTTCATCGTCAGTGCGAACTCCTGGATGAATACGCCAGCCGGTTTCCAGATTACGCATGGGCAGGTGACAGGTATCAATCCCTTACAGGCTATCTTCAATCCGAGTACTCCGTATGAGACGACCCATATGCTCCTGGCAGCCTATGTGGCAACCGGCTTCGGCGTTGCTGCTGTCTATGCCATCCAGATCCTGCGCGGCAAGCGCGAATCGTACTATCGGAAGGGACTCGTGCTGGCAATGGCGTTGGGCGCCATTGCTATTCCCTTCCAGATTTTCGATGGAGATCTCTCTGCCCGTTCCCTGGTGGATCTCCAACCTGCCAAGTTAGCCGCGATGGAGGGGGTCTTCCATACAGAGAAAGGTGCTCCCATCAAGATTGGTGGCATTGTGGATGATCAGACGGGACAGGTCCTGTATGCCATTGAAATCCCTGATGGGTTGAGCATCCTGGCCAGAGGTGATCCGCATGCAACCATTCGAGGCCTGGATACCTACGCGCCTCAAGATCGGCCCGATCCTTTCTTTGTCCATCCCTCCTTTGACGGCATGGTCGGCAGCGGTTTCTTCGCGTTGCTCATCGGAGGCGTCTTCTGGCTGCTCTACTTCAGGCGTAAACGGGTTGTTCCTGAGAATCGCCTGTTGCTGTGGGGGATCGTCCTGGCCGGCCCGCTCTCTTTTATCGCGATAGAACTTGGCTGGATGGTCACCGAACTGGGACGCCAACCCTGGGTCATCTCTGGCATCCTGCGCACACAGGATGCGGTGACGACCGCTCCTGGACTGAACATCAGCTTTGCGATTTTCTCCGGTATCTACGTGGTGCTGGCGATAACCCTGACCGTGCTGCTGCTGCGCCTGGCGCGTTCACCGCTGCCCAGGCAGGAGTGGCCTGTCCTCGTGAGGAGTAGCAGTGAAGAAAGGGTCGCTACGAAATGATCTTGACATACACGATACTGATCATTCTCTGGCTTTCGTTGATCGTCTATGCGGTCCTTGGTGGGGCGGACTTTGGGGGCGGCATCTGGGATTTTTGCGCCTTTGGTCAAGGGGCGCAACAAGAGCGTCGTTTGATCGGGCAGGCGTTAGGGCCAGTCTGGGAGGCCAATCACGTCTGGCTGATCTTCTTGATCGTGGGACTTTTTACTGCCTTCCCGCCCGCCTTTTCAATACTCTCAACGGCGCTCTTTGTGCCGTTCACCCTGGCGGTGATAGGCATCGTGCTGCGGGGAGCGGCCTTTATGTTTCGTGCCCAGGCTGATGATGCCACGACCTCGCGTAAGATCTGGGGCCGCGTGTTCAGTACCGCCAGCACCATAACCCCTTTCTTCTTCGGTACCGCCGCTGCGGCAGTGGCCAGTGGGCAGGTGCGCGTTCAGGCAGGTCGTGTTCAGACCGATCTCCTGGCAGGCTGGACCACACCCTTCGCACTTACCATCGGCGCTTTAGCGCTCTCGCTCTGTGCCGTTCTCGCGGCCGTTAATCTGATCGTAGAGGCTCAGAACAGCAATGAGCCTGAACTCGGGGAAGCGTTTCGCCGCCGTGCCATGATCGCAGGTGCAATAACGCTGGCACTGGATGCCGTTGCTTTCATCCTGTCGCCATTCCAGGCGCCCCTGCTCTGGCACGGCCTGCTCGATCACGCGCTGCCTCTGGCCATTGCGACGGCGCTGCTCGGTGTGGGAGCCGCCGTCTCGTTATTCCTGAGGCGCTATCGCCTGGCTCGTGTTCTGGCCTTTACCGTCACGGCGTTCATTTTTGCTTCCTGGGGCTTGTCGCAATTTCCTTACCTGGTCCCGGTTGCTGTGACGATCAATAATGCTGCCAGTCCACCTTCCACCCTCCTGGCGCTGCTGATTGGCACGAGTATTGGTATGGCATTGCTCTTGCCCTCGCTCTGGTTGCTTTTCCATGTCTTCAAGGGCAAGCATCCTGCACTGAACGTTCAGGAGAAAGCGGCAGAGCCAGCATCCACACAACGCTAAACTTTTCAAGAGCTATCTCTGACGCATTCCACGCCTGAGGTTCAAACCGTCTCTACAGCGCAAGATCGCTCCTAAAGAAAGGTCCTATCATGTTCTTCCATCTCGGCAAGATCGTCACCCGCTTTCGCTGGTTGATCGTGGGAGTGTGGATGGTTGCTATCGCACTGGCTTTGCCATTTGCTCCGCAGGCACCCCAGGTACTGCATTCCGGCGGCTTCGTTAGCCCTGATTTCGAGTCGGAACGGGCGATCAATCTGCTGGCGCAGAAATTACATTTCGATCCGACCATCGTTCAGGTTATCTTTATGAGTCAACGCTACAGTACCGATAGTCCAGCATTTGCACAGGAGGCGCAGCGAGCTCTTACACGTGTGACCGGCTGGTCGGAAGTTTCAGGTGTGATCAGTTTCACCGATAATCCACGCCAGATCTCATTAGATCGCCATGCCGCTTATGTAAATGTACTGCTCAAGGCTGATCCCGATAGCGCTCCGAAGTTGCTGCCTGAACTGGAGCGGCGTTTGCAGGCCGTTGCAGGTTTGCAAACACATATTGGTGGTGGGCCTGTCTTTTTCGCAGACATACAACTGGTCAGTGAGCGTGATCTCCGTCGTGCAGAAATCCTGGCTTTTCCCTTTGCCATCATCGCGCTCCTGCTCGTATTTCGCTCGGTCGTTGCCGCGATCCTTCCTGCTTTAGTAGGTGGGGGCGCCGTCACCGTGGCGCTGGCGCTCGTCTTTGGCCTCGGGCATCTCACAACGCTCTCCATTTTCGTGTTGAATATCACCACGCTGTTTGGTCTCGGACTTGGTGTAGATTACTCACTGTTCATGGTGAGTCGCTTCCGCGAAGAGCTAGCGCGTGGGCGCAGTGTTGACGATGCGGTGACCATTACCGTTGCTACGGCAGGGCGTGCTGTGACCTTCTCAGGTCTGACTGTCTCTCTTGGCCTGCTGGGGTTAACCTTCTTCCGTATCAATATGTTGCATTCGGTGGGGTTGGGCGGCATCCTCGTCGTCGTCTTAGCCCTGCTCGCCGCGATTACACTATTGCCTGCCACCCTTGCCATCATCGCCACGAGGATCAACGCTTTTCCGGTACGTATCCCGATTGTTCGGAAATGTGCAGAGGCTAGCCGCGCCAATCCAGCATATGCAACACCAGCAATGGTTGAACATCACGGCTTCTGGTACCGGCTCTCGCACATCGTCATGCACTCCCCGGTACGGGTGTTTGTCTCTGTCTTGTTCTTGTTAGTTACATTTGGATTGCCCTTCCTGGGCGTGCGCTTTTCGGCACCCGATGCCTCCATTCTGCCCGCTGATGTGCCATCGCGTGCAGCATTCGACCTGTTAGCGCAGCGGTTCAATGATCGCGAGACAACGCCTGTGCTGATAGCTGTACAGACTCAGGGTGATGTCTTGTCTCCTGATAACATTCGCAAGCTCTATTCCTACGTGCAGCGCATCCAGGCTGACCCGCGTGTTGCACGGGTAGATAGCATTGTCAGCGCTGACCCACGGTTTACGCTCGACCAATATGAACTGCTCTATACGCATCCTCAGTTGATTGCTGATCCCTACCTGTCCGCACTTGTCAACGCGTCGGTAGCGGGAAATACCATGGAGATTTCTATCATCAGTAAGTATGGAATGCTCGATCAGCGTTCACAAGCGCTGGTGCAGGCGCTTCGGAATACACCCCCTGGTGCTGGTATTTCGATCCTTATCGATGGCGGGACGGCTGGGGATATCGACTACGTCAACTCGCTCTACACGGACTTTCCAAAGGCCATACTGGTCGTGGCTCTCACCACCTATATCGTCCTTTTACTGCTGTTCCGGTCACTCGTCCTGCCCCTGAAAGCTCTCTTAATGAATACGCTTTCTATCCTGGCCAGTTATGGCGCGCTCGTCGTCATCTTCCAGAACGGCTTTTTGCACCAGGTACTCGGTTTCACCCCGCCTGGTTTCGTTGAAGCATCGAGCCCCATTCTGCTCTTCTTCGCATTGTTCGGTCTTTCCATGGACTACGAAGTGTTTTTGCTCTCGCGGGTACAAGAAGCTTTCTGGCAAACCGGCGATAATACCCGTGCCGTCGCACTCGGGTTGCAACGGAGCGGGGGCATTATTACCAGCGCAGCCTTGATTGTGATTGTAGTGAGCGCTTCTTTTACCACAGCCGACGTGATCCTGGTCAAGGCACTTGGCCTGGGAATGGCCCTGGCTGTCCTCCTCGATGCGACCTTCGTGCGTGCTCTGCTGGTTCCAGCGACCATGCGGCTCCTCGGAAACCTGAACTGGTGGCTGCCTTTTGTGGGAGTTCAACGTCATCCGCCTGCACTTGCGGAGTATATAGGAGAGTCCGAGGTATTTACGACGCAAGCTACAAAGGATAAGGTCATGAAGGATGTGAACATAGGGGGCAAGCAATGAAAAAACGCAGGGACACTGCTCTCATGCAATACCGCATGCATTGCATCCGCCTCTGTAGCGTGATCATCCTCCTGCCACTCGTTCTTTCTTCCTGTGGCTTTCCAGGTATCGTCACAACGGCCGGGCAATTCCCTGTGGTCAACTCGACGCCCCGGGCACAACCGCTCCCACCGGTGCGCTTCCCTCAGGATGAAGCGGCACATCGCGACCTGAACGAGTGGTGGTACTACACAGGTCACATGAACACAGTAACACCCGATGGGAAGGCGCACCACTATGGGTTTGAACTAGTTTTCTTCCAGGCCTTGCGCAGTGATCTCCCGCCATTCTATGCCGCGCACTTTGCCATGAGCGATGTCACGCGAGGCGAATTCCATTTTGATCAGCGTCGCCTGATTGAACCAGATGCGGTCATCCCGAATGGCACATCGGCGAGCGGCATTCGTGTCTCCATTGGCGATTGGTCGATACAGGGAGTAAATGGGCTGGACCACCTGGCGGCGGAGATGACAAATTACACTCTGCGCGTTGACGTGCCAGGTCTCAAGCCGGCTACCCTTCATAATGGCAATGGCCTGATCACCTATGGCCTGGGTGGTTTCTCCTATTACTACTCGCGCACGAGAATGGCGCTCTCTGGCCTCCTGATCGATCATCATCAGCCATTACAGGTGAGCGGTGTGGTCTGGATGGATCATCAATGGGGCAACTTCCTCACACTTGGTGGAGGCGGCTGGGATTGGTTCAGCATTCAGCTCAACAATGACACGGAGATAATGCTGTACCTCATTCGTGACGCCACGGGCAAAACTATCTCCACCTATGTTGAGGATATTGGACCCCGTGCGGATGTCCACCTGCTAGCGGCGGGTGCCCTACATGTGAATGTGCTCAATCACTGGAAAAGTCCGGTGACCGGCGCAAACTATCCATCTGGCTGGCAGCTTAAGGTAAACGACCCGCAACTCCAGGTCGAGCTTTCGCTCACGCCGGAATTGAAAGATCAGGAGCTCGTGGTGTACCAATCAACGGGCAATAGCTACTGGGAAGGGGCTGTGAGCATTCAGGGGCGGAGTGCAGGACAAGTTGTGCAGGGTGAAGGCTATGTTGAGTTGACGGGATATACTCCTGGTTAATCATCCTTCCGAAACTTTGTGCTCAAATGGCTTGGAGATCACCTGCTTGATACCGTTTAGCATCCTTTCTTTCAAGCTCTCTTGAGAAAAGCGCAAAGATAGAGCTGGAAAAGGAGACACCTGGTATTCGGTGGTAGCTCGTATGCTTCCAGCTTGCCCAGAAGGGCTTCTACTTCCGCAGAACAGCGTAAGTCGTGCAGATGGTCATCGCGCAGTAAGATCTCGAGAAACAGGTTGAGAGATGTGAGGTAGCTCTCATAGGCTTCATCGGGATTGCCTTGATCCTCATAGATCTCACCTTCTGCTTTGAGCAGCGTTGCAATCAGGAGAGCCTTCTCTACGTTCAATCTATCCAGTGATGTGAGCATCGCGAACAATGCCTCTTCTGAGATGGCATGAATAAAGTCAGAACCTGCTCCCACTGTCTGCTTGAATAAATCGTCTATCAGGGAGAGGGCTCCTTGATAATCATGAATGTCTTGGTGATAGATGATCTGGGCTAAAGCCCGGCCAACATCTTCAGCAATTCTCAGGTTGTAATCTTTCTGCGTCATGTCTGCTCTTCTCTTTCATCAATCGCTTATAGGGGAAATCCTCAACTGCGTCCAAAAAGCAATAGTGGTTACATATGTGTCACTTGAGTATCCATAGGGTGATCCGCTTTCTGTGTGATCGTTGATCACTTGGATCAGTATCTGTGTATGATCAGTGAAGCTCCTGGTATCAAAGACAGAATCACCTGCCCGACGCCATTGTCAAAGCAATAACCAGTCGTATTAGGAGCTGGTTTGAGCGATCTTACACTCTGAGACCAGGAGTTTCTATTAAAGAACGCCGTGCGGCACTGTCCTTTCGTAAATAGAATCGCCGGAGGTTACAGCATTTTATATACTGCAACTCAAATTCAGCCTCGCTGCTTCCTCTCGCCTACGAAAAGCGCAGGCCCCGCGCTCACAATAGCCAGGTAATTCTGTCGGGGACTGTCTGCAACCGCAAGTGTGGCGGGTGGACTCAACATGCTCTACCCTGACCTGGGCGGTCAGTTTGGCTCTATCTTGACAGTGGGCACAAAAGCAGCTTTTCCGGCTGCTAAGCCAGATAATTTTAAGATCTATCAAGCAGGCGTTTTCTATCAGCAGGCGGCGAAAAGCTACGTCATTCACCTGGATAAAGCGACGGAGTTCTCGCGGCAAGGAAAGACGCTTGCCGATCAGTTGGCTGCGGAAATTATCGTCAAAGATAGTGATGGCTCGTACTGGATTGGGTTGTATCAGCGATGTGTTCACCTGGGTTGTACTGTACCGTTTCGCGACGACTGCGTGAGTTTCAAGTGTCCCTGTCACGGTTCGCACTACCATGTTACTGGTGAATTCCTGGACGGCCCGGCCCCAAGGAGCCTGGATCGCTTCGCTCTCTCCTTCAACGGAGAAGTTGTTCTCCATCCTTTTGGGGCTGTGGCTCACCGCTGCCTTCTGGTTCTTCAGCACCTCTGGCATCGGCCTATAGCCTACAACGCGGTAGGAGAGTGAGAGATGGCTGAACCAGGCAAGGGCAGGGAGATGCCGCGGCCCTGCCCTGCTGACCCTCTCACGCGTCTGGCGTAGGATCATGCAGAGCAGAGGCCATGGTCTGCTCCAGCAGCATCGTTCGTCCGTGCGCCAACGGCTGAATCTCTCGTCGCGGTATTACCCGCGTCGGGCCTTATCTGCTTGCTCTGCCAGCCCGCCTAGAATGGCAAAGAACTCCGGCGATTGGCCGATGAACAGCCCGTCGGCCGTCCAGGACTTGACCGTGCTCACCGCACCCCCACTCCCCCCTATCTCGGTTGGGCGAATGATCGAAACGGCCGGGAACTTTCGGCTGAGGAAGACGGTTGGCTCGGGCATGATCAGGTTGCTCTGGAAGTTCTCCCCACCAAAAGGAGAGGCATTGAGATTGGGAAACACCAACCCATTCGTGGGGTCAGTCAGAGGAGGCGCATTGCCCGCCTTGTCATGCTAGGTCTGAAAATGGGCTGTCTCGGTTGGGCCGATACTGAGCAAGATGCGCAACACTTCCGGATTGGTGACCCCCTGAGCCAGCGAGGGGTAGAGGCTAGTGCCACCTTGCTCGATAAACCCAAAATGGAATCCCGCCGTATTAGCGATCGCCTGGATGTGGTCATTAGGGGACAGGTCGGCATCGGATCTGGGAATCGCCGGAAACTTCCCAGTACTCAAACCCGGGATGGCTTGCGCGAACGTGTCCCCGAAATCGGGGTTCTTCGTGCGGCTGCGGTACCGCGTCCACCAACTGGTGTCCACGGTGAGCTGCATGAGGTTGGTGAGCCGTCCGACTTGCTGGGCGCCTGTCGCTTTACTGCTCGGCAACGTGCGAAACCGGTCCAGATTGACGGGATCCGCGCCCTTGGAAGCCAGGTATGCGTTGAGGAACGTGAAGTGGCTGATCTCATCCTCGGTATTGTCGTGGATATACTGGGACATGTCCCCATCCAACACTTGAAGGGCCCTGGTGTAGGCTGCACTCCCGCTCCCCCCTGGGACTTCGCTATCCTGGATTCCTCCTAGTTCGTTGTATTGTTGCCACAGATCGGTTTCGAGGATTTCGATCGCAGCCAGGAACCTGAGAATGGCCACATCGCCTTTCGTCACCGCGGGACTCGCCACTCCCTCTGCGTGAGCGAAGTTAGTGTATAGTGATCCGGCGCTAAACAACCCGGCGCCGATGATTCCTGCTCCTCCTACCGCGAGTCCCTTGCGAAAAAAGGAACGGCGGCTGGTAGTATCTTTCGATGGTTGCGCGTTGTGTTCCATGATCTTCTCCTGATCGTGGTTGAGTCCATCGAGAGGCACACGGGTCCAGGCCCGTGTGCTGCGTGAACAACGGCTGCGCATAATGTGTGGGGTTCCCCAATAGCACTGATGTGCTATTGAACAATACGTAGAAGGGTTACAGATGAGGGCATCGACGGACCTATAGATTCAGCAGCAGATTACTCTTGCTCCTGCAATGGTGCAGGGACTGGATATTCGACTCGTTGAATAACAGATGTCGAGGGAGAAACGTCAGGGGCTGCTCAACTGGCGTGTGCGTCTACAGATGGTCACGTACGCCACGGACAGCCCAAGCCCGCGCGATGAGATGGATCGACCCATCGGCGGCCATCGGGAGTGTGGCACGAAGGCGCTCTCGCAAGGCACGGCGTTGCTCCTCTGAGAGTGACATCGTATAGCCAGGAGCAGGCCCTTGACCCCCAAGAAAAGGTGACCAGTAGTCATCAAAATCGCGGAAGACCGTGGGGATGTCGATCAGACGTACCTCGACCTCTCGCAACCCT
>WNFY01015759.1_pt1 | contig 10810 bp, 10 predicted proteins | sample 5400091 | NCBI WGS metagenome assembly WNFY01 (sample SAMN13153364, study PRJNA577476) | soil metagenome | isolation source: 60 cm soil or saprolite under grassland replicate 1 | place: USA:California | collected 2016-06-15
TCATTCACAGCCTGAGCCTCATAGCCAAGTTTGCTCACGATATTGCACAGAAGCGCTCTAGCGTTCGGTTGATCATCAGCTATTAGGACTTTCATAGTGTTGTTATAGATCGGATGAGGTCACGAAATTGTAAACAATCACGCTGAAGCGCTCACACAATTGGTCCCAAGCGTGCGCATCGCCGAGGCTCCCTGGTATCATGGATATCATGCGAAAATTGGCGGCGGCGCGCGGATTCGCACCGCTGCATCGAGGCAAGAACCGCAAGACCACCAAGTGATAACGAATGAGCAATTTACTTATTCTAGGAATAATCCCGGCACTGAGCAAGATGGTTTGCTACGGAAAATTGGAACGTTCTTGGAACTTTTCGGGAATCTTTTTTCTCCCGAAAAGCGCCGGTGGTTTGAGCCGACGATCTGACACCTGAAATGGTGCAAAACAGTCAAGAACGAGTCATGCTTCGCCGCCGAAGTTTTCGGCCTCTTTCTTTTTCTTGGTGGAGAGGCGCAACACGCGCTCAAGCAGGTGCGCGCGGCGGCTGGCGAATGAAATCAAGCAGAAAATGGAGGCGGCGAGCGGATTCGAACCGCTGCATCGAGGTTTTGCAGACCTCTCCCTTAACCACTTGGGTACGCCGCCCCACCCCGATACGTAACATGAACTTTCCGAGACTTGCAAGAACGGCGGGAACAGATTGACAAGCCAAAACGAAACAAGTAATTATTTGTAACTAAACAGAGATTTTCATGGCGACCACGATCACTAACGACTGTATCAATTGCGGGGCATGCGAGCCGGAATGCCCGAATAACGCAATTAGCCAGGGAGATCCGGTCTATGTCATCGACCCGCTCCTATGCACGGAGTGTGTGGGCTTTCATGATTACGAAGCCTGTGCGGCGGTTTGTCCGGTTGACTGCTGCGTAACGGATCCGAATAACATCGAGACGGAAGAGGTTTTGATCGCCCGGGCTCGTTCACTTCATCAAGACGTTGATTTCGGGGAGAATTTTCAGTCGCGATTTCGGAAGGCCCAAGCTGAACCCGTAACTGCTAGTGCCATACAGAAACCGGCCGCCCCTGCTAGTCAAACCTACGCCGCGACCCGCCGCTCCGAAGCCCGCGCCCCTGGTCAAGAAGGAGGTTAGGCCCAAAAAGACTTTTCCAAATGAGGTGTCTGTCAGCTTCGAAGAACTCTCGAATCAATACGAAAGTAGCGGCTCTTTGAGGAAGGGACTCGGGAAAATTTTGGTGATTCTAGCGCAGCCTCTGCTCGGAGCCTTGCCTCACGACACGAAGAAAAAACTCGAGGCTGCGGTTCAAAGTCCTCTATTTACTGCGGCGGGGAGCACGGGACTCAATATTTTGCTTAACGGTCTGTTTTATCCGCTGCTCTGTATGGGGCTTGCCGCGGTTATTTACGGTCCCGCTGTTCTTTTTAGCCAGGAAATCAATATTTATATTTTTGTCGGGCTTTTGCTCGCTGCGGGGGAAGGCGTTTTTCGCCTTCGAGACGGCATATTTCACGCAAAACCTGCGGATGAAATGAATTTTTTTGCTTCTGTTTACTGGCCTCTAGTGGGAATGATTTTGCAGCCGTTATTGGCAAAACAGGCGGGAATAATTCGAGAGGTGCCGATTCCGGTGGATGGATTCTATTCAAAGGGCTTTGTCGAAAAGCTGGAGAGAGAGCGTCGTTACGGCAATGTTTACACTATGGAGGATCGGGGAGGAGCTTATCTTCTGCGGATGGAGTTTCCACGCCGGATGCCAGACATAGGTTTGCCTGACAGGTTGCAGCTGCCGGATGAGATGCCCGACTATGATTACGACCTGGCTTTGAAGAACGGCCAGCTCATAATTAAAGGGAAGTGCACAGACGAGCGGGTTCGAAAGATATCATCCAGCATCGGCGCTTTTCCACCTGAATTCACGACGAGTATTCCCTTAGTGGAGAAAGTAGTGGGTTTTGCCCACCATTTTGACAACAAGCTCCTACAAGTCTTTCTGTTGAAGGCTAAGGATAGCCGTTGGGGAGAAAGCTATCGTTAAGCAAAGTCTCAGATCTCTCTTCACTAAAGGGCCACAGGAAGCAAATATTTTTCTTCAGGAGCTTCAGGTACAATGTGCTCGTGCTATTCTTGCCGAGATCAACGGAAGGATTGTCGGTTATGTTCTTTTCTGGCTACTGCCTGGGGAAGCAGACGTCCACAACCTAGCGGTTCATAGCGAATTTCGACGCCAGGGAATAGGACGGCTCTTACTCCAACAGGTCGTGATTGAAGCTCGGCGACAGTTTTTGACCCGAGTAATGCTGGAGGTTAGGCAGTCCAACATAGCCGCCCAAAAGCTCTATCAATCTATGGGTTTTGTAACGAGCGGGATTCGCAAAGGCTACTATTCCGACGATGGTGAAGACGCCGTGGCTATGACCTTGGAACTCAATCCGGAATAACCTGATCGTTCCTCAGGATTCCCGAGGCAAACCAGGACTATGTCCGGATATTTCATACCTAAACTATCGAAACATTTATTCTTTTTGTTAAAAAACAGCCGGTCTTGACGACCTCGCGGCATCCAGTGTATAAAATAAGTATTAAGCGGAATGAAATGGCGGTCGGAGTTGGTGGCCGCCAATATTTTTTTAAGCTATTCGGCTAATAAGACGGGACGGAAAAGGGTGTTATTTAGAACTCGTGAGCAATTTGAGTCTCTTCGCCGGTCATTCCTCAGATCGAAATCAAATCATTCCATTTTCTCTCCCCGCTCTACTAACCGTTCAAGCCTTCAGGATCCACCAAAGTTTGAACAAAAGCTCGAAAGCCATTGTTCACGAGGAGGTCACCATGTTTAAGGTCGGCGAAAAAGTCGTTTATCCTGCCCATGGGGTAGGAGAGATCGAGGCCATCCGAACCCATGTCATTTCGGGTACGGAAAAAAAGTTCTACATGCTCCGGATTCTCGAAACGGATATGAAGATCATGATTCCCATTGACAACGTCGAATCGGTTGGTTTGCGCAAGGTTATCGATCGGGCCATGGTCTCTAAGGTTTATAAAGTGCTGCGGCAGAAAAAAATCGAAACGGATCAACAAACCTGGAACCGGCGTTATCGCGAGTATACAGAAAAGATTAAGACGGGATCAATTCTCGAAATCGCGAAAGTGTTGCGTGATCTCTTCGTGTTAAAAGGGGATAAAGAGCTTTCATTCGGCGAGAGAAAGATGTTGGACACCGCCCGGAATTTGCTGGTTAAAGAACTGTCGATCGCGCGCTCTCACTCCGAGGAAAAAATCATGGAGGAGTTGCGCCATATTTTTACCCACTGAGTTGTTCGTCGCTATAGTAGCTATAACAAGACGAGCCGAGAGATGATCTCTCGGCTCTTTTATTTTTGGCTATCGATGAGTCATACAACGGCTATTATAGTTGCAGCGGGCGAAGGCCGTCGGATCGGAGGGGAAGTTCCAAAAACCTATCTGCCGGTCTGTGGCCGGCCAATGGTTCTCCGTACACTGGATCAATTTTTCTCGGCTCAAGCCATTGAAGAGGTCGTCCTGGTAATTGCGGCCGACGAGTTCTTGCGCTGTGAGACGATGCTCAGAGACGACTCAGGGTTGGCCAATCGTCCATGGATTCTACAGAGCGGCGGACCGACTCGGCAGCAATCGGTCAAAAAAGGATTGGAAAAGATTGGTTCCGATACTGATATTGTCGTAATTCACGATGGAGCTCGGCCGTTCGTTTCTCCGGCGCTGATCGATCGGTGCGTCCAGGCCACCCGCGACAAAGGCGCAGTTGTCGTCGGCGTGCCGGTGCGCGATACCATCAAAATTGTTTCCAATGACCGTTGGGTCCAAACCACTCTGTCTAGGAGTTCCTTGTGGGCAATTCAAACGCCACAGGTGTTTCGCAAGCAATGGATTGTAGAGGCGCATGATCGGGCCGCGCGGGAGGCGTTTGAGGCCACGGATGACGCCATGTTGGTAGAACGAATAGGCAAGCCGGTATTCGTTGTGGACGGAGAAAGCACCAATATAAAGATTACAACGCCGGAAGACGTTTGGTTTGCTGAGGCTCTCCTCCGGGAGAAACGGATTTCCTAAAGACTTTTGCTGCGTAAGGCTTCGTTCGTACTTCCGGCGCGATAGCCTGCAGATCGTAGTTAAAACCCGCCTCTTTGAATTTACGATCTTAGCTAATGTGCTGGGCTCGACAAATTCTGGAGAGTTCGTCGCTGGTTTCCTGGAGTATGCTTTTCAATTCCTTGAGCTTTGTGTCCGTCGCTTATCGCTGAACAAATCCGTGCTTAAGTAATGCTCGCCTTTATCCGCAAAGATGGTGACCACGACGTGGCCTTTGCCTAGGTTTTGAGCCACCTTCAAAGCAGCGCAACAGGCCGCACCCGAAGAGATGCCCACGAGAAGCCCCTCCTCTGCCGCTAAGCGCCGCGCATAAATTACCGCATCCTCGTCGCTGACCGTGATGATCTCGTCCAAGACTTGCCGGTTAAGAACCGCCGGAATAAAGCCGGCGCCGATTCCCTGAATCTTATGATAACCGGGCTCGCCCCCTGAGATAACCGGAGATGCGGCAGGTTCCACGGCACAGACGCGAACATTTTTTATCCTGTCTTTCAAGACTTCCCCGACGCCGGTAATCGTGCCGCCGGTTCCGACACCGGCTACGAAAGCATCGATTCGTTTGAACTGCTTCAATAGCTCCACGGCGGTCGTCTTGCGGTGCATTTCCGGGTTTGCCGGGTTGTTGAACTGCTGTGGCATGAAGTAATCGCTGTGCTCTTGCAACAGCTCCTCGGCTTTGTGAATCGCGCCGCCCATTCCTTTTGTATCCGGGGTGAGAATCAAGCGCGCGCCGTAAGCGGCTAAAAGGCTTCGGCGTTCTTCGCTCATGGTGTCTGGCATGGTGAGGATCAACCGATAACCTTTGACGGCTGCGGTCAACGCAAGCCCAATGCCCGTATTCCCACTGGTCGGCTCCACGATGGTCGCGCCAGGCTTGAGCTTTCCCTCGTGCTCCGCGGTCTCAACCATATTAAGGCAGATGCGGTCCTTGACTGAACCGCCGGGATTGAAGCACTCCATTTTGGCCCACACTTCCGCGTCGTTCTTCCCAGGAATGCTTCTGAGTCTTACAACTGGAGTGGAGCCGATGAGATCCAGGATGGATCGCACACCGTTCAAGCTTGTCACAGGCTGCTCGTCTTTCTGTTGGGGGAGAAATTCGAATTGACGTTCGAATCATGCTATATTTTTGCACTATTAAAGTCAATGAAAACGCACGCTGTGTCTCAATTGTCCTATTTTTCCAAACCTCAACTGTCTTGCGTGCGGCCCTTCTCTACGCGTCCTTCGGCGCGGGAGTCTTACGGCAGCGGTCGGTGGGCCGGTACTTCGAGGGCCATCCACACCGACTCCCAAGGGTGCTTACTCCAAGGGTTAGGGCCTGCCGCAAAAACATTACTTCTTGGTCCGCCGCGTGCAGCATCACTCCCTCGGACATCAATGGGAGCCACACTTGAAACGCCCAGTCAGGACAATTCAGATCTGGATTGCGGGCAATTGAGGTGTGGAAATGGGGGATCGATGTCTGAGATAACTTCTTCAAGAATATGCGTGCTTTTTCCCGGCGCACTGGGTGATTTCATTTGCTTTCTCCCCGCGCTGGAAGTCTTAGCGCGCAGGTCGCAGGCCGATCTTTTTGCCAGAATCGAGTTCGCTGGATTGGTGCCTCCGCAGGTTAAAGTTCGTTCGCTGGAGTGCTTTGAGGTGAGCCGGCTCTTTGCCCCGGGGACGACGTCAGATGAGCGGTTGCATGATTTTTTTGGCTCTTACACGGGTATTTATTCTTGGATGGGGAGTCGTGAGAAGGAGTTTGTTAACCAGTTGGCGAATGTTTCCGGCGGACGTGCGCGGGTTTATCCGTTTCGTGCCGACGAGAGAAAGTTGCATCAAGCGGATTATTACTTATCTTGCTTAAATGAGCCGCTCGAAACTTCGCGCCCGCCGACCGTCGTGCTCCAATCGGACGCTGTCGCATGGAGTAACAGTTACTGGGCGAAGCGCTCACTGGAAGGAAAAGCAGTTTTGAGTTTGGCCCCCGGAAGCGGTGCCCGTGAAAAGAATTGGCCTGTGGCTTTTTATTCTCGTATCGCTGATTGGTGGCGGCATCGAACCCGAGGTGCCGTTGTCGTGCTTATGGGGCCGGTGGAAGGAGAAAGAGGGGGATTCGAGCTGCTTTTGAATCGCTCCATTGTCGCGAGCAGCTTCACGCTGGAGCGAGTGGCCGCTTTGTTAGCGCGGAGCGATTTATACCTTGGCAATGACAGCGGAATTACACACCTCGCCGCGGCAGTCGGAGTGCGTACGGTGGCCATGTTTGGTCCGTCGGATGTGCATCAGTGGGCGCCCCGCGGGGCTAGAGTCACGATCTTGAGTCGCCGTGTCGATTGCTCGCCATGTGAGATTTCAGTCATGAAAGGTTGCCCACATCGCAGATGTCTAACGGAGTTCTACCCAGAAGAGGTGATTGATGAACTTGAAAAGTTGCCGGAAGTCGCCACCTTGACAAGAGGGGGGTCGGGGATTTAAAGTTTGAACTAAGATTTTTCTTGTAACTTACTCACCACCGGAACGTTCATGCAGGCGATTAGCCGCACAGCGGCGTGCGTGGGTGAAAATAGAATCGACCGTATTTGACAAAAGGACGCCTGGGAATCCGCCGGCATAAGTCGCGGGAACTATTTCCAGGCTCTTTTTCTCTATTTATCAAGGAGTGCGGCTCAGATATGGCTGGAGAAGAAGAAAAACAGGAAGGCAAAGGTTTTACGGTCCAAGACAGGCGGCGCTTTTCACCGGATACAGGTGAAGCCCGGGAAAGCGCGCCAGAATCCGAAGACACGGCAAAGCCGCAAGCGAAAGAGAGTCAGGTACGATCGGAAAGCGATACGGAAGCCCGGCAAGAAACTTTGCCTGAGATCAATTTCTCGACATTTGTCATCAGTCTTAGCACCCAGGCACTCATGAATCTGGGTGAAATTGCGAATCCTTTAAGCGGCAAAGTAGAGGCCGACATTCCGGTGGCCAAGCAAATGATCGATATCCTTGGGATGTTGCGTGAAAAAACGCGCGGCAATCTAAATGCCGGTGAAGAACAATTAATGGAAGACATTCTTTTCGATCTGCGCATGAAATATGTCGAGGCGGTGAAAAGGGGATAGGAGTATTCCATGGACTTGAAGAGCATCTGGCGAGGGAGCGTGAGCTACAAGGGAGCTGTTTTGGTGGCTTTGATTTCCCTCGTCGTGGGGCTTGGCATCAGCGGCAGCCTCGACTGGTTGGCTCCAAGCCGAGCCGTGATGGGAGAGGGCGGGAGTTCGGACGCTCGGTCGCCCGGCCAGTTGCCCGATTTTGTCTCGTTGGCAAAAAAAATGCGCCCCGTCGTCGTCAATATTTCGACCACTCAAGTGAGCGAAGGCCGCGGTCCGCAAGAGTTCGGAAACCCGTTTGGCGAGGATGATCCGTTCAACGATTTCTGGCGGCGCTTTTTTGGTGCTCCGATGCCACGGGGGCCGCAGCGGCAGCGCAGTTTGGGATCGGGCTTCATTATTGATAGTGACGGTTCCATCTTGACGAATAACCATGTGGTCGAGAATGCGCAAAAAATCGTTGTAAGGTTGTCGGGCGATGAGCAGGACTATGAAGCCAAAGTCGTGGGCCGCGATCCCAAAACCGACATCGCGATCATCAAGATCAATGCCAAAACGAATCTTTTAGCCGCAACCTTGGGCGATTCGGATCGCCTGGAGGTCGGCGAATGGGTTGTCGCCATTGGCAATCCCTTTGGATTGGATGGCACGGTGACCTCGGGCATCGTCAGTGCCAAGGGGCGGCATAATATCACTCAAGGGGCTTACGACAACTTCATTCAAACCGATGCTTCGATCAATCCCGGGAACTCAGGCGGACCGCTCATTAACCTGCGCGGCGAGGTGGTGGGAATTAATACCGCCATTTTTAGCCGGACCGGAGTGAACATCGGTATCGGCTTTGCGATTCCAGTCAACCTCGTCAAAGAATTGCTGCCGCAACTCCGGGGTAAAGGCAAAGTCACCCGCGGCTATCTGGGAGTGCTTATCCAAAAGGTCACTCCGGACATTGCCGAAAGTCTGGGTATGGACATCGGGCGACTTGCCGATTGTCGTCGCGCGGACTCCCGTTGATAAGAAAGTGCGGATGAAGGTTTTGCGTGACAAAAAAGAGGTTACGCTTACAGTCGCGGTGGGAGAGCTCAAAGAAGAAGAGGTGGTGGCCGCGGTTCCCGACAAAGGCGAGCTAGGGATGACCGTGCAAAAGCTAACGCCACAAATCGCTGAGAGCTTGGGTCTGGATAAAACCGAGGGAGTTGTCGTAACGGCAGTGGAGCCGGGCAGCGCCGCCGACGAAGCGGGCATTCGTCGTGGCGACGTCATTGTGGAGGTCGATCGCAAGCCGATTCGGAGCCTCGATGAGTACAAAAAAACCGTGGCCGCGATTCGCAAAGGCAAGGGAGTTCTTTTCTTGGTCCGTCGCGGTGAGAGTACGCTCTTCCTGGCCTTGAAGCCGCAACGTTAGTTCATTTTCTTCCGTTGATATTTTCATAAAATGAAAGAGGGTCGGGGATGACGAAACCGGGCCCTCTTTCATTGCTTTTAACTAGGATCTGGGCGATCATGAGAATGGTTTTGGAGCCTTGGGTTGAAGAAGTCCAACCTTCGAATCTTTAGCATTTCACTAGTCGCCTTTCTCCTCATTACCTCTAGCGGTCTGGTTTTTGGGAGCTGGTACCTCAAGAGCCTGGAAAGAACCGTCACGGAAAAATTTGAGGGCCAGAAATGGCGTTTCCCATCCAAGATCTATTCTGACAGCTATCTGCTTTATGTAGGCATGAGCCTCCAGGTAGGTGATCTGTGGGATCAGTTTCGCCGCCTTGGTTACCGCGAAATGCAATCCGCACCGCGAACCAAAGGGGAATATCGCTACCAGCGGTCGTCAGGTCTACTGGATATCTATCTCCACGACTTTGTCTATCCCACGGAATCTTTCAAAGGAGTTCCGGTCCGCATTTCTTTACAAGGCCCAGTGCTCACCAGAATTGAAAACCAAGCCACCGGACAAGAGATGTTTTCTCTGGAGCTTGAACCCGAGCTGGTTACCGGACTTTATGACCGTATTTGGCAGGAGCGCAGGGTCGTTAAGTTATCCGAAGTGCCGCCATTGCTGATCAAGGCGATCCTGGCGATCGAAGATGAGCGGTTTTATCACCATCACGGAATCGATCCGGTTTCTATTGTGCGCGCCACGTGGGTTAATCTTCGGAGCGGAGGAGTGGTCCAAGGGGGAAGCACGCTCACACAGCAGTTAATGAAGAACTTTTTCCTTACCGATGAGCGCAAGTATAGCCGCAAGATCAAGGAAGCGATCATGGCGCTCATCGCTGAACGAAAATATTCAAAGGACGAGATCCTGGAAAACTATCTGAACGAGATTTACCTCGGCCAGAGAGGGTCCCAGGGGATTTTTGGGGTTTGGGAAGCCTCGCAGTTTTATTTTTCGAACCGCGAGTTGATCAAAGTGACCAACGATGCGCCTTTTTACGTAGATTATCTGCGTCGTGAACTGGCGGAAAATTATTCCAACGATGCGCTCACCCGGGAAGGATTAAGAATATTTACCAGCCTGGACTTGCGTCTGCAGAGAATTGCCGAGCGATCGCTCTCCGAAGGATTAAAAAAGTTGGAACAAAGCTACTCAAATCTGCGGCGCAGAGGAGATGACGACAGTTTAGAAGGCGCGATCATCGTCATCCGCCCGCAGACGGGCGAGATCAAGGCGATGGTCGGTGGGCGCAGCTATCAGAAATCTCAGTTTAACCGCGTGTTCCAAGCGAAGCGGCAGCCCGGATCGGTGTTTAAGCCGTTTGTTTACCTTGCTGCGCTCATGGCCGGCGCCGATGGCGGCAAGAAGTTTACGCCCGTTACGATGGTTGAAGATTCTCCTTTTACCTGGAATTACGAAGGACAGGAGTGGCAGCCGGGAAACTATAATGACGAATATTTCGGCACGGTCACCCTCCGCCGTGCATTGGAGAAGTCGTTGAATTCCGCTACCGCGCGGGTGGCGCGCGACGTGGGCATCAAGCGGGTTAGCGATATTGCCCATCGTCTCGGTATTCAAAGTTCCTTGCCGATCGTTCCCGCCCTCGCTCTGGGCGCTGCGGAAGTGACCCCACTGGAGGTCGCGGTCGCTTTCTCTACGCTGGCGAACAATGGAGTGCGCGCCACGCCGCTGACAGTAAAGCAGGTTATGGATCCCACCGACCGTGTGCTCGAAAAACGCGACGTCCGGGTGGAAAAGGTGCTCTCGCCGCAGTTGGCCTTCGTGATGAACTACCTGCTCAAAGGGGTGCTGGATCGTGGCACGGCAGAGTTCGCGCGGCGCTGGGGTTTTACTCGACCCGCCGCCGGCAAGACGGGAACGACCAACGATTACAAAGACGCTTGGTTTGTAGGCTACACGCCTGATTTATTGGCCGTTGTATGGGTAGGGTTCGATGGCCAAAGCAAGCTCGGCCTCTCCGGCGCTCAGGCTGCGCTGCCGATCTGGACTGAGTTTATGAAGCAGGCCACGGCCGGAACGCCGATCACCGACTTTATTCCGCCCCCTGGAATTAAAATCGTTGAGATCGATCCACTAAGCGGCCAGCTGGCGACGCCCAACTGCCCTTATGTGCTCCGTGAGGCCTTTCT
>WNFY01006089.1_pt1 | contig 10808 bp, 10 predicted proteins | sample 5400091 | NCBI WGS metagenome assembly WNFY01 (sample SAMN13153364, study PRJNA577476) | soil metagenome | isolation source: 60 cm soil or saprolite under grassland replicate 1 | place: USA:California | collected 2016-06-15
TTAGGATTATACGGGATGAGTTAGCTGCTTGTCAATGGTTTTTGGGTGTTTAATCGATATTTAATAAATGTTGTTTTTGTTTTCCTCGGCCCGCAAGCGGGCCTCGGAGGGTTTTGGTGTCGCATTGGCAATCCATGGCTGCGCCATGGATTGCCAATGCGACATTTGTAATGAAAGAGACGATCGTAGTGGTCATTTTTTGCGTAGGAGTTTTGATGGTGATAGTCAACAACATTTGTGGATGATAGGCTCTAACAGTAGGGTGAGATAGTAATATCAAAACGACAAATGTGTTGGCTACCAGTCCTGTTCTAAGGCGCGACGAGCGCGTCTCTTGGCCCATAATTGCCTGATGGATTTCCAGGCGCGCCTGGGAAGGACTGCTAAAACATATGGATGTTTAAGCATGTAAAAGAAGAAGCGCGGCTGCAGACGCTGCCATAAGCGAGACAATTCGTTTATTTCTCCCGAATTACGAGGGTGATCAGCGCTATCTGGATTCGCCCACAATTCGCGAGTGTAGATGTCTCCGAAGTGCTCTAATGTCGCCGTTTCGCCTGGTGCGGCCATTGCCAGTGTCTTGACAAATTCATTGGGGGTTTGAGAATACTTTAAGGGTATACCCGCCCAATTTGCCAGGATACAGATGCGCCCAAATATTTGAGTTGACAACCTGTAATTTCGGAAGAGACGGCGCCACCAGATGTTAAAGAGCAGTAGACTAACGAGGATGAGCAGGACGACAGCACCAAATGCAATGCTTGCCTGCTGACGCAATTGAGCCACAAACTGCACCGATGTATTCGCAGAGGTTGGTCCACCGGTATCTGCCGCTTCATTTCTGATAAGCTTGCGGTTTCTTCCTGGGTTTGGGGTAATTCCACCGACGGGGATCAAACCCTTGGTACCTTGCTGATACTGACCGGGGTTAGGACGTTCGAATGGTGAGAAACTTGCCGACGGCTCGAAGTTGATCCAACCATAGCCAGCGAAGTAGATTTGCGTCCAGCTATGCGCATCGGTGCCATAAATGATGTGATCATGATGCGCCGGGTCTGATCGACCATTGGTATAGCCAGCGACAACGCGGGATGGAATGCCAAGCGTGCGAGCCATGACGGCCATAGTGGTGGAGAAGTAATTACAGAAACCTCTATGGTTACCGCTGAAAAGAAACCACAAAACGCCCTCCTGACCGGGGGGTAGGTTTACATTGACATCATAGGTGAAATTGGTATGCAAGTAGGTCTCGAGTGCCTGAACCTTATCGAGCATAGTTGGAGCGTTGGCGGTAATAAGTCGTGACAGGACAGCAATACGTGGATCAAGATCTTTCGGCAGCTGCAAATAGGCAGCTAGTATCGATGGATCGTAGTAGGTCAAGGGTAGTGAACCTTCGAAATTATCCGAAATGTGGGGAGAATCGGCAGGCATAGGGATAGAGCGCAATGCCTGCAGATCGGCAGAAGAGACATATGAAGTAACGGTATAGTGCTCTCCCGCCGCGAGTTTGCCGTTCCTCGCCAGGAGAGCTACCATTGAATCACTGTTCTTGGTGCCCAATACGGTAGAGTCTAAATTGACTGTGCCGATCTGTGAAGCCCCGAGTATATAGGGATATTGCTCGCCGGGAGGATTGACCACGGTGATCCGCTGGTCCACTGTATGAACTACCTGAGACTCGCTAGGAACTACAGCATTCGACTGAAATGGAAGACCGAAGGTGGGACTATTGGACCAGCCGCGTCCATCGTAGGTATCATAGCTGAGAGACTCAAGATATTGGGTCGAATCATTACTCTGGACGGTAAAGACGATATCTTTATTGAGATTGGGATTGCCCCCCAATACCAGTGTATCTCTGAAGTTTCCATGGTTATTCGGGATATTACCGCCATTGAGGGAGATGACTCTATTCCAGGTATCCTCGAGTTGTACCCAGGGATTCGCGTTGGCGTTCCAGACCTGGGAAGCAGTATCATTGATGTAACCCCAAGGAAGGAACCAGGAAAAGACCAGGATGGCAATGGAGATGAGGGCGCCGGCTTGCATCACATCCCAACCGAGGTCATCAGCGTAACGCAACCCCTGACGTCGCCAGCGCCTTGTTGATTCAAAGAGGTTGAAACGGAGCACAAGCAGCAAGGAGGCCATCAAGAAGACGACGAGGAAGACAATATAACCAGTATCTACATTACTCAAGTTGATGAGGAGTACGACAGCATTGGCAACAACCATGAGCCAGGGACTACGTGTGCGATACAGGAGCCAGGCGCTGCTATAGGCCAGCAAAAACCCCAGCGCGGTAATGAAGAAGAGAAAGATTGAGTCGTCCTCGCCGGTACCACCGGCGATTACGGTTACAAACCATTGATGCATACCATGGGCCAGCATAGCTGTAGCGCCCCCATAATAGGCACCAGAAGTTTGCCAGAAGGCAATCAAGAGGGCCAGGAATATGGCGATGAGATGGACCGGTAAACGAGGAATACGCTGTTGTTTGGAGGCAATTACACCGGCGATGAGACCCAACAGAGTGGTAAGGGTAAGAATATTGAGATGATCGACCCAGCCTACCGCTTGCACACACCAGATGGTACTATACACTACCGTAGCCAGCATGATCAGTGAAAACCACCCCTCCTCTATACCAATATGGATACGAAAGGATGGTTTACGAGACTGAGCATTGTTATTCTTGCCCACACCTCCACCTGATGAACGGGGATCGGAGATAATCTTCGCTAGTCGATCAACCCCTGCATCCCGCATAGCATCTTGCATGGATATTACCTCCGTAGGGTATAACTCGCTTCATGGCTACTCTCAAGAGCTTTAATGAGCGACTCCCCACATTTTACACGCGCTATAGGTATACCTGAACCTTCTAACAAAGCTAATGTATCTTCATCGGGAGGGCTGCCATCAAAAGAGGCCGCGTTCAGTCCGACGACAGCAACTTTTACCCCACGCCTTTGCAGATGGTGCAGTCCTTCATGCCAATCACGTGAGTTTGAGGGTGTAATGACAATAGCTAAAGTATTTCTACCAAAATGGAGAGCATCTAAGGCCAGGGCTTCTTTGAGATCTGGCCCTGGTCCAGATGAGACCACCGCTAAAAGCTCGAGGATACGCTCAATTTGCCGATCGCCACGGTCCAGTGACATAAATTCCCGCTGTTGGCCGCTGATAATAATGCCCACGGAGAGATCCTGGCGCAAGAAATACGTCGCAACGGTTGCAGCAATGGTTACGCCATACTCCTCAGTGGAGTGTTCGCCCTGGCCTGCCTGAACGGCGTCATGCAGATCAAGGAAAATCCAGGCATCCACAGCGGGATCAAGGTCAAATTCCTTGACCATGAGTTTATTATAATGAGCACTAGAACGCCAATGTATACGACTGAGGGCATCACCGGCCATATAGTCACGAATAGTCGTTGCATTGGTGGTCGTTTGCAGGGAACGCAGCGAGCTACGACCTCTGCCAGGTAAACCTCCAGTAAAGAGGGCGAAATGAGTTATTGGCAAGACCCGCGGTAAAACCAGAAGTTCATGAGCGGGCGTTAATGCCTTATGGCGACGGAAAAGGCCAAAGGGGTCGCCACTGGTAGCGGTGACAGGTCCCAGTTGATAGCGCCCACGCCTGTTACAGACAGTGCGGGCTTTCCAGACCGCTCGTTTACGGCCACCCATACTGGCGACGTAGCCGGCGCGGTGTCCAGGCAACGTTGAACCGTCGACGATCTGTACCCAGAGTTTGGGCAAGACGCTGATATTATCAAGCATAAGTCGCTCTTCAAAGGTCTCACCTACCTGGACACGCCCACTGGTGGTGTTACGATGAAAGACTAATTTGCGCAGACTATAGCGTGCCCACACCCATGAGAGAACAAAGAGGGTAAGCAAGACATAGGTCAGCTTGTAAAGCGGACTCCAGCCACTGCTGATGGCAAAGAAAAGCAGGGCAAGAATCAGCAAAATCGCTTGCCAGGGCCGCATAGCTTAGCGCCCCTTTCCACCGCCAACCCATGCGCCGGGCACGGGTACAATTTGCAGTATTTCTTCCAGGATGGCGGTAGAGGTAACTGACCTTACACGTGCCGCCGGAGTGACGATAATACGGTGGGCCAGGGTTGGCCTGGCCAGAAGCTTCACATCGTCGGGTATAACGTAGCTACGGCCATGCATCGCTGCAAGAGCCTGGGAAGCACGGAACAATGACAGTGATCCACGAGGACTTGAGCCGAGGTAGATGTTGGCGTGGTTGCGTGTCGCGTTAGCAATGCTCACAATATACTCGCGAACGGTTGGATCGACATGTATATTTCGAACTTGTTGCTGGATGAGCACCAGTTCTTCGGCTGTCATTATTTGGGAAAGGTCTTCAAGCGGGTGATGGTGTTGATGGCTGTCCAGTATACTCATTTCATCGATAGCTTTAGGATAGCCGATGCTGATATTCATCATAAAACGATCGAGCTGGGCCTCGGGCAGAGGGAATGTTCCTTCATATTCAATGGGGTTCTGCGTGGCCATAACCATAAAGGGTTCAGGCAGACGATAGGAGACGCCGTCGACGGTAATCTGAGATTCTTCCATCGCTTCCAGCAAGGCGGACTGAGTTTTTGGGGTGGCGCGGTTAATTTCATCTGCAAGCACAATTTGTGCAATGATGGGACCTGGCCGGAACTCAAAATTGCTGGTTTTCTGGTTGAAGATGGAGGTTCCTGTTACATCACTTGGCAGGAGGTCTGGGGTAAATTGGATGCGTTTAAAAGAGCATCCAATGGAACGGGCAATAGCTTTTGTGAGGACGGTTTTTCCTACGCCGGGCACATCTTCGATCAACACATGTCCATGGCAGATAACGGCGATGAGGCTAAAAGCCACTGCTTCGCCTTTACCGACAATTACTTTCTCTACATTGGCGACGACTCGCTGGACCGCGGTGGCCAGGTCTTGTACAGACTGCATGCATTTCTCCCCAATTCATTTGAGGCCTGACTACTTGACAGATATACAGCTATTAATACACGCTGAAACAATGTATTACATAGTGTATCACGTATACGACAAAGCACAAGTACCAAGCGCTTTGTAGGTTCCATTCCAAATCGGCGTTCTCAGGACGACCAAGCCAGGGCTCCTGAAAACTGATTATTGGTGGAACCAGCCTCGAAACAGATTTTAGCACAGAGGTTGTGTACATTATTACGTCATGACTAGCGTTTTTGTTACACGCTTTCCTCCAGTTTACGATGTTTTTCTGAATTTTAGATGAAATTTTGTTTTTTTATCCGCCTGCGGAGCCGAGAAAAATGAGGATTCCTGGGGGGGACACCCCGCCTGTGGATGGCTTTTTCTATTTGAGAGATGGGTACTATGCTCAAGGGCGAGAGTATGCTATTATGGTGTTCATGAACCAGAGCAGCAGGAACGATAGAGAAGAGCTTCACGCAGTGGTGCGTGGACAAGTACAGGGAGTTGGTTACCGCTACTTCATCGTTCAACGTGCCCTGGCGCTAAATTTGCGGGGATATACGCGCAATCAGAGCGATGGCAGCGTAGAAGTAGTGGCGCAGGGGGAGCATGCAGCGCTTGAACGCCTCCTTTTATTGCTTCGACTGGGGCCATCGTCGGCCGATGTCACCGAGGTGACTACGGAGTGGAGACAGCCAACTGAACATTTTAGCGGATTCCATGTTCGCTGGTAGTGTTGAATGAGGATAGAGCAAAGAATGATTGATCGTGAGATGGTAAAGAATGTAGCAAAACTGGCTCGCCTGGGCTTGAGCGAAGAAGAAATCGACATTTTTGGGAGCCAGCTCTCCGTGATTTTGGAGAATATCGCGATATTGAGAGAGGTCGATGTGAGCGGCGTTTCGCCGACGAGTCATGCCTCACGGCTGACAAATGTGATGCGTGAGGATATTGTACAGCCGTCATTAAGCCCAGAAGTATTACTGGCAAATGCGCCGGCCCAGGAAGATAACTGCCTCAAGGTGCGCGCGGTGTTAGATGGAGGAGAGTCTTAAAGCATGGCTGAGTTGTACGAATTGACGATTATTGAAGCAGGGAACTTGCTGCGACAACGGAAAATCTCGTCGGTTGAGTTGACGCGCGCTCATCTTGATCGCATCAGGGCGGTAGAGGATAAGGTGAAGGCGTTCACGCTGGTGACCGATGAACTGGCAATGAAACAAGCGGAAGAGGCCGACCTGCACTTCAATCGTGGAGATACTGTGTCCCAGCTGACCGGCATTCCAATTGCAATAAAAGATGTCATTTGCACAAAGGGAATTACCACGACTTGCGGCTCCTATATGTTGAAAGACTTCAAGCCCCCTTATGATGCCATGGTGATGGAACGTTTGAATGCCGCAGGGATCGTGATGATGGGGAAGACGAACATGGACGAGTTCGCGATGGGTTCATCGACAGAACATTCGGCCTTCTTTCCTACGCACAATCCGTGGGACCTGGAGCGCGCTCCCGGAGGCAGCAGCGGCGGGTCGGCGGTGGCGGTGGCGGCAGGTATGGCGATGGGGGCTTATGGCAGCGACACAGGCGGCTCTATTCGCCAACCAGCCTCGTTGTGCAATGTGGTTGGGCTCAAGCCAACGTACGGGCGGGTCTCGCGTTATGGCCTGGTGGCATTTGCCTCTTCACTGGATCAAATTGGGCCTTTCGCACGGAACGCGCGCGACGCGGCTCTGTTGATGCAAGCAATCGCAGGACCGGACACGCGCGATGCGACATGCTCACCAACGGCGGTCCCCGATTACAACGCCGGGCTAACTGGTAGCATCAATGGGTTACGCATTGGCGTGCCGCTGGAATACTGGGTGGAGGGTATGCAAGCAGGGGTAGTCAAGGCGGTGCGCGAGGATATCGAGATCTTGCGCGAGTTGGGGGCCGAGGTGAGCGAGGTTTCACTGCCACATACCAAGTACGGCGTTGCCGCGTACTATATCATCGCTCCGGCAGAGGCGAGTGCGAATCTGGCACGCTACGATGGTGTGAAATATGGCTATTCGTATCGTGACACCGACGATATGTGGGAGGCTCTGGATAAGACGCGGCAGTATGGTTTCGGGCAGGAAGTCAAGCGGCGCATTATGCTGGGCACGTACGCGCTCTCTTCTGGTTACTACGATGCTTACTATAAACAGGCAGAGAAGGTACGCGCTTTGATCACGCAGGATTTTGACCGGGCGTTTGAGCATTTCGATGTGCTGGTGAGTCCCACTACGCCTTCGGTGGCCTTCAAACTTGGCGAGATATCCGATCCCTATCAGATGTACCTGCAAGACGTGTTCACGCTGCCAGCGAACCTGGCGGGCGTCTGCGGTATCTCTATTCCTGGTGGATTCAGCGATGGATTGCCTGTGGGCCTACAATTACTGGGCAATGCCTTCGCCGAGGATGCTATTCTGCGAGTGGCGGACGCATTTGAGCGAGTGACGGATTATCATACGCGCTGGCCCAACATTTAACCCAACATTTACTAGGTGGAAATATATTCAATGGGGCGACGCATTCTGGCGATTGTTTTATTGGTGGTGGCGATTAGTATTGCCATTATGCTGCCCGTGCTGGCTTTTACGCCAGTGGGTAGCAGTTTGTTGAGTAGATTCGCGGTTACGCCAACGCCGACAGCGACACCATCGCCGACGCCCCTTCCTCCTACGCCAACGCCAACGCCCCCGAAGCCAGTTCTCACAGTGGTGGGTTCGCCGCCGAGGCTAAACGTGGGAGCGGCTTACCTGTTTGATAATGACACGGGTCATACGCTGGATGATTTTCATGGGGAGGTCCCGCGGCCGATGGCGAGTACCACGAAGATCATGACGGCGGTAATTGCCATCCAGGCGGGAAATCTTGACCGGGTGATTACGATTCAGCAGGACGCGCTCAACGAGGTGAATAATAATAATGGGAGCACAGCATATCTGAGGGTTGGGGACCAGATTAAGCTGAGAGATTTACTCTATGCGCTGCTGTTGCCTTCGGGAGATGACGCGGCGATAGCGATTGGCGATGGGATCAGCGGGAACACGCAGTCATTTGTGAACGTGATGAATATTTTCGCCTACCGGCTGAAATTGTTTCAGACGCACTATAGCAATCCCGATGGTTTAACCTACTACAATGCATCCAACAGGCCTTTGCCTGGAAATTATACTACAGGGTATGACCTGGTACGGCTGGCGCAATATGCAATGAAGTTGCCTCTGTTCGCGGAGATTGTGAAGACGGCGGAATATAGATTGGCTCCCTCGGCTCACCATCACGGCTACAACTGGCCCACGACTAATTCCTTGCTTGCGTATGCCAGTGATGCACCTACAGTTAAAGTCTATGCGGGAGCTACGGGTATAAAGACGGGGTATACGGTCGAGGCGGGAGGGTGCCTGGTGTTCTCGGCAACACGTAACGGGCATGATCTGATGGGGGTGGTGCTGGGGAGCGCGAACAAGACATCGCGTTTTTTGGATGCTGTAACGCTGTTAAATTGGGGGTTTGGGTTGCCGTTGAAGGTGCCGAGCGTGTAGAGCGTGTAACAAGAATGAGGCCGAGTGACAAAAGGAAGGGCTGTATATTTTCTTATTTGCAGATACTAGCAAGGTCATGGTAAACATGGTAAAATACGCTAACCAACATTACTGAACTGAAGCCAAATATACTGTTTGAATAGAGTACAATGCTATGCGCTACGCCATATTCACTGATATCCACGCCAACATTGAAGCACTGGAAGCCGTGCTAGCAAAAATTGATGAAATCGCAGAGGAAAAGCCTATTGACCAGATCTGGTTCCTTGGTGATCTGGTTGGTTATGGCCCTAATCCGAATGAATGTATCAAAACGTTACGAGAACGCACAGATGTAATCATTGCGGGAAACCATGACTGGGCAGCGGTGGGAAAGATCGACCTGGAAGATTTTAGCACGGCAGCACGCATCTCCGCGGAGTGGACCGCCGAGCAATTGACCGAAGAGCACCGCACATTTCTGGTCAATCTCCCGGAACGCATTGAGATTGACGAGTGCACGCTCGTGCACGGCAGCCCGTATGGCCCGCTCTGGGAGTACTTGACCTCTGAAGTGCTGGCGGAACGGAGTTTCCAGTACTTTACAAGTCGCTTCTGTTTTGTGGGACATACCCATGTGCCCATCATCTTCCAGCAGCCTGACTCGATCGCCAATGCACCCACGCTGCCCCTGATGGAGCTTCCGAAAAACGGCCTATCGCAGAATGGGGAATCCTCTGATGAAGAACAGAGCGGCGACGAAGCAGAGTTAGTGTTGATTCAGCCTAACCTGTTGCCAACAAAAGTAGCGGCACATGCTGAAAGTGCTTACGCGGACCCGGAAACTGGACTGCCAGCCACGGAAGAAGAGGCTAACGCGGTGATCGAAGCCCATCAGCAAGATGCGGAGCAAACGCCTCAGAATAACACGCTAGATGACGAGAACGGATCGCACAAAGATGATGAGAGCAGCGAAGCGACGCTAAATGACAACGAAGAAGATGTCAGTGTTGAAGATGAAGAAGCTGAAGATGACGCGGTTAGCGAAGAAGAAGTGGTGGTGGAGACTGACGTAGTCACGCCGGAAGAAGTTATTCTGAGCGCGGAAGATCGGCTAAGCGGCGAAATTGAAGAGTTGTTAACGCTGTTGGGATTGAGCGAAAGTATGATCCAGGTGACGAACGAAATGCTTCTTCCACCAGAAGGACAGTGGGTAGCACCCGAGGGATATCGCGCTATCGTCAATCCAGGAGGAGTGGGACAGCCTCGCGACGGAGATCCACGAGCAGCTTTTATGATCTATGATACTGAAAGCGGATTTGAATTCTACCGGGTGCCCTACGCGATTGAAGTGACGCAAGAAAAGATCATCCAGGCTGGTTTACCACCGTACCTGGCGGCACGACTGTCTGTTGGTCGCTAACGGTCGATTGAGATGAAACTGGTTATTGGACTTGGAAATATGAAATTGGTGATCGGACTGGGGAATCCCGGCCCACAATATGAACATACACGCCATAATGCGGGCTTTCGGGTGGTAGATGATTTTGCGGCCAAACAGGGTTGGAAGTGGACGGAGAGGCGCAGTAGAGCGGTCCTCGCCAGCGGCATGCTTGGAAATGAGAAAGTTGTGCTGGCCAAACCGATTACATACATGAACCTGAGCGGTGAGGCGGTGGGCGAGCTGGTACGGTGGTACAAGGTGCAACCTGAGGATATACTGATTATCTGCGACGACCTTGACCTGCCGACCGGCAAAGTTCGGCTGCGGACAAGGGGCAGTTCGGGTGGACAGAATGGCCTGGATAACATTATGTTGCACCTGCATACGGATCGGATTCCGCGCTTGCGCGTCGGTATAGGCCGACCAACGAATAAACGGATGGACCCCAAAGACTACGTATTGAGCGTTCCCACAGGGGATGAGCGTATCTTGCTCGATGCAGCAGAAGAGCGGGCGACCGAGGCCATACAAATGGTGATCAAGCAGGGATTCGCGACAACGATGAATATTGTCAATGCTGATCCTGAGGCTGAGCAAAAAGCGGCGGAAAAAAGACAGCGACAGAAGGAACGCCAGGAAGAGGCACGCCTGCGGAGAGAAGCTGCTCAATCGGGTCTTATTTCCAGCGAGTCATGAACCCTGGCATTGAATGCCAGGGCTTGCAGAACACCGAAAGGGTCCTGCAAGCCTGAGACATGACCAGACCAAGCGAGCGAACTCGCTACGTTAGAGACGAATGTATAGGTACGTTTGAGTGCGCGGCCAGCT
>WNFY01006643.1_pt1 | contig 10808 bp, 8 predicted proteins | sample 5400091 | NCBI WGS metagenome assembly WNFY01 (sample SAMN13153364, study PRJNA577476) | soil metagenome | isolation source: 60 cm soil or saprolite under grassland replicate 1 | place: USA:California | collected 2016-06-15
GGTGAAGACCGTGGTGCTTGTGGAAGGACGGATTGGCGAACGGCCACCCGCACCCTTTCCCGCCAATGGTCGGTACGACGCCTGCGACCCCGCCCTCGACATGGAAGGCGCGGACTACGGGACCGACGACCGCCAATTCCAGGTGCGGTCCGAGCGCCAGGGCACGAGCAGCAGCGGCCGCACCTACACGATCAAGTACTCGGCCGAGGATGCCTCGGGGAACAAGGGCACGGCCACGACCACGGTGACCGTGCCCCACGATCAGGGCACAACTAGCCCGACCTTCACCGGGTGCGCCGAACTTCTGGCTGCGAGGCAGGCCTGGGCCCCATTGTCTGAGTCGCTCGCGAGGCGGCCGGGGGCCGCGCCGCAGGCGAGCGGCTGGGCCGCGAGGTCCTGGTGGGGCACCGCGAGCTTTCGTCACGAGACGAGCCGTGCTCTGGAACCGCGGCTGCACTCTCACTGCGTCTCACCCCCGCCTCTAGGCGAACGAAGACTGGGGGTGGCAAGAGCGACCCCCGGGACGCCCGTGTTGACTTCATGCCGTCACGGGTCGCACACTGGCTCATTCACCGGGGGCGTCATGGCCAGGAAGAGGGTCGCGATCGGGGATCTCGTCGAGCTCCTGCGCGGCTTCGAGAAGGAGCCCATCACCCGCGACCGGATCCTGCACTGCTTGCGGGAGACGGCGGTGGCGCCCGCTTCCCTGGATCCCTTCGTCCACTTCCGCCCCGAGGCCTACACCCGCAACCTCATCTACCGGGACGACCTCTTCGAGCTCATGGCGGTCTGCTGGTCGCCCGGGCAGCGCACGGTGATCCACACCCACAACGGCCAGCTCGGCTGGATGAGCGTGGAGAGGGGGGCGCTGGCGGTCGTCAACTACAAGTGGATGGGCTGCAACGCCGCCGACAACCAGAACGTGGTGGGCCTCGATTGCCTCGCGGGGGCCACCGAGCTGGACCTGGACCGGCGCGAGGTCCAGGAGTGCTACCCGGACGGGCCGGTCAACACCGTGGACAAGGTCCAGACCATCCACCAGGTGGTCGTGCAGGGGAAGGAAAGGGTGGTCTCCCTGCACATCTACAGCCGGCCCATCGAATCGTGCGTGGCCTTCGATCTCGAGAAGCGAGTCTGCTACCGACGGACGCTGTCGTTCTACAGCCGGTACGGCCAGGTGGTCTTGAACGAGGGGGACGTGGCGCCGAATCCGATCGCGCAGACCGCCGGACGCGGATAGCCCGGACCCCGGCCTTCTCCCTCCCATGGCCGAGATCCTGGTCATCGAAGACGATGCTCTGGTCGGGAAGACCCTCGTCGACCTGCTGAACCTCCACGGATACGTCGCCGCCCCCGCCGAGTCGGGGGAGCAGGGCCTGGAGCGCCTCGACCGGGAGAGCTTCGACCTGGTCCTCCTCGACATCCGGCTGCCCGGCATGAGCGGGTACGAGGCCTGCCAGCGCATCCGGGAGGCCCACGGGCCCTACTTGCCCGTCATCATGCTGACCGCTTTCGGCGACCCGACGGCGGTCCGCCGGGGCTACGAGGCGGGAGCCGACGATTTCCTGCACAAGCCGGTCGACACCCCGGCCCTCATCCTCAAGGTGCGGGCGTTTCTGCGTCTCAAGTCGCTCCACGACGAGCTGGCGGCGAGCCGGGAGGAGGCCCAGGCCCGGGCCCGGGACCTGGCCCGCCTGCACGAGATCGGCCGCGACTGGTCGCTGATCGCGGAGCCCGAGGACTTCCACCGGATGGTGACCGCCCGCCTGGCCAACCTCATCGGCGCCCCGATCTGCGGGATCGCGCTCTACGACCCGCAGACCCGCATGATGGAGCCGGCCCTGCCCATCCACGGCCTCACCGATCAGGCCGCCCGTCGCTTCCGCTACGCCCCCCGGCCGGAGTACCGCAGCCTCTGGAGCCCCCGCACCGGGCGGCCCTACGTGAGCAACGAGCCCGCGTCCGACACGCGCCTCGCCCAGGAGATCGCCCTCCTGGCCGAGGCCAAGTCGGTGGTGATGGTGCCGATGTTCTCGGAGGGGGACCTGCTGGGCCTCCTGGGGGCGGCGGACAAGCCGGGCGGCTTCACGGACAGCGATGTCCAGCTCCTCTCCACGTTCGTGGGCCCCGTGGCCACGTTCCTCCGGAGCCGCCAGATCTTCACCCGGGAGCGCCGCCACGCCGCGCGCCTGGTGCGCCTGGCCGCCCTGGTGGGAGACATGGCGTCGGTCTCGGGCCGCCACCGCCTCCTCGACCTGACCGTGCGGCGGATCCAGAAGGACCTCGGCTACGAGCGCGTCTCCTTCCACGCCCCGAAGGGCGGCGAAGGGCTGGAGCTGCAGGCCGAGGCCGGCGCGAGCCCCGGCCCCGCCGCGCCCGACTCCGAGGCCCTGCGCTGGGCCCTCCGGCTCTCCGCGCCCCTGGAGGCCTCCCGCACGGAGACCGCCTCCGAGCTGGCGGTGCCCGTGCGGGCGGGCGACCACGCGCTGGGCGTGCTCGCGGTGCGGCGCCGCCCCCCGATCCCCTTCGAGCAGGAGGAGACGAACCTGCTCTCGACCCTGGCCGGCCACCTCGCCCTGGCCCTGCGGCGGGCGGAGAGCGAGGCCGCGTCCGAGCACATGGCCCGGCAGATGGCCACCCTCTACGATCTCGGCCTCGAGACCGCGGCCCTGCGCGACCTGCGGGCGCTCTTCATCAAGGCCACGGAGGAGGCGGGCCGCCTCATCCGGGCCGAGCACACCTCGGTCTTCCGCTTCGACGAGAAGGCGGGGCTGCTCCGCCTGTTCGCGGCCTGGGCGCAGGAGCCCGTGCCCGCCACCGAGCCCAACCCCACCTTCCGTCTGGGCGAAGGGATCGCGGGCCGGGTGGCCCAGGAGCTGATCCCGGTCCTCATCAACGACGCCGAGCGGCACGAGAGCTACGTCCGCCGCGGCAAGGAGATGGCCCGCATCCTCTGCGTCCCCCTGACCCACTACGACCGCGAGCGCGGCGCCCCCGTGATCTTCGGCGTACTGAACGCCACCCGCCGGCCGGGCTCCCCGCCCTTCACCAACGACGACCTGGACTACCTGACGCGGTTCGCCGGCCAGCTCTCGATCGCGGTGGCGAACTCCGTGGCCTTCGCCGCCGAGCGCGAGCGCAGCGAGCAGCTCGCCCTGGTGAACGCGCTTCTGCGGGAGATCGCGGGGAACCTGTCGCGGGAGCGGGTCCTCGAGGCCGCGGTCAAGCGCATCCACGAGGGCTTCCACTACCCGGTGGTCTCGATCATGGTCCCCGACCAGGAATCGGGTCTGTTCAAGGTGACCGCGGTGGCGAGCCGTGATCCACGGCCCGAGGGCTGGGCGAGCTTCCCCCTGTCCGAGGGGATGGCCGGCCGGGCCCTGCGCGAGAAGCGCACCGTCCTGGTGAACGACGCCGCCCGGGAGCCCGACTACAACCCCTGGATGGCCTCGGCCCGGGCGGGGGTGAGCGTGCCCATCCTGTCGGGGGACGAAGTGGTGGCCGTGCTCGACGTGGAGAGCGACGTCCCCCAGGCCTTCGACCGCGGCCAGGTCATCACCCTGGAAACCATCGCGGACGGGATCGGGATCATCCTGCGCAACGCCGAGCTGTACCAGACCCTGGAAGGGACCAACGCGCGCCTGGTCGAGCTGGACCGCATGAAGAGCGAGCTCGTCAACATCGTCGCCCACGACTTCCGGGCCCCCCTCTCCGCGATCCTCGGCTGGGCGGAGGTCCTGGAGCTGAAGCCGGACTCTCCCGCCGAGGAGCGCGTGGAGCGGGTCCGCGCCATCGTCAAGGCCGCCACCCGCATGGCCGGCCTCATGGACAAGACCCTGGAGACCACCCGCCTGGAAACCGGGCACTTCGCCTTCGACTTCGGCCTCCTCGATCTCGTGACCAAGGTGCGGGAGGTGACGGGGCGCCTGCCCGAGGACCGGCTCCACCCGGTCGTGCTGGACGTGCCCGACCATCCGCTGCCCTGCTGGGCCGACGGAGAGCGCCTGGCCGAGGTCCTCGACAACCTGCTCTCGAACGCGATCAAGTACTCGCCGGACGGGGGAGAGGTCCGGATCGAGCTGAGGCGGGAGCGGGACACCGCGGTGGTGAGGGTTCACGACCGCGGGATCGGGATCGCCCCCGACGACAAGGAGAAGCTCTTCCGGCCCTTCTCCCGCCTCCACGATCGGAAGCGCACCGGGATCGAGGGCTTCGGCCTGGGGCTCCACATCTGCGACCGCATCGTGAACGCCCACGGCGGCCGGCTCACCCTGGACAGCACGCCCGGCGTGGGCTCCACGTTCTCGTTCTCCCTGCCGCTCTTCGGAGCCGCCGCCCAGACGCGGGCTCCCCTCGTGCTCGTGGCCGCTCGCGACTCCGGCACCCGCCGTGAGGTGCGGCGGGTGGCCGAGGACCTCGGGTTCGGCATCCACGAGGTGACCGACGGTGTCGAGGCGGTGGAGGCGGCCATCCGGCTCCGGCCGACCGCGATCGTGCTCGACCGGGTGCTGCCGCGCCTGCGCGCCGAGGAGGTGGCCGAGCGCCTCCGGGACAACGAGGCGACGGTGTCGCTGCCCCTGTTCGCCCTGGCGAACCGCGAGGACCTGGGGGCGCAGGCGGCCCTCTTCCGCGGCTGCGTCCCCAAGCCGCTCGACCGCCGGACCCTGGCCGCCGCGTTGGAGGGCCTGAGGGCACCGGTTCCCTGACCATGCGCGACGTCCTGGAAGCAGCGCTCCGCGCCGAGGCATCGGGCGAGCGGGCCGCTCTCGTGACGGTGGTCGCAACCGAAGGGTCGACTCCTCAGAAGGCCGGTGCCAAGATGCTCGTCCATGCGGACGGCCGCATCGTGGGCACGATCGGGGGCGGCTGCCTCGAGGCGGAGATGACCTGGCGGGCGCGCGAAGCCATCGAGAACCGCCGGGTCCAGCTCGTGTCCTATGACCTGACCCCGGAGCAGGCGGGCGAGGACGGCCTCGTCTGCGGAGGGAGGATGCAGATCTTCATTGAGCCGATCGAGGGCACGCCCACGCTCTGCCTCTTCGGGGCCGGGCACGTGGCCCAACCCCTGGCGAGAATGGCGAAGGCGGTCGGGTTCCGGGTCGAGGTGGCCGACGATCGGGTGAAGTTCGCCAACCGCGAGCGCTTCCCCGAGGCCGATCTGATCGTCGTCGAGGACTTCCCGTCGGCGGCTCGGCGGATGACGTTGGGTCCCAATTCGTATGCGATTATCGTGACTCGCGGACACAGGAGCGATGGCGATGCCCTGGCGGCCACGGTTGGGAAGGGCCTGCGCTTCGTGGGATTGCTGGGGAGCAAGCCCAAGGTCGTCCACATCTTCTCGGCCCTTCGGGAGAATGGAGTCAGCACCGAGGAGCTCGCCAAGGTGCATGCCCCGCTTGGCCTCGAGATCGGCGCCCAGACGCCCGAGGAGATCGCGGTGAGCATCCTGGCCGAGATGGTCGCGGTTCGCAGGGGGATCGATCCGTCAAAGGCGACGAGCCGCAGCATGCAACTCCCTGGCAGACTTGGCATTACATCCCCGAGCGGTGTGCTTCCGCTTGATGTAAAGCGTTAACTGTTGTAACCTAACTTCCCAAGGGCCCTGATGGAGGACCTTGCGCAGGCTATTTTCGTCTCTCTCCTGCTGGTCCCCGCGCCTTTGCGCGCCGGGACGAGGGGGAGTTCCGTGCCCATCGCCCTGGCCAGCGAGCACCGCAGCGCCGCCGAGTCCTTCCGTTTCCGTACGCCTTCTTCGTGGATCGTCGATAAGATACGGGAAACCCCCGAGGTCCTGGAAGCCCGCGGCGACGGCGTGCTGGTGCGCTTCCTCCACCGCGGGCAGGAGGCGGGTTACGACAGCCTTCACGCGGATTGCATGCTCGAGCGGTTGGCGGGCGCGATGGACATGGCCCCCCAGGTCAAGTACGAGTACGACTTCCTCTCCTGGGCGAACGGTCCCCTCCGTGCCCTCGACTCGGCCTTCGCGGTGAACTACGACCAGCCCGTGCTGGGCCACCGGCAGTGGCGTCAGCGCAACCTGACGGTGGTGGGGGACGGACAGTCCCTCTGCGTGGTCACGTATTGCCCGGTGAGCCTCTGGAAGAAGTCCGCGGAGACGCGTGATCTTCTCGAGCGCGTCGTCCGGAGCGTGGAGCTGGGACCGTGGCACTGAGCGTCAGCGGCGTGGTGCCGACGCCCCTCGCCAGGGCGCGCCGGCAGATCTGGTCCGTGGGGGGCGGCAAGGGGGGAATCGGCAAGTCCATCCTCACCGCCTCCCTGGGGTGGCAGCTCGCACGGATGGGCAAGCGGGTGGTGCTGGTGGACGCCGACCTCGGCGGGGCCAACCTGCACACGTGCCTGGGCCTGCCGAACCCCGAGCACACCCTGGGCGACTTCATCCAGCGCCGGCGCGACACCATCGAAGAGGTTCTGGTCGACACGGGGACGCCGGGGTTGCGGCTCATCAGCGGAGCCTCCGACTTTCTCGGCGCGGCCAACATCAAGCACGCCCAGAAGGTGCGGGTCCTGAACCGGATCAAGGCCCTGGACGTGGACATGGTGCTGCTCGACCTCGGGGCCGGGACCTCGTTCAACATCATCGACTTCTTCCTGATCTCCGACCTCTCGGTGCTGACCGTGGTGCCCGAGCCCACGTCGATCGAGAACGGCTACCGCTTCATCAAGAGCGCGCTCTACCGCCGGCTGCGGGCGGCCGCGCCCCACGAGGGGGTGCGGCAGGTCATCGACGACGCCCTGGACCCGAGGAGCCCGCGGGGCATCCGCACGCCCCTCGACCTCCTGGCCCACGTCGAGCGCGCCGACCCCGAGGCGGTGACCGTCCTGAGGCGCGAGATGGCGTCGTTCCAGCCGCGCTTCATCGTCAACCAGGTGCGCGACACCGCGGACATCCCGATCGGCCACCAGCTCGTGGCCGCCTGCGCCCGCCACCTCGGCATCAGGACCACCTACGCCGGGTACGTCCACTACGACGACTCCATCTGGCAGAGCGTGCGGCGCCGACGCCTGTTCATGGTCGACGCCCCGATGTGCCGGGCGGCGGAGGAGGTACGGCAGCTCGCCCGGGGCCTCCTGCAGGGCGAGAGCCTGTCCCTGCCGTGGGTCTGAGCGAGGGGAGGGACGAGGCCATGGCGAGCGGCGGAGTCGGCCGGATCCTGGTGGACTGCGGAGAGCCGGTCCGCGCCGCGCCGAGCCCCCGGCACGAGAGCGCCGAAGAGCCCGCGAGCCTTCCTGCCCCCGAGCCCGTGGCCGATGCTGCGGACGCCGCGCCCGCCTTGACGGATGCTTCCGCTTACCCCCTCTCGGGCGCCGCCCCGGAAGCCGTCGCCGAAGCGGCCGATGCGTTGACCGAGCCCGCCGCCAACGCGACCCCGGGCGCCCCGCCGCTGGATGCTCCCCCGGACGCCCCGACCTCGACGCCGGTCGCCGCCGAGGCCCCGAGCGCGACCGAGGATCACTACCGCGTCCTCGGCCTCGCGCCCCGGGCCTCCCGCGAGCAGATCGAGCGGGCCTACCAGTTCTGCCGGGACATGTACGGTCCCGGCTCCCTGGCCACCTACTCGCTCCTCGAGCCCCAGGAGGTGGAGGCGAGCCGGGCCCGCGTCGACGAGGCCTACCACGTGCTGGCCGACGCGGGTCAGCGGCGCTCCTACGACGAGGCTCTCGGTGTCGGGGCCGGTCCCGATCCGGCCTGGTACCTCCCGGAGCCGGTCGATCGCGGCCCCGAGCCGATAGCCCTTCCCGAGATCGTCACGGGGGCGGTGCTTCGGCGGATCCGGGAGACCCGAGGCATCTCTTTGCGACAGATCGCGAACGCGAGCAAGGTGGGCATGCGCTACCTCGAGTACATCGAGGAGGACCGCCACGCGTACCTGCCCGCGCCGGTCTACCTGCGGGGCTTCCTGCAGGAATACGCCCGGATGGTGGGGCTCGACCCCCGGCGGGTGACGGAGTCCTACATCTCGCAGATCGGCCGCAGGGCCTGAGAGATCAGTAGCCCGAAGCCGCGGAGCTCGCGGGGGCCTGGCCGCGGCTCTCCTGGACGATCTTCACGCCCACGCTGGCTCCGATGCGGTCGGCCCCCGCCGCGATCATGGCCTGGGCCGACTTCAGGTCGCGCACGCCGCCCGCGGCCTTGACCCCCATGGCCGGCCCCACCACGCGGCGCATGAGGGCCACGTCGGCCGCGGTGGCCCCCCCGGGGCCGAAGCCGGTCGAGGTCTTGACGAAGTCGGCCCCCGCCACCTTCGCGATCACGCAGGCCCTCACCTTCTCGTCGTCGGTCAGGAGCGCGGCCTCGATGATGACCTTCACCAATGCACCCCCCGGCCGGGAGGCCTCGACCACCGCCCGCACGTCGCGCTCGACCAGCCGGTGGTCCCCCGACTTGAGCGCGCCCACGTTCATGACCATGTCGACCTCGCAAGCCCCGTCCGCGACGCAGCGTTCGGCCTCGAAGGCCTTGACCTCCGGCACGGTCGCCCCCAGGGGGAAGCCGGCCACGGTGCAGACCCGCGACTCGGAGCCCCGCAGGAGGTCCGCGGAGAGGCGCACCCAGGCGGGGTTCACGCAGACGGTGGCGAAGCCGTGCTCACGCGCTTCGCGGCAGAGGGCCTCGATCTGGGCCCGCGTGGCCTCGGGCTTGAGCAGGGTGTGGTCGATGAGGCGGGCGATCTCCCGCGGATAGGTGGTCCCGGCCAGGAGGCCGAAGCGCTCGGCCCCCTGGCCGAGCATGTCGCCGAGGCGGTCGGGGCAGCAGCCCGCGCTCGCGGAATGGCAGGCGCAGGGCGGCTCTTCCGGCCGCAGCTTCTCCACCACCGCGCGCACGATCGCGTCCACCAGACGAGGGTCACTCACCGCCCTCCGCCCTCCTCGATGGCCTCGATCTTCTGGACCCGGCGACGGTGCCGTTCCTCGGTGCACTGGGTGGCCAGGAAGACCTCCACGATCTCCCGCATCCGGGGGACGTCCACGAAGCGCGCTCCCAGGGTCAGCACGTTCGCGTCGTTGTGCTCGCGGGCGTTCTTGGCCGCGGCGGGATCCGTGCAGGGGGCGGCGCGGATTCCCCGCACCTTGTTGGCGGCCATGGCGGAGCCGAGCCCGGCCCCGTCGACGAGGATGCCCAGGCGTGCCTCGCCGTTCCTGACCGCCCGCGCCACCGCGAGGGCCACGTCCGGATAGTCGACGGGGTCCGTGGAGAACGTCCCCAGGTCCCGGAAGGGGTAGCCGAGCCGGGTCAAATGAGCCTTGACCTCCTCCTTCAGTGCGAAGCCGCCGTGGTCGGCTCCCACCGCGACCGCGATCGCCCCCGGGGTGGCCGCACCGAGGACGATGAGCACCCCTCGACTCGCCGCGACTTCGCGCGCCCAGGGGGTGACGACGGCGCCCGGCGCGGCGTGAACTTCGCCGCCGGGCGGGGTGGCGAGCACGTCTTCCGCGGTGACGACGTCCTTCACCTCAGGGCCCCCCGGGGGAGGGATGGTAGCACCCGGAGCCGCCCCGCGTCAGACCACGGGGATGAGGCCCAGCCCGGGGCGTTCCGGGAGGACGAGCCTGCCGTCCCGCACGCGCACCCCCTGGTAGGGATCGTTGGCGATCAGCAGGTTGCCGTCCAGGTCGGCGTAGTCCGCCAGGGGGGACACGTGAGCGGCGGCGGTGATGGCCACCGAGCTCGAGACCATGCACCCCAGCATGACCTTGAGGCCGAAGGAGCGGGCGGTGTGGATGGAGCGCAGGGCCTCCAGGAGGCCGCCCGCCTTGTCGACCTTCACCACGATCCCGTCGTAGGCGTCGGCCACCTTGGGGATGTCCCGGGAGCGCAAGCACGCCTCGTCGGCGAAGATCGGCATGTGGACCCGGGAGCGCAGCCAGCGCTGCTCCTCCAGCATGGCCGCCGGCATGGGCTGCTCGATGAACTCCACCCCCTGGGACTCCAGCCACGCGATCTTGCGGGCGGCCTCCTCCTTGCTCTTCCAGCCCTCGTTGGCGTCCACGCGCAGCGGCTTCCTGGTGACGCTGCGCACCGCCTCGATCGTGGCCTCGTCGGTGTCGAGGCCGACCTTGATCTTGAGGATGGGATAGGGCTCGGCCTCCCGGACCTTCTGCCGGGTGGCTTCGGGGGTGTCGATCCCGATGGAGAACGTGGTCGCGGGAGCGTCCTTGGCCTCCAGGCCGAAGAGGCGGTAGACCGGCAATCCCAGCTTCTGGCCGACCCAGTCGAGGACCGCGATGTTGAGGGCGGCCCGGGCGGCGTACTGGCCGGGAAGGCCAGCTCTCGGAGGGGCTGGAGCGCCTTCTCGCCGTCCACCGCGCTCTCCCCGTACCGCACGATGGGCGCGCCCTCTCCCACCCCGGTCAGGCCGTCGCGCGCGTAGCGGACGAAGAGGGTGTCGCGGTATTCGCTGGAGGACATGGTCGTGGTCCAGGTGTGGCGAAGCTTGAGGCGCACGACCTCGGTGCCGAGCCTGGAGGGGCCCGGGGCGCCGGCACCGGACCGCGCCAGGCCGGTCGCCGCCACCGCCCCCGTCAGCCACTCACGGCGGTTCATTCATCGACCCCCCAAGGGGTCGGTGAACTCCACCACCCGGCCCGACTCGACGTAGACCCGCGGCACGCGGCGGCCGATCCCGCACAGCACCTCGTAGGCGATGGTCCCCGTGGCCTCGGCCAGGTCGGTCGCGGTGAGGGCCGCGCCTCCCCTCTCGCCGATCAAGGTTGCCGCGGCCCCCGTCTCCACGCCCTCGAGCGCGGTCACGTCCACCGCGGTCAGGTCCATGCTGACCCGACCGGCC
>WNFY01007456.1_pt1 | contig 10808 bp, 8 predicted proteins | sample 5400091 | NCBI WGS metagenome assembly WNFY01 (sample SAMN13153364, study PRJNA577476) | soil metagenome | isolation source: 60 cm soil or saprolite under grassland replicate 1 | place: USA:California | collected 2016-06-15
ACCCACTTCAGCGCCAGGAAGCATGGAGCTGGAGAATTGGGTCACGTGGGGGCGCACGACCAATCCGGATCGCTCGGATCAACTCGCCTTCCGCCACGAAGTTGAGATCGGTGTCAGCGACAGATTGCAGGCCAGCATTTATCTGGCGGATTGGTTTTACGCAAGCGATCAGGACCATTCCGGTTTCAAATACTCCGATTCCGCGCTTGAGTTCATTTATAATCTGACCAATCCGGTGATCGACCCGATTGGATTGTCGATCTATCAAGAATATAAAGGGGGCGATCGAGTTTTCGAATGGGAATCGAAAGTCATTGCGCAAAAAAATTTTGGACCACTCGTCCTCGCCTATAACGCGACGCTCGAAGCGGTCTGGGAAGGTAAAAACCTGGGCGAACGAGAAGGCGAATTTCAGCAGGCAATCGGCGCCAGTTACGAGATCTCGCCGCGATTCTCCGTCGGCGCCGAGCTACTGCATGAATTTGTGCTTCCGAAATGGAGCGATGAAGAGGAGATCAGAAATCTTTTCATTGGACCCAATGTTTCGTATCGCCGGGCAAATTGGTTTGTCACGGTTACTGCTCTCGCGCAAGCGACCGACAGTGCCGACGAGCCGGATCTGCAAGTCCGCACCATTTTCGGAATTGGCCTTTAAATGAAATTGTCGATCTTTGCTGCGTTGGCGTGCATTCTGGTGAGCTGCCAGTCGATCAACTACGCGCCGGCCGTGGAAACTTCACAAATGACGGGCGCGCAAAAAGGACAACACATCGATTGGGCGACATTGCGGGAAGGACGCATCCTTTTCGTTCATCGTTGCATCGAATGCCATACGCTGCCCGTGGTCTGGCATTACACGACTGACGATTGGCCGAAACTCGTGGATAGCATGTCGGCACGCGCAAGTTTGAAACCGACTGAACGCGACGCGATCCTCGCCTACATTATCGCCACTCGCGCGCAAATGTAGCCGTCGCCCTGTGGGCGATGCGAGCGCAGGTGGCCTTCACACCCGCACTGCGCTTCCTCAACGAAGCGACTACAAGGGTACGACCGCGCGATTCTAGTTGAACGTCGACGCAAGCTTTTCACCTTAGGCGGATGATTACGTCGAGTTTGCGTCTTCAATTGTTCGCCCAACTGGTTCTGGCCGCTGTTGTTTTGGCTGACTCAAGTACGTTCGCGGCCAGTCCATCCCCGCGCCCATCACCGAGGCCGGCCGGAGCGATCGATGAAAAATTGTTCAACGGGATGCAGTGGCGGCAAATCGGACCGTTCCGCGGCGGGCGGGCGCTGGCCATCGAAGGCATTCCCGACGAACCGGACATTTATTATTTCGGCGCGGTCGCGGGCGGCGTTTGGAAAACTATAGACGGCGGAGCAAACTGGAAGCCCCTTTTTGATAAAACTGATATTTCTTCGATCGGGGCGATCGCCGTCGCGCCATCCGATCACAACGTCGTTTATGCGGGCACAGGGGAAGCAGCGATTCGCGGCAACACAACTTACGGAACTGGCGTTTATAAATCGATCGACGCTGGAAATACGTGGAAAAATCTCGGGTTGAAAGATACGCGGCAAATTGGCGCGTTGATTGTCGATCCAAGAAATGCCGATGTCGTTTTGGTCGCGGCGCTTGGTCACGCATTCGGCCCCAATCAGGAACGCGGAATTTTCCGGACGACTGACGGCGGCAAGACGTGGACGAAAGTTTTGAGCAAGGATGAAAATACCGGCGGTATCGACGTTGTTTTTGATCCGCACAATCCGAACATCATCTTCGCGTCCCTCTGGCAGGCGCGCCGGCAGCCGTGGTTTTTCTCGAGCGGCGGATCGGGCAGCGGTTTGTATCGCTCGGAAGACAACGGCGTGACATGGAAACATCTCGAGGGAAATGGATTGCCGGATGGAATTCTCGGAAAGATCGGCGTCGCGGTTTCGGGTGCAGATTCGAACCGCGTCTACGCCATCATCGAAGCAAAAGAAGGCGGGCTCTATCGCTCCGATGACGCCGGCCAGCATTGGAGCCGGGTGAACGAGGATGGCCGATTTCGCCAGCGCGCGTGGTATTTCAGCAAAGTCTACGCCGACCCCAAATCAGCGGACGCAGTTTATCTTGTGAATACAGGACTGTTTCGTTCCGTGGACGGCGGCAAGAATTTCACACTGCTGTCCGCGCGGCACGGCGATCATCACGGTCTTTGGATTGATCCGCAAAATCCGAATCGGATCGCCAATGTGAACGACGGCGGCGCCAGCATCTCAACCGACGGCGGCAAAACCTGGACGACCCAAAACAATCAGCCGACCGCGCAATTTTATCATGTCGCGGTTGATAACGCTTTTCCCTATCACATTTACGGCGCGCAACAGGACAATTCGAACATCGGGATCGCGAGCCGCGGCGAATCGGGCGTGATTGGGCGCGAAGACTGGTTCGTTGCCGGTGATGGTGAGTGCGGCTTTGTCGTGCCCGACCCGCGCGACTGGCACATCATCTACTCAAACAGCGAAGGCTACGCCGTTCGCTACGACAAAAACAAAGAAGACGTCCAGGACATCAGTCCCGTTCCGCTGGACAATTCCGGACATGGCGCTGTCGATCTTGCGCACCGGTTCCAATGGGTCTCGCCACTCATGCTTTCACCGCATGATCCGGACACGCTTTACACCGCCGCCGAATGCGTCTTCAAATCCGCCGATCACGGTCAAAGCTGGACGCAAATCAGCGGGGACCTCACGCGCAACGATAAGAACAAACAGCAACCAAGCGGCGGACCGCTGACCAACGACATCACTTCCGTTGAGTATTACGACACCGTCTTTGCGCTCGCCGAGTCGCCCCTAAAAAAAGGAACGCTTTGGGCCGGCACAGACGACGGTCTTGTTCAGGTGACCACCGACGATGGTCAGCATTGGTCAAACGTCACTCCAAAAATGCCGGAATGGAGCACGGTTGATCTTATCGACGCCTCCCCCCATGACGGCAGCACCGCTTACGTCGCGGTGGATCGACATAAACTCGACGACTTTAAACCCTACATTTTCAAGACGACTGACTTGGGCAAAACCTGGGCGCCAATTGTAAATGGAATTCCGGAGGGCGCATATGTCCACGCGGTCCGAGAAGATCCGAAAAAGCGCGGCTTGCTTTACGCCGGGACCGAGCTCGGCGTGTTTGTTTCATTCGACAGCGGAACGCATTGGCAACCGTTGCAATTAAATCTGCCCGTTTCGCCGATTCACGATTTGGTCGTGAAGGACGATGATCTTGTCGCCGCGACGCATGGGCGATCATTCTGGGTGCTCGACGATGTGACGCCGCTGCGACAAGTGACAAAAGAATCGGCGCAAGCGGACACGATTCTTTATCAACCGGAGACCGCGTTGCGCCTGCATTACCCCGAGGAAATCGACAAGCGCCAGCCAGTGGGCGACAACCCGCCGCCCGGCGCGATGATCGATTATTATCTCAAGACCGCACCCAAGGATGAAGTCACGATCGATATCCTGGATGCTTCCGGCAAACTCGTTCGACATCTTTCGAGCAAGGAAAAGAAAGAGGGTGAGCAGCCGCCGGAATGGCCCGATCGGGTCGAGCGCGCGAAAACAATTCCCGCAAACGAAGGCATGAACCGCTTTGCGTGGGACCTGCGTTACGATGATCCCGTGCAAATTCCCGGCGCGTTCTATTCCGGCAATGGGCCGAAAGGTCCACTCGCTTTGCCGGGCGAGTACCAGGTGAAGTTGACGCTCTCCGGCAAAAGCCAGACCGCGCCGTTGCATCTTTCGATTGATCCGCGCACCAAGGGCGTCGAGCCCGCTTTGCAAAAGCAATTCGATCTTTCCAAGCGCGTGAACGATCGCATCTCAGAGCTGCATCAAGCCGTCAACGAGATCCGCGAAGTGAAATCGCAAATTCAATCGCTGCACAAACGTTTCGAAAATGATCAGCGGGTGAAAGCGCCCCTCACCACCGCCGATGAGCTCGATCACAAAATGTCCGACGTCGAAAAGGAGATGGTCCAGGTAAACATGAAAGGCTCGGAAGGAAATCTCGCCTTCCCCAACATGCTCAATGAAAGATTCGACACTTTCAGCCATGCCATCGATGCCGGCGACTCCGCGCCGACCAAGTCGCACCAGGACGTTTTCCAAATGTTGAGCGGCCAACTTGACCAGCAATTAAAAAAATGGACGCAAATCAAGAGCGACGACGTCCCGAAAGTGAGCGCGCTGATCAAACAGCTCGACTTGCCCGCACTCGTCATCAGCGGCAAAACAGAAGCTAAATAGCGCCGCTGGGATTTATCGACACTGTACTTTCCGGGTCCGATGAAACGGAGGCTTAAGAGCAAGATCGACATCTTCAGAGCCGGCAATCGTGTGTAAAAATCGCCGCGACTGCTGCACAACGCGATGACCAGGATCAATAAGGCGGTTTTGCTTGCGGCGGGGCGTGGCACGCGCATGCGCGAGCTCACTGTCGATCTTCCCAAACCAATGATCGAAGTGCGCGGCAAACCGGTCTTGCAATACATCGTGGAGGGGTTGCGCGACGCCGGTGTGCGGAAGTTTCTTATAATCGTCGGTTACCGCGCCGAGACGGTGAGCAACTTCTTCGGCGACGGCTCGCGTTACAAGATCGACATACAATACGCGACACAAGTTGTGCAGGACGGAACCGGGCGCGTTGTCGATCTTGCACACAATTTTGTCGGCGGGTCGCCTTTCGTCTTGAGTTACGGCGACATTTTGGTTGCTCCGCAGAACTACCAGCGTCTTGTCGAGCTTGCGGACGACGCCGAAGCTGTCATCAGCGTGAAGCGCGGCGAAGATGTGAGCAAAGGCGGCGCGGTTTTTCTAAACGAGCACATGGAGCTCGTCGATCTTCGCGAAAAGGTGGAACCAAGCGAAGCGTCCAGTCCGTGGTACAACGCGGGCCTCTACGCATTTCGGCCAGGCATTTTCGAGTTCACGGCAAGGTTGCAACCATCCCCGCGCGGCGAGTACGAATTAACCGATGCAGTGCGCGAAATGGCTCAGTCAGGCAAGAAAGTCAAAGCGCTCGAACTCGCCGGCCAATGGGCCGACGTGCGCGACCCGGAAGTTCTGGCGAAATTAAACGCGTTGTAGCTGCCGCTGTCCTCAGCAGCGGCGCCCTTTATTCTGCCGCCAGAGACCGCGGCAGCTACAACGCAGCGGGGCCGACACCGATGTCGACCCTGTAACTGTCGATCTTACGGCGTCTGCTCGACTGCGTCTTCGCCCGGTTCTTCACCGATTTCTTCTTCAATTTCACGACGCCATTCGCGCGAGAGCCACGGCCGGAGAAATCCGTAGAGCAAATAGGCAAGAAAAAGCACGGCCGGCATCCATTCGTAGTTCATCACAGTGAAAATGAGAATGAGACTGATGATCAGAAAACGCGGGATCGATTTCTTGGTCTTCCAATTAAGCGCCTTAAAACTCGGATACTGAAAGCGGCTGAACATCATGAAGGAAAGAAAAAGCAGCAGCGGCGGCAGGACAAATTTCCATTTGCCGAGATGATGCTCGCCTTCGGCAAGCCAGAGCAGAAACAGAGTAATCGATGCAATCAATCCCGCCGCAGCCGGAATGGGAAAGCCGGTGAAGGTTTTTTGGTCGGCTGCTCCACTCGCTTCGTGGTACGCAGCCGCGCAGTTAAAACGCGCCAAACGCAGCGCACCGCAGGCCAGATAAACAAATGCGATAATCCAGCAAGCGCGCGGAAATTCCTGGAGCACGATGCGGTAAACCATCAATGCCGGAGCGAGCCCGAACGAAACAATGTCGGCGAGAGAATCAAACTCGCGGCCAAAAGAGCTTTCATGTCCGCCTAACCGGGCTAGCCGACCGTCGAGCAGATCGAAAAAACAGGCGCCGAGAATAAACCAGATCGCGGTGTGAAAAAGATCGCCGGCCGCATCGGGGTTCGACACTTGCAGCAACGCGCCCTCAAGAATCTTGAGCGTCGCGGTGAATCCGCAGAACAAGTTTCCCGCCGTCATCAGGTTCGGCAGGAGATAAATTTTGGAATGGTGCTCGTTCATTGCTCGGACAGTCGCGCGATGATAGTCGATCCAGCAGAGACGTGATCGCCCACTTTCACAAGCACGGTGGCGGTGAGGGGCAAGTATATCTCGGTTCGCGAGCCGAAGCGAATCATTCCGAAACGGTCCCCTTTTTTTAATTCATCGCCCACCCGCGACCAGGCGACGATGCGCCGCGCAATCGCGCCGGTTAGTTGCCTGACCACTATGGTAGCGCGGCTGTTTTCAAATGCCCAGGTCATCGCCTCGTTCTTTTGCGAACAATCGGAGTGGCGCGCGTCGAGGCAGAGTCCGCGCCGATGCTCGCGATAAATGATGCGGCCCTCGATCGGTGCGCGATTGGTGTGCACATCAAAGATCGACAAGAAGATTCCGACGCGGCGCGTTTTCGCTTTCAGAATTTCTGTTTCCTCAACCTCGGCGATCTCAGTGACCGTTCCATCGGCAGCCGCCACCACTGCATTTGGATCAACCGGTACGACCCGATCCGGATCGCGAAAGAATGCGAGCGTGTAGATAATCAGGACGAGGAAAACGAGCGACAGCCACGTAGTGAGCCACCAACTCGCAACCGCCAACACCGCAAGAATTGCAAAAATCCAACGACCTTCGCAGAGCGTTTGAGAGCGCATGTTGGGTCTCATTTTCCGATTCAGAAAGAGGCCGGTCAAGCCAGCGAAAATGGCGTGCTAAATGCGGCCGCGGCCAACCACAACATCATGGGTTCTAGTTCGTGCGTGCCTTCAACCGGTAGCGCAAACAACCGGTTCGAAACCACGAGATTATTTATTGTTTTCCGAGCATTTTCGACTATGGTTTTTGATGCCGATGCCAGCCGCTGTTTTGCCCGTTCCAGACGACGAAGATTCCAACGACAAAAATCGTCCGCGCGAAGGATTCGGGATCAATAAATCCCAAAAATACGACGCCGCGCAGATCGACAAACTAGAGGGGCTGGAGGCGGTGCGCAAGCGCCCGGGGATGTACATTGGCGACCCAGATGAGCGCGGCTTGCACCACATGGTGTTCGAGGTACTCGACAATTCAATTGACGAACATCTCGCCGGTTTTTGCGACAAGATCGAAGTGACCGTGCATGTCGATGGGTCGATCTCCGTACGCGACAACGGCCGCGGTATTCCGGTTGATATGCATCCGAAATGGAAAATGCCCGCGGTGGAGCTGGTGCTGACAAACTTGCACGCCGGCGGAAAGTTCGGACAGGGCGCTTACAAATATTCCGGCGGGCTGCATGGCGTCGGCGCGAAATGCACGAACGCGCTTTCAGATTGGTTCAAAGTGGAAGTGTCGCGCGGTGGCAAGGTTTATCACATGGCCTTTGCGCGCGGTAAGACGACGCAAAAGCTGGAAGTCATCGGCGAAATCAAAAACAAACGCACTACCGGGACGCTGATTACTTTTGCGCCCGATCCAACGATTTTCACGATCACGACCGAGTTCAAATTTGAACGACTCGCGACCCGGTTGCGCGAACTGGCGTTTCTCAATCCCGGGCTGGAAATCACGCTGACGGACGAACGAGGCGACGCGCCAAAAAAGGAAACATTTATCTACAAGCACGGCATCGAAGAATTTGTAAAGCAGCTCGGCGAAAACAAACAGGTGATTCATCCCAAACCGGTATTAATTTCGCGGCAGCGCGACGAAGTTTTTATCGATGTTGTCCTGCAATACAACGACAGCTATAACGATCAGATTTTGCCGTTCGCGAATTCGATTCCAAATCCAGACGGCGGGACCCATCTCACCGGATTTCGCACAGCGCTGACCAAAGCGGTCAATCAGTACGCGAAATCGAGCAATCTTCTCAAAGACAAAGATCCGTCGATCTCCGGTGACGACGTGCGGGAAGGTTTGATCTGCGTGCTTAGCGTCAAACTGCCGAACCCGCGTTTCGAATCGCAGACAAAGGTCAAGCTCGTGAACACGGAGATCGAAGGGGTCGTCAATTCCGTCGTTTATGACGGCCTGATGACGTATTTTGACAAGAACCCGCCGCTTGCACGTCGCATCTTCGACAAAGTCCTGACGGCGGCGCGCGCACGGGAAGCCGCACGTAAAGCGCGCGAGACCATTCGCAAAGGCGCGCTCACCGGCGGCGGATTGCCGGGAAAGTTGGCGGATTGCTCGGAGCGCGATCCGGAATTGACTGAGCTTTACATTGTCGAAGGCGACTCGGCCGGCGGTTCGGCCAAACAGGGACGCGATCGACGTTATCAGGCGATCCTGCCAATTCGCGGCAAACTGATCAACGTCGAGAAGGCGCGCGAAGACCAATTCCTCAAGAACAACGAAATCCAGTCGATGATCACGGCGATCGGCGCGGGCATCGGCAAACCGAAAGAAGACGGCAACGGCAAGGACGAAGGCCGGTTTGACATCACAAAGCTGCGCTATGGCCGCATCATCATCATGACGGACGCAGACGTCGATGGATCGCACATCCGCACGCTGCTGCTCACTTTTTTCTTTCGGCAAATGACCGAGCTGGTCCGCGCCGGCAAAATTTACATAGCGCAGCCGCCGCTTTACCAAATCAAACGCAAGAAGCGTGAGGAATATGTCGATGATGACGTGCAGTTGAACAAGATTCTCATCTCGCTCGGTGCTGAGGATGTGAGGTTAAAAAATCTGGCGGACAACGAAGAAGTGACCGCTGCACAATTAAAGGACATTCTCGAATCGCTCGAGAAACTGGCGAAGTTGAGCGAATCGGTGCGGCGTCATGGCGGCGATTTCGAAGCTTATCTCGCAAAACGCAATACCAAATCTGGAAAGCTGCCGGCGTATTTGGTCAAAGTGCGCGAAGGGAATGATGAGACCGTTCATTATTTTCCTGATGAAAAAGCGGTCCGGCAATTTCACCATGAGAATCTCGATCTCAATTTGTTCGATACGGAACTTGGGCAAGAGCTGTTGCCATTGGGTGACGTTCCGGCAGCCAAGGCCAACGGCAGCCGCCGACGCGGCAAGTTGGTGGAGTTGCATGAGTCCGCCGCGATCCAAAAAATCATCGCGGAATTGAGGCGCAAGGGTCTGAAGGTCGGCCACTACGCGGCGAATGATCGCCCCAATTTCGAGTTGATTGAAGGCGAAGGCGATAAAGCCGTGTCGCATCCACTTTTCTCCATTCCTGAAATTCTCCAGAAGATTTTGGAGATCGGCCGGCGCGGCGTGCAGATAAAGCGTTTCAAAGGTCTGGGCGAAATGAACGCGAAAGAGCTGTTCGAGACGACGATGAACCCGGAGAAGCGCAAATTGCTCAAGGTGGACTTAAATGAGGACAACGCCGTCGATGCGGACAAGATGTTCACGATTCTGATGGGAGACGTGGTCGAACCGCGCCGTCAATTCATCGAAGACAATGCGCTGAACGTGCGGAACCTCGACGTTTAGGTAAGAGAATGGCTAGTTTTGTCCGCCTTCTGCCGCATCGGCGGCGCTGTTACATGTTGTGCGCGGTTGCCCGCTCCGGCAGTAATCTGCTGGCCGACGGGTTGGTGCAGATCCGTCGGGCCGGGCGTCTCGGACAATATTCGGTATTGTTTCCGCTGCGGCCACCGCCAATGGCGTTTTCGGGTTCAAGATAATGGGATGGTACGTGGAAAAGTTCCTTGCCAGGATTCGCGAGACCGGCGCTTTCGGTGACGCCGCAACGCCCGATTTGGAGATGCTGCGCCGTGCTTTCCCGCGTCTTCAATTTGTGCAAATTCTGCGGCAAAATAAGATGCGGCAGGCAATCTCGAAAGCGCGCGCTCTTCAGACTGGGCTTTGGAAAATTCAGGAAGACAAAAGACCGGTGGCCGAGCCGCAATTCGATCCGCAACTGATTGGACGCTGCCTGGAAGACCTCCAGCACGAGGAAAATATTTGGGCGCAATTTTTCCAGCGAATCGGCATCGAGCCGTTTCGCCTGGAATATGAAGCTCTCTGCCGGGACTATGAAGGCTCGATTCGTGCGGTTTTGGATTTCTTGCAGGTTCGGCTGCCGCGCCGAATAAAAATCAGCGCCCCAATCACCATCAGGCAAACGGACGTTCTCTCAGACCAATGGGAAGAGCGCTATCTGGCTCTCCACTCCGATCGATCCGAGCTTGTCACATCATGAGTTTGCGAATCTTCTCCTGAATCCCATGTATAACGAAAACGAAAAAGTCGAGCCAATCAACGTTGCCGACGAAGTGTCGAGGTCGTTTCTCGATTACTCGATGTCGGTCATCATCTCGCGTGCATTGCCCGATGCCCGCGATGGGCTCAAGCCGTCTCAGCGCCGCATTCTTTACGCGATGCACGATCTGTCGCTGTTTCCAAATCGGCAGCACCGCAAATGCGCCAAAATCTGCGGCGACACGAGCGGTAATTATCATCCGCACGGTGAAGCGGTGATTTATCCAACACTCGTGCACATGGCGCAGCCCTGGGCGATGCGGGAAATACTCGTCGATGGTCAGGGAAATTTCGGGTCGGTCGAAGGTGATCCTCCGGCGGCGATGCGCTACACCGAAGCGCGCATGACGCATCTCGGCGCGGCATTGATGGTCGACATGGACAAAGACACGGTCGACTTCGTTCCGAACTACGACGAGACGCGGACTGAGCCGACCGTTTTCCCGGCTGCGTTTCCAAATCTTCTCGTTAACGGCGGCACCGGCATTGCGGTTGGAATGGCGACGAACATGCCCCCGCACAATTTGGTCGAAGTGATCGACGGCA
>WNFY01009932.1_pt1 | contig 10808 bp, 10 predicted proteins | sample 5400091 | NCBI WGS metagenome assembly WNFY01 (sample SAMN13153364, study PRJNA577476) | soil metagenome | isolation source: 60 cm soil or saprolite under grassland replicate 1 | place: USA:California | collected 2016-06-15
ACAGCTCGAGCGCACCGTGCGGGAGCTGCTCGAATCGGTGCGTGACGCGCGGCCGGCGCCGGCGCGCGCGGCCGTCGCGCCGCACGCGGGCTATCTCTATTCGGGGCTCACCGCGGCGCACGTGTTCGCGCGCCTCGAGATCCCGCCGCTCGTCGTGATCCTCGCGCCCAATCACACGGGCGTGTGCCGGGCGCGCGGCGGGGCGTCGCTGTGGGAGGCGGGCGCGTTTCGCACGCCGCTGGGCGACGTGGGCGTCGACGAGGAGTTCGCCCGGGCGCTCGTCGCCGCATCACCCCTCGTGGGACCCGACCACGCGGCCCACGCCGCTGAGCACGCCGTCGAGGTCGAGCTGCCGTTCCTCCAGCAGCGGCGCGCCGACGTGCGGATCGTGCCGCTGGTGCTCGCGTGGGACGCGTGGGAAGGTTGCCGCGAGCTGGGCGAGACGCTGGCGGGGCTCGTGGGACGCTGGCCGCAGCCCGTGTTGCTGCTCGCGTCGAGCGACCTGAATCACTATGAGCCCGCCGCCGTCTCGGAGCGCAAGGACCGGCGCGCGCTCGAGGCGGTCGCCGCCCTCGACGGCGCGGAGCTGCTCGCTCGCTGCCGCCACGAAGCGATCTCGATGTGCGGCCGGGCGCCCGCGGCCACCGTGCTCGTCGCGGCGCGGGCGCTCGGCGCCCGGGCGGCCGAGGTGGTGCATTACAGTCACTCCGGCATGGTGACGGGGGACGAGGAGGCCGTGGTGGGCTACGGAGGGGTGGTGATCCCGTGAACCCGATCCCCGTGCTGTCCGCGACCGAAGCCGCCGCGTGGGATGCGGCTGCCCGCACTCAGTACCGCATTCCGTCGCGCGTCCTGATGGAGGCCGCGGGACGCGCCGTCGCCTACGTGCTGCTGCACGAGTACCCTGCGGTGCTCGCCCGCGGCGCCCTCGTCGTCGCCGGCGCCGGCAACAACGGCGGCGACGGCTGGGTGGCGGCGCGAGCCCTGCACGCGGGCGGCGTGCCCGTGTGGGTGGCCGCGCTCGACCCCAAGACGGACGATGCGATCGACAACCGCGCGCTGGCGCGCGTGGACGGCGTGCGCGAGATCGGGCGCGATGAGCCGTGGCCCGCCACGGCCGTGGCGGTGGACGCCCTGCTCGGCACCGGCGCGTCGGGGCCGGCCCGGGGCGACGTGCTCGCGCTGGCCCAGCGGCTCGTCACGTACGGTGCGCCCATCGTCGCCCTCGACGGGCCGACGGGGCTCGATCTCTCGAGCGGGGAGGCGCACGGTCCCGTGCGCGCCGCGCTGTCGGTCACCTTCGGCGGCGCGCGCCGCGGGCATCTGCTGGCCCGGGACTGGTGTGGCAAGCTGATCATCGTGGACATCGGCTTCCCGCCGCCCGATCCCGCCTGGCCCCTGCTCGTGAGCGATCTCTGGGCCGGCGCGCGGCTCCCCAGGCTCGCGCCCACGATGCACAAGGGCGACCGCGGCCGGGTCACCGTGGTCGGCGGCTCCAACGGGATGACGGGCGCCGCGCTCCACACGGCGCGCGCCGCCCTCGCCGCCGGCGCGGGACTCGTGAAGCTCGTCGCCGCGCAGGAAACGATCGCCGCGGCCCGCGCCAGCCTGCCCGACGTCCTGACCGTCGAGTCCGCTCTCGGACCGGAGCTCGAGGCCGACGCCGCAGACGCGCTCGAATGGGCCGATGCCGTCGTGGTCGGGCCCGGGCTGGGGCGCGAGCCGCCGCGGACGCCGTTCCTGCAGGCCGTGCTGGGTCGCCGCCCGGTTCCGACCGTGCTCGACGCGGACGCCCTCGCGCTGTTCCACGGCCCTTCCCCCGAGCGACCGCTGGTACTGACCCCGCACCTGGGGGAGTTCCGGGCGCAGTTCGGCGATCAGCTGGCCGATGAGGCCGCCAACGACCGCTGGGCGGCGGCGGCCAAAGCCGCGCAGCGGGTGAAGGGGACGGTGGTGCTGAAAGGCGTACCGACCGTGATCGCCGACCTGCGCGGGCCGGCGCACGTGGTGGCGAGCGGCAACCCCGGGCTCGCTACCGGCGGCTCGGGCGACCTGCTCGCCGGCTTCATCGGCGCGTTTCTGGCGCGCGGCAGCGCAGGGCCCGAGGCGGCCGCGCTCGGCGCGCACGCCCTGGGCCGCGCCGCCGAGCACGGCGCCCGCCAGTGGACCGCGCGCAGCCTGCGGCCCGCCGACGTGCTCGCCGCGCTCCCCGAGATCTGGCGAGCCTGGGCGAGCCCGCAGCCGCCCGGGGGGGGCCCCCCCGTCCTGGCGGTGCTGGAGCCACCGGAGACGGCGTGAGCGCTGGGGAGCGGGCGCTCCGCCTGGGACCGGGCGGAGAGTTCGACCGTCTGCGCGCCATCTACACGAGCCTCGGCGCCGTCGGTCGCGGGTTGGGAGACGACTGTGCGCTCGTCCGCATCGGGTCGCGCACCATCGCCCTCAGCATCGACCTTTCCCTCGAAGGCGTGCATTTCCGGACCGAGTGGCTCTCGTTCCGGGAAATCGGCTGGCGGGCAACCGCCGCGGCTTTGTCCGATCTGGCGGCCGAGGGGGCGCAACCACTCGGCGTGCTGGTCTCGGTGGGACTGCCCGGAACAGGCCGGGGAAGGGGGCAGGGCCGGCGAGATCCTGCGACCGAAATCATGTCGGGCGTGGGCGCCGCCACGCGGAGTGTCGGAGCGAGCGTCCTCGGGGGAGACCTGGTGCGCTCCTCCCGCTATCTAGTGGATGTGTGCGTGCTCGGGCTCGCGGCCCGGCCGGTGCGGCGAAGCGGCGCGCATGCGGGTGACGGGCTGTGGGTGACGGGCCAGCTGGGGGGCGCGGCGCTCGCGCTCGCCGCATTGCGCGCTGGCCGGCGTCTCGCTCCCGCCGTGCGGCGCCGGTTCGCCCGCGACGCCCGGGCGTTCGGGCGCGCGACGGGTCTGCGGCTCACCCGCATCGGTCGCTGCGTGGCGGGTCGGGGAATAGGGATGACGGATCACGGGCGACCCACGACCCCCCCGGCCGGGTTCGACCACTTTCGCGGCGGATGATCCGCACCGCCTGGTTCGCCCTGGTCCTCGTGATCTCGAGCGCGATTCACGCCACCGGGGTGATCGTGGCCGCGCTCGTGGGCGTGAAGCGCCGGCCCGGCGGAGTCTACGACTGGGGCACGAACGACTGGTCGCGCGACCTGCTGCGCGCGGCCGGCACACCGGTGCGGGTGGTGGGGCTCGAGCGCGTGCCCGCCGGTCCCGTCGTGTACGCGTCGAACCACTCGTCGATGTTCGACATCTGGGCGCTCGCGGCCACCCTCCCCGGCTCGGTCCGGTTCGTGGCGAAGCAGGAGTTGGGGCGCATCCCGCTGTTGGGCCCCGCCATGATCACCGCCGGGCACATCATGATCGACCGGGCGCACCCCGCGCGGGCGATCGAGGCGTACCAGCGGGCGGCGGCGGTGATCGGCAGCGGCATCTCCGCCGTGGTGTTCCCCGAAGGCACGCGCAGCCGTACCGGCGAGCTGCTGCCGTTCAAGAACGCCCCGTTCGGTCTCGCGATCGCGGCGCGGGTCCCGGTCGTGCCCGTCTACGTACGCGACACGTTCACCATCATGCCCAAGGGACGTTTTTTCCTGCGGCCCCGGCCGATCCGCATCGAGATCGGCGAACCGATCTCCACGGTCGACCTGACGCTCGAGCGGCGCCAGGAGCTGCGCGACCGCGTGCGCGCGGCGGTGGTTCGCCTCAAGGCGCGCGTTGACGCGGACGGCTCCGACCGCTAGTGCCGTTCCAACCACGTGCATTCACGGCGCGCTGACGGTTGCGCTCGGGTTGGAACGGCACTAGGGTACGGGCCATCATGAGCACGATCATTTCGGTGCACGCACGCGAGATCCTCGACAGCCGGGGCAACCCGACCATCGAGGCGGACGTCACGCTGTCGAGCGGCGCCGCCGGCCGGGCCGCGGTGCCGAGCGGGGCCTCCACGGGAGAGCACGAAGCGGTCGAGCTGCGCGACGGCGATCAGAAGCGCTTCGGCGGGAAGGGCGTGCTCGAGGCGGTGAAGAACGTCAACGAAGTCATCGCGCCCCGGCTCGAGGGCATGTCGGCAGAAGATCAGATCGTGGTCGATTACGCGATGCTCGATCTCGACGGCACGCCCAACAAGAGCCACCTCGGTGCCAACGCCGTCCTGTCCGTCTCGATGGCCGTGGCGCGGGCGGCGGCCCAGGATGCCGGGCTCACGCTGTACCGCTATCTCGGCGGGCCGGTGCGCAACGTGCTCCCCGTGCCGATGATGAACATCCTCAACGGCGGGGCGCATGCCGCCAACAACGTCGACTTCCAGGAGTTCATGATCGTCCCGATCGGCGCGGAGTCGTTCGCCGACGGCCTGCGCACCGGGGTCGAGGTGTTCCACGGACTCAAGAAGGTGCTGGCCAAGCGCAATCTCTCGACCGCCGTGGGAGACGAAGGCGGCTTCGCGCCCAATCTCCCGAGCGACGAGGCCGCGCTCGAGGCGGTGATCGCCGGCATCGAAGGCGCGGGCTTCGAGCCCGGGAAGGACGTGGCCATCGCGCTCGATCCGGCCGCATCCGAGCTGTATCAGGACGGCGCCTACGTGTTCAAGAAGAGCGGGGCAGGGTCGAAATCGGCGGACGACATGATCGCGCTCTACAAGAGCTGGATCGACCGGTACCCGATCGTCTCGATCGAAGACGGCCTGGCGGAGGACGACTGGACGGGGTGGGCGAAGCTCACAGAGGCGCTGTCGGCGCGCGTGCAGCTCGTGGGCGACGACCTGTTCTGCACCAATGTCGAGCGGCTCGACCGCGGCATCGAGGAAGGGGTCGCGAATGCCATCCTCATCAAGCTGAACCAGATCGGGACGCTCACCGAGACGCTGCAGTGCATCGAGCACGCGCGCTCCAACGGATACGGCGCCGTGATCTCGCACCGCTCCGGCGAGACGGAAGACACGTTCATCGCGGATCTGGCGGTCGCGACCGGCGTGGGTCAGATCAAGACGGGCAGCGCCTCGCGCTCGGACCGCGTCGCCAAGTACAACCAGCTGCTGCGTATCGCCGAGGACCTGGGGGACGCGGCCTACTATCCCGGCCGCCACCTGTACGGCCTGTGACCCGGACGCGTCTGATCGGCCTCGGCGCCGGGCTCGTGCTCGCCGGACTCGCCTTCCAGGCCGGAGAGTACAGCACGCTCGACTGGCTCACGCTGCGCCGCCAGCGGACCGAGGAGCGTCGTGCAGTGCGCGACCTCGAGGTGGAGCTCGACTCGCTGCAACGTCTGGCTCGCGGACTCGAGGAGGACCCCGCCGCTCAGGAGCGCGCGGCGCGGGAGCAATTCGGGATGATCCGGAAGGGAGAGGTGCTGTATCGCCTGGTGCCGCCGCCCTGACGCTCGTCAGGGGATGGCGATGCCGCCGGAGAGCGTGATCGCTTCCATCGTTTCGTTCCCCCCAGGCCCCCCGAGCAGCGCGTCGTCCATCCGGTAGGAGAGGCGCAGCCAGACACGCTGCTGCGGCGGCTGGAACACGACGCCCGCTTCGCCCCCCTGGATCCGGCCGGCCCCAGTGGGCAGGTTCACCTGCGAGGCGAGGGCGCGCCACACCTCGAGATAGGTCCCCAGCTGCCCCACCACGATGGGCGCGTCGACACGCGCGCGCGCCTGCCAGAACACCCAGCGCTCCGTGGTCGAATCCGTCACGTACGCCCGCACCACGGGCCCGGCGGTCATCTCGAGCCAGGGCAGCAGCCGCCCGCCCACGAACACGGTTCCCTGCACGAGGTCGAGCTGTGGCGCCGCCCCTCCGGAGGCGCCCGCGGGCTTGAGCTGGCCTTCCAGCAGTCCCAGGCCGAACAACCAGCCGTTGACGGCGATCCGCCCCTCAGCGCCGAACCCGGGTCCGCGCAACGACGCACGCGTGACGCCCGTGTCGCTGTGCACCCACATCATGAACGCATCCCCTCGCAGGCCGATGCTGGGGCGGCGCTGCGCGGGAGCCGCTGTGGCCGCCAGCAGGAGCGCGCCCGTCGCAGCGAGTGTCCTCACGGAGCCCGCTCGGCGACCGTCACCGGCCCGGCGCGAATCAGCAGGCGCGCCGCCCCGCGGCGCTTGGCGTTCTCGGTTCTCACGGCGTCGACGCGTCGCTGCCACTCCGTGCGCGCCGGCGCGTTGGCGCGAATGTTGGCCTCGATCGGCCGGGGTTGGTGTGCGAAGAATCCCACCAGCCCTGCGATGCTGACGGCGGCGGCCACGGCGAACCGGGCCCCCGTGGCCTCGCCACTGCGGCCGAACAGCGAGGGGAGCGCCACCACGGCGCCGCCCGCGACGGCTCCCGCGGCCAGCGAGCCCAGTGCCGGCGTCGCCGATGTACGCTCCGGCAGGAGCGCTGGCGCGGTCGGCAGCGCCGGCCAGGGGAGCGTATCGGGCGGCACCTGCGTGATGTCGAGCGTGACCTGGAGCGGACGCGGCCCGTCTTCCAGCGGCGGGCGCGGGGCCACATGCAGCACGTAACGGCCCTCGTCCGGGAGCGTTCCGGCCGCCGTGAGGCCGTCCCATTTCACCGCGAGACTGTCGGCGACCGGTCCGTCGTACAGCATGCGCACCAGCGTCCCGTCGTCGCGCGCCAGCGTCGCCGTCACCGACTGCACCGACGTCGTGACCAGACGCGCGGTGAACCACTCGAGGCGGGCATGCAGCTCGGTGACGGGCGGGACCTGCACGCTCAGGACCTTGGTCGAGCGACGCACTTCCTCGTACAGGTTGGTGACCTGCGGTGGGAAAATGAGCTCGTCCGGCCGGTAGCGCGGATCGAGCCGCACCAATGCCCGAAAGGCCGCGGCGGCGGAATCGCGCTGCTGCTGGAACAGCTCCGTGGCCGCGAGATACGACAGGGCCCGCGCTCGTTGCGAGTCGGGAAGCGCGCTGGGCTCCCGGCGCAGCAGGCTCTCGCGCAACAGCGCCACCGCGGCATCGTACTCGAGCTTTTGATAGGCGCGGACGCCCTGCTGCAGCAGATCGCCGGCCGACTGGGCCGGCAGCCGTACGGTGGCGGCGACGAGGAGCGCGAGGGCCAGCAGGGCACGGGGCACCGTCAGCGCTCCACCAGGGCGATGTCCGTGATCCGCAGCCGCTGGCCGGCGGCCAGCTCGATCATGCGCTCATACGGACGGAACCCGTCGCGCTCGACTCGCAGGCGGTGCGATCCCGGTGGCACCTGAAGATCGATCTGCGGCGTGTTGCCCACCGGTTGGCCGTCGATGTACACGCTCCCCCAGGGAATCGAGTTGACCGACAGCAGGGCCGGCTCCGAGGGTCGTGGCGCCGGCCGCGCGACGCGCGGCGGCGCCGGGGAGACCGCCGGGGTGGTGCGCCGGACCACTGGTGTCCGTTTGATGGGTGTGGGCTCCGGGCGGCGCGCCGCCTCGCGCCGGGGCTCGGGCGGCGCTGGCTCGACGGCGCGCGGGGCCGGCGCAGCCGCCGGGGGCTCGCGCGCCGCGATCCCCGCGGTGTCGACGCTGCGGCGCTCGGGTGCGGTCGAGGGCACCGACTCGGCTGCCGGAATGCTGGCGTCGTAGGTGCTCGTCTGGGAGGCAGGCGCGGACGACGTGCCGAGCCAGACCGCGCCGCCCAGGACGACGATCACGCCGGCGGCGACGATGAAGCGCCCGGTGTGACGCGTCGGCGGAGGCGGCGGCCGCTCCATCTCGTCGTCTTGCTCGTCGTCGTCGGCGACGATCACGACCGGCGAGCGCGGGCCTCGCCCCCGCTGCTGCGGCGTCGCTTCGAACCAGGACGCCGCGGGCGCGGCCGCCGGCGCGGCAGCCATGGGGCCGCCCAGGGCGGTGACGAAGTCGAGCACCGTGGGAAACCGCTCGGCGGGCCGGCTGCTCAAGGCCCGGCGCAGCGCCTGCGACACGTGCAGGGGGATGTCGCTGCGGCCGTCCAAGAGTCTCGAGAGCGGGGGCGCGTCGCGCACCGGCGTTCCCGTCAAGCACTCGTACGCGAGCGCCGCCAGCGCGTACTGATCGGCGCGCGGCCCGGGCTCGCTCGCGCGTGCTTCGTCGGGTGGAACCTGCAACACGCCTCCGACCAGGAAGTCGCTCACCTGCACCCACTCGTTCGCGCCGACGTTGACGCAGTCGGAGCGCAAACCGCCGTGCGCCAACCCCCGGCGGTGCGCGTGATCGAGCGCACTCGCTACCTGCTCCAGGATGCGGACGCAGGTCGCGAGCTCGAGCGCGCCCACGGTCTCGAGCATGCTCTCGAGCGACCGCCCGTCCGCCCGTTTGGTGGCGTACCACAGAAAATGGTCGGTGCAGCCGAAGCGAGACGGCGGGAGGATGTGCGAGTGCTCGAGCTGCATGGCGGCCTCGGCGGCGCGCGCGAACCGATCCGCCGCCGCTCCCAGCTGCTGGCGCGCGACGGCCTTGAGCGTCAACGGGCGATCGGCTTCCCAGGCGAGATACACGATCGGCTCGGGCGACCCGCGCAACAGCGTCTCGATGCGAAACTCGGCCGCCAGCTCGCGCCGCGCGTCGAGCTCGGTCGGCACGAAGTCGGGCTCCTCGGCCACGGCTGTCGGGGCCTGCGAGCCGCGCGGGTCGGTCGGCGTGGCGCGCCGGCCGCGAGCGGAGCGGGCCGGGGGCGTGGGCTGGGCACCCTCACCGGTCGCCGCCAGCGCGTCGGGCGCATAGCCGCACAGCACGCAGGCCCGCGCGCCCTCGGGGATGTCGGCGAGCAAACAGCGGGGACAGCGCATTACGGCACCAGGACCGAGAAGGGGGCGCTCTCCATGGTGCCCAGCTGAGGATGGCTGGCCCGCAGCGTGTAATAGTCGGTCCCCGCCTGGTCGATGCTCAGGTCCGTGAAAATAGCGACGCCGTTCACGGCGGGTTGGAGCAGCGTACCGCCCAACGTACCTGGCTTGAGCAGGCCGCCGTTATGGCCGATAGCGATCGTCATGCTGCCGCTGAACGTGGTCACGATATTGTTCTGGTCGTCCACAGCCGCGACTCGCACCGGCGGCGAGATCGTCGCGCCTGGCGACGTGTTGGTCGGCTGTCCCACGAACGCAAGCTTGGTGGCCGGGCCGGGCGTCGGAGGCGCCGTGATGTCGAATGCGTCGCTCGTATCCCCCGCGAGCGGGGTCGCCGTTGCGGTGAGTGTATACCCCGTGCCGATCCGGTCGATACGTAAGTTAGCGAAAGTCGCGACACCGTTCACTGCGGCGACGGTGGTCGTACCGGTCAGGTTCGCACCCCCAAAGACGGCTCCGTCGTGGCCAATGGCGACCTTCACGTTCCCCGTAAAGCTCGTCACCACGTTCCCGGCCGAATCGAATGCCGTGACCTGCACCGGCGGGATAATGCTGTCCTTCATGGTGCTGTGTGGTTGGGTCGTGAACCTGAGCTGGCTGGCCTGAGACCCAGCGCGCGATGCGCGCACGCCGCCGGAAGGCTGGAACAGCTTGTCGAAATGACAGCCGAGAGCAACGGCCGCGAGCAGCGCCAGGCGCAGTGTCTTCATAGCGCTTGGGGGCATGCAAGCGTCGCACCGCGTCGGCGGGGGTGGTGTACCGGCGTGTAGGGAGATTTCCGGACGGCTCGCCGCGGTCGTGTGGCCTCGACGCAACGGGTGCGGCGAAAACACAACGGCCGGCGTCGATTCGACGCCGGCCGTATATGCTTTGGCTACGCCTTCCTTACGGAGTCACGTTGGCGAAGTCGATGAAGTCGGCGCTGCTCCCCGAGTAAATGGGGTCTGCGCTGAAGGTGATGGTGTACCCGAACCCACCCGGGCACGCAGCCCCGTAGCCGGGGAAAGTCTCACGCCAAGTGGCCTGCAGCACTTCGCAGACCGTGTACGTGCCTGCCGGCAGCCCCGAGAAGAGGTAGTTCCCCGAAGCGTCCGTCGTCACCCCGCCCGAGACCGGACCAGTGAGCTGGACGCACCAGCCCTCGAGGCCGCTCCATGGCGCGAAGTCCTGGTACACCTGGCCGTCGATCGCCATGGTTCCACCACCGGCGGGTGCGCTCCCGCACGTCCCTGTCGTGGTCGGAGGCGGAGGAGGGGGCGGAGGCGTCCCCGGGTCCGTTACGGGATCTGGACACTTGTTGATGGTTTCGCCCGGGCGCAGCTCCGCACGCATCGCGCAGTGCGCCGCGTCGTGACCCAGACCCGGATTGTCGAGCGACCCGGAAGCGCGGTTTGCGCCGCTCTTTGGCTTGATCTGGCGCGTGGGTCGATCCTGGGCCACGCCCGCGACCAGCGGCGCGGCGACCAAGGCGAGAAGGACCACGAATACTCGGTTCACAGTGTCTCTCCTAGCTCAGTAGGGCTGAGGAGGGGCGCTGCGCCCTCAGCGAACAGCCAAGTGGTGCGTATTTCCCTAGAACCACCCGGCACGATGAAGTTCGCGCAGACTGGCCTGGAGGGCTGTGTGGCGCATCACGCGGTCGCCTAACGTCAAGTGCGCCGGGCACTTGGATGGAGCAAGCGCAATTTGTGCTGGGACAGGCCGGCCCTGCCGCCGCGGCGTGTGCTACGCTAGGTTGTTCTGCTGCACTTACGGCGGCGTAGCTCAGCTGGTTAGAGCAGCGGAATCATAATCCGCGGGTCGTCGGTTCGAGTCCGACCGCCGCTACTAGGAGCCAAGGCGTGCCTACGCCCGTCCCCGGGACGTACCGACCCAAGCGCGCCGTACTCCTCGGAGCCCTCGTGCTGCTCCTTTGCACGTGTCGCTCTTCCCGCACACCGGCGTGGCTGGCCGAGCGGGCTCGTCAGGAAGCCGAGTTGGCCGCGCGTTCC
>WNFY01006821.1_pt1 | contig 10807 bp, 13 predicted proteins | sample 5400091 | NCBI WGS metagenome assembly WNFY01 (sample SAMN13153364, study PRJNA577476) | soil metagenome | isolation source: 60 cm soil or saprolite under grassland replicate 1 | place: USA:California | collected 2016-06-15
TTTATTTCCTGGCCGTTCAAGACTTGCTGGCCGCATCTTACTCCTTTGGAACCCTTTTGCAACTAGTTTTACCTTTACCTGCTCGGGTAGTTTCTTTTGCCCATGAACTATTAGATGAACGGTCTTGATACCTGCATCTGACATAGCTCAATAATTCACTTCTGAGTAACTAAAGTATACTCATATTATATAGTATCAAGCCATAGAATAACTAAGTGCAGCGACAGAGTTCATATATGCGCATCATTCTTCCTGAAAATATTTCCGAGCGAATAGGCGAATTCTTAATGGGAAAACAAGATTTTCCATTCGTGGAAGATAACGAGCTAATGTGCATCCTTTTCCTGTACGGAAGACATAGCAAAGTTGACAATAATGAAAAATGGGAAGTAATGGACTTGGCAACAGAAACTGTCAATAAATTGTATCTCGAAATCGAAGGTTATAAGAATAGTCCAAAAACAAAAATGAACACAGAATCTATACGGAGCGAATACTTTGAGAGAGAATTACAGATCAGGATAGAAGAGAACAAAGCAGTGCATAAGGATCGAATAGCTAACGATCCTATTGTGTTATCATATTGCTTTGTGCAGCACGTCTCTTACTATAATCAGGAATACTTTTTCCAGATTTATGGTCCACTTAGAGGACATCAGCTATTGAAGGACTTAAATTATCTTGAGGGTAGGATGATAATGCTAGGCTTCAACAGAAAAAATGAGACGTCCTTGCCATTTCAACATCCTATTATTCCGCTGTATATGTGGTTAAAAGACCACCTAATTGGAAAAAATGAATAATTATTTGCTAATGTTAATCTTCACATTATAGGGGAGGTTGTGGATTGCAAATTATGTTCTCTAACGAAAAAATCATTTTTGAGCAATCAATTCGTTTAGCGGTATTCGAGAACCTGCTAATAGAGCCAGCCACTGCTAAACAGCAGTCATAGTCAACGTCATGACCAACCAACTGCCTGTGTAAAAATATGTTCTTTGCAGCATAATAGTACAGTCGACATATCCACCAACAGACAGGCATCTTTTGCAAGCACTAATGATGATAAATAGGTGTTTAGAGAATGGATCCGCAAATGTGTGGGCAGTTATGCCTTATATGGCATATTCACGCCAAGACCGAGAGTTTTTGGACGGAGAAGTGGTCAGCACGGCTTTGGTAGCCAAATTGGTTGAAAATGTGGGAACAAAGCGATTAATCACGGTGGACATACATAGTCCAGCTTCGTTATCGTATTTTACGATTGATACACAAAACATCAGCGCTGTTGGTCTTTTGGCAGAATACGCTGCTGACAAAATCAAACCGAATGCGCCAATTGTAGTATCACCTGATCTTGGAGGGGCTAAAAGGGCAGCTGAACTTGCTAGGATTCTGGGAACAGATATGATTGTCTTAACGAAAAGTAGAGACAAGGATACCGCCCAAGTCTTTATTGAGGAAAAGGAATTAAATTCTAACGTAGTTGGCAGTGATCTGATTCTTTTAGACGACATGATAAGCACTGGCGAGAGCATTGTAGAAGCTTGCAGATTTCTTAGGAGGTACAAACCTAACAAAATTTATGCACTGTGTACTCATGCGTTGTTGCTGGGGGATGCGATGACAAGGATCAAAGCTGCTGGGGTAGAGGAGATTATTTCGACCAATTCGATCCCCGGGATTTATGCGAAAGTTGATCTCGCACAGCTCATATCTGCTCAACTTGAGAATAGTATCAACGCGAAGAACCACCCATAGTTATGATGTATCGACAGCGCAGACAACAAGAACCAGCAATTATAGCAAGAAATTAACAAGAAATAGCGCACACTCTTCAAGATAAAAAGTATATACTATGCAGGCTGAGAATAACAGAGGGCATATACGAGAACAGTATGGTCGATATGAAGTTGATTTTTCTTGGAACGTCTGCTGCAGCTCCAACAGCAGAGCGAGGCTTATCTTCAGTCGTGATAAAAAGAGGGAATGAATTATTGTTATTTGACGCCGGTGAAGGCATGCAGCGGAATTTCATAAGGGCTGGGTTAGGAATGAATAAACGAATGAAAATTTTTGTAACACATATGCACGCTGATCATTGTGTCGGCTTACTTGGGCTCTTACAAACAATGTCTTTGCAGGGGAGAGTGATGGCAGTCGATATTTATGGGCAGCGAAAATTAGCCGAATTTCTCACGGAAAACATGCGAATAATAAATTTCGGTTTACGTTTTGATATTAACATGCATATAATTGATTGCGAGGGTGTTGTGGTAAAAGAAAAAGATTACCAAATAACTTGCTGTGAAGCAAAGCATTTAGTCGCTTCGTTCTCCTACTGTCTCATCGAATTTGATAGAGCCGGGGTTTTTAACATTAGTGAGGCTAAGCGGTTCCATATCCCAGAGGGTAAGCTCTATAGCAAATTGCAACACGGTCAGGACATTATCTATAAAGGCGAATTGATAAGGTCCAGCCAAATGACAGGGCCTGCGAGGGCTGGCAGAAAAATAGGCATATCCGGTGACACAAGACCTACCCTTAAATTGCGAGATTTCTTCAAGAATTGTGACGTCCTTATCTACGAATCGACCTACGGTCACGATAAATATCAAAAGGCGGTCAAAAATTTTCATTCAACAGCAACAGAAGCAGCTATGCTAGCACGGGAATCAGAAGTAAAAAAATTGTTCCTCACTCATTTTAGCACTCGATATGAAGAGACATCTGAATTAATTATTGAAGCAAGATCTATCCATGAGAACGTTGAAGCTGCAGAAGATCTGAAGATAGTTGACATTCCATACGACGAGTCTGATTAATCGTACCTGTTTGATAATAGCTAACTGCAGTCAAGTAAATCTGCCACATTTTTAGACATATACAGATCACATTCACGGTTCAGTTTCCCACGGTTATTGCATTTTACTTGATTCTGCCAGAGGCATTATTTGGTTGACTCCTACAACGACAGTACTTGTACTTAAAAGTATAACTCTGTAACCAGTAGGGTTAAAAAGTGTTATATCGGTAATCGTTGTTGTGTTATCGGCCTTGGCCAGGGGTCCAGACGGTGCGAGATTGGCGTAATACATGCACATATATCCGGGTTTCGACAATTCTTTGACAATTCCCAATTTTGCCGGCTTGAGATTTGTCAGCTGTCCGATAAGTATTTCCACTCCACTTTGAAAATTTGCATCGCAGGGAAGCTTCGCAGTCAAATACCCATTCATTATCTTATAAGGCGTTGAGTCGTAAATATGTATAAAGTCCTTTGGAGGGAGAATCTGGTGTGATAACAGAACGGTATCAGAGTCCCTAACAAACGTAATTCCTGAATTGGTTCGGACATTTGTATTATTTTTTGCGGTGCTATTACGAATTTGATCAATTGCAGAGGACATTAATGATTTTGGACTCATGAAAGAGCCCATTATGGATTCGATACTCTGGTTAGATTTCCCGCCTTTCGCTGTATAGTCTGTGGCATTTGTCATGTCCTTTTTTCCTTGTTGTGCTATTGCCATTGGGGGAAGTTCGCCTAGCGTAGAGACTAATGCCGACAATATTAGAAATATGCTGAAGATCGTAAATCCGAAAATACCCACATAGTTAGCAATTTGGTATCTGTCCATGATTGCGAGTAATTTTCTCTAAATACTAAAAAAGAATAAGTGTTATATTTTATTGATAGAGATCTTACTTACTTTCAGTATCACAAACGGATTGAACGATCCATGTCGAATGGAAAAATACTTCTTGCAAAACCCTGAAAACGGATCTGACGAGTCATATTACATAATGTTGGCCCGCGATACGATCAGACCCTTCTTGGTTGTACCCAGAAATTCTAATATCGGCGTTTCAACTGTTTCTTACTTCAGCGTGATAAAATTAATAATAAGACTAATAGCTAATACTTTTAGATGTACTCAGGCCCATACGAAATGCCAAAATGCAAGGCGTGCGGTACAGAAGTCTGTCCAGGAGAGGCATCGGAAAATTTTATCTGTCCTAATTGTAAGATTGAACAAATTTTGTATTGCGAAGAATCTAAGGCGAACTTGAATAAATATCAATGTTTAGATGTGGCAATAAAGATAGGGAGTCTCTTCAGCTGATGAGATTAATAAATCTCCTAATAGTTACTTTTTGGTCAGACTGCAACCGATCAAAAGACTCTATAAGTTCCTTTTCTAGTCCGATCTGGGCTGAAATCACCAAACGCAGCTTGCTGATATCCATCGGAGTAATACCTTCGATTAAACCGAGGGTGTATGCGCGAACATATTCATTGATAATTTTGCACGCGAAAGATGGAACGAATCTAATAAGCAATAAAATCGCTTCCCGCATTATTTCGTAGTCAGGAGCACCAATCGGAAGTGACCCAATGTATGATTCTAACATTTTCGTTCTGCTAGGACCTACTTCTTCAATAGAAGAAGCAACAAGTAGCCCTGCTTCACTCAGTTCATAGAAAGGGACACCCTCCATTTGCAGAGCTTTGGGACCGCGCCGTAACGGCAATCTACCCCCTTCTTTGACAACTCCTGATGGAATTAATACTTCGTCAAGGTCTCTGAAAATTCCCGAGTAGATGTTTTGCCATAAAATGCCGTGCCTATCGGCAATAATGTGGGCTATAGAAGTCCTTGTTCGTAGCTCTGGGCTCTGTTCTGTCGCAAGATGAGCTATTATTCCTCGCTGCCTCCTTGCCTCGCCAGTGGACTTGTTGTTTCGAGTTTTGAACGTGTCAAATATTGCGATGTTACACTTCTGTGGTTTCAATGAGCGGGGGATCCTCCAATAGACGTCACTTATGATATTATTTTAATCTGTTGGTATTGGGATAAAATTCTGCTGAAGAAATAACATGTAAGAACTTCAATAGAGAATCCAATTTACAATTAACATGTTCCCATCATATAGTGCTAATTGAAGATGTGGATCGTTTAGACAGGAAGGCTTATAACGCTAGACCCCACAACCATATCAAAGAAAATTTGCAAATAAAAGACGGGCTAACGTTTGACGACGTTCTCCTAGTCCCTAAAAGATCTGTCGTCATATCAAGATCTCAAACGGATCTTAGAACTAGACTTTCTACCAATATTTCGCTGAATATCCCATTAATTAGTGCCAATATGGACACCGTTACAGAAGCTAGGATGGCCATTGCACTCGCAAGAGAAGGTGGCATCGGGATTGTTCACAGGTTTATGACAATCGCGGATCAAGTAGATGAAATTCTGAAAGTGAAGCGTTCTGAATCAGTAGTTATCGAACAACCCTATACTATTAAGGAGACTGCTAGCCTAAAGGATGCAAAAAAAATGATGATGGATTATGGCGTTTCAGGACTTCTCGTTGAAGAAGACGGAAGAAGGCTTGCCGGCATCATTACACAACGAGATATCACATTGGAGAAGAATGGGAACAGCAACGTTACCGACTTGATGAGCAAGGATGTGATTACCGCAAAGGAGGGGACCACTATAGAACAAGCCAAGGAAATCCTGCACAATCATAGAATCGAAAAGCTGCCAGTTGTTGATGCGACGCGGCGGATTGTTGGTCTTATAACGAGTAAAGATATATTGAAAATGGAGCAATATCCATACGCATCTAAGGATAAAAAGGGTAGATTACTCGTTGGCGCAGCAGTAGGAGTAAAAGGTGATTATCTAGAACGCACCGAATCGCTCCTAGAAGCTGGTTCTGATGCAATAGTCGTTGATATTGCACATGGTCACAGCGAAAATGCGATTAATACCGTACATATGATTAAAAAGGCATTTCCCTATTGCGAATTAATAGCCGGAAATATCGCGACAGGCGAGGGAACCAGGGACTTGATCAAAGCTGGTGTGGATGCAGTGAAAGTTGGAGTAGGCTCCGGGTCCATCTGCATTACGAGAGTAATTACAGGCTCTGGCGTTCCCCAGTTAACGGCAGTTATGGATAGTATTAAGATTGCAAATGAGTATAACATTCCAATAATCTCTGATGGAGGAATAAGAACTTCCGGCGATTCAACTAAGGCACTTGCAGCAGGGGCATCTACTGTCATGGTAGGAAGCTTATTCGGTGGAACCGATGAGAGTCCCGGCAAGACAATGGTCAAGAACGGAAAAAAATATAAAATATACAGAGGGATGGCTTCGTTTTATGCGTCACTAGGCAGAAAATATAGAGAAGAAGGTGGACAAACACTAGATGCAGATGATTTAAATGATTATGTGCCAGAGGGCGTTGAAGCGATGGTTCCATACAAGGGGAGTGTCGTAGAGATTATTAGGCAAGTTGTCGGAGGAATTAAGTCAGGCCTTAGTTATTGCGGCGCCAAAACGATCCCTGAAATGCAAAGCAACGCCGAGTTTATCAAAATTACTCCAGCTGGTTACACTGAGAGTCATCCTCATGATGTAAATGTCATGTAGGAAATACCGGTCTATGTTTGTCATTTTTTTGACGAATCTACCTTAATACAACAGATAGATACAATGTGTTAATTATGATTAATTGCATGAGATGAGTTATTATTATTTCTAAGCTATCATAAAATACCCGGGCGCACGTTTAGCGAATATAATCAAATTCATAGTCCAGTGCTGACTTCGGATTTAGAGTATGTAAAAAAGGTTATGCTGTTTTTTTTGCAATATCTTAGTCTTCAACATGCAAGTCTATGATGTTCGAAACATTTGTGATTTCTCCGGGTTCAGTATATTGATGCCTTCCCCAAGAAACTTTGATATCTGCAAACATTCTGTGGTTCCCACGATTAATACTATTGGTATCTATCTCGATTATTTTGTTGACATCAAATAATAATGATTTTGCCTCCTCAATTGTTACGGGATAAAACGGAGTATTATCTCTTATAATTGATACCCATATACGAAATGGGATCTTCGGACTACGAGTCCAGAACATCGGTGCCTTTCTTGTAAACTTGGTTAGGAAGATCTTCGTTCTTTCTGCTTTCAGCTCGATAGATATAGACATCCTAAATACGTTATCATGTTTATCGTATGCTGTCTCCCACATTTTCGGATTAAAAACCTCTCGGATATTTCCATCAATCTTAAAACTCAAAACCAGAGTGAGCCGTTCACCTTTTTTCAATTTATTTTCGTGGCTAGGTTTGTTCAGTACGACATGTGTAATACTACTCTGTTTGTCTCTCAAAATGATGTCTTCATGGTATCATTTATATCCTCAATAAGTAGTTGTCTGACTGATGCTTGCAGAGATTGTCGATATGAAAGATCGAGAGATCGAATTAAAACTCCAGGACGAAGACATTTCCGTGATGTACATCGTACAGCATGAACTTCTTAAAGAGAAGAATGTTGAATTTGCTGGCGTAGTTCTGAAGCATCCTCTAGTCAAGGATTATCTTATAAGAGTCGTAACGAAGAAGAAGATACCTATTGAAGCATTTCAAGATGCCTGCCAGTCTGCTTCCGAAAACCTTAGAACGCTTAGTACCGTGATAAGGGATGCCCTAAAGATATATTCAGTGTAGGTGTAACCTCATGAAGTTTTGTCCCAAATGTGAAAGACGCATGAAGCCGAAGATTGAAGAAGGCATCCTTTCATGTCCGAAATGTGGTCTTATTGTGGAGAGAGAAGAAGAAAAAACACAAACCAAAGGGAATCTAATACAGAATGCAGAGGGTTTCTCTCAAAGCTCTCTCAAAATTATAGAGGCTGAGAAGGGGTTGGATGCTTTGCCAACAACAACGATCGATTGCCCAAAATGTGGAAATGATATGGCATTTTGGTGGATGCTTCAGACAAGGTCTGCTGACGAACCTACCACTCAATTCTATCGATGTACAAAATGCACCCATACTTGGAGAAATTATAGTTAATTCTATCTAATCATTGTTGCATGTATCACTTTGCCCTTCTTAGAAAGTTGGTCGCAACCCAAACAGACCAGCCATAATTGGATGATTGTTTTTAGCACAGCAATGTTTAAAATCCGAAAGTGACAGCCACAAGATAGAATTGGTTTGGTATTCGTAGCTAAGACAAGATCGCCGGATGAATGGAAGGTTGTTATATCTGCTATCTCTACTTTAGTTGACGAAGCAACTTTTGAAGCTACGGTGGAGGGAATTTCATTCAGAGGGATGGACCCATCTCATGTGGCCCTTATAGATATTCAATGGCCTAACTCCACATTTGAGGGATACGAATGTGATGATTCAGTGAAGTTTGGTGTGAGGGTCGATGAGCTATCAAAATTGATCAAGCGAGCTGATAAGAGGGACGCAATAGAGGTAAGTATGGGGGAAGACAGCATGTTGCATATCAAAATGTCTAATGGCTATAAAAGAGAATACAAAATAAGGCTAATCGAGAGTTCTGCGAGTTCGACTCCTTTACCAAAACTGAATTTCAATTCCAAAGTGGTGTTAAATGCGGTCGCCTTTGATAAAGTCCTATCAGACGTGCAGGTGGTGTCTGAATACATTTCGATAGAATCGGAACCCAAGCGGGTCGAATTCTCAGGTAAGGGAGATACAGGTGAAGCGGACATAATTTTGGAATCCGAAAAACCAGGTTTAGAAGAGCTAGAAGTGAAAGAAAACAGCAAAGCAACATACAGCCTCGATTATCTGATGAAAATCACCAAAGCCGTAAGTGCAGCAGGTGGATCAATTGCAGCGGAATATTCAAGTAAAATGCCACTGAGGTTGGAATTTAGAATGGCTAACGTAGGTAGAATTCACTTCTATCTAGCTCCAAGAGTGCAAGATTAAATTTGGTCGCGATCGATGCAAAGGTCATTTTAACTCCGCGTAAACACTTCCCAGTCAGGGGCCAACATCTTAGTAACTATCTACAAGTCTGTGAAGATGTCATGAGAATAATAACTGTGAAAAAACAATAAAAAGTTGTATATTGCTACTTCAATATACAACTTTTTGTCCAGTTTTGTCCCTGTACAGCATGCCGAATTCGATCATTTCAGATAACTGCTTATCACTGAATATAGTGCCGTCTTTACAAACGAGTTGATCTCCGATACAACAGCTCGCACAAATCCCTATTCCACATTTCATATGTCGTTCAAGACTGGCCTGAATAGGTATGGAGTATGCAGAAGCGATTTCTAAAACCTTTTTCATCATTAATTCAGGACCACATGTATACACACTATCAAACGTTTCCTCTTTAAGAACTTGAGTCATAGCTTCAGTTGCATTTCCTCTAATTCCATAATTACCGTTTTCTGTACTGACTATTATTTTGTGTTTAGTATGACTCAGAATGGCATCAGCTGTATTTTCAAAAAATACTTCTCTTTTTGAACTTGCCCCAATTATCAAAGTGCAACAGATTCTCATTTCATTTAGTTTTGCAGCTAGCCTCATTAGGGGTACGAGTCCTGTTCCCCCGCCAACCAAAAGCACTGTTCTTGCATCCGGGGCAATCTTGAAATTGTTGCCATAGGGACCACGAATCCCTAGCATCTCACCTATTTGTTTACCGAACAAGGCCGTCGACCCAACCCCTTGTCTGCGTATTGTGATCGCGGCGCAATCTTCATCGTCAGCGACCATAAGGCTCATTGGGAGCTCTTCAACTCCCGGAATCCAGACCATCAAGAACTGGCCGGGTTTAGCCTTGGAAGCGACTCTATCCTTGAAGAGGATTGTCTTGACGCTACGAGTTTCATATTTTACACGTTCAATAAACACGCTTCTTATAATGTTAATATTTGTGGGCAAGTCCTACTAACTCCGAGGGATTCTTGAATCCCTTCCTTTCTAAGTAGCCTTTAAGACCCAAATTGATTTTCTTGAATGCGCCAACACCTTCATAGCCAATCACGCTGCCAAGTTGTATCGCTGATGCGCCTGCAAGCATGAACTCGACAGCATCTTCCCAGCTAAATATTCCACCACAACCTATCACCGGTATTCTGATATTATTAGAAATTTCATAAACACATCTAATGGCAATGGATTTCAAAGATTTGCCAGACATGCCACCAATCTTATTACTCAGGACCGGGATTCCACTTTCAATGTTGATAGTCATGGCACGAATTGTATTGATTGCGGTTATCGCATTAGCACCTGCATCATTTGCTGCCCTTGCAATATCGAGTAGGTCCACATTTCCAACCCCAACCTTAACTACAACCGGCTTGAGTGTGTGGGACTTTACAGTTTTTACAATCTTGTTCACCATTTCTGGATCATCTCCTACCTCCATACCCATTTTAGCTACATGAGGGCACGATAAATTAATTTCGTATCCAAGAATATTTAGGTCATCAAATTTATTTATTATTGGTGGAAAATCGTGATGAGATGAACCAACCAAACTGATTATTAGCGGGACATTTGTGTTGGACGCAATTTCCCTCGAAAATGCCTTTGCTCCTGGGTTGGCAAGACCCACTGCATTCAGATAACTCCCACCTTCCAAACACACTGCAGTAGGATTTCTATAACCTTCTCGGGGCTCACTGCTAATCGATTTGCTCACTATTGCTCCAACATCTGCATTGTAAAGCCTGTTGAAAATAGCTTGAGAAATACCTAAAAAACCAGAAGCAAGCATAGTGGGATTACGCAGCTCCATACCTGCGATGTTTATGGAAAGTATTTTGTCATTTTCTCTCTGTCTCTTTCCACTCAATCATTTACACATCTCCTACAAATCAGTTGAACGACTAGTCCATTGTAATTGCTCACCAGTTATAACGAAATCTCCTAGTTGGCATGTCCAACAAAAAGCTTTCGAATAATACTCACGGAGATAGAAACTA
>WNFY01006090.1_pt1 | contig 10806 bp, 10 predicted proteins | sample 5400091 | NCBI WGS metagenome assembly WNFY01 (sample SAMN13153364, study PRJNA577476) | soil metagenome | isolation source: 60 cm soil or saprolite under grassland replicate 1 | place: USA:California | collected 2016-06-15
TTTCAGGGCATCATCGGCGTAATTGCAGGCGCGATCGCCGTTTTCTGGCCGGGAATCGGGGCGCTGGCGCTCACCTATCTGATCGCCGGCTGGGCGCTGGTTACGGGTGCCTTCGAGATCGCGGCTGCAATTCACCTGCGAAAGATCATCGAAGGGGAGTGGCTGCTGATTATCGCCGGTGTGCTCTCGATTGTCCTCGGCGTGCTGGTGGCAATTTACCCGGGCGCGGGAGCGCTGTTACTGGTGTGGTGGCTCGCCGCCTACGCGCTCGCCTATGGCGTCGTGTCACTGATGCTGGCGTTCCGCGTTAGGTCGTGGGTCCGCGCTCACCCGGAAGCCGGCGGAGGATTCCAGAGCGCGGCGTCCACAATCGACCAGAGGTGAATCGCCCACCCCAGCAGAAAAAACCAGAGTATGATGGCGAGCACAAACTGGAGAATCGCCATTCCCAGTCTGCCCTGAACGAGCTGCCCGAGTCCCGGAACGAAGAAGCTGCAAACCGCGGCGATGACGTTTCCTGCGGATCCCTGACCGGCCATTATGTAATCCTCCTCAGAGAAACTGATGGAATCATCGCCGCGGCTCCAGGTCGATAGCAAATTCTAGAATCGCGCCCTTAGTCTTAAGCCCATACGCGGTGCGTTGTCGATCATCATGAGGTCAGGCGTAATGCTCGCCTCGCTCAGCAAATGATTTCTGGACGGCACGGTTGCGGGGCGTTCGCGAGCAGGTCTCGTCGTGAACAACGCGCGTAACGCTCCGAGCGCCGCCAGCGAACCCACCGCGGTATTTGCGATTGCGACTCTCTGGTTGCCGACTGGATCCTGCAGATGCGCGGCGCCAGCTATGATCGTGGCGACGCCGGCCACCAAGCCGACCCCGCCGCTGGTCCTGCTGGGCGAAAAGACGTTGAATCCGAGCGAGCCGAGTGAGGCACCACTCATTCCCATCGAGAGAATCGCGTAATTGGGGCTGACGCGTTTTTCGTCGGTGATAATGACGGTATACGGCGGTCCATACTGCGGCTGGATACGTGCTGCTTCGTCGACAGTAAGTCCTGACATGTCGAGCCAGGCGACCAGCGCAGGGTCGTCGGTGAGCTCGCGAATGAACGCATTGTTTCGCGTCTTCGCGATGTGATCGACAATGTCCCCTCGACCGGATCGATCGACGAGATACGCCATCGCGCAGAGCATACCGTGCGAATCGCGGAAGAATGGCATCGCCCTGTTGGCGAACTTGTCGTTCTCCGGAAATCTTCCCGCGTTCCGATAATCCCTGAGCCATGAGATGAGCTCGCTTCGCTTCGCCCGCTGCTCGTCGGTAAGACGCGATAAGTCCCGTGCGCGGAGCTCGCGGTCGACGGAATCGAAATGGGCGCGTAGCCGCGCCGCCTCCGCCCGGAGGTGGAGTCGCCGCACGTCCGCGTGAGGTCCGCGGTGTGTAGCTGCGGACAACAGCGCCACAGATGCCGATGCTACCAGAATGACAAAAACGCGTTTCATGGTACCTCCCAGTGAAGGCTCCGATAGGCGGGACCGGCTGGCCCGCTCTTCATCTCCAACATTGGCCGGCGAACTGCATCCCGCAAGCGCGAACGGTTGCTCTGCTCGAACAGTTCAGCTGCTGTAGATTTTGAATCGGTGAGACCTGCGGAGAGACAGAGGTGAGACAGGATGCGGACTGAGCGTCTGACCGCCTTCAGCGATGGCGTGATCGCAATCCTGATCACGATCCTGGTACTGGAGTTGAAGATTCCACACGGCGCAGATCTCGCTGCGCTGTCGGGACTGCTGCCAGTCTTCCTCGCGTACGTACTCAGCTTCGTCGTCATCGCTATCTATTGGAACAACCACCATCACATGCTCTATCTCACCGACCGAATCACTGGCGGCATACTCTGGGCGAATCTGCATCTCTTGTTCTGGCTGTCGCTCATGCCGTTCGTGACCGGCTGGATGGGTGAGAATCATTTCGCGCCGCTTCCAACCGCGCTCTACGGCGCGGTGTTGCTCTTCGCCGGCGTGGCGTACTACATCCTCGAGCAGACGATAATCCGCAGCCAGGGTGCGAGCTCGCGGCTCAGGGACGCGGTTGGCGACGACCCGAAGGGAGTGATCTCGGTCGTGCTCTACGCGGTCGCGATTCCGCTGGCCTTCCTGAATCAGCTTTTGTCTGACGCGATTTACGTGGTGGTCGCGCTAATGTGGCTCGTACCTGATCGACGTATCGAGCAGCGATTCGAAGCCGCGGCGGAAGAAGAGGAGGAGGAGGAATTTCTGGAGAAGAGGCGCTCTCCATTCTCGAGCAAAGGGAGAAAAGGCCGCGATGGTCGATAGCACACCCGCCGATTGGCATCGCGCCACGCGTGACTTGTACGAGCGATTCCTGGAAACATGGGACAAGCGCAATGCGCGCGATTTTGCGCTTCTCTTTGCCTCGGACGGGAGCCTCGTGGGCTTTGATGGCAGCCAGGTAAACGGCCAGCTCGAGATCGGTGCTCATCTCACCGAAGTCTTCACGCATCATCAGACGCCGCGATACGTGTCCATCGTGCGAGAGATTCGTTTGCTCGCAAATGACGTAACGCTTCTCCGCGCGAACACCGGATTAATCCCCCCGGACAAGGACGACATCGATCCTGCGCTTAATGCCGTTCAATCAATGGTCGCGGTACGGAAGGGAGAGACCTGGAAAATCGCGCTGTTCCAGAACACGCCAGCCGCTTACCATCAGCGGCCGGATCTGGTGAAGCAGCTGACGGAGGAGCTGCGCGCTAGACTCAAGGAGAGGTCGGCGCGTGAATAACTGCAACTGAAGACTACCCGCTCGGGGCTGTGGGCGGGGCGGCGGGGCGGCTGGGGGCTGCGGGCTTTGCTTGTCGCGAAATTTTCTTGCGATAACCTCGCCTCCGGGCGTCCCTAAACGCTTGAGCAATGCGTAGAGCATTTTCCGAACTGTTATCGTCTGGCTTAGGAGAGAAACGAATTCGCTTTCCGATATGATTTTCGTGTCGCGAGCGAAGATCAGATGGTATTCGAGCTCGGAAGTGGAACTGATGGCAATTCCTAGAAACCTGCCGAATTCCTTCTCGCTCGCGTGTCGCCTGCCCTCGGCAATATTCGCAGGAATTGACACGGCGGCTCTGAAAATCTGATTCCTCACCGAGGCATATTGCGACGCCCTTATTCTTTTGCTCGTGCGATCGACACTGAGCGAAAGGGCATGTGCCTTTTGCCAAACGCGAAGTTTCTTGAAGTCTGCCATACTGGACGATCGCACTAAAGCAATTCATCAGCAGCATCCTTCCCTTGCCACGAAAGCCCGCAGCCCCCAGCCGCCCTGCCCACGGCCCCCGGGCGGGTAGTCTTCAGTTGCAGTTATCTCCTCAAGAACTGGGGTACGTAGACTCGGTCCACTTCACCGACTTACTGACCAGATCCTCGAGGACGGAGAGATCCACGTCGTCGAGCTTCTTGATGTAAAGGCACCCCTTTCCGGCTTTGTGCGTTCCGAGGTTGGCGAGCAGTTTGGGAAAGCGCTCGACTCCGGCGGTGATATAGACCGTCAGCGCCGTCTTGCGCGGCGCGAATCCGGCGACGAAGCAGTCACCCTCGTGACCGCTCGCGTATTTGTAATGGTAATTGCCGAAGCCGATAACGCCGCTGCCCCAGATTCGGGGTTTCGTGTTCGTTGCGCGCTTCATCATGTCGACCAGAGCGTAGCACTCCGTGCGTCTCGTTTCCCGTTCGATCCGATCGAGAAATGCGCTGACGCTCTCTTCGCCAGGTTTGAGTTTCTGCTCCGCCATTGCAAGAGCCTCCTGTGCTCAGCCCCTGAGCCGCCAATCGGGCGCGCAACCGCATGCCAAAATTGGGTGAGTTTCGGCCCACCGCAAGCGGCCCCGGTCAAGGGTCGGAATCATTGACAAACAATTCCACCGAAGCGCAGAATCTTTCTCAGCCGGAATAACGTTTTGATGAACGGCCCCCCTGCCCCTGTCGCTAACCCTCCCCGAGGGAATCATGCGTAACTCATTTCTCGCTTTCGCCAGCGCTCTAGTCCTCGCCGCTCCGCTCGGCGCCCAGTCCACGCGCACTCCAACCGCCGACGAGATCATCGCCCGATTCATCAAGACCGTCGGGGGCGCCGAGAAGATTCAGTCGATAAGGACGCTCCGACGAGTTGGGAAATTCACCGGCGACGACGGATTCGAGGCTGTCGTCATCGAAGAAAGCAGTCGACCGAACAAGGTCCGCGAAGAGTTCTCGATCCAGGGAATGACCGGCGTCAACGCGTACGATGGCGCGAACGGCTGGAAAATCGATCCTTTTGGTGGAAAGAAAGATCCCGAGTCGCTAAGCGAAGAAGAGATGAGGTCCATCGTGGAAGACTCAGACTTCGACGAGCCGCTCATCAACTACCAGCAGAAGGGCAATAAGGTCGAGCTCGTCGGCATGGACCAGATCGAAGGAACCGACGTCTACAAGCTCAAAGTGACGCTCAAGAGTGGCGACACACGCTACTACTATATGGACACCGATTCCTACGTACCGATTAAGTACGAGACGAAGCGAATCATTCGCGGCACGCCCCAGGAGACCGAAACCACACTTGGAGATTACAAGCAGGTAGGCGGCTGGTATCTCCCGTTCTCCCTCGAGACTCGGCAAAAAGGTAGCTCGGGGTCGCAGAAAATCACCTTCGATAAGATCGAGTTCAACGTGCCAATCGACAGCACGCGGTACGTGAGGCCGAAGCCTCCTGCTGGCGGAGGGTCACTCTGATGAGTGGAATCCGCAAATCCGCCTGGTGCGGAATCGCCTTGGCCGCGGCTGCCGCGCACGTCGCGCAATCACAGCCGACACAATCCGCCGCTGCACCCAAGGTCGATTCGGAGACGATCTCCGGACTCGGCGCGCGCAACATTGGCTCCGCCGCAATGAGCGGGCGCATCGCCGCGCTCACGGCCGTTCATGAAGGCAATCGTCTGACGGTTTACATCGGTGCCGCAAGTGGCGGCGTCTGGAAGTCGGAGAACGGTGGTACCACCTACAAGCCGATCTTCGACAAGCAACCGGTGCAATCGATCGGCGCGATCGCGATCGATCCGACAAACCCCAAAGTGATCTGGGTTGGCACCGGCGAATCGTGGACCCGCAACAGCGTCTCCATAGGCGATGGCATCTACAAATCGACCGACGGCGGCGACAACTGGAAGAACCTGGGTCTCAAGGAATCGGAGCGGATCGCGAAGATTCTGATTGACCCAACTGCTCCCAATACGGTTTACGCCTGCGTGCCGGGGAAGTTGTGGAGCGACAGCGAAGATCGCGGAGTCTACAAGACCACCAACGGCGGCCAGACCTGGGCCAAGATTCTCAAGGGATCGAACCCCTCGACTGGTTGCTCGATGATGTCGATGGATCCGAAGAACCCAAAGACGGTGTACGCGGGAATGTGGGACTTCCGTCGCAAAGGCTGGACGTTCCGCTCTGGCGGCGACGGTGAAACTGCGCCGAGCGCGAGCGGATTGTTCAAGAGCACGGACGGAGGCGCGACGTGGAGCGATCTCAACGAATCGACCGCTAAAGGTCTGCCGGCAAAGCCGTGGGGCCGCATCGCAGTAACTGTCGCACCGTCGAACCCAAATGTTGTCTACGCTTTCATCGAAGCAGTTCCACCGAAGAACGCGCTCTACCGCTCGAGCGACGGCGGACGCACCTGGGAGATGCGCGATCGCAGTCAGGCGATGATCTGGCGCCCATTTTATTTCGCCAATCTCATTGTCGATCCGAAAGACGAAAACCGCGTCTTCAAGCCGGATGGTCCACTCGTGGTCAGCTCCGACGGCGGGCAAAGTTTCAGCGGAATCACCAACGGCGCGCACGGCGATTTTCACGATCTATGGATCGATCCAACGAGCACCGATCGGGTCATCACCGGCGACGATGGCGGTGTGTGGTACTCCTACGACGGCGGCAACAAGTGGTGGAAGGGAGAGAACCTTCCGATCTCACAGTTCTACCATGTCAGCTTGGACAACGACCGGCCGTATCACGTCTACGGCGGACTGCAGGACAACAGCTCGTGGATAGGCGACTCCGAGTATCCGGGCGGCATTACCAACAGTCGCTGGGAGAACATGTACGGAGGCGACGGCTTCTGGATGTTCGTCGATCCGACCGATCAGAACTACGTGTATGCCGAATACCAGGGCGGGGAAGTCGCGCGTGTCCACCGAAAGACGCACGAGGGTCGTCCGATCAAGCCGCTTCCGCGCTACCAGGAGAAAAAGCTCCGCTTCAACTGGAACACGCCCATTCACGTCAGCCCGACGCAGAATGGAACGGTCTACATTGGCTCCCAGTATCTGTTTCGCACCCGAGATTTCGGCCAGACCTGGGATCGCATCTCTCCAGATCTCAGTACCAATGATCCGTCGAGGCAGCTGCAGGAACAATCAGGCGGCGTGACGGTCGACAATTCCGCGGCCGAGATGCACACGACGATCTATGCGATCGCCGAATCACCCAAGGATCCGAATGTGATATGGGCGGGGACCGATGACGGTAATCTCCAGGTCACGCGCGACGGCGGAAAAACGTGGACGAACGTAGTCGGAAACATCGCTGGGCTGCCCAAGTCGGCATGGGTTTCCTACCTGGACGCCGGACACTTCGATCCGGGCACCGTGTTCGCGACCTTCGACCTGCACACCTTCGGTGATATGCGTCCGTATGTCTACAAGTCGACAGACTACGGCAAGACGTGGACATCGCTCGTACGCCAGGGCAGTCCGGTCCGTGGCTACGCGCACGTGATCAGGCAGGACCTCATCAATCCTGATCTGCTCTTTCTCGGTACCGAGTTCGGCCTCTGGATCTCACTCGATGGTGGCGCTCAGTGGTCGCGCTACAAGGGCGGAGACTTTCCCTCGGTTGCGGTGCGCGACCTGGCGATCCACCCGCGCGACAATGATCTGGTGATCGCCACACACGGTCGCGGTATCTGGATCATCGACGATATCACACCGCTCCGCGCGCTGACGCCTTCGACCCTCGCGCAGGATGTCGTGTTCATGCGTGCGCGACCGACAGTGCAAAGGATTCCGGCGCAGGGCGGGTGGGTGAACGGCGATGCGGCGTTCGTTGGCAACAATTCATCGGACGCGGCGGTGATCACTTACTACCTGAAGAAGCGTCACATCTTCGGCGACATGAAGATCGAGGTGCTCGATCCGGGCGGCAAAGTTGTCGGCACGGTTCCCAGCACCAAGCGACGCGGCCTGAGCAGAGTGACGTGGGCGATGCGTTTCCCGCCGCCCAGAGTTCCTCCCGCTGCGAGCGCGGCGTTCAGCGCGGCGTATGGTCCACGCGTCTTGCCGGGCACTTATACCGTCAAGATGACCAAGGACAATCAGGTCTACACGATGCCACTCGCGCTGGTCTCCGATCCACGCGAGACGCACACGATGGCCGATCGGCAGGCGCAGTTCGCTCTCGCCAACAAGTTGGTGGCGATGCTGGGTGACATGTCGTTCGCAGTCGAGCGCATGAACGCAGTGCGATCAGCTCTCGAGGATCGCGCTTCGAAGCTGCCGGCAGGTGATCCGTTGGCACAGCGACTTCGCGACGCGTCGTCTTCCGCCGACGTCATGCGCAAGAAAATCGTGGCGACAAAAGAGGGCGGGATGATCACGGGCGAGGAACGCCTGCGCGAAAATCTGACAGACTTGTATGGCGCTGTCATATTCTATGACGGCAAGCCGTCGCAGATGCAGATAGACCGCACCGATGCGATCGGGCGCGAGCTGGCGGATGTCGTGGCATCGTTCGATTCGTGGTCGGCAAAGGATCTCGCCGCGCTCAACACCCAACTCGGCGCCAAGAATCTTCAGCCGATCGTGCTTATCACCCGGGCTCAGTGGGAGGGCGTAGGAAAGAGCGGACCGTAAATCAACCGCATTGCGAAACTGGGGTCCGGCTTCTAGCGTACGAGCCTGTTTCCTTCACATTTTCGAGAGGGTGTTGCACATGAAGGGTCTCAAAGTCGTTGCTATGGCTGGGTCGGTCTTGTTCGTCGCCGCCGCTTGTGCTGACCGGACAACAACGTCGATTGCAGCGCCAGGATCGGCAAGCTTGATCGTCAACGGACAGCCGACCGGAAGCCTATATCCCAATGTCGGTGCTCTGCTATTCGATTATCGGAAGAACGGAATCACCGGTGACGACGAGTGGTGCTCTGGAAGTCTGATCACTCCGACGATTTTTCTTACGGCCGCGCACTGCATTGTGACGCCCTACACACCGCCGGGATCGCAGTTCTACGTGTCGTTCTCGCCTGATCTCTACGCCAAATCGTTCAGCTATATTGCGGCCACCGGCGTCGTTTATGATCCGCAATACGGGCACGATGAGGCGAACTTACACGATCTGGCTCTCGTCTTCCTTCCCAAAGGCGCGACAAAGGGAATCACACCACTACAGCTGCCGCGCGCCGGGTATCTCGACGATCTCAAGGCTAGTGGCGCGATCAACAACACGATCTTCGTCAACGTTGGCTACGGAACGTCGGCGACTCTGACCGGCATGCCTGATTTCCCCTTCGACGGCAAGCGCAGTTACTCGCAGTCGGAGTTCATGGGACTCCAGCCGACCTGGCTCGGCCTGCTCATGAACAGTAACGCCACCGGCCTTGGCGGCGACTGCTATGGTGATTCTGGCGGCCCGAAGTTCATCGAAGGTAATTCGAACATGATTGTCGCGACGGTTACGACGGGTGACTATCCGTGTCGCGCCACGTCGTGGGACTGGAGGCTGGATACACCAGAGGCTCGCGGCTTCCTCGGACAGTACGTCACCCTCCCCTAAGACCTTCCGATACGTCAAAGGCCCGGCAGCGATGCCGGGCCTTTCTATATCCTCCCGCAGCGAGCACTACCGCCGGGCCTCCATTATTTCCTTGAGCTTCCGCAGATCCTTCCGGTTCGAGCGGCGCATCGCCAACGCCACGAGCGGCGCAGCTACACGTGCGAATCCAGCCGGAAAGCCACGATTCCGAAGAGTCATGTGCGTCTTGCCATCTGACGTGGCGCGCCAGACGTAGGTCGTCTCCATCGGAAACGGACCCTTAACGCTGCGCATAACGAGCAATTCACGAGGAACGAATTCCACGACTTCGTAGGTGTAGACGAGCGTGCGGCCGAGAAAATTGGCGGTGAATACAACACGCGAGCCGGCTTTGAGCGGCTTCGCAGTCTTCCACTCGACTGCCTCGATGTTCTCGTACCACTTCGGAGCGTTATCCGGATTGGACGAGTAGTCCGCGACTCGCTCGATCGGACGATCGACCACTATTTCCGTCGAGACATCGACTGACACGCTGCGCTCCCCCTTCCCCTCGCCTCACCCTCAGCTCGCGTCTGCTTTTGAATGATAGCTGTTAGTGGCTCCCCCTCGCTAATTTCCCACCTTCACCAACACGGAGAATTTCGGTGGCGGAAGAAGCGGAGCAGAATCCCAACTTCACTCGACGCGATTTTCTGAGTCGTGCCGGCAAATTCGGTGTCGCGCTCTCGATCTTTCCGCCCTCGCTGCGTGCCATGCTGCGACCGAGCGCGTTGGAACGATCCTCTCCGGAGGCGCTCAGCCACGGCGTACTCTCGGCCCCCGTCTCGCCGAATCTCTACTCGGGTCTACGCTGGCGCATGATCGGCCCATTCCGTGGCGGACGCGTTGCCGCGGCAACGGGAGTCCCTGGCCGACCGAACGAATTCTATTTTGGCGCGGTCAATGGGGGCGTCTGGAAGACCATCGACGGCGGACGAGTGTGGTTCCCGATCTTCGACGGGCAATCCACTGCATCCATTGGCGCGATTTCCGTCGCGACGTCTGACCCGAACCTTGTTTACGTCGGCAGCGGTGAGTCGACGCTGCGCGATTCCGTCGGCTACGGGAACGGCGTGTACAAATCGATCGACGCTGGAAAGACCTGGATTCATCTCGGGCTCGACGAGACGCATCACATCGGTAAGATCGCGATCGATCCGAAAAATCCGAACAACGTGTTCGTCGCGGCGATTGGGAAGCTTTACGCGGCGAACAACGAACGAGGCATCTTCCGTTCGCGCGACGGCGGTCGGACGTGGCAGAAAGTACTCGGCGACGAGAACGTCGGAGCGGTGGAAGTAGTGATCGATCCCTCAAACCCGCAGATCGTTTACGCCGGCCTCTGGAATACAAGACGTCCGCCATGGTTCACCTACGCTCCGACGAACGGTCCTGGCGGCGGAATCTTCAAATCGACTGACGGCGGAAGTACCTGGACTCAGCTCACCAACGGATTGCCGAAGCAAGGAATTGGCAGAACTGGAATCGCCATTGCGCCGACCAATCCCAATCGCGTATATGCGATCGTAGACTGCCTGCTCCCCGAAGCGCCCCCGCAGGTCGAGCCACCGCTGAATGCTCCTGTCCCACAGCCGGCTCCGGCGGGTGCGCGTCCGTCGAGCCCGCCGCCTGGGCAGGGCGGATTCTTCCGTTCCGACGATGCTGTCGCGACGTGGACCCGAATCTCCAACGCCCCGGCGTTGTGGGGACGAGGCTGGTACTTCGAGAAGATCGCTGTCGATCCAACCGATGCCGACACTGTTTACGTTCCCAACGTCGCGGTGAACAGAACGCGGGATGGTGGAAAAACGTGGGTCGTACTGCGCGGATCACCCGGCGGCGACGACTATCACCAGGCCTGGATAAATCCTGCCGATCCAAACACCATGGTCGTCGCCGGCGATCAGGGCACGGT
>WNFY01017915.1_pt1 | contig 10803 bp, 12 predicted proteins | sample 5400091 | NCBI WGS metagenome assembly WNFY01 (sample SAMN13153364, study PRJNA577476) | soil metagenome | isolation source: 60 cm soil or saprolite under grassland replicate 1 | place: USA:California | collected 2016-06-15
TAATTAAGTTTAAGGCCTCTTCCATCAACTTGTCTAATCTTTAACATACCTTGTTTTTAATGGCACAATTTTTCTCTCATCTTCTGTGATTATAAAAAATTTAATCACTTAAAAAAATTAGTTATGAAAAAATTATTACCCTTATTTTCAATTTTGTTTTTAATAATAGTAATGGCTGCTTGCAACAGCAAACCACAAGCGGATGCTAACAATGGAAAAGTGTTGACATATGTTGATACAATTGGTCTATCTGAATTTCAAAAATGGAAAACTCAGAATGAACTGAAGGATCCAACCGTGTATTATCAGCAAGGCAATGAAATAGCAAGCAGTCAGCCGGTAAAGAAAATAAGAAAATCGTATACACCGGTATACAAGACTTCATCAAAAAGCGGCTCTATGAATTCAGTGGCTCAATATCCTGCTAAAACTTCGGTAAAAAAAGGGTGGAGCAGGAAGGCAAAGGGCGCGGCTATCGGTGGTGGCAGTGGTGCAATAATCGGAGCCCTGGTTAATAAAAACAACCGTTTGGTGGGTGGTGCTTTAGGCGGAGCATTAGGTGCAGGTCTTGGCTATGTGATCGGAAATGAACTCGACAAAAAACATGGACGATGAATGACTCAAAAAAATAACTTGTGTCCCGGTTTTATGCCGGGACATTTTTTTTAAGAAAGAGAATAAGCAGACCTTAGTTATATTTGTTAGTATTGAAAATTCCACCAAGAACACATGCCTGAAATTCAAACCACATATTATCACTCACCTATAGGGCTTTTAAAAATTTCCGGAACGGATGATTACATTACCGAAATTGTCTTCAATGATAAAGTTCAAAGGATCGATGGCAGAAAAAAAAATTTGTCGCCCATGCTGATTCAATGTTTGGAGCAACTGATCCAATATTTTAACGGGCAAAGACGACAATTTGAATTACCCATACACCAGGAAGGTTCCTCTTTCCAGCAGGGAGTGTGGAGTGAATTAATGGCAATACCTTTTGGAAAAACGATCAGCTATATTGAACTGGCCCGTCGTACGGGTGATATAAAAGCTACCAGAGCAGTGGCAGCCGCCAATGGAAAAAACAATGTCTGCATTATTGTTCCCTGTCACCGGGTTATCGGAGCCAATAAAGAATTGGTAGGTTATTCCGGAGGACTATGGCGCAAGAAATGGTTGCTGGAACATGAAATGAAAGTAGCATATGGAGTACAGACACTATTTTAGTTTATTGTTTATAGTTTTTAATCTATTGTTTTTTAAAAAGAAAATTCTATAATTATGGCTACGATTCAAAAGTTTGAAGATCTTGAAATATGGCAATTGGCAAGAAAATTATATAATAAAATTTCTAAAATCGCAGGGCGACTAAAGTCATCAAAAGAATTTCGATTCGCAGAGCAAATGAAATCTGCAGCGGGTTCAATAATGGATAATATTGCTGAAGGATTTGAAAGAAATAGCAGACTTGAATTTCTTAATTCATTAAGCATTGCCAAGGGAGAATGTGGTGAGCTTAAATCACAACTTTACAGAGCATCAGATGATAAAAATATAGATGAAATAGAATTTTCAGATCTATATGAAGATATTGAAAGGGAAACCAAGAAAATTGCCGGCTTCATAAAGTACCTGAATACATCAGAAATAAAAGGACTTAAATTTAAAGATAGAGTATAATGATGCCCTAAATTGGATGAATAACTATAAACGATAGACAAAAAACCATAAACTTATCCCAATTCTTCACTGCGGAATGCCAATGGCAATAATGAGCACGCTGATTTGATAACGTAAATTTTCCCCACCATTCCTCCAAGTATTAAACGAATGGGTCTTTTCACTCTCCCTTCGAATTCCTGCAAAGACTGGCGGCACATACCGCAGGGAGAAATAGGATGATCACTTTTAACAATCTTACTTTGATAGCTGACTGCTATCGCATCGATTGATGCGCCGGGATAAAAAGAAGAAACAGAACTTAACAAAACTCTTTCGGCGCAAATACCAACCGGGAAGGATGCATTTTCCTGGTTAGTGCCGGTAACAATTTTATCGTTTGAAAGTTTGGCAGCAGCCCCTACATAAAAATTTGAATAGGGAGCATATGCTTCTTTTGTTATAATGCGGGCCTCCTTCAGTAGTTGCCGGTCATTCTCCTTCAACTCATCAATGCTATCATATACTTCAAATGAAAATTCAAATTTTTGCTCTTCCATAATATTAATAAGATACAAGGCACAAGAGACAAGAGTCAAGGCGCAAGGGTCAAGATACAAATTTATGCCACCCCATCTTGTACCTTGATGCTTGATCCTTGTGCCTTATCTTCTTACTTTACAAATCTGAATAATCGATTCCATCTGGGGCCATGTTCCCAGCTAAACCAGATAATGGAAGCTTTTCCTACTACATGATCCTCCGGTACAAATCCCCAAAACCTCGAATCCTGTGATTTGTGACGGTTATCACCCATCATCCAGTAATAATTCATTTTAAAAGTATACGTAGAAGTTTCTTTGTCGTTTATTAAAACCTTACCACCTTGTTGCTCCCATGTATTTTTTTCATACACTTGAATGCATCGCTTATACAAATCGATATTCTGGGGAGTCAAAGAAATCGGTAATCCTTTTTTCGGAACCAGTATAGGACCGAAATTATCTGCCGTCCATTTGAAATAAGTAGTGTCATGAGGAAAAATATTCCCACTGCCTGAAGAATCTATTTCTCTTGCTATTGAATTAAGAATTACTCCCGGAATTTTTTTCAATTTTTCCAGTTCAGGCAGTGTCATATTAATGCGATAAGTATATCCAGTGCCAGGTGAAAAATCAGGATCATCATCCTCCTGGTTTAATTTTATCCCGGCGTCCCGCAACTGGTCCTCATCGATCATTACATTGTTTGTTTTAAAAACATAAAATGTAGCAGAAGTAGGCGAAACAAATGCTGGCTCGCTATTGACAAAAAGAACTCCGTTTATAATTTTTAATGAATCCCCTGCAATAGCTACACATCGTTTAATGTAATTATCGGTCTTATCAACGGGATGTACGGCAATGGGCATGTCAGGATCATCCAGGATTTGTTGTCTGGCTGCATCTGAAAAGGTACCATTAAGCTGACGTATAAAATCGTAATAGGGCCTTGCGGACTGAAAACCTGGTTTATTAATCACCGTGTCGCCTTCAGGAAAATTAAACACCACATCATCATTTCTTTTTACAGGCGAAGCCCACCAGCGTATATAGGGAAGTTTTATTAATTGAGAATAGGATTTCCAGCTTGTACCGGGGATATAGTTATGAATAAATGGAATAGACAAAGGTGTATTTGGCAATCGCGGTCCATAACTTAATTTACTAACAAAAAGAAAATCGTTGACCAGTAAAGTTTTTTCCATGGATGCAGATGGAATCGTATACGCCTCGAAAACAAAGGTTCGTATGAGAGTAGCGGCAACAATTGCAAAGATCGCGGCATCAAACCATTCCCGTGCGGCAGTCTTCTTATGTTTTTTTGCCGCATCCGGTCCAATATATTTTACATTTTCATAGTAGGCCATATAAGGAAAATACAATGGTGCGAGTAATGCGGCGAGTATATGTGAACCTATTGAAAATTTTCCGTACAATTTTACAAACTCAATAAAAATACCGGGTGTTATAAACCAACCGACTACCGGAATGAATTGCCAGAACACCCAATGCCTGGGGCGTTTGGCAAGCGTTTCCATGATCCATGTATTGTAAAAAGGAATGTATGCTTTCCAGGCAGGAACTCCTGCTTTTTCAAACAATTTCGTCAAACCAAATGACGGTAAAAAAACAAGCAAAGTTCCTATCAGGTAAATAATCAACAAATGCTGTAGAGGCATATCCTTAGTTTAGCGGGCAAATTTATTACATTAATCGGCGAACCAAAATTTATAGCTGCAAAGTTTTGCTAAGATGGCTGAGTGGTTTATTAGTTAACGGGTAAATTAGTTGACCAGGATAATAGAAAATCTCACTGATAAACCAATTAGCCAGTAAACAATTAAACCATTAAACTATTGAACTTATTTGGGAACTACATAATTTTTCACATCTTCAACCGTAATGGTTTTGCCGGAAAGAATGACTAATCTCTCCACTACATTTCTAAGTTCGCGGATATTACCCGTCCAATTATAATCCTCCAGCAATTGCATGGTATTATTATCAATTGCCTTTTTCGCAATACCATATTCTGTGCAGATGTCAGTGAGGAATTGATCAACCAGGGGTGGGATATCATCTCTCCGTTCGTTCAGAGAAGGCACGTGAATGATAATAACACTGATTCGATGATAAAGGTCGAGCCGGAAAGTTTTCACCTCCACCTCTTTCAAAAGATCTTTATTGGTAGCGGCTATTACACGAACATCCACACTAATATCTTTGTCCGCCCCAACCCTTGTAATTTTTCCCTCCTGTAATGCACGCAACACTTTTGCCTGGGCATTCAAACTCATATCACCGATTTCATCTAAAAAAAGTGTACCCCCATTAGCCTGCTCAAATTTTCCAATTCGTTGTTTGATCGCAGAAGTAAACGAACCTTTTTCATGGCCAAATAATTCACTTTCTATCAGCTCACTGGGGATGGCGGCGCAATTGACTTCAACCAAAGGGCCACTGGCACGATTGCTTTTTTCATGTATCCATCTTGCCACAAGTTCCTTACCCACCCCATTTTCTCCGGTGATCATAACCCGGGCATCAGTAGGGGCCACTTTATCAATGGTTTCTTTTATTTTTGTTATCCCAGCCGAACTGCCGATCATTTCCTGCACCTTATTCACTTTTTTCTTCAACACCTTGGCTTCAGAAACAAGGTTGCTCTTGTCCATCGCATTCCGGATCGTGATCAGCAAACGATTCAGATCGGGTGGTTTGGAAATATAATCATAGGCGCCTGTTTTTACAGCTTCCACCGCGGTTTCAATGTTGCCATGTCCTGAGATCATAATGATTGGAATATCAGGATTGGCTTCGCCGGCTTTTTGGAGAAATTCAATGCCGTCAATTTTTGGCATCTTTATATCGCACAAAACAACATCATAATTTTTATCCTTAAACCTTTTTAAACCTTCCTCACCATCAGAAGCTTCATCAATTTTATAACCTTCAAAAGAAAGAATTTCACTCAGCGTTTTTCTAATTGCTTTCTCATCATCGATAATCAGGATATCAGCCATTTGATTAAGTATATTTTAGTCTGCAAAAATAATTGAAAACCCCCAACCACTAAAGGGGTGTCCCCTACCCTTTCTTTTTCTTTAATTATAATAATTGAGTCAGGAGATTACACGGTGAATATAAGAGAATAGACAGAGCAAATCTTTCAGATAGATATTATTAACTAAAGTAGATCTTTAAAAACTAAGTTTCTATCTAAATTCCCTTTTCGGGAGCAGGGGTTAAAAAAAGAGGCCAGGATAGATATCCAGCCTCGTATAAAATCCAATATCCTATGAAAAACCGTGACAAAGATGTAGTTTATTAGCGAAACGTTGCATTAATCTTTCTTAAATCTTCTTAACACCGTGTGTACAAAATAAACCCGGAAAAATTTCCGGGTTTAAAGAATTTTACTTGTAACGAGATGTTGTTATTTATTCAAATACATTACTTCTTTCACCAGCCTCACGGTTCGGGGAACATCCGGTAGTGCACCGGCTACAAGATTAGGTGCATAATGTAAGGGAGCATCTGCGGCGGTGATGCGACGAATCGGAGCATCAAGATAATCGAAACCCTCTTAGAGGACGAACAGTTCTGAGATCAATTACTTCAGCGTTGATATTTTCTTTTTCTAATTCTGTTGCGGCAGCCATGGCAATTTTCATCATCTTATTATATGAAACGATCGTTACATCATTCCCTTGTTTTTTCACATCAGACTTTCCCAGTTGAATATAATATTCTTCTTCCGGCACTTCAGTTTTATCTCCATACGATACTTCGCTTTCCATAAAAATTACCGGGTCTTCTTCATAACGAATTGACTGCTTCAATAACCCTTTTGCATCATAGCCATTGCTGGGAGAAACAACTTTTAGTCCTGGTATGTTGGCATAGAGACTCTCATATGCTGTAGAATGCTGGGCACCCAACTGACCGGCTGAACCACTCGGCCCGCGAAAGACAATCGGGCAGGAGATTTGTCCCCCGCTCATGGCAAGCATTTTTGATGCTGTATTAAGAATCTGGTCTAAGGCAAGATTGGCAAAGTTCCAGGTCATGAATTCAATAATGGGTCGCAAACCATTTTGAGCGGCACCCACTCCTATTCCAGTAAATCCCAATTCTGAGATCGGGGTTCTCATCTCTTCAACCATCGCTTCCCGAAGAGCTTCACGATATGCAATTTGCCTTGCCAGGCTTTGACTCCAATTTTAATTCTAAATAATCCCTACCCCTATCGGGATTGGGAGGCAAAAATATAATAGCGAAGGGATAAAACCTAAACTGGTTGATAGCGGCTGCTTATTAGTAATGCTTGCTGATTCTTCGCAAAAATTCCAGCAATAAAACACATGTAATAGCGATAAACGAATAACCAGAAACCGGAGAGCAGCAACTTGTATCTTTGGTGAAATGGAAAAGAATCAATATACTATTATAATTATTGGAGGAGGACCTATTGGATTGGCTTGTGCCCTGGAAGCTCAAAAAAAAAACTTGGAGTACTTGGTGATTGAAAAAGGCTGTCTGGTTAACTCATTATATAATTACCCGGTTAATATGACTTTCTTCTCCACATCCGAACGATTAGAAATTGGTGGAGTTCCTTTTGTATCAAATAATCCCAAACCAACCAGGCCTGAAGCATTGGAATATTATCGTCGGGTTGCTCTTTCGAATCATGCCAATATTCATTTATTTGAAACAGTTGTTGATGTAAAGGCACAAGAAACAAGGGACAAGGAACAAGCAACAAGCCACAAGCCCGCCCGTGTCGGTACGGACGGGGAACAACAAAGTTTTGAAGTGATAACAAACAAAAACACTTATATAGCTAACTATGTAGTTATTGCGACGGGGTTTTATGATATTCCTTATATGTTGAATGTACTGGGTGAAAATTTGCCAAAACTGACTCATTATTATAAAGAGCCGCATTTTTATGCCTTTCAAAAACTGATGGTAGTGGGAGCCAGCAATTCTGCTGTAGATGCTGCTTTGGAAACCTGGCGCAAAGGTGCTGAGGTAACAATGGTTGTCCGGGGAAATCAAATTGGTGAAAGAGTAAAATATTGGGTTCGTCCGGATATAGTGAATCGCATTAGCGAAGGTTCAATTAAAGCATATTTTAATTCTACTGTCAAAGAAATTCGCGGGGATGAAGCAGACATTCAAACACCGCAAGGAATAATTACCATTAAGAATGACTGGGTACTTGCTATGACAGGCTATCAGCCTAATCTTAATTTCTTAAGAAAATTGGGCATACAATTATCTGATGATGAAATCTTGAAGCCTGTTTATGATGAAGGATCGTATGAAACCAATGTAAAAAATATTTTCATCGCCGGTGTAATTTGTGGTGGCATGAATACGCATCGTCTATTTATAGAGAACTCGAGAGAACATGCCTGGAAAATATTTCAGACAATAAAAGAAAGAGTAAATTTTGGTTCTACTGTGAATAAAGATATTTGAACAATTCACCACGGACATAGAGAACACAAAGTTACACGGAGTCTTCTTCGTGGTTTTTATTGATATGACTATTTAAAGTTCTTTCTTCATGATCCAGTCAGTTTGCATATCATCTCCAAGTATAAATTTTTGTTCACCGAATTTTTCAAAACCCCATTTGATATAAAATTCAATTGCTCTTTGATTTTTTTCCCAAACGCCCAGCCATAGTATTTTCTTCCCTTTTTGTTTAGCGATATCATGACAGGTTTGCATTAGTTTTTTCCCAATCCCTTTTCCAATTTTGTCTTTTACAGCATAGATCCTTGCAATTTCAATGCAGGACTGATTGACAAGATCTAAAGGAACGGACCCGTCCCGCATTTTTACATATCCCACAGGTTCATCATTTATAAGAGCAAGAAAAAATATATGCCAGGGTTGCTTCACTTCATCAATTAGTTTTTGCCTGGTGAATTGTTCAGACATAAACTTGTTCATATTCTCTTTTGTATTATGTTCCGCAAAACTGTCATAAAAAGTTTGATGGCTGAGATCAGCAATTAACTCAGCGTCTTTATCGGAAGCAATCTTTATAATTATTTCAGCCATAACGTAGAAACACTTGTTGGCATTAAGGTAGCGAAATTTAATACTGAAGAATTACTAAAAATAGTACACGATATGAATAATATAAGGTTGCTTTTATCCCGAAATTTAAATAAACATAATCGCCATCATAAATGGCTGATGCACAGATAAATTATTTAAGTAGCCCGGCAATTTCATATCTACCATTGAACCATGAAGATTTCTGTTTTTCATTTTCTCTTCATGTTGGCCTTTTAGATTTGTTTTTGTAATCAATTATTCAATTAAAACAAACATTATGAAAACTAAAACAAACATTATGAAAACGACATTTTTATTTTCCGCTTGTTTACTAATAGCAGCGGTATCATTTGGACAAACTGTTGTGAAAAATGAGCAGGAGACTAAAAGTTTGACTACTGCACAAGCAGGCAAGTCGGGCCCCCAGTTAAACAGCTCAACAAGTACTTCGTCATCTGCAAGTATTCAGTCAAATGCAGTAAATGAAACCGAAAAAAAGGCGCATTCGGATGCTGAAAAAGGAAAACAGTACATTTCTGCCGAAAAAAAGGCTGCAACAGAAAAAGTAAAAACTGAGGAAAAAGAGGTAAAAAATACAGCTTCAAAGAATCAATCTTTATCTATCGGCGAGCAATCAGATGCAACGCTAAACACTGGTAATAAGGACAATAAAATAAGTGAAAATTCGTCTTTAAACAACCAGGCAAAACTGTCTGGACCCGGAGTCGAAACCACGGATAAGCAATTGGAAAAGAAAGGAAAAACAACTGCAGAATCTGCAAGTGCGATAGCCGCTCAGGGCAGCGATGCTGTTAAAACCAAAACGGATAAAACAGAAGAAAAAATGGAAAAAAGAGCGAAGACGACCGTTAAACCTAAACCTGCTTCCATTAAAATGGACGCCCAGGTAAAAGCAAATACCGCTATCAGAATTAGATAATTCCTTACAGACAGGTTTTGCATCAAATTCCTGGTGCAAGACCTGTTTTAAAATAATTTGATGAAAACAATAAATTTATTTATATACCTCGTTGGGTTCTTTCTTGTTGCCGCACCTGTAAGTGGATTTGCTAACGTTGGGAAACCTGTGTACCACATGAAATTCCGATATGTAATGGTTACTCATTTAGTAGCAGACAGTTTACCCGTCAAAGCGGCAAAAATGGTCGGCGCTCCCGATAGTGCAATCAGGGAAGTCCCGAAATCCCGAAAACAACAGGTACCTATTGCTGTCACAACACAGATAAAACCAATAAAAATAATTAAACCAAAAATCATAAAGCCATTAATCAAAGTGCTTCATTGATCAAATAAAATTAACCTTATGAAATCTGCTGTATTATTCATCATGGCTGTTTTATACACCCTGTTTAGTTTCGCACAAACAGATACTAGTGTTACCGCTGCGAACAATGTGCCATCGAAATCAGCCTTAACTCTTGGCGCCGTTTATGCAAATAGTGTCAGCTATTATGGCCAGAAATCTGAAGAAAATACTGCTTATGGTGCGGTGGCGGCTACATACCGGTTCAAGTCCGGTTTTTACCTGTCAGGCCTCGCTTATAGACTGATAAAAGAAAACAGTTCCTTTGTTTCCGCTTCCAGTCTTGGCGCCGGATTTGATTTTAAATTTGGGAAAAGAATTTCCGCAGATCTGAGTTATAACCATAGCTTTTTTGCCAACTATTCTCCATTATTGCAGGCAGGTAATCCGGAAAATGCAAGCCTTGCATTCACGTTTTCGACCTGGTTGAATTTAACCGTGACAGGAGATTATGCTTTTGGGAAAACCAATGACGGTTTCATAACTGCGGAGATGTCAAAATCGATCAATCTTTTCAGTATCGGGAAACAAGATATTATTAGTATCAATCCTTCGGCGAATATTGTGACAGGTACACAGCATTTCTATCAAACCTACCTCACAGAAAAAAGATTGCGCGACAGCTTGCTTGGGCTGATAGACCCGATCATCGGAGATCCTTCGACGGACAACGGCACTACCGTTACTACCTCTTTCAATATACTTTCTTATAATTTTAAATTCCCGATTGCTTATAACAGGGCAAGCTACCTGATTGAAGCAAATTACCAACTTTCCGGTTTAAGCAGCAAAGCTCAAAGTGGTGCTGGAAAACTCAACTCGTTCTTAACCCTAAGTTTCTATTACCAATTCTGATCCTATGAGAGTATTAATCATTGAAGATGAAAAAAACATGGCGGGTGAAATGTCTGATTTTCTTGAGAAGGCTTTTTATCTCTGCGATATTGCCCACACTGCTGGTGAAGGAAGAAAGTTAATGGAAGAAAATCAATACGATTTTGTCCTGCTTGACCTTGGGCTTCCCGATAAAGATGGATTGCATGTGCTGAGCGAAACAAAAAAATTCTGCCCGGCTGCTTCCTATATAATACTCACTGCACGTGGTGATCTTGAAGACAGGATCAAGGGACTTGATCTCGGCGCTGACGATTATCTTCCAAAACCTTTTTCTCTACTGGAACTTCAATCAAGGATGCA
>WNFY01006092.1_pt1 | contig 10802 bp, 6 predicted proteins | sample 5400091 | NCBI WGS metagenome assembly WNFY01 (sample SAMN13153364, study PRJNA577476) | soil metagenome | isolation source: 60 cm soil or saprolite under grassland replicate 1 | place: USA:California | collected 2016-06-15
TGGCTCACGAACAGGTCGCGCGAGGTAATCAGCCTCACGTCCGCCGGGATCATGTCGCCGGCCGACAGCGCCACGATGTCGCCCCGCACCAGCTCCCGGATCGGGATCTCGCGCCGCCGCGGGGTATCGGCTTCGTCGCGACGCAGCACGGTCGCGGTCGTTCGCACCATGGCCTTGAGCTGCTCGGCGGCGCGGGTCGAGCGGAATTCCTGCCAGAACCGCAACAGCACGCTCACGCTGATCATGGTCGAGAGCACGGCGACGCCACGATCGTCGCCCGTTACGAGCGACACCGCCGTCAATAGCACCAGAATGAGGATGAACGGATTGGCGAACCCGGCGAGGAGTTGCACGTACCAGATGGGCGGCCGCTCATGCGCGACTTCGTTCGGCCCGATCTCGGCGAGGCGCGCCTCGGCTTCGGCCTCGGTCAGGCCCGCGCGGCTGGTCCCGAGCGCGGCCAGAATCGCCTCGAGCGCGCCGGGCCACAGTCCCGCGAGCTTCTCCGCGTAACGATTTGCTGGCTCCGCCGGCGCGCCGCCGATCGCCCAAACGCGGGGCAGGGAGAGGTCCATCCGCATGGCTCACCTCTTCGCCGCACCGGCGAGAGGCGAGCCGGGCTTCAATCAGCCTTGCCGCGCCGCCTCACGGTGCAAACTCTTCTGTGCTGATCGGGTCCCGCAGGTCGCCGCATGGATGCGACCGCGGGGCTACTAGGTCCGTCGTCCATTTGCATGCCTCGATGGGGCCGGGGCGTATGGAAGCCCTGCACGCCAAGCCCCGCGAATTTTGGTAACGCAAGATCGGCCGTTGGGTTCATGCCGAAATGGCATTGCGGTTGATGTAGGATCAAGCGGCGCCCCCGACAACCGCCCAGTACGAATTCCGACCGGCCACGCTTCACGGCGTGCGCTGTCGATCGCCGCGGCCGGCGCTCCGATTTGGCAGCGGCCGCATGGCCTCATTGTCACGCGCCGCCCGGTCCGTTATGCGCAACGCGTCCCCAGGCGAGACCTCCATGTCGACCTATCGGCTCGAAAAATTGTTCCTCCCGCGCGCGGTCGCCGTGGTGGGCGCGAGCCCGCGTCAGGGTTCGGTCGGCCGCGCGGTTCTCCGCAATTTGCGTGCCGGGGGTTTTTCGGGCTCGCTCGCACTCGTCAATCCGCACCATCGCGAGATCGAGGGCATCGCGGCTACCGCAAGCATCGAGACGATCGATCCGGCGCCGGATGTCGCGGTGATCACCGCGCCGCCGGAGCGGGTTCCGCAGATCGTCGCCGCCGCTGCCGGCCGCGGCGTCGCCGCCGCCATCATCCTCACGGCCGGGCTGGGGCACGGCAAAGGCTCGCTCGCGGAAGCCGCCGAGCGCGCCGCGCGCGGAAAAGGCCTGCGGATCGTCGGCCCGAATTGCCTCGGCGTGATGGCCCCCGCGGCGAATTTCAATGCGAGCTTCGCGACCCGGATGCCGCGGCGAGGCGATCTTGCGCTCGTCTCCCAATCCGGCGCCATCGTCGCCGGAATGGCCGAATGGGCGGCGCAGCGCGCGATCGGTTTCTCGGCGGCGGTCTCGATCGGCGATCAGCTCGACGTCGATTTCGGCGATCTGTTGGATTTTTTCGCGTTGGATCGGGGAACGCGCGCGGTCCTGCTCTATGTCGAATCGATCAAGAACGCCCGCAAATTCATGTCGGCGGCCCGCGCGGCCGCCCGCGCCAAGCCGGTCGTCGTGGTCAAATCCGGGCGCCACGCACAAGCCGCCAAGGCCGCGGCGACCCATACCGGCGCGCTCGCCGGCTCCGATGAGGTCTACGATGCGGCATTCCGCCGTGCCGGCCTGCTGCGGGTCTCGGATCTCGACGAGCTGTTCGATGCGGTCGAGACGCTCGGCCGGCTGCGCCCGTTTACCGGAAACCGTCTTGCGATACTCACCAACGGCGGTGGCGTCGGCGTGCTGGCGACCGACCGATTGGCCGATCTCGGCGGCACCGTCGCCGAGCTTTCGGCCGACGCGCGGGCGCGGCTCGACGCCGTGTTGCCGCCGACCTGGTCGAAGGCCAATCCGATCGACATCATCGGTGATGCGGATGCGGGACGTTACGCCGCCGCGCTGGAGGCGCTGATCGAGGATCGCGAGAACGACGCCATCCTGGTGCTCAACGTGCCGACTGCGCTCGCTTCGCCGGTCGATACCGCCGTCAGCGTTTCGAATCTCGTCAAAAGCTATCGCTCGAAATCGGTGCGGCCGAAGCCGATGTTCGCGGTGTGGATCGGGGCGGATCGCGCCGCGCTCGATGCCTTCGAGGCGGCCGCGATCCCGCATTTCGAGACCGAATCCGATGCGATCCGCGGCTTCATGGACCTCGCGCGCTACGCGCAAGCGCACGAGGACCTGATGGCCACGCCGCCGAGCCTGCCGGAGCATTTCGCGCCCGATGCGGAAACCGGTCGGCGCGTCATCGAGACGGCGCTCGCCGATCAGCGCAGTTGGCTCGATCCCATCGAGATCGGCCGGCTGTTCGCGGCCTACGCAATTCCCATCGTTCCCGCCGTGCTCGCCGAAACTGCGGAGCAGGCGGGGGACGTGGCCAAGCCGTTCCTGGCCGCCGGGCGGACCGTCGTGGTGAAGATCCAGTCGCGCGACATTGTGCACAAGTCCGATATCGGCGGGGTACGGCTCAATCTCACCAGCGAGGCGGACGTGCGCGCGGCCGCGGCGGAAATTCTGGCCAAGGCGCGCGCGGCGCGGCCCGATGCGCGCATTGCCGGCGTGATCGTGCAGCCGATGATCCTGCGCCCGAAGGCTCGCGAGCTCATCGCCGGCATCGCCGACGACCCGACGTTCGGGCCGGTCGTCGTGTTCGGCTATGGCGGCACCGCGGTCGAGGTGATCGACGACAAGGCGCTCGCGCTGCCGCCGCTCGACATGAAGCTCGCGGGCGATCTCGTCGCGCGCACCCGCGTCGCCCGCCTGCTCAAAGCCTATCGCGACGTTCCGGCCGCGCGCGAGACCGACGTGGCCCTGATGCTGGTCAAGCTCGCGCAGCTTGCGGCCGACTTGCCGGAAATCCGCGACCTCGACATCAATCCGCTGCTCGCCGACGAGACCGGCGTGCTGGCGCTCGATGCCCGCATCGCCGTCGCGCCGGTCGAGCCGCGGTTCAAGGGGACCGGCAACCCGCGGTTCGCGGTGCGGCCCTACCCCAAGCAATGGGAGCGCCGTGTGACGCTGGCCGACGGCAGGCGCGTGTTCGTGCGGCCGCTGCGTCCCGAGGACGAGCCGATGGTGCACGCGTTCTTCGGCAAGGTGACGGCGGAGGACCTGCGGCTGCGGTTCTTCGCGCCGGTCAAGGATTTCAGCCATGCGTTCATCGCCCGGCTCACGCAGCTCGACTACGGTCGCGCCATGGCGTTCGCCGCTATCGACGAGGCTTCCGGGCACCTGCTCGGCGTCGTGCGCATGCACGCCGACGCCAATTACGAGTGCGCCGAATATGCGATCCTGCTGCGCTCCGACCTCAAGGGGCACGGCCTCGGCTGGGAGCTGATGCAGCTGATCATCGAGTACGCGCGCAGCGAGGGCCTGCGGCGCATCGAGGGCCAGGTGCTGCGGGAGAACAGCGTGATGCTCAAGATGTGCCGCGAGCTCGGCTTTCGCGTCGAGGGCGACCCGGAGGAGCCGGAGATCTGCATGGTGACGCTGTCGTTGGATTAGATTGCGTCACCCGCAGCGTGTCATCGCCCGGCTTGACCGGGCGACCCAGTAGCGCCCGCAGCATCCCTGATTTCGAAGGCTTAGTTTCCACGCCGTGATTACTGGGTGGCCCGCCTTCGCGGGCCATGACAACATGGGGGCACACGAAAAACGCGGAGGGGAGGAGAAATCATGATCACCGCCGACCTCAAGGGCCGCACCGTTCTGGTCACCGGCGGCGCCTCCGGCATCGGCCTTGCCGCAGTCGAGCTGTTCGCGAAATGCGGAGCCGTGGTGGCCATGAATCATCTCGCCGAGGATACCCGCGGACCCGCCGAGATCGAGCGGCTCGTCGGCGCCGGGCTCGACGTGGTCTCCGCGCCCGGCAACGTCTCCGCGCCGGGCGAAGCCGAGCGCATGGTGCAGAGCGCGATCGAGCAGCTCGGCCGCCTCGACGTGCTCATCAACAACGCCGGCACGCCGGCGACGACCGAGCCGATCGAGTTCGGCGACCTCGACGCCATGACCGAGAGCTTTTGGCAAGAAATCCTGATGACCAATCTGCTCGGCCCGTTCCGCTGCGCGCACGCCGCCGCGCGCGCGCTGAAAGCCAGCCGCGGCGCCATCGTCAACACCGCCTCGGTCGCGGGGCTCGGCGTGCGCGGCTCGAGCATCGCCTACGGGGCGAGCAAGGCCGGGCTCGTCAATCTCACCAAGAACCTCGCCCGCGCGCTCGCGCCCGAGGTTCGCGTCAACGCGGTCGCGCCGGGTCTCGTCGATTCGCCGTGGACCAAGAGCTGGCCCGCCGAGCGCAAGCAGGCGATCATCGACCAGACCGTGCTCGGCCGCATGGCAAGCCCCGCCGACATCGCCGAGGCGATGCTGTTTCTTGCCGCCGGCGCCGGCTACATCACCGGCGAGACGCTGGCAGTGGCGGGCGGATTGAATTGACGGGACGGAGCGGTGAAAACGGCCCTGTTTTGCGGAGGTATTTTAAAAAATTTGGGAGGACGCACAGAGGCTTGGTGCGATTCAATTCGCCAAATAACCTCTTTGAAATGTGCTGCGGTACGTTTACGTCTTCTCGTTGAAATCGGGGACCGTCGGGCAGCTCAAGGGGGAGATCGCGATGAGCTTTCGAAGGGGCTATGCGGCTGCGGCGATTGGCTCAATGGGCGTGCTGCTTTCGACCTTTCCGGGCGCGCACGCGGTCAGGCCCGACGAATGCGAGCAGCAGCGCAAGCTTTATCCGGCGGTCTGGGCGGACGTTTCGCGCGAGCAGGCGCTGTTCGACTGCGCCTCGCATTACTCCGGCGCGCTGCGGATCAAGCTCGGGCCGACCGACCGCGCCGGCCGCGCCATCATGAGCCTCGTGCCCCTGAGACGGTCGAGCGAAACGGCGGTCGAGGATCCCTCGGCCGGCGTTTTTCGCATCTGGCTCGACAAGGAGCAGATCGCTCGCCTCAAGGCTGGCAAATATTTCGCCACCATCGTGCGCCGGGAGGGCTCTTGCTGGATTCGCGGCAGCCTGGACAAGGATCCGATTTTCCTCCTCGACACCGCCGATCCTCGTCCCGATACGCCGGACGCCGGCTCGTTCTACAACCAGGCGCCGCGCATGAGCGCATTCGACGGCGATGCCTACGAGTGCAAGCCGGTCAAGTGAGGCGGGGAAAGCAGCTTCCGATCGAAGTAGGTGGGCTCGCGGCCGAACTGGGCCGTGTACTCATGAATAGCGATTGTTCAGCAATTCGGTGAGGTCCGCTTTGCCCCGAAGGCCGGCAAATCGCAGACTTCCGCGGCAGGTCCGCGATGCGCCAGTAGCGAAAATCCGGCTTTAGCAAACCACTCATCGGGCGGCTGTGCCAGACCCGGAATTCTCGCTGGCGCTTCCGAGGTGCCCGGTAGCACGGCTTGACCCAAAATCCCGGGGCCAGGAGTCGAGGTGGGCTAGCCTCGCAGGGGTATGCTAACATGTCGCTAGCGCCTAGCCCGTTAGGGGGATTGGGTGAAAACTGCTCGAACAAGCCGCCGGAAGACGAAGCGACGCAAAACAGTAAAGCTGCCGCGCCGCAACGCGCCTACGCCAGTTCCCGCGACCAGCGGTGAAGAAAAGATTGCACTGCTCACCCGCGAGTTAAGTGAGGCGCTGGAGCAGCAGACAGCCACGACCGAGATCCTGAGGGTCATCCGCAGCTCGCCTACAGACATCCAGCCCGTCTTCGACACGATCGTTGTCAGCGCCGTGCGTCTTTGCAAAGCGCGTATGGGCGCGGTGCACCTGTACGATGGTGAGCTGGTGCATATCGTGGCCCTCCATAATTTCCCGCCCGAGGTGGTCGAGGTTCTCCGGCGGATGTATCCACGGCCCCCGCAGCTCGACCAAGCCTCGGGCCGGGCGATCCTCACTCGCGCGGTCGCGGAGATCGAGGACATGCTGGCTGATCCGCAGTACACGCGCGAAGTCACGGTGGCCGGCAGATGGCAAAGTATTCTCGCGGTGCCGATGCTCCGCGACGGCGCTCCTATTGGAGCGATCGTCATCACCCGAAGTGAAGCCGGTTCATTTGCTCCAAGGCACATCGAGCTGCTGAAAACCTTTGCTGATCAAGCCGTGATTGCCATCGAGAACGTGCGTTTGTTCCACGAGGTTCAGGCACGAAGCCGCGAACTCAGCGAATCGCTGGAGCAGCAGACGGCCACTGCCGACGTGCTCAAAGTGATTAGCCGCTCGACCTTCGATCTTCAGGCCGTGCTCGATACTCTGGTCGAGTCCGCAGCCAAGTTATGCGAGGCCGATAGTGCCGCCATCCACCGTCCGAGTGGCGAGGGCTATCCATATGTTGCGAGCTACGGCTACTCGCGCGAGTACGACGAATACATGCGAGCTCGTAGTCCCATCCCAGTGAACCGCCAATCGGTCCTCGGGCGAGCGGTGCTCGAAGGTAGGGCCGTTCAAGTGGCTGACGTTCAAACGGAGCCGAATTACGGCTTGATCGACGCCCAGAAAAGGGCGGGCTTTCACACGGTGCTCGGCGTGCCTCTTGTGCGCGAAGGAACGCCGAATGGCGTTGTCATTCTGACTCGGAACGTAGTACGGCCCTTCAGCGAAAAACAGATCGAACTTGTGACTACGTTTGCCGATCAGGCGGTGATCGCCATCGAGAACGTGCGCTTGTTCGACGAGGTGCAGGCGCGCACGCGAGAGCTGACGGAGTCGCTGGCGCAGCAGACGGCGACCTCCGAAGTCCTTGGGATCATCAGCAGCTCGCCCGGCGAGCTGGAGCCGGTATTCCGGGCCATGCTTGCGAATGCAGCGCGGCTTTGCGACGCCAGTTACGGAGTCCTGTGGCTGTGCGAAGGCGATACATTCCGGGGCGCTGCGATGCTCGGGACGCTGCCGACGGCCTTTGCCGAGCAGCTGAGATGCGGAGTGTCGCCCGGCCCCGCAACCGCCTTGGGTCGCGCCGCCAGCACGCACCGGCCGGTTCACATCGCCGACCTCCGTGCGGATCAGGGATATCTCGACCGCGATCCATTGCGCGTTGCATCGGCTGAGGCCGGTATTCGAGCGGTGTTAGCCGTGCCGATGCTCAAGGAAAACAAGCTGGTTGGCGCGATCTCCATATACCGGCGCGACGTGTGGCCGTTCACCGACAAGCAGATCGCGCTGGTCACGAGCTTCGCCAAGCAAGCCGTCATCGCCATCGAGAATGCACGACTGCTGAACGAGCTGCGGGAATCCCTGGAGCAGCAGACAGCTACTGCCGACGTGCTCAAGGTCATCAGCCGTTCGACCTTCGATCTGCCGACGGTGCTTAACACGCTTGTCACTTCGGCAGCGCGGCTGTGCGAGGCAGATGCGGCTCAAATCTTCCGTCCGATCGGTACGGAAGCGGGCTACTATTCTGCGGCGAACTACGGCTACACGCCCGAGTTCGATGAGCACGTGAAGACGCTGAGGTTGCCTCCAGGACGAGGGAGTATTACCGGCCGAACCCTGCTGGAGGGCAAGCCCGTTCAAATCCCCGACGTTCTGGCCGACCCGGAATACACGTTGCGTGAAGCCCAGACGTTGGGCGGGTTTCGCACCCATCTTGGCGTACCGCTCCTGCGCGGAGAAGCACCTATCGGCGTCCTTGTGCTGTCGCGTCGCGTAGTGCGTCCCTTCACCGCCAAGCAGGTCGAGCAGGCCACGACTTTCGCCGACCAAGCCGTGATTGCCATCGAGAACGTGAGGCTGTTCGAAGAGGAGCAGGCACGTACACGAGAGCTGACCGAGGCGCTCGAACAGCAGACCGCGACTTCGGAGGTGTTGAGGGTCATATCAAGTTCGCCAGGCGGGCTGGAGCCCGTGTTCGGGACGCTGGCGGAGAGAGCGGTCAGGCTATGCGCGGCGGAACGCGGCTTCGTTTTTCGCTTCGATGGACAACTTCTCCGGTTTGCGGTCGGGCACAACGTGTCGCCGGAGCTCAAAGATTTTTTTGAGCGCAATCCCATAGCGCCGGGGCGCAACAGCAACGCTGGGCGCGCTGCCCTTGAGCGGCGCACCGTGCACAATCTGGATGTTCAGACCGACCCAGAATACAGCTACGGCGGATCGCGCGTGGATCCCTACCGGACCGTCCTCGCGGTCCCCATGCTTAAGACGGACGAGCTGTTTGGAGTCATTGTGATCTATCGTCATGAGGTTCGTCCGTTCACCGAGAGCCAGATTGCACTGATTGAGAACTTTGCCGACCAGGCGGTGATCGCCATCGAGAACGTCCGCCTCTTCACCGAGGTGCAGGCACGAACCGAAGAACTCATGCGATCCGTTGAAGAGCTGCGGGCGCTCGGTGAAGTCAGCCAAGCGATCAATTCTACGCTTGACCTGCAAACTTTGCTGTCAACCATAATCGAGAAAGCGGTTCAGCTGTCGGCGACCGACGGCGGCGCGATCTACGTGTTCGATGAGGAACGCCAGGAATTCCAACTTCGCGCAACACATGGCACAGACGAGGCGATGATCGCTGCGATCCAGGAACAGGGCATCCGCAGTGACGAGCGCATCATTGCGCGGGCGACAGCGCAGCGTACCTCCGTGCAAATTACTGATTTGGCTAAAGAGCCGTCATCCCCAATTGTCGACATTGTCATCGGCGCCGGGTATCAGGCTATTCTTGTCGTGCCGCTGTTGCGGCCGGGGGAAATCGTCGGAACTCTAGTGGTCCGGCGCAAGACGCCCGGAAAGTTCCCCAAGAGCACCATCGAGCTCCTGGAGACCTTTGCGGATCAGTCGGTGCTGGCGATCCAGAACGCCCGGCTGTTCCGCGAGATCGAGGAGAAGAGCCGCGAGCTCGAGGTGGCGAGCAAGCACAAATCGCAGTTCCTCGCCAACATGAGCCACGAGCTGCGCACGCCGCTCAACGCGATTCTCGGCTACGCCGAATTGATGCTCGACAGCATTTACGGGGAGCCCTCGGACAAGATGCGGGTCGTGCTGGAGCGCCTGCAGAGAAACGGACGCCATCTTCTCGGACTGATCAACGACGTGCTCGATCTTTCTAAGATCGAGGCCGGACAGCTCACGCTATCCCTCACCGATTACTCGCTCGGCGACATGGTGCATGGGGTCGTATCTGCGGTCGAGCCGCTTGCCGCAGAAAAGCGCTTGGCGTTCACCGCCCAGGTCGCGCCGGACCTGCCGACCGGTCGCGGAGACGAACGGCGGCTCTCCCAGGTCCTGCTCAACCTGGTCGGCAACGCCATCAAGTTCACCGATAAGGGCGAGGTAGCGGTCAGAGCATCGGTAATGAACGGCGCGTTCACGGTCGCAGTATGCGACACAGGTCCGGGCATTCCCGCGGTCGATCAGGTCAAGATTTTCGAGGAGTTCCAGCAGGCCGACAACTCGATCACGCGCCGGAAGGGCGGCACCGGTCTCGGCCTGTCGATCGCCAAGCGCATCATCGAGATGCACGGCGGGCGGATCTGGGTGGAATCCGAGCCGGGCAAGGGATCGACGTTCTATTTCACACTTCCGGTGCGGGTCGAAGCACGAGCGGGACAAGCATGAGGAAGCGCGTCCTGGTGATCGAAGATCAGGAGGACAACCGGCAGATCCTGCAGGATCTGCTCACGAGCGCCGATTTCGAGGTCATCGAAGCCGTGGACGGCGAGGCAGGGGTTGCTGCCGCCGCCGCGCAAAGGCCCGATCTCATCCTGATGGACATCCAACTGCCGTTGCTCGACGGCTATGAGGCTACTCGCCGAATCAAGGCGGATCCCGGGCTTCGTGCCATCCCCATCATCGTCATCACGTCATATGCGTTGAGCGGGGATGACGAAAAGGCCCGCGCCGCGGGTTGCGATGCTTACTTCAGCAAGCCGTTTAGCCCGCGTCAGCTCCTGGCGAAGGTCCGCGAGTATTTGTCACCGCCTGCGCCGACGAGGTGATCGAATGAGGCGACGGTAGCCGATGCATCGCCGCGAACTCGAAAACCCGCTTTCGGTTGAGAATGGTGAGTGAATCAGTGACCATGAGAATTGCGTCGGGCATGTCGCGTGTCATGGCCTCGAATGCCTGATCGAAATCGTTCGGCTCGCGCACCCCCAGCGGCTGGACGCTGATTCCCAAAGCCTGCGCACCCACCTCCGAGGCCCGATACCGCAGCGTCATGCCAAGGTCGTTGGCATTCCTTAGCATCGCCACCCGGCGAAGCCGCGGCGTCAGCTCCTTGAGAAGCCCCATCCGCTTGGGCGTGACTTCCGCGGACACGTCCGAGATGCCGGTAAGGTTGCCGCCCGGCCGCGCCAGGGTCTCGACCAGTTAGCCGCTATTACGCAGTCCGGCGGCAATGCCATTGATGGTGAGGTGGATGCCTTGCACCACGCGCTCATCGGTATCGCCAGCGCGGTGGCGCTTGAGCAGCTCGATCTGCAGATGGTTGAGGGGATCGAGGTAGGGAAAGCGGTTACGGATCGAGCGCGCGAGCAGGGGATTCTTCTCCAGCAGGATCTCCTGCTCCATGATGGCGAGGACGGCCTCGACGGAATCCTGCCACTCGGTGCGCAGTCGCGGGAAGATCCGGTCGCGCAAGCTGTCGTCCTCGACCAGCTCCGCGTAGCG
>WNFY01006093.1_pt1 | contig 10802 bp, 12 predicted proteins | sample 5400091 | NCBI WGS metagenome assembly WNFY01 (sample SAMN13153364, study PRJNA577476) | soil metagenome | isolation source: 60 cm soil or saprolite under grassland replicate 1 | place: USA:California | collected 2016-06-15
TCACTTCGCTACATTTTTTTCAATCCCTTTGTCCGTCGAAATTTAACATGGTAGTAGGCACGAAGAAATGTCCTTGGTGAACTCGTACTGCGATTGACTTAATCGCTGTCTGCGGCAAGAAACAATAGCGTTCCAACGCAAAGATTAACGATATAAGACGAAATTGCAAAATTTTTTGATAGTTGATTTTCAATACCTGCCCATTGCGTTTTTTGTATTAACTATTGCGTTAATCATCCATCCCAGTCTATTCCTCCCCCTTTCCATAAACTATCTAACGGGCTTTCTATTACTGCTAATTTTTCTTTTGCTACATGCAGATAACGGGTTGTGGTCTTTATGCTGAAATGCCCTAATAATTCCTGTATATATTTTACGTCTGTTCCTTTCTCAAGCAAATGCGTGGCAAAGGAATGTCTTAAACTGTGAAAGCCTATTTCCTTTTTTATTCCTGCTTTTGCTTTCGCCTGCTGAAAAATTGCTTGTGCACTTCTTATGGTATACTGACTGCCGGGACTACTACTTTCGAAAACATATTTAACCGGTTTTGCTTTACTTTTTTTATAATAGCTTATCAATATATCTTCCAGAATGGGACTAAGAATTACGTACCTGTCTTTTTTTCCTTTTGCCTGTTCTATCAATATCTGTCTGCGTTGCCTGTCTATATGCTTCCATTGAAGATTTATCACTTCGCTCACTCTAAGTCCTGCGCTGTAAGCGGTAAATAATATGGCTTTATGCTTTAAATACGACACAGCATTAAATAACCTGCTTAATTCTGCCTCACTCAATACTTTCGGTAAGATCATCGGCTTTTTGGGACGCGGTATTTCCCAAAAAAATTTTTCTCTTTTCAATACCTGCTCGTAATAAAATTTCAAAGCATTTATCCTGCTGTGAATGGTATTTTCATTTATGCTTAAATGGGTATGGCAATATTGTAAATAGTCTTTTATCCTTTGAGTGGTTAATGTTTCAGCGCCGGTATTACCCAGTATTTGAAGAAAGGTAGAAAATTCGCTTGTATAAGTTTTTATAGTGCTCTTGCTATAAGCTTTTAATTGCAATGTTTGCAAAAACTTGCTCATGGCTTCTTTATTACCGACACTTATATTTAGTAATGTTCCTTTCGAACTTTGCTCAATAGTTGCTTCGGCGGGAGCAGGGGCAGATACATCAAAAGACAACCCGCATTTCTTCCTGTTCTCTGCTGTATCGGGTATATGCCAGCTTTGCAAACTCTTGCTCCATCTGCTTCCCGGCACTTGCTTCATGCGTTTATTCCACGTATCATTTCTTTCAAAGATCACCTGTATTCTATTCTTGCCTTTATAAATTATTGGGGTAAACTGTACACTGCTCATAGGGGTTACGGGCTGTTTGGGTTTTATGCTTCGCCACCTCACTCACAGGGCGATAAGAGTTGACACGAAGTATGAATATAAAATTATTTTTACAACTTTTATGATTCCGTGCCTGCTATTTGTATTTTTTAAAAATTTTTTAATCGAAGAAAAATGCAATGGCTGAATTACAAAATGGATGTGCCTTGTTCATCCGATATACGTCATCGTAAAAAAAATCGGCTATTGATAATCACTTCGTTCGCATTATACATTTTGTATTGTCGTTAGGAAAATCCACCTTACCACTTTATATCTCCTTTCCTTATTAGATTGTCTAAGGGGCTTATGACGTTTACCAGCTTTCGCTTGCTCACAGAATATCTTTTCTGTTGTTCTTATCCTAAAAGGTCGCACAATTCCTTTATAAAGAGAAATGCCATTGCTTGCATTCAAAGCAGCAAATAAAAAATAAATGGATTGAAATCATAAGGGTAAGGGTAAAACATACTTCTTTTCTTTAATGCTCAGTCACCTTCATCACATGTGGGTGTAAGGGTTGTAAGACATAAAAATATAAATCCTTTACAATAATTATAAAGGCTTAATAGTTTTTGAGGATTTCATGAATAATCAGCCATTCAATTACCGTTAAATAGCAGAAAAACCTGCCTGTGAGACACATATCATAGTTGTTATAATAGAATGATATACAACTTTTTTTCGTTAGGCTTATTTTTAAAAGTGCAAGCATTTAAGTTATGTTGTCAAGTTTTCCAATTTCTCTATAGCTGATTACGAAAATCCAAAAACGTTATCGTAGCGCTGCGTTTGGCAATAAACATTTTTGCCTTATCGGCATTTTTAAATAAATCCGTATATTGTAAACAACAATGAAAAACAATGTTTATGCCTTTCGAGAAAGGAGTTTCAGGAAATGTAAATGGACGTAGACCGGGAACAGCTAATAAACTTACGCGGTTACACCGAGAGTTTGTTCAAAATCTTTTGGATAAACAGCAAGGTAAAATAAGACGTGAACTGAAAAAATTAGAAGGAAAAGAATACCTTTCAATAGTCTTGACTTTAATGGAGTTTTCGATTCCTAAATTAAATCGAACTGAGTTAAATACAAATGGGATAACAAGGATCAAGGTGATAAGGAAGTAGCAAAGCCTTGGAATGTGTTTTACACTATCGTGAAGCCTTCACTTTCGGTCCAATGCAAATTTAATTCTGTTTACTTGGAAAATGCTTTTTCCGGCAAAAAATCCTTAGGCGAGCAACCAAATTCAAGTGCAAGTTTATTTAAATGATTAAGGTTATATTTTGCAGGATAATTTGGACTTTCAATCTGTCCTATGAAACCCCTTGACATATCAAGAATAGAAGCCACATCCTCCTGAGACATTTTTAATTCAAGTCTTTTCGCTCGAACTTTTTCGATTACATCCCATTCAATACTTGACTTGAAATTTTTGCTCATTTCGCTTGCAAGCAAGAAAAAATGAACCTATATTGTGCTTAGTTATATCTAAGCATTTTGATTACCTTTGAGTATTGCCCTTGCTACATTGCAACCCAAGGACTATTAATAAAAAATTATGATAACGAAAGGTAACCGGACAGGTGGCCGACCTGTACTACTAAAAAACTCTATTGCAACACTTCTTGAACGCATTCCTTTAAATGAAAAGACTTTTAGCGAAGAATGCTTACAAAAACTAATTCACGAAAACCCTTCTATTTTACCCATAAAAGATATTGAAAGTGGTTTTAGTCCATTAATTTCTATTGGCAGGGAAGTTCAGACATCCGCGGGCTTTATTGATAACTTATTCATTTCACCTGAAGGATACCTGACTATTGTTGAGACTAAACTTTGGCGTAACCCCCAAGCTCGAAGAGAGGTAGTAGGACAAATTATTGATTATGCTAAAGAACTAAATTCATGGTCATTTTCAGATCTTAATAATACGGTAAAGAAATTCAATCGCTTCTTTAATAACAAGAGTGATGGTCTCATTGAAACTATTCGTAAGTACAAAGAGTTTGATGAATACGAGGAACAATTCTTTATAGATAACGTCAGCAAGAATTTGAAAAGAGGCCGATTCTTGTTGTTGATTGTAGGTGATGGAATTAGGGAAAGCGTTGAAGAAATGATAGAATATTTATCGAAACATCCTCAACTTTATTTCACGTTGGCTTTAATTGAATTGCAGCTTTATAATATTGAAGAGGACAATTCAATAATCATTATTCCACAAGTTGTAACTCGCACAAAAGAAATAACAAGAGCTATCTTCAGAATTGAAGGTAACCAATCCTCAGAAGTAAAAGTTAATATTGAAACTGACTTAGGAACAGAAATAAATAAAAGAGAAGCTATTGGTGATCCAAGATTAACTATTACTGCACAAGATTTTTTTGATCAACTTGAAAAAAATACAGACAAAGCAATCGTTGAATTTGCCAATCAAATTATAAAAGACTGTGAGGAAATGGGTTTGTTTATCGAATGGAACACAAGTAGTTTTAGTGTTAAACTTCCTGATCCACTGGGGAGCGGAATCAAAATCGGAGTGTTTACTGTTGACAAATGGGGTTATGTTTATTTAGGATTTTCAAGAGGGCAATTTGAAAAACTTGAAATTCCATTAGAGATCAGTTACAGCTTTTCGGCCGATACAGCGATAATGTTGCCAGGTATTAAACAACATGGGGACCAAAAATACCGATGGGATAGGTATGCAACGGTTGATGAACTAAGGCCCGTCCATAATGAATTTATAGGAAGAGTAAAAAAATATACTCAGGAGATTCTTACTGCATTGGAAAATAGGGTTGCTGCAAATATGTAATAGCAATGGATTTTTGTTTTTTGTTTTTTACAGGAATTTGGACTCTTATGGTATCATGATTGTTACTTTCTATAGCAGAATGCAACGGCTAAAGTTGACAATTCTCGCTCTGTCCCATTATTTATTAAAGTACATGCCAAGTAGTCCAACTTTACCAACTATCATTTTTCAGAATGGTACAACACATTTATTAGCTGCATCAATTCTATTTGCAAACTTTACATCAAAGCCCATAACGAAAATTGCAGTTTGTAAATATGACATGGCATCATTTGAAGATGTTGTCAATGAAGGATACGTGAATAGAGAATTTGAAATGGTTCTTCCCAAACAGTATATTGTAATTGATGAACTTACTTCCTTTTGCTTAGAGTTTGTCTGTCACTATACCATTACCTTTTGTATCAATGCAACTGAGACAAAAGAAATAAAGTTTAAACTCGATAAATATGGAAAGTTTGAATCACTGATAGATAATATATACTTCGATGATTTAGGAGTAAGGGGAAGTGTAATTAGAACTTTCCAAATCAGATAAATAGTAGCCCAGTTCTAACTATTGCAGATGGTATTCTTTGCACTGTAATGTCATTTTATATTCCACTTAAAAAGTGGTATACTTTCGTGCGAAATCCTCAAACATTTTCTCAATCCCGTATTACACGTTTTATCATTTGGGACTTATTAGAACGCAAAGCAAGTGAAGCAGAAAGAAAGCACGGCTTAGATTTAGCTGATTATCTTATAAGGTTTAATCACAAAGAATTTGTTTTCGCAGAAAGTGATGATGTTGCCATTATTATTGAGTTTTGATAAACGGATAAAAGAAAACAGGCAGGGCAGTATATTCAAGTTTAAAAAACATAATTTTTCAGTAACACCGAAAAATAAGAGCAAATGAAAAATACACAAACGATTACCGTTGATGAAATCAGGGAGCAGCTTAAAAAATTCGCAATGCAGGAACTGCAAAAGCTGCCTGCAACACTCAAAGAATTGGAGCCAAAAGAAAGGCTTAATATCTTATGTAAACTGATGCCTTTTATTATGCCTAAATTAGAGAGCTTACACCCTTCAGATTTTAAATGGCTGGAAGATTAAAACGGCACATTCCCTAATTATTTAGGTTTCCTCAAAAAAATTTCAGATGCCTAAGTTTCCCAGCTTTCCTACTCTATATGAAGAATGCAAAACAATAAGCATTTCTTTTTTAAAACAACATAAATACTTGACACCTGGAACATGGAAAAGCGGTGCAATAACGTGGAGCAGGGGCGAAGGTCCATATAAACGAATAACCGGGAGTATAAGTGTCCTCATAGACGCACATCCTGAAAACCCCTCTCTTGAACTGGATTATAAATTAGACGGTAAACCCATAAACTATAAAGTTCAACTGCTAAAAGTGCCTTCAAACATTGGCAAAGGTGTTGTTTGGTTTTTCATTTGCCCGGTAACCGGCAAACGATGCCGAAAGTTATATTTGGTTCATACCTATTTTTTACACCGTGAAGCGTTCAGGGGTTGCTTTTATGAAAAGCAAACTTATTCACACAAGAACAGAATACTAAACAGATCATTAGAACATCTTTTTGGCACTGATAAGGTTTATGAACAGATATACAGTAAACATTTCAAAAAGCAGTATGCAGGAAAACAACAAAACGGTTTATGAAACTAACAAGCAAATTGCGGGCTGCCACTGAAGTTTCAGAAAGGGAAATATTGGCAATTGAGAAAATAAAATATTCAATTTTTTGTCTTCTTTATGTACCGTAATTAATTATATTTTTTATCTCAGATTCTCAAATTTATTGATTGGTATGAAAAATTCTTTTTTTGAAACAAAGAATTTGACTAAGTTCACCGTCCTGTATTAAGGTAAAACGTTTATTAACCACATATCCGGTAAGATAATCAAATATCAATTGGAGGTGGTCTCATAGTTTTCCTTAGTACTTTTAAAAATATAGCTTGCTTTTGATTCGACAATGCTTTCCCAAATCCACAACATACCGTCTCTATTGTTATTAGGAAATAAAAATGAATCATGAATTTGGTTCTTGCCACTGCTGTTAATCACTATTTCGGGCACTGGTATTATTGGCAAACCCTCAATAGAAAATTCGCATAGGAGCTGGAAACATGCGGGAAGAAATAAATCTCGCAAATATTTCTTATAGAATGATTTTGAATAACCCTTGAATTTAAGGATTTAATAATTCTTATTGTCTAAAAAGGATGAATCGAAGATTTTTGCAAAACTTAAAAATCTTATGTAGTAAAATAAAATTTCTATGTTTTGAATTTTTGTTATCGTCCGACCTTGGACTTCTATTATATGTAGTGGATGAAGGATATGTGAATAGAAAGTTTGAACAGGTCAATCCAAACCACTATATTGTAATCGTTTAGGGTTCAGATTACATAAGTGGGAAAAAGCAGTTCCTTTATTTCTAAGTTATTTACTCAGAAGTAATATAGGCAGGCAATTAATTTATTCATCTGAGTAGGGTGCAACCAGATATAATTTGTCAAAGAAATTTTTTTTTGAACTAAGAAATTTCTTTTCCTGAACCAGATTAACAAATTGCTATTCAACTATCATAACTGATACGAATAATGAGTTAAAGGAATTAGAAAGGAAGCTACATAAGTACAGAATGATTAGGCAAGAGATGATGCAGGACTTATTAATAGGTAAAAAAAAGATTGATAGCTCAACATGGATAAATCGCAACTACTTGTAAAGCCAATAAACGATCTTCTTGGGGAAAAGTTCTTTGTTCCTTCTTACCAGCGTGGCTACCGATGGACGCCTATACAGGTAACAGAATTACTTAATGATATTTGGGATTTTCACAGAAAAGACAACAAGACAAAAGAAGAATTTTATTGCCTGCAGCCTATTGTAGTTACGCCGCATGACGACGGTGTATGGGAGTTAATTGACGGTCAGCAAAGGCTAACAACTATTTTTTTGATATTACAATATTTGAAAAATGTTCTAACAGTTCTTGAAAAAAATTCTTATTTAATAAAATATGAAACCCGAAAGGAAAGTGAACAGTTCTTGCAGAACATAGAGCTTTCAAAAGAGAATGAAAATATTGATTACTATCACTTTTGCCAAGCTTTCAAGGCAATAGATGTTTGGTTTAAATCCAGAGATAAGGGTAATGTAAAGATTAATTTTTTAAGGACGTTACTTAATGAAGAAGAGGAAGGACGAAACGTTAAGGTGATTTGGTATGAAGTAACTAAGGAAACGAATGCTATAGACATATTTACTCGTTTAAATATTGGTAAAATCCCACTTAATAACGCAGAATTGATAAGAGCTTTATTTTTAAGACAAGGAAATTTTGAAAAAGGAGGTGATAAAAGAATTTCCCTGAAACAAATGCAAATAGGTAGTGAGTGGGATGTTGTTGAAAACACATTACAGCAGGATGCTTTTTGGTATTTTATTTACGAGGGAAAGAAAGATTATCCTACGCGTATTGAATACATCTTTGATTTCATGAAAGACAAAAACGATGACCATGAAGATTACCACACCTTTCATGAGTTCAATGCACAATTTGAAGAAGTTAAGGACATTGATAAGATTTGGTTGGAGGTAAAGCATTTCTTCCAAACATTCAAAGATTGGTTCAGCAATAATGATTTATACCATCTTGTAGGCTACCTAATAACTACAGGAAGTTCTCTTTTAACCTTAAAAAATAATTCAGAAGGTTTTTCTAAAACAGAGTTTAAGCAATTTCTTATTAAAGAAATAAAGAAAAAAGTTCAATATCAGATAGCTGAATTAGAATATGGTGATAAGCCCGTTAAGCCTTTATTACTATTGTTCAATATTCAAACAATAGTAAATAATATAAACTCACATATCCGCTTTCCTTTTGATAGTTATAAAAGTAAAATCAATGGTTGGGATATTGAACATATACGATCAGTAAAATCAGACAAACCATTAGGTAAGAAACAAACAGAATGGCTAATTAATGTTCTGGAATATTTCACAGGCATATCAGGCGTTAGTGCAGAGCAGTTAAAAACAATCGAAGCTCTTACAGGGGAAGAAAAGAGGTTATCTCAAAAAATATATTCAGTCTTAATACAGGAAAAACTTGCAGATGCAGATTTTACTCCAATATACGAGGAGTTACTTTTGTATTTTAGAGAGAATGAAGAACCGGAAAATATTAATAGCATTTCAAATCTTGCGCTGCTTGATGCGACTACAAATCGTAGTTATAAGAATGCTGTATTTCCTGTAAAAAGGAAGACAATTATTAATAATGATAAAAATGGAACGTTTGTTCCCATCTGTACAAAAAATGTCTTTCTAAAATCTTATAGCAGCAAAGTTGATAACATCATGTATTGGCAAGTGAATGATGCGAATGATTATTTAAAAGCCATTCAGGAAATACTTGCTATTTATTTACCTACTCAAAACAAGCTTAATGGCAATGGAAAATAATGATATTTTAGAAGAAGGTAAGCGGCTGACTTTGTACGAACTAATGCAATAGTATTTCAGTAACTACAGAGGATGAAGTGCTAATCAATCTTGAAATGCTTTGCCATTCTTTTAAAACTGAAAATTTATGAGTACGGTAGGGCAAATAGAAAGAGCCACGCAAAGCCATTACTGAAGAAGTAACCATTGCATGAGAAAATAACTCACAAATCTTACAAGCCCTTCTCCCATATTTCTTTACTGCATCGCTAAAGAAACTTTAATCAAGCCATGTGAGCACCGGGACAAGCCCTACAGTATGTTGTCGTATGATAAGCATAAGCAGTTGTACTATTGCAGAGGCAACTATATACCTAAAGGGCGAACTGCTGATAATTTTAATTTTGTATCAATTCGATATTAGAGTCTGCTACTAATGACTTTTTTATAAAAAATTTTTGTTTCTTATTATAAGTTAGATGCATAACGGGTAAATCCTTGTATAATACCATCCCCTTGTTTCCTGTGACAAAATACAGAAGGTTAATAGAAATGATGGCGGAATCTTTGGTAGTGTCTTAGTTTGAAATATTAGTTTGTGGTGTAGTGCCATCAATCCAATATCTCCCATGAATTAGCGGCAGTCCATCAACCGGCATTAAACCAGTTTTATCATGTGCCCAAAAGTTATTGCTTTCAATATAATAAAAAGAACTTGAACCAATCTCCCCGTATGAGTGTCCATATAGATTTAAGGTGTGCCAGCCTTCATGTAACATAATGCGTCCTTTCGAGCTAAAAGTAAATTGAAGTTCCCCGTAAATACTTAATATAATCGGATGCTGTTCCGTTCTGTCTATTATTCTGCCGTCAATATATGCGGTAGCCTCATATAAGTAGTTCTCTTACGTGTTTCGGCTTCTGTTGCTGCATCAATAATATTGCATAACTTATTCGCCCATTCCAACATTCCACCCTTCAGTTTGTCTGTGAGACTTCCATCTTTACCCTTTACTTCGGGAGATGGCTCGTTTCCTTCCTACTATGGCTTCTGCTGACTTCTGCTCCATAACGAAGAATCGTTGGCAGACCTCCCAGGGTAAGTGTACCGCTTTCCATTCATGTAGCCTCTGCATTTACATTGTTGTATTCTGTGCAGTATTGGGCTTTTGTTTCTTATGCAACCTCACCCATACAACCCCGCCTTATATGCAGTTTCTTTTCGTAGGCTCGAATGTTTGCCGCCAGCTTCCTTTAGATTCCACCTCGCGATGGACACCCTTGCTCTTGGCTAATGCTTCCTGCTGCAAAGTGCATTCGGGACTTGCACCCTATAGCTAATACACGTGCCTGGCGCACATAAAAAGGTGGAAATAATCCACCTTTTTTTAGCCGATAATGTGACCGATTGCGATTCCCAGAAGTTGAAGAAAAATCTGGAACCATTGATCTTCTGTAAGACCGAAAAGCATACACTGCTTTTTCATAGGTATTGGGTTTTAAGGGGTGAACAAATTTTGTTGACCCAGCAAAGCTCCAAAACAGAAATGATTTGGGAACGGACAGTGAAAACCATATGTGAGTCTCTGACTGTATAGGCAGTTTAATAGCTTTCGCCATAACCTCTGCGTTGAATTAGGACATCCCAAGAGCGATCAAATGCATAAGGGCAAAGAAATAAATTAAGTCATCTGTCGTTATTAACTGCAACAATAGTTTTAGGACCGCTATTCTGGGGGCTAAAAGTGGAAAATATGTTGTTTTTGTTCCCTATTTGTACCTTGAAATCATAACACAGACTTCAAATGATTGATAATAAGATAGTTATTGATGCACGTTACTTACTGCGGAAGCAAATAATATTGATTGCAATTACCTGTGTTTTTTTCTGCACTACAATACGGGCGCAGCAACGGGAATTGAACAGAGAAAATCACGATAACCTACCTTATTATTTTGGTATTTATTTAGCATACAATAGCACATATCTGCATCCATCAAAAAGCCCGAAATTTCTTTATGATGATAGCGTACTTAGTGCAGAGCCCGGAGCCAGCGGAGGCGTTGCTTTGGGATTTCTTGCAACATTAAGACTAAACAACAGATGGGAATTCCGCCTTA
>WNFY01006094.1_pt1 | contig 10801 bp, 10 predicted proteins | sample 5400091 | NCBI WGS metagenome assembly WNFY01 (sample SAMN13153364, study PRJNA577476) | soil metagenome | isolation source: 60 cm soil or saprolite under grassland replicate 1 | place: USA:California | collected 2016-06-15
GCACGGCCGCGGACTTGATCAAGCTCTCCATGATCGCCGTGCGCGGCTGGCTCGACCGCGAGAAGCTCGCGACCAAATTGATCATGCAGGTGCACGACGAGCTGGTGCTCGAGGCGCCGGAAGGCGAGCTCGCGCGCGTCAAGGCCGAGCTGCCCGGACTCATGAGCGGCGTGGCGAAGCTCAAAGTGCCGCTTGTGGTGGACGTGGGATCGGGACAGAATTGGGAAAAGGCGCATTGAGCGCCTACATGAAGGCACAACTCAAGCGGTCGCCAACACTCCTTTGCGGATGTTCCTTGTGTAATTTCGGCCCTGTGTGACTGCGCGCTCGCCAGTCCCGCGTTAGAATTTGCCGGTCCGATCGGAAACCCGGAGCCTGTGCCGACCTCAGCCGAACTAGCCGAAGCTAAGTCTCGTGCCAAGACCACGATTCAGACCACTTGGCGAGACATTGCTCGCTCGTACACTCTCGGTTGGGGAGGACCCATAGATGTTGTCGAACGCGCTTTTCCGTTCATCGGCAACGCCATTTCTGACATTCGCGATCTAATTTCAGTCGATCTTCCAGTGATATTCTTCCAAAGTCGAGAGTCTCCACCAAAGGACATGATCGCTGCAATTGGGTACGTAAATGATGCAGACAACCCATTCAACTGTCGTTTGGCTGGGGTGAGAACTCTTACGCAAACCGAGGCCAAGTTGTACAGCGATTTCGCTCAGGCATTTTGGTTTTGTATTTACACAAAATTGCTACCCACACCGAGGGACAAGGACGAATTCAAAGCCGCCATACTGGATTGGACAGGCCACAACTTTTTCACGATATAAGCTTGGAGTCGTACTACTCCTCCTGGCGTAGCCTATGATGTATCCGTAGGCCCCGTGCTACATGGAGTTCGTTTCGCAAATGCGACGCAGATAGGTGTATGGGCCAGCCCCAACTTCCGTATTGGCTTACGATCGTAAACTCGCTATCTGCGTTGATCGGGCTGTTGGTTACGCTGGTAATCGGTGGGGTCGCAGCGTACATCGCGCACGGACAGTTGAAGATCAATCGGGCGAAGCTCAAGCTCGACCTATTCGAGCGGAGAGTTGCGGTCTATGAAGCCGCGCGAGAGTTCATCAACGGGCTAACTGCAAAGGCCCTGGTCGACGCGCAGGCGTATCGCGAGTACCGCATTGCAATCAGTCGTGCGCCCTTTCTCTTTGCGGAGTCTCCAGATATTCCGGAGTATTTGACATTGTTGGGGCACGAGGCTACGAGGCTTGGTCTTGCCAGCGATTTATCGGAGCGCCAGCAGCGGGGTGAATACGTGCAGGACGTTCATGCGAACGCCACGAATACAAAGTGGGAATTGTTGCAGTGGTTCGCTGCGCAAGAAAAGGTTATCAACGAGAAATTTTCTCCGCACCTGGAGCTGCGCGCATAGTGACGTTGTTGGATTGTTATGCCTGAGAAAAAATTTGGAGACTACAAAGCCGAGGGGCACGCGTGGATCACGCTTGCAACTGGGGAATACTACCCAGACATACTGCCGCTCGCCTGTGAACTCTATAAGCCGGTGCTGGTCCTCTTTGACCACCTGTTGGAGGGTGCACACTCATCCGCTGACCTGTTCATGGGTATATCGCAGGTGACAGAGCAGTGGATGCGAATTCAACTGTCTAGGGTGTTCAAAAAGTACGTGAGCCCTGAGACCCCAGTCGAGATGCTCAAGAAGAAGACGGCGGCCGCTCAGATATGCCGCCAGTTCGGCGCAGGCTTTCGAAACATTGTTGAAGTGCAACAGAGATTTAAGAGCCGACCCCTACCGGACGAGGCCCTTTGCGCGGTATTGTGGGAGTACAAAGACCGGGGCAAGAAAGGCTATGACCTTACCGAGCGCATGTTTTCAATCCTGCGAGAGACACTGCCCGATTTCATGTTAATTGGGCCTGAGCGCGCAGGTAAGGATGTGCTACTGGGCGAGGTATTTAAGGACTATACAAAGCCCGACAGGCCTGTTGACTTCGTCATCTTCAAAGGCAAACAGCCCGTAGCCGTGGGGCTGGCGCGATATGACTCGGATAGAGGGGGAGCGCAAGAGGATGATCGCACAGGGCAGTATCGAGACTGCGCACAGGAAATTCTTGGATACTCCCAAAAGATGGGGCTCAACCTGAAGGTCATATTCGTGAACGACGGGCCCGGATTGCTGCTGGGCTCAATGTGGAACGACTACGCCTACATTGAAAACCGGTGGCCTGGAAAGGTGAAGGTGGTTACGCTTCGCATGGTACCGGAGCGTATCACGGCAGAGTGGCTCACGACTTAAGATGTCTACGGGAACGCCAAAGGGAAACGGCAACGGCAATGGTGAAACCATTAGGCTTGAGTACGCCGGCAAAAAGAACTCGGCTGAGATATTAGCTACTAAGCCGACGAATCTGGTACAAGTGGGCAAACGCTTTCAGGGCGAGAACCGACTAATCTTCGGTGAAAACCTTGGCGTACTAGCAACACTAGCCCACGACGAGCGAGTTGCCGGAAAAGTCCGGCTTATCTACATTGACCCGCCGTTTGCGACTCAGTCGGCGTTCCACTCAAGGAAGTTAGCCCCTGCCTATGAGGACATCCTTGCTGGGGCGGAATTCATAGAGTTTCTTCGAGAGCGTCTAATTCTACTTCACCGCCTCCTTGCCGAGGATGGCTCGCTGTACCTCCACCTTGACGAGCGAATGACTTTTCCCGTGAAGATTATCTTGGACGAGATATTTGGCCCCAAGAACTATCGGAACTGCATTACGCGCAAGAAGTGTAATCCCAAGAACTACACGCGCAAGACGTACGGCAACGTAGCAGACTACATTCTTTTTTACACAAAGAGTGGTACGTACCGCTGGAACAAGCAGGTGGAACCTTGGACTGAAGAACGGGCCAAGGAGTATCAGTACGTGGAGCATGAGACGGGGCGCCGTTACATGAAGGTACCCGTGCACGCACCGGGGGTGCGGAATGGTGAAACGGGAAAGCGATGGCGCGGATTGCTACCACCGCCAGGTAAGCATTGGCAATACGTGCCCTCGAAACTCGATGAGATGGACGCTCGTGGAGAGATTTACTGGTCTCCCACCGGAAACCCTCGCAGGAAGGTTTATCTTGATCAAAGGGAAGGCATCCCTGTCCAAGATATATGGCTGGATATGCGCGACGCTCACAACCAAAACATTCACATCACCGGATACCCGACAGAGAAGCCACGAGAGCTTCTACGGCGAATCCTGTTGGCTTCATCTAACCCAGGGGACCTTGTGCTGGACTGCTTCGCTGGCTCAGGCACAACCCTAGTGGTGGCAGAAGAACTGGACCGCCGCTGGATAGGTGTTGATAACGGAGCGGAGGCCATCCGCACAATGCTTAAGCGCTTTGCCCTTGGCATGGAGCCTATGGGGGATTTCGTACGAAAGCCAAAGGGCAAGAGTTCCGCCAAGTCCATGCCACTTTTCAAGAGCTCGGAAGCCCCCACCCCCTTGGAGCACACGCCGATCACGGACTTCACGCTGTATGCGGAACATGGCCGGGAGGACGGCCTTCAGTCTTTACTTTCTGAGCGCAAAGAAACAGCGACAGCCTAAACTGGGCGCGGACGCGCCGCCCCAATTCTCGAGAATGTTGTGACCATCTAAGACGTGGTGGCCTGTAAAGAAGGCTCCTTCACCGGCTAAATCAACTGTTCGGTGCAAGAAATCCGTTTTCATTTCTCACCGCCGATACCACGATCATTTGTCCGGCTGCTGCGACAGTTATTTGGAGATCAGGCTTTTCCTTCAAGAAGCGGGAAATTGCCTGGCTAACGGTGCTGCCTTTCGTGATCACATCATCGACGAGCAACACTGAATTAAGGTCGGTCACTCGTCCAGATATCTTAAGAGTCCTGTAATACTCCTGTTCGAACTGGGCGATGGTGTACCCTTGGGAAAGGAACCTCCGCTTAGAAATGGGTTTCTCCAATTCCAAGCACTCTCGGACGGGCACCCCTATAAGGCGTCCAAGCTCCTGCGCCAAAATTTTCGTTCTGTGGAGTTCCCCTGCTTCTAGCTTGTCCGGAGACAACGGAATCGGAATGAGGGCATCGAACTCACCGATATCCCTATCACTTAGCGCCTTGAAAATACCTCGCGCCAAGGGATAAGCATAGGCTTTTTCACCCAGCTTGAAGTTGCTAAAAATATGCGTGCTCGTGTAGACATGATTTGCGAGCTGCCCCCGTCGCGAGTAGACGTAGCAGCGCGACGGGATTACCCAATACCCTGGGATTGGTTCAGTGTTTCCGAAGAATCGCTCTGGCGCCTGATACTGATCCGCTTCGATGACCCGCAAACCTTTCCACGTCGGGCAGGTTTCGCAAAGACGCTTTCGACATGATTCGACGCTGCATTGCGGAGCCTGCTCCCAGTCCTGAGGCCAGAAGAAAACCTGCCGGTATCTAACGTCGACAACTTCGGCCAATCGATCATTTTCTTCCTTCTCCGCTAAAGGCTCCTCTGTCGATGATTCTCGGACTCGCAGTTTTACTTTTCCATTTTTTCGATCGATCGTTCGAACGAACCCCTTAATATAGACGCCGGGTGTGAAGGCATGAGGACCATGGAAGTACACCCAACATTCGCTCCCTGACTCGACGAAATCCAAATATCGCTGCCATCGCAACCAGAGAAACTTGCCATTCTCCAATCGTTCTGGAATGCGACGGGGCGAAAAGCCATCATATCCGCTAAAGATCTTATAAACGAACCTCACAGTGCGAGTATCTCCCTTGCCGTTCTCAATACGGTCGTGGTGCCGACAGGTCGCTCGCTCTGATAGCCCCAAGACGCCCACCCAAACGAAACCCCTGCATTTGCGGCCGTTTGTTGATCCACATCTCTATCGCCGACGTAGAACACCGATACTGTTGGTCGAACGTCAATCTCGTTAAGGGCTGCTCTTAAACCTGTGGGGTTCGGTTTTCGTAGACGACAATTACCCGCATGGATGACACTGCGAAAGAGTTGTAACATGTCCTTCGCTTCCAGGAGCGGGATCAGGATCATTTCCCCCGGAAGGCTGGTGACGATTCCAATGGGTACGTTGCCTGTGCGAAGGCGTCCTACGGTTTCCTCAATACCATCAAACAAATCGAGTTCCTCAGATCGCTCCAGACAAGCGCGACGGAAAACCTGTCGCGACACACCGTGCTGATTCACCAGCGTAACGATAGATTCACCGCGTAGAAGCTTCTCACTCAAAGCTTCATGCGGTACTCTTGCGAGATCGCCCAATACTGCTGAAAAAAACGGCGTGCTATCCCACAAGGTTCCATCTACGTCGAAGACAATAGCGTCCGCAGCCATTGCTGGTAGGCCAGTTCATCCGTGTGAGACGAGGGAAAGGTCACTCCGCGACTCTTTGAGTCAGCCGCAATTGCCTTATTTCCGCTTGTATCCTCGGTGCCATCATCGAGGAACGTGGAAACTGGTTTCCTTTGTTCGAGCGCGAAGCGGTATGCATTCATTGCCCCGCCCGTCGCTGAAGATTGGCTCACCAACACACCCTGCGCGAACGCAACGATCAGTTTGTTTCGCTTCCGGAGATTCAGGGACGCCGCGCCGGTGCCAAAGGGAAATTCCGATACAAAAACTGCTCGATCATTGAAAAGAAAGGTCTGCCACAGATCCTTGTTTTCGGGTGGGAAAGGACGATCCAAACCTGATGGCATCACGCAGATCGTGTGTCCCTTGTTCTCGATCGCAGCTTTGTGTCCAATCGTGTCTGCACCAAGGGCAAACCCGGAGACAACCGTGACGTCCTGTTCGCTCGCGGTGTGTGCAAACGATGCATGCAGGCGCGAATAAGGTTCTCGAATATTGCGTGAACCTACACACGCAATAGTCTTCTGAGATTGAAGAACAGTTACATTTCCACGAACGTAAAGAATTCCGATGGGGTTGTTACTGTTAAAAACGCGGGATGGATACAGCGGATGCGAAAACGTCAGAATTTGCGATTTTGTGGTTTCTGCAACCTTAAGCTGCTTCTCAGCCCGCTTTGCGCACTCATCGATCAGCTTTGACGACACTTTCTTGAGCTGAGCACGTATTGGATCGCCAAGCTTCCCGGGAACAGGCAACAATTTCGGATCTCGGATGACATCCGCCGCCGGGATGTGTGCCTGGTAAAGCAGCTTGAATTTCTGCGGCCCGAAGCCCTTCATACTGTCGAGAACGTAAAGGTTCGCGAGCTCCACCACGGAGGGCAACCCCATTGACGTTTTAGCAATCGGCATGGTTCGAGATTCTCCGATTATTCCTAGCGCGATAATGTATGGACGAGGCTTCAGTCTGTGAGCGCCGATACTCGGCCCGCACGCTGATCACCCTAATACATAATAGCTGCTTACGGCGAGGGTCGTGGAAATGATTGGATTCTCAGATGATCAACTTCTACGCATGGCTGACGCCGCATTGAAGAAGGGTGAGTTCGGCCAATGTCGAGAACTTTTTCGCAAAGTCTCCGAGTTGAAGAGACCGAAACATGCGCTGGCGGATGTCACTTATAGACTCGCCAAACAAAATATAGCTCACGGTCGCTATGAGCAAGCTCGCGAGCTGTTTGCGGAAGTTACTCAAACGCACCCGAGCAACGTAGCCAGATCGCTTTCCCAGGAACGGAATCAACTAATAAATCGCATCAGTTCGCGTAAGCAATCCCCGGTAACTGATTTGCAGTCGTTATTTGTTGAAGTTCAGATCAAGACCGCCCGTTTGATAGCCCCGGAGATGTTGCAACCCGACATTTCGTTCGTTGGATGTCCGGCGGCGTATCGCTCCGGATACGATCGGCAGCGAAGTGATCCGTTAAGTGTTTTGATTCGTATGATGAAGAGAGGCGTGGAAGAAACGGCTGTCCAACGCCTGGGGCAGTACCTTGCTGCGTACATTTACTCGTCTACTCCGACGCTGCGTCATGTCGACTTTGTGATACCGGTGCCAACTCGCCCGGAAAGGGAGACACAACGCGGTTATTCAATACCCCGGATCCTTGCTGAAGAAGTATCGCGGTTGTGTGCGATTCCTCTCCACGAAGAGTTTGTTCGCACTTCCGGTGAATCGATTGAACTCCGAGACATTCCAAAGTGGTATCGGAAGTATGCCGTGGACGGTGCATTCGAAATTGGCAGAAAGGCGGAATGGTTATCTGGACAAATTCCGCTCATTGTCGATGACGTGATAACCACCGGCTCCACGATAAGAAAGGTCGCTCGTCTGCTGCGAACTGGCGAGGTTCAGGATGTCTATGCGGTCGCCTTAGCTCACACAGAATGGAGTGGCTAACGGAGCAATTTGTCGGCGTTTACGTAGATTGGACGAGTTGTTTTTTCCGTATGTGGTCGTACCCCCTTTAGCTTCTGAAAGCTAAGGGTTCGAATTTCGAATTCGCAGGTCCCAGGTTCAAGCCCCAATAGGGGAGCGGTGCAGGGCTCGAACCTCTCCAACAATTCGACTGATGTGACCTCTTGCCAGTGTCCGGTTATAGGGCCTATTCTGTTGAAAAACTCAATCGGCGCAGTAAGCGGGATACAGTTTTGAAAAGCTGACCTCTCAGAACGGCCTACAAGCGACGATCGCAGGTTGGTTGATGTATTGAGGACTCCCAAAGTTCGGTTGAAGATTGCCTTCAGGGAGTTTTTCAACAGAATAGACCCGAAGCGGACAATCAGCGCGAGCCGGGGACGGCAAACAGGTTGGGAACGATGAAGTCAGGTTACCTATATGTATTCGTGCATCCGTCCGATCCGGACCTTTACAAGATCGGAGTAACTATCCTTCAGCCCGAGAAACGGCTGGCCCAGCACAATCGCCACTACGAGGAATACGCGGGCCAGATCGTCAAAGAGACTGGTCAGAAATGGGAACTCAAGACATACATTGCCGTCCCTGATCCGTATTGGGCCGAAAGGGCTTTTTGGGGAGCAACGCCTTTCCCAGATATACCGTATCGAGGAGGAATTGAAGTTGAAAAAATGGAATGGCAATTGGTACAGAAGGGTTTGGACGCAGCAAAGAAAGCGGGGGTACGGCCACCACCGGTGCCGCGAACAACGCCAGCGCGAAACCGCGAATGGATGCTGAAGGAATTGGAAGGAAGCGGGATCGCCATGATCGGTCGCTATCGTGGACTAGTTAGGGGCATGGAATTCGAGTGTGAGAAGGGTCACGTATTCAAGGAATCAGCAGGCGTAGTCGCGAATCGCAAATCATGTCCATGCTGTGTGGATTGGAATTGGTTGAGCGGTCCTAGAAAGGGCTTGAGAGCGAGTCTCCGGTAGGTCAACGGCGCGTTATGCTGCGCCGCCGGTTAATGCGAACGGTTAGCCAAGAGTGACCGAATGACGGCTTCTGGCCCGAAAGCGGTCAGTCCGCCTGCCTTAACGTCCGCAAATCTTCCGTTCTTCCCGATCCTTGAGCTTCGCCTCTGCTCGTGTTTGCCATTGCATATTGCTCGGGTGATCCGCGCCACCCGCGCATAGCGGCTTAATGTGATCCACGACATATCCTTGACAACGACCTTTTGTCTTGCCGGTGCTTGGGCAAGGGTGTGTCTTGATAAATGCTGCTCGCTGGGAGAGGTCACGCTGCGCTTTGGCAGGTGCGTGATTGGGCATTAGTACTGCAACTAGAAGGAAGAGAGTTAGCAGTCTCACTATGAAGTGTCCCCACTAAAGCGACGCATATAACAACGTCCGATCAACGACTTGCATCAATCTTTCAGTTAGTGATACCAGCGTTTCACTAACTGACAAAGGTAGTCATGGAACCCATAGGCACACCAGAAATAAAACTCCGAATCGAGCGCGACAGTTTTCGGTGGAATGATCCCAGTCGGAAGAAACATCACAGCTAATCTCGACAAGGCTGCGCAATACACGACCGCAAAAGCATAGGTACGTCTAAAACCCGTGCTAGCGCGCTTGTGGTCCTAATAGCCTAGTTTCCGAGCGCTCCGAACACCTTCCTGACGATCGCCGAGGCCGCGCCGGCCGGATCCTTCCGGATCTTCTTTTCTTCATCGGCGATAGTGATGAATAACCCGTCGAGCGCCCTGCGCGTGACGTAATCCTCCAGGTTCGCGTCCTCTTCCTTCACCAGGCCGAACTTCGCCCCGCTCGCTGCGATCTCGTTGTACTTCTCGGCAGCCTTCACTTTCGCCATCGCCCTCTTCACAATCGGCAGAAACTGCTTTGCCAGGGGCTCGGAAGTCGTGCGCTTGAAATACTGCGTCGCGGCATCGTCGCCGCCACTGAGGATACCTTTGGCATCCTGCACGCTCATGTTTTTCGCCGCGTCGACGAGTAGCCCCCTCGCCCGGGGCACCGCGGCCTCGGCTGCGCGGTTCATGCGCAGTATCAGATCGTCGGCCTGCTTGTCCATGCCGATCGAGCGCATCACGGCCTCGACTCTTCTCAAGGAGGGCGGCAGCGCGATCTTGACGCTGTTGTTCCCGAAAAAGCCGTTCTCGACTCCGAGGCGCGCCACCGCGGTCCGGGATCCTCTGGTGAGTGCCTCTTTCAATCCGGCAGCGGCGTCTTGGTTCGAAATATCGGCGAGGCCCGCAGCCGACGCGGCGGCCGGGATCACAAGCGCGGCCACACATCCGAGAATGCGAACCATGGGTCTTTTCCTTGAAATCCTGAAGCGAAAAACTAGGCCCGCCGCGCGGGCCCGCCGGTCGGCGTGGCAGGAGGAGCGCACCTCCTTGCCTTGCCATGCGCAATAGCGTACTTTTCAACCCACGGAATTGTCTGACTTATGGCCATTTACGCAGTCATCAAGACCGGTGGAAAGCAATACCGGGTCGCGCCTGGCGATGTCGTCAAGGTTGAAAAACTCGGGATCGCGTCGGGCGGCACCGTGGAGATCAGCGAGGTGTATCTGATCGCTGACGATCATGATATCACCGTCGGACATCCTACCATCGCCAACGCTCGCGTGGTCGCCGAGGTGGTCGGGGAGGGGCGCGGCGAAAAAATTATTACTTTCAAAAAGAAACGGCGCAAAGGCTATCAGAGGACGATCGGCCACAGGCAATATTTCACGACCCTGAAGATCAGCGCGATCGCCTTGGGCAATCGCGTCTATAAAGCCCAGGCAACGGTCTCGCGTCCCGGTGTACCTAAGGCGAAACCCGCGGCGCCGGCGCGACCCTTGCCGACGAAGGCTGAGCTTCCGAAGCCGAGTGCTGCAAAATTCGTCGAGGCGCCGAAGGCGCCCCCGCCAAAGGAACCCGCACCGACCCAAACCCAGACGCCGGCCGATCGCGCTCCTCCTGTTTCCGTTCCCGAGGTCCGCGGGCAAGACGCGGTTCCCGAGGCCGCCCCAGCGCAACCGCCGTCAGCACCTTCAGTACCGGTAACGGCTGCGCCGGAAACCATAAGCCCGATGGCGACGACGGAATTCGAAACGGTCAGGCCGCCCGAGGCGGGTGCCGATCAGGCGCGCGGCGTGCGTCCGGCGCCCGCGCTCCCCGCGCGAGAGACAGAACCCCCGCATACGCACGCACCGGCAATACCGCAACCTCAAGCCGGTCAAACACGCAAGTACGACAAACGCTGGTACTGGCTCGTTGCTGTTGCGGTTGCGCTATTGCTCGGCACAGGTTGGGTGCTGTTCCGCGATCTGGGCCGGCGAGCGCCGCAAGACGCCGTTCCCGCCGCGGCCCAACCGAAAGAAGCACCGCCGCCCAAGGCGAAGAAACCGGTCCAGGAGGTCAAGATCAAGAAACC
>WNFY01019374.1_pt1 | contig 10801 bp, 8 predicted proteins | sample 5400091 | NCBI WGS metagenome assembly WNFY01 (sample SAMN13153364, study PRJNA577476) | soil metagenome | isolation source: 60 cm soil or saprolite under grassland replicate 1 | place: USA:California | collected 2016-06-15
CGCGAGCTCGAGAGCGCCGGGATCCCGCGCGCCGCCGAGAAAGGTCGTGTAGAGAGCCCGGTTCGGGGGAGCGCGGCCGGCGAAGAGACTCGAGGACCAGATCGCCCCGAGGATGCGGCGGCCTGACTGCGGGACGACGAGATGTCCGAAACCGGGGGGCCGCTCCTTAGCGGGCGCGGACAGGTGGACAACGACCAGGGGCGCGTGCGGGATCCCCGAGAGAGCGGCAGCCGCGTCCGGCGCGACACCCTCGACGAGCCGCGCTGCCTCGCCGGCCGGAGTCGCGATGCACATCCGCTCGACCTCCACCTTCTGTCCGGCAATCAAAAGCGTCCAGCCGCGCGCGGCCCGGTCGACCGAGTCGACGGCCATCCCGAAGCGTGCCCTTGACCCGAGGTCCTCTGCGAGTCGCCGCGGAAGCATTTCGAGGCCCGCGCGGAAGGAGAGAAGGCCGCGCTTTCTCGCCGCCTGCTCCCGGGAAGCGTCGCGCCGGGCGGCGAGCGCTCCGCGAGTCAGGCTTCCGCGCTCCGCTTCCCATTTCGCGAGCGCCGGGAACGCTCCTTCCACGGAGAGCCGGTCGGAGCTCCCGGCCCAGATTCCCGACACGAACGGATCGACGAGTCGATCGGCGACCTCTTTTCCGAGCCGTCTCGTGAAGAACTCGCGCACGGTCTCACCCCTTGGGTCTCCCGGCCGCGTGAACGGCTCGGCGAGGACTCGGAGCTTGCCGCGCGTCGAGAGCAGATCCGAGCGCAGAAATGCTCCCGGCGAGGTGGGGAGGGAATGCAGGCGGCCGCCGAAGTCGATGTACCGCGGCATGCGGGGGTCGGCGAGGAGCGCTTCGGATTCGAGGCCGAGCTCGTGGACGAGGCCCCAGAGCTCCGGCGTCGATCGGACCGTGTTCGGCCCCAGCTCCAGGAGGTAGCCGTCGACTTTCTCGGATCGGACGACCCCCCCGGCCCGGTCGGACGACTCGAAGATCATCACGTCTTCGCCGCGCGCGGCGAGGGCCCGGGCCCGCACGAGCCCGGCGAGGCCCGCGCCGACGACCACGGTCGTCATCCCCAGAAGGGCTTGCTCGAAAGCGCGAGGTCGGCGAGCGCGCGAAGGAAAGTCGGGCGATCGTTCAACCCTGGCGTCCGCCGGAAGTGCGGGATTCCCGTTTTCCGCGCCGCTTCCGCGAAGAGCTGGTCCACCTCGTAGAGCGTCTCGACGTGGTCGCTGACGAACGCGATGGGAATGACGAGCACCTGACCGACACCGGCCCTTCCCAGCCGGCCGATCTCGTCCAGGGTGGGAGGGCCGAGCCACTCGATCGGGCCGAGCTTCGACTGGTACGCGAGCGACGACGGCGACCGACCGCCGAGCGCCGCGTTGATCGCCGCGACGGACGCCTCGACCTCGCGCGGGTAAGGATCCCCCTCCCGCGTGACGAGCTTCTTCGGGATCGAGTGCGCGGAGTAGAGCAGGTGGATTCCCTCGGGGCGCGGATCCGGAAACCGCGCGATTTCCTCGCAGATCGACTCGGCGTGGGCGGCAACGAAACCGGGGTGAACCGGCCAGGAGCCGAGCTCGAGGAAATCCGCTCCGCGTGCCGACTTCGCGACGGCCGCGCGGGAACGCTCGAGGGCTCCCTTCGTCGTCGTCAACGAATACTGCGGGTAGAGCGGGAACGCGAGAAACCGGCGGATCCCGCGGCCGGCAAGCTCGGCCACCACGTCCTCGACGAGAGGTGCCGAGCAATTCATCGCCGCCCGGACGAAGGCGTCGTGCCCCGATTCGCGAAGGATCTTCTCGACGCCGGCGGCCTGTGCCTCGGTCCACCGGCGGATGGGGGACCCGCCGCCGATGGAAGCGTAGAGCGAGCGGGACGTGCGCTGGCGCGCGAGCGCGATCGAAGCCGCGATCGTCCTGCGCAGGATCGCCGGTTTCACCCGGATGACGTCGGGATCGGAGAAGAGGCGGTAGAGAAAGGAGGGGACTTCCCGGAGATTTTCAGGACCTCCCAGTTGTAGAAACAGGATGGCACGGTCGGTCATTGCGCTTCGGTGCGAAGCCGCGGTAACTGACCATCTCTCCTCGCGGCCACGCGGCCGCACGGAAGCTTCACGGAATGGGTTCTCGCGTGGCCGCGCGTCAGAGTGTCTTTGAAAACAGAGGTTTCGTCGATTGATTCGGAAGGTACGCATCGAAAGGCATCGCGAGATTACGAAGGAAGATGCGGCCCAGCGGGGTCGCGCGGATTTCTGCGGAGGAAATCTCGACCAGGCCGTCTTCCGCGCAGGGTGCGAGCCTCGCCAGGGGATCTGCGAAGTACGTCGAAAAGTCGACCCCGAAAGTCCGCTCGATCTCGGGAACGACGACGACGCCGTGACAGAGCAGGTTCCCGATGACTGCCCTCCGGACCCGATCGTCGAAGGACAGCCGGAAGCCGCGAAAGGTCGCGGCGCCGTCTCTCTCGATCGCCTTCCGATAGTCCGGCAGCTCTCGGCGGTTCTGGACGAACGCGTCCCCGATCGCCCCGATCGCGGAGACCCCCATCCCGACGAGGTCCGTTCCCGCCTTGGTCGTGTAACCCTGGAAGTTGCGGTGGAGCGTGCGATTGCGGCGCGCCCGCGCCAGCTCGTCGTCCGGCCGCGCGAAGTGGTCCATGCCGATGTACTCGTAGCCCGCTTGCGTGAACCGGCCGAGCGCGGCGCGGAAGATCTCGAACTTTTCTCGTTCGCCCGGCAGATGGGGTTCCAGGAGCTTCTGGTGCTTCTTCAGCCACGGCACGTTGGCGTACGAGTACACGGCCAGGCGGTCCGGCCCGATCGCCAGGATGCTCTCGATCGTCGACCGGAAGGAGTCCGCGGTCTGCAGGGGCAGCCCGTAGATCAGATCCATGTTGATACTGTCGAAACCCATGGCGCGGGCGGCCTCGACGAGAGCACGCGTCTCCCCGAACGGCTGGATCCGATGGATCGCCTTCTGCACTTCCGGGTCGAAGTCCTGCACCCCCATCGAAAGCCGGTTGAACCCCGCGTTCCGGAGCGCCTCGAGGTGCGCCTCCGTCGTGACGCGCGGGTCCACTTCCACGCCGACCTCGGCGTTCGACGCGAAGCGAAAGGACGCGCGCAGCTTCGCCGCGAGACGGGAGATCCGGTTGGGAGAGAGATAGGTCGGCGTGCCGCCTCCCCAGTGGAGCTGGACGACCTCCCGCTCTCCGCCGGCGCGCGCCGCGATCCAGTCGATCTCCGTTTCGAGGAGCGCGAGATAAGACTCCTCCACGGAATGGTTTCCGGTGATGACAACGGTGCAGGCGCAGAAGTAACAGAGGGTTTCGCAGAACGGGATGTGGAGATAGAGCGAAAGCGGTGCGGGGGAGTCCGCCGCCCGCGACGTCGCGAGGATTTCCTCGTAGTCGCTGGGGGCGAAGTCCTCCGTCCACACCGGCGCGGTCGGGTACGACGTGTAGCGCGGCCCGGGGACGTTGTACCGGCGGAGCAGATCGATCGAGACGTCGGTCACCGCGACGGGCTCTCTCATCATGCGGGCGTCTCGGCCGGCTGCGCGACGACCGCCTGCCGGACCGCGTCGAAGAACGCCTCCGCCGATTCGATCGGAGTCTGCGGCAGAACTCCGTGTCCGAGGTTGACGACGTGCGCGATCCCGCCCGTCTCGGCCAGCATCGCTCGGACCCGCCGATGGACCTCCCGGGTGCCTCCGAGGAGCGCGCCGGGGTCGAGATTTCCCTGCAAGGCGCGTTCGGGGAGACGCTGCCGGGCCTCGGCCAGGGAGAGCCTCCAGTCCACCGAGAGGACGTCGGCTCCCGATTCGTTCATCGCTTCGAGCAGGTGCGAGCAACCGTTGACGTACAGGATGACCGGCTGTCCCGTCCGCCGGATTCCGGCGATCGCCCGGGTCACGGCGGGGAGCGCCCACCGACGATAGTCCTCCAGGGAGAGCTCGCCGGCCCAGGTGTCGAAGACCTGGACCGCCTGCGCCCCCGAAACGATCTGGAAGGACAGCACGTCCCCGACGACGTCGGCGAGCAGGTTCAGGAGGCCTTCGAGCGTCCGCTGTCCCCAGCCCATCATCTGCTTGATCGGAGCGAAGGATTTCGAGCTCGTCCCTTCGATCAGGTAACAGGCGAGCGTCCATGGAGCGCCGGCAAAGCCGATGACCGCGGCGCGGTCCCCGACCTCACCCCTCAACCGCTTCAGGATGTCGCCGGTGAAGCGGAGATCCGCGGCGGGATCGAAGCGGCGCAGCCTCAAGACGTCGTCTCCGGTCCGGATCGGGTGCGGAAGCTTCGGACCGTTCTTGGCGAACTCGACCCGCACGCCCATCGCCTGGACCGGGACCAGGATGTCGGAAAAGAAAATGACCCCGTCCGGGGCGAAGCGCCGGAAGGGCTGCAGGGACACTTCGGCGGCGAGGTCCGGGTCGCGGCAGAGGTCGATGAAGGAGACCTGGCGGCGGACCTTCCGATATTCCGGAAGGTATCGCCCGGCCTGCCGCATCATCCACGCCGGTGCGCGGTCGACGGAACGCCCGAAGCAGGCGTCGAGAAACCGCCGGGCGGACGGAGAACTCATGGTCACCGGTCCAATGATAACGAGCCGACGCTTGGACCGCGCCGGTCGGATCAGGCGACCAGCTGCCTCAAGACGTACGGCAGGATCCCGCCGTGTCGGTAATAGTCGACCTCGATCGGCGTGTCGATCCTCGCGCGCAACCAGACCTCGTCCACCGTACCGTTCGCCCGCCGGATGGTGAGCGTCAACTCGCCACGCGGACGAAGCCCGGCCTCGATCCCCGTCAGGTCGAACAGCTCGCTGCCGTCGAGACCGAGAGTGCGAGCGCTGACGCCTTCGGAGAGCTGGCAGGGAAGCACACCCATCCCGACCAGGTTCGAGCGGTGAATGCGCTCGAAGCTCTGCGCGATGACCGCGCGCACTCCCAGAAGGCGCGTTCCCTTGGCTGCCCAGTCGCGCGAGCTTCCCGAGCCGTATTCCTGCCCGCCGAAGACGACGAGCGGAACGCCCGCGGACTGGTACTTGATCGCCGCGTCGTAGATCGACATCTTCTCGCCGTGCGGCTGGTAGATGGTGATGCCGCCTTCCTCGCCCGGCACCAGTAGGTTGCGGATCCGCACGTTCGCGAAGGTCCCGCGCGTCATGACGCGATCGTTGCCCCGCCGCGATCCGTAGCTGTTGAAGTCCTCCGGCGCCACCCCGCGCTCCTGCAGGTAGAGCCCGGCGGGACTGTCTTTCTTGATCGCCCCGGCCGGGCTGATGTGGTCCGTCGTCACCGAGTCTCCGAAGATCGCGAGCGCCCGCGCCCCCTTGATGTCGCAGACCTCGCCGGGCGTCATCGACAACTTGTGAAAGAACGGGGGCTCCTGGATGTACGTCGACGAGTCGTCCCACGCGTAGACTTTTCCGGTCAATGCCGGGATGTCGTTCCACAGCGGATTCTCCTCGGCCGCCCGGCCGTAGAGGCGCCGGTAGGAGTCGGGGCCCACGGCGGTCCGCGCGGCCGAAGTTCGCCTTGATGCTCTGTTGAATCCGCGCTTCGAAGTTGCGGTTGCCCGAAAGGACGGAAGCCGCGATCAGGTCCTGGCCCGTCACGACTTCCTCGACCCGGGGGTCGAGCGGACCGGAGTTGCCGATGCACGTGGTGCAGCCGTAGCCGACCAGATGGAAGCCCAAGCGGTCGAGGTACGGCTGGAGGCCGGCGCGGCCGAGGTAGTCGGTCACGACCCGGGAGCCGGGAGCAAACGAGGCCTTGACGTACGGGGGCACGGAGAGACCGCGCTCGACCGCCTTCTTCGCGAGCAACGCGGCGCCGATCATGAGCGCCGGGTTCGACGTGTTCGTGCAGGACGTGATCGCGGCGATCAGCACGTCTCCATGTCCGAGCGCCACGGTCGCGGGCGGGAGGACCTCCTCGGGTATGTCGCCGACCCGCGTCGGGCTCGGGCGGTTGTTGACCATCTCGATTTCGGTCAGCGGGTTCGTGTCTTTCTTCCCGGCAACGAAAGGCTCCAGCTCCTGCTTGCCCCCTCCAACGAGTGGTTTCTCCGGCGTCAATGCGTCGGTCCCGATCCGCGTGGGGAACCGGCGCGAAACGCCGTCCGGCGTTTTCCCGTAGCCTCCCTCCGAGGGCGACTTCACCAGCAGCTCGCGGAAGACGCGGCCGACGTCGGAGAGCGCGATCCGGTCTTGCGGCCGCCGGGGTCCGGAGACGCTCGGGCCGACGGTCTTGAGGTCGAGCTCGAGCAACTGGGAGTAGTCGCACTCCCCACCCCGGGGCATCCCGAAGAGTCCCTGTGCCTGGTAGTAGCTGCGGAATGCCGCGACGTGCTCCTCCGAGCGACCGGTCGCGAGCAGGTAGCGGCAGGTCTCCTCGTCGACCGGAAAGAAGCCGATCGTGGCGCCGTACTCCGGCGACATGTTGGCAATAGGGGCGCGATCCGTCACCGGGAGCGACGCGGCGCCCTCGCCGTGGAACTCGACGAACTTGCCGACGACGCGCGCCTTCCGGAGCATCTCGGTCACGTGCAGAGCCAGATCCGTCGCCGTCGCGCCGTTTACGAGACGCCCGGTCATGTGGACGCCCACGACATCGGGCGTCAGCATGTAGACCGGCTGGCCGAGCATGCCGGCTTCCGCTTCGATTCCGCCGACGCCCCAGCCGACGATCCCCATGCTGTTGATCATCGTCGTGTGGGAGTCGGTCCCGACGAGCGTGTCCGGAAAGAAGAGGCCGTCCCTTTCGACGACGCCCACGGCGAGCCGCTCCATGTTGACCTGGTGCACGATGCCGACGCCCGGAGGCACGACCTCGAATCCATGGAACGCGCTCGTGCCCCACTTCAGAAACTCGTAACGGGCGCGGTTCCTCTTGAACTCGACTTCCATGTTGAGGCGCAGCGCGTCCGGGGTGGACCAGTAATCCACCTGGATGGAATGATCGACGACGAGGGCGACGGGGACGAGCGGCTCGATGACGGCAGGATCCTTTCCCAGCCGCTCGACCGCCGACCGCATCGCCGCGAGATCCACGAGGAGCGGGACGCCGGTGAAGTCCTGCAGGATGATCCTCGCGACCACGAACGGAATTTCGGCCGTTCGCTCGGCGTTCGCTCGCCAGTTGGCGAGCTCGGCGACGTCGTTTTCCCGGACGCGGCGTCCATCCACGTTTCGCAGGAGCGACTCCAGGACGATCCGCAGGCTGACGGGTAGCCGGGAGACCCGCCCGACCCCGGCTTTTTCGAGGCGCGGGAGAGAATAGAAGTCTCCCGTCCGGCCCGGACCGATGGAGAAAGTGTCGCGCGCGCCGAAGGGAGAAGGCCTGCTGTCGCTCATGCTGAGGGAAAAAACATCCGACAGTTTGCAGTCTATGGGTGCTCGTAGAAAAAGAAAAGGAGTGCAGAGATGAGGTTTCCGAGAAAGAAAGCCGCCCTTGCGATCGCCGCCGGCCTCTCGATCGTCGGGATCGCGGCCGCGGCGACCGAGACGTTCGTTTTCGACAAGGCGCACAGTCAGGTGGGCTTTCAGATCCGTCACTTCCTGACCAAGGTCGAAGGGCGGTTCCGGGACTACGACGGCCGGATCGTGATCGATCGGCAGAACCCGGCCAAATCCCAGGTAGAGGTGAGGATCCAGGCGGCCTCGATCGATACCGGCAACGAGAAACGCGACGCCGACTTGAAGTCCGCGAACTTCTTCGAGGTCGAAAAATACCCGACCATCACGTTCAAGAGCGCGAAGGTGACGCCCAGCGGAAAGGACCTCTACCTGGTCACCGGCGACCTGACCATGCACGGCGTGACCAAGACCATGGTCATTCCGGCGCGGCACACGGGTTTCCTGAACCTCGGGAAGATGGAGAAGGCCGGCTTCGAGGTGACTTTCCCGATCAACCGGAAGGACTTCGGAATCACCTGGAACCGCTCGCTCGATTCGGGCGGCGCGATGCTCGGCGACGACGTCCAGATCACGGTTCTCGTCGAAGCGAACAAGGAGACCCCGGCCGCGCCCGCTCCCGCCACGCCGGAACCGACGAAAGCACCCGCGAGCCGGTAACCGCGGGAGCCGGACCGCCGTTCCGCCGCCGCGGCAGTCCATAATCCTGTCGGGATGCACGCTCTCGGTTGGGTCGCCGTGGTCCTCTACGCCGCCGCGGAGGCGCTGGCGATCCGATCGCTTTTCCGATCGAAGGGTCTCGGAGCGGCGCCGGCGCTCGTCGCGGCCGGACTCGTCGCGCAGTTCGGGGATCTCGAGCTCGTCGGGCGCTCGCTCGGCTCGGTGCCGTATCGGACGCTCGGAGGGTCGGTCGCTCTCTTCGCGTGGATGCTCGGGCTCGCGTACCTGGCTCTGGTGCTGCGCCACCGTGAGCGCGCCATCGGGCCGTTTCTGATCCCCTTCGTGCTCGCCTTTTCCGTGCTGGGGATCGTCCTGCCGTCGCATGCTCCGCCCGGTCCAGCGACCCGGGGGAGTCTCTTCGCGTTTCACGTCACGCTCGCGATCCTCGCCGACGCGGCGTTTGCGCTGTCGTTCGTGCTCTCGCTCCTCTACCTGATCCAGAACCGGCAGATCCGCCGCGGCCGGACGGGCGTGCTCTTCTCCCGCCTCCCGGCGCTCGAGGTGATCGGCCGGATGAACCGGACGAGCGTAACGATCGGGATCGTCGTGCTCGCGATCTCCGTGGCGCTGGGGGTGGCCTGGGCGCGACGCGTCTGGAGCGGCTTCACGGACGCGAAGCTCGTCTGGGCTCTCTTGACCCTGTTCGTGTACGGCGTGATGTTGTGGATGGACCGGCGCGGATGGGAAGGGCCGCGCGTCGCCCTCCTCTCGATCTTCGGCTTCCTGCTGGTCCTCTTTTCGTACACATTCGTGAACCTCTACCTTTCCCAGGCGCACGTTTTCCGATGAGCGGCAGCCACGAAGCCCGGCTTCTTGTCCTCGGCTGGAACTTCCGCGGGGCGAGCGGACCCGTCCGCGATCGGGTCGCCTTCACGTCCGAAGAAGTCCGGGAGGGACTCCGGCGGCTCCTCGGAAAAGGCCTCGTCTCGGAGAGCGTGATCGTCTCGACCTGCCACCGGAGCGAGATCTACGGAGTCGCGGAAGGGAACGGGGTCGGCGAAGAGCTCACTCGGTTCATTTCCGACTGGAGGGGCCTCGAGCCGGGCGTCCTCGAGAGGGCGGCCTTCCGGCGGTCGGGAGCGGATGCGGCCCGGCACCTCTTCCGGGTCGCGGCGGGTCTCGACTCGATGGCGCTCGGCGAGAGCGAGGTCCTCGGGCAGGTCCGGCAGGCGCTCTCGATCGCGAGAGAGACCGGTTCGAGCCGTGCCGTGCTCCATCGCCTCTTCGAAAGCGCGGTGCGCGCCGGCAAGCGCGTCCGGACCGAGACGGAGATCGGCGTGCATCCTCTGTCGATCGCGTCGATCGGCGTCGAGCTCGCGAACAAGGTCTTCGGCGAGCTCTCCGAGCGGACCGTGCTCGTCCTGGGGGCGGGGGAGACCGGGACCCTCTTCGCCCGGCACGTCCTCGAAGCGGGAGTGCGCCATCTCAAGATCGCGAGCCGAACTTTGGAGCACGCCGAGCACCTCGCGGCCCGTGTCGGCGCCCTCCCCGTCGCCTGGGAGTCGGTCAAGCGAGAGCTTCCGTCGGTGGACGTCGTCGTCGGAACCACTGCGAGCCCGCAGCCGGTCGTGCTCCGCGCCGACGTCGAAGCCGCGATGCGCCAGCGCAAGGGACGGCCGATGTTCTTCCTCGACCTGGCGATGCCTCCGGACATCGAGCCGGAAGTCCGGGGCATCTACAACGTGTTCGCCTACGATCTGGACGGCCTCGAGGACGTCGCGGCGGAGAACCGGCGCCGGCGCGTCCGCGAAGTACCGCGTGTCGAGGAGATCCTCGAAGAGGAGCTCGGCCGGTTTCTCGCCTGGTTCGGCAACCTCTCGATCGTCCCGACGGTGACGGACTTGAAGCATCGCTTCGAGGAGATCCGCGATCGGGAGCTCGAGCGGCTCGCCCCGGCCGAGCGCGAGCGGCTCCGTCCCCTGGCCGACTCGATCGTCGCAAAGCTGCTCCACGAGCCGATGCGTCGCCTGAAGAACGAGACGGATGCGGCCCGCAAGCTGGAAAGGCTCGAAGCGGTGCGGCATCTGTTCGACCTGGACGGGGATTGAAGGTCCGCCTGGGCGGGCGGGGGAGCCCCCTCTCTCTCGCCCAGCTCGAGATCGTCGCGAGAGCGCTCTCTCCCCGTTTCGACGTCGAGATCGTTACCTTCACGACGACGGGCGACCGGCTTTCCCGGGGGGACGGCGTCCGGACCGGCAAGGACCTCTTCACGCGCGAGATCGACGAGGCTCTGCGGGACCGCCGGATCGACCTCGGGGTCCACAGCGCGAAGGACTTGCCATCCCGGCTGCCCGAAGGTCTCGCGCTCGCGGCCGTGCCGCCGCGCGAAGACCCGAGCGACGTCGTCGTCTCGCGCGACGGCGGCAATCTCCTCGCTCTCCCCGCGGGGTCGCGGGTCGGCACGTCCAGCCCCCGGCGGCGCGCCCAGATCCTCTCGGCTCGGCCCGATCTCGAGGTCGTCCCAGCGCGGGGGAACGTCGACACGCGTATCCGCCGCCTCCGCGAGGGACGCTGGGACGCGATCGTCCTGGCGCGGGCGGGGCTCGCCCGGCTCGAGAGGCTCGACGACGTGAGCGAGGTCCTGCCTCCGTCGTGGATGCTGCCCGCGATCGGGCAGGGGGCGCTCGCCGTCGTGGCCCGGAACGAGGACCGAGACCTGCGCGAGC
>WNFY01006095.1_pt1 | contig 10799 bp, 9 predicted proteins | sample 5400091 | NCBI WGS metagenome assembly WNFY01 (sample SAMN13153364, study PRJNA577476) | soil metagenome | isolation source: 60 cm soil or saprolite under grassland replicate 1 | place: USA:California | collected 2016-06-15
GCTCTCAACAAGCGGAGAACGAAGGCGGTCTCGTCAGGCGATCAGCGCGTTACGGGAACGTGGCGAAGCCGCTACCTCGTCATCGTCAGCGGCCACCCGGCTCGGCCGTGACCCTCTCCATGCGTTGTAGCCGTTTCCAGATTCGTCCTCCCAGAGGTGGTCAGTCGCGGAGTTGCGGAACTCACGTTCTTCGCCGCAGCGCTTGCAGCGGCCGAGGCTCATCGAGCCACGCGGGGTCTCGATCACCCAGTGGTGCTGGCAGGTAATAACTGGTGCTTCCGCCTCGGGGTGGATGGGTTTGTCTTCGATTACTGATGTCTTGGCCATCGTAGCCACCTCCGGTATTTTTCACCTTCTGTTGGAAGATGAATTCCGTATGCAATACGTTACATGTTACGGGTCGGATTATAAGATCCGGGCAGAAGTTGGTCAAGGTTTATGCCTTATTTACTTTCCAAATAGTCTTTCCTATAGAATTCGCGCCGTGTATACTTATTAACGGTCGGTAACGTTAAAAGGTTCCCCAATGCAATCGACGAAAGACAATATCCTCGCTTATCTGAAGCGCAGCGGCGGTGCGGGCGTTGAAGCAGTCGCCTCAGAGTTTGGGCTGGCGCGTATGACTGTCCGGCAACACCTCTCCGGCCTCGAGAGGGACCGTTTGGTGGTCTCGCTCGAGGAGAGAGGGAGAACAGGGCGCCCGCACTTGCTGTTCAAGCTGACGGACGAGGGCGAAGAGCGCTTTCCAAAGCGTTATGACAGGCTAGCAGACCTCGCCCTGCAAGAGGTGGCACTTCTAGCCGCGGATGAAATCGCGGGGCTCGAACCAGAGGAGAAGAAGCGACTGTTACTCCGGAAGATGGCTGAACGCGTCTATCGCGAGCACGAACCAAGAGTTCGTGATAAAGACTTGAAAGAGCGGGTGGCGATCGTGGCTGATATCCTTCGCCGCGAGGGTGGCTTCGCCGAATGGAGAGCCGAAGGGCAACAGCAGTATGAGATTGTCGACTATAACTGCGTGTACCGGAGGGTGGCGGACTCGCATAGGGACGTATGCGAGTGGCATCTCTCGCTGCTCGGGAAATTGTTGGGCCAGGACACCCGCTGTGACCAGTTCATCAGCCAAGGCGCGGATTCCTGCCGGTTCATAGTAAAAGCGGACGCTACGAGCGACGACAAGGCAAAGTAAGGCCGGAATGACAGAAGCATCCAACGGTCAGGTGACTAAGGAAGAGGTGCTGGCGGCTCTTCAACAAATCGAGGACCCGGACCTCCATCGCGATATCGTCAGTCTCGGCTTCGTGCCGGAGAGTGACATTAATATCTGCGGTTCCAATATCTCGATCAGAATCGTGCTCACAACTCCGGCCTGTCCGGTGCGGGAGACAATGAAGGAGCAAGCGCAGCAGCTTCTTACGTCTTTGCCGGGTGTCGAACAGGCTGAGGTGACGATGGATGCGACGGTCCGCTCGACCGGCGTCGGCAGAGGGCCGAAGGAGATCGAGGGGGTACGCAACATCATCGCCGTCGCCTCGAACAAGGGCGGCGTCGGCAAATCGACCGTCGCCGTTAACCTCGCGATAGCTCTCCGCCGATTCGGTGCGCGGGTGGGGTTGATGGACGCGGACCTCACGGGGCCCAACATACCGACAATGCTGGGGTTAGGCGCCGGCTTTCAGGCGGACACCGGCCTCGGCATCGTCGAGCGCTACGGTATTCGGGCGGCATCCATCGGCTTCGTCCTCAAGAGAGGGCTACCGGTCGTCTGGCGCGGACCAATGATCGGTACGGGCGTGCGTCAGCTGATGCATGATCTGCCCTGGAATGCAGAGGGTGAGCTGGATTACCTGATCGTCGACCTCCCGCCCGGGACCAGCGACGCATCAATGAGTGCGGCACAGGAAGCGCCGATTGCGGGTACCGTTATCGTGACGACACCGAACAACGTGTCGCTCGAGGACGCGATGAAGGCGGTGACGATGTTCGAGAAGCTGAATGTCCCTGTGTTCGGGCTGATCGAGAACATGAGCTACTTCATTTGCCCGCACTGCGGCGATCGCACCGATATCTTTGGCCACGGGGGTGCGCGGCAGACGGCCGACGAGTTGGGCATCGACTTCCTGGGTGAGATTCCGCTCGATCCAAATATTCGGTCCGGAGCGGACGCCGGTATTCCCATTGTGGAGAGCGATCCGGACGCGCCTGTAGCGCGCGCGTTCGCGGAGATCGCGCAAACGGTCGCCGCGAAGACCAGCGTGCAACACTTCTTCGCAACGACCGCGGCTTCTTAGTCTGAGTCCTTCTCTGCGGGTTGAACCCCGCATCTTTAAAGCGCCTGGAAGACGCGCTTGCCTTGGAGGGGGATCAGCTTCCCGAACGGATCCGGAAAGTGGCAGAAGGCCGTGATCAGCCTGTCGGCTTCGGCCTGATCGAACACTTTGCGACGCGTCTCTGTTGTAGTGCGAGCGTCGGCGTCGAAGGCGGAACACCATTCGACGTGGTCAATTTGGGCTGGATGGTGCGCGAGGTCGCCGGTTATGATAGCGCGCTCGCCAGCGGAGGAGATAAGCAGGCTGGTGTGGCCCGGCGTATGCCCGGGAGTCGGGTAGGTCGTGACTTCTGAGGTAAGCGTTTGCTCGCCTGAAATGAGGTCCATGACGCCTTGATCGGCAAGCGGCGTGACCTGCTGCATTTGCTGGTTAGTCTCCAGCATCTTTCCAAAGTAGTCCCAGTCCGCCTGAGGGACCAAGTGACGCGCCTTCGGGAAATTAGGAGCACCGTTCGCCGAGAGGTTCCAACCAACGTGGTCACCGTGAAGGTGAGTGAAGAACACGGTATCGACGTCTTCAGGGGGGATTCCCTTGCCGCGCATATCTTCAAGCAGGCTTCCCCGAAGGCCGCCTAGAAACTGAATAGGGCCGGGCCCGATGCCTGTGTCGCAGAGGATAGTTTGGCCCTGCGAGCGAACGGCGTAGCAACCGGCCTGTGTCCTGAATCCGCGTTCACCATAAGAACGGGGATAGCGCTCGCGGTATGGCTCGAAGTCCGATTCGCTCCGTTCGGGAAAAAAGATCTGCCAGGGGATTTCAAACGGAGTATCGAGGAGTGAGACGATCTCCACATTTCCCACATTCATCCTTGTTGTCCCCATCGAACATCCCCCTTCATTCGGCGCGGAGTTTGCGACAAGTAATACGGCGTCTATGGCATCACTGTCAACGATTGGCCGCTATGAGAAGACCCGGCGGAGCTCAAAGCGCGGACCATCCTTGCACACCAGCCGGACGCCGCGGCGAGTGAAGACAGCACAGCCGTAACAGACGCCGGTCCCGCAGCCCATTCGCTCCTCGAGTAACGCCTGCACCGGTTTGCGGCTTCTGGCCTCGCGCACGACCTTTGCCATGCCGGAAAACATCGGCGTTGGGCCGCAGGCGAAAACCTGGTCGGCCCAGGAGAGATGTTGAGGGATGAGGTCCGTGACATAACCATTGTGGGCCGCCGAGCCGTCGTCTGTGGCTGAAAGCGCTTCGACTTCCGGCGGAAGAAGATCAGGCGGATAGAGCTTCCTGGCCGTCCGAGCGCCTTGCAGCAACGTCACTGATTTTCCTGCACCGATTGCTTGATCGGCGAGAGCGATAAGCGCTGCGATGCCGAGTCCCCCGCCGACAAGCAAGAGATTCTGAGCTTCTTGACTGACGGCATAGCCGCGGCCGAGGGGGCCGAAGTTCGTGAGCTCGTCGCCCGGCTTGCGCGTCGAGAGCCAGGATGTGCCCCGTCCGCGGACATCGTAGAGGATCGCGAATTGACGTTCGCCCGCCGCCTCACGAAAGCGGTGAAAGCTCATCGGCCGTGGCAGAAGCGGGTCGTAGGCGTCGCCGCAGTGGAGCATCAAGAAGCGGCCCGGAGAGGCGCCTTTCGCAACCGGCGGGCACGACAGCCACATCAGATATGTGTCTTCGTATAGTTCTTCCTGCGAGAGAACGACGGCGCGTTCTAGCTTCATCCGGACGCGGAGAGATAATCGCGAAGCGGCTGTACCGTGAAATGCGGGTCGTCACGCACGAGCGAAGAGATGGCGGCTGCCGCAGTGTCGATGCTGGTAAGGCACGGTATTCGTTTCTCGGCCGCCGCGCGGCGAATCTCGAAGCCGTCTCGCAGGGTCTCGGTAACCCGGCCCTCCGGCGTGTTGATGACGGCGTCGACGAGGCCATCCTGGATCACATCGACGACGTTTGGATGTCCTTCTTCGATACGTTTTGGCACCTGCTCAACCGCGAGGTCCATCGCCCGGATCATGGCGGCCGTGCCGGCTGTGGCGCACAACCGGTATCCCGCGGCTGCAAGGTCGCGGATGAGGCCCAGCGCCTCCGGCTTCGTGCGATCAGCGAGGCTCAGGAGTATGGAGCCGCGGCGGGGGAGCGACATGTCGGCTGCCGTAAGAGCCTTCGCAAGCGCCGCTTCGAATGTCCGGTCGATGCCCATCACTTCGCCGGTGGACTTCATCTCGGGCCCCAGGTGCGTATCCACACCGATTAGCTTCGACATCGAGAACACGGGCGCCTTGACCGCGACCAGGTTCTGGCGCGGCCAGAGACCCGGTGTGTAGCCGAGTTCCTGGATCGTCGCGCCGAGCATGACCTGCACGGCGAGCCGAACCATCGGCACGCCAGTTACCTTCGAGAGGAACGGCACCGTGCGGCTGGCGCGGGGGTTGACCTCGAGGACGTAGACGTCGGATGGCGGTCCTTCGGCGCGTTTCGGTTCCGGTCGCATGATCACGTACTGGACGTTCATTAGACCCTTTGCGCCCAGAGCTGGGCCCAGGCGCTCGGTGTAATCGACTATCTTCTGGACCTCATCCCTGTGAAGGCCGATCGCCGGGTAGACGGCGAGGGAGTCTCCGGAGTGCACTCCCGCACGTTCGATGTGCTCCATGACGCCCGGGATGAGTGTTTCCTCGCCGTCGCAGATCGCATCGACTTCAGCCTCGATTCCTTCGAGGTACTTGTCGATGAGGATCGGCTTGCCGGCGGCGATTTCGACAGCATTGGTCACGTAGCGGATGAGATCGCGTGGGTTCTGAACGATCTCCATGGCGCGACCACCGAGGACATAGCTGGGGCGAACGAGGACTGGATAGCCGATGAGCTGCGCCGTTGACAGTGCCTGCTCGACCGTATTCACCGCCGCACCCGGCGGCTGCGGTATCCCGAGGCGTTGGAGGAGCTCCTCGAAGCGCGAGCGGTCTTCGGCGATGTCGATCGCCTCGGCGCTGGAACCGAGGATCGGCTGGTTGGCACGCGCCAGGGGCCAGGCGAGGTTAATCGCGGTCTGGCCACCAAACTGGACGATTGAGGGCGGGCCGGTGCCGTTGTTCGTCTCGTTCGCGAGAAGGTCTCTAATCGCCTCCTCGTCAAGCGGTTCGAAGTAGAGGCGGTCACTCGTGTCGAAGTCTGTGGAGACGGTCTCGGGGTTCGAGTTAGCCATGATCGCGGCTACCCCTGCTTCCTGAAGGGCCCAGGCGGCGTGCACTGCCGAGTAGTCGAACTCGATCCCCTGTCCGATGCGGATGGGCCCGCTGCCGACGACGAGCGCCTTCTTGCCCGGTAGCGCTTCGGCCTCGTTCTCCGAGTCGTAGGTGCTGTAGAAGTACGGCGTTTCGGCTTCGAACTCGGCGGCGCAGGTGTCGACCATTTTGTAGACGGGGAGGACGCCCCACTCCTCGCGAAGATAGCGGACTTGTTCGGGCAGACGGTCGGCCAGGGTCGCAATGTCTGCATCCGAGAGCCCCAGCCGCTTCCCTTGTCGCAGGAGGTCCGGCGTGAGGGGCTCGGCCAGCAGTCGGCTTTCCATCCGCACGATGGCGTTCAACTTGTGCAGAAACCACGGGTCGATGCCGGACATCTGCGACAGCTCGTCGGGAGTGGCTCCCCGCCGCAGCGAAGCCAGGACCGCCCAGAGGCGCTCGTCCGTAGGGATGCCGACGTAGTCGCGCGGATCGATGTCCCGCCACGCGGGATCTTCCCAGAGCAGCGAGCGGCTGCCGAACTCGAGGGAGCGCACGGCTTTACCGAGGGCGGCCTCGAAGCTGCGATCAATCGCCATCACCTCGCCCGTGGCCTTCATCTGCGTGCCGGTGCGGCGCTCGCCGAGCGGGAACTTGTCGAACGGCCAGCGGGGGATCTTAACGACGATGTAGTCGAGCGCCGGCTCGAAGGCGGCTGTCGTCTTGCCGGTCACGCGATTGGGGATCTCGTCGAGCGTTTTGCCGACCGCGATCTTTGCGGCAACCCGCGCGATGGGGTAGCCGGTGGCCTTGGAGGCGAGCGCCGAGCTGCGCGACACGCGCGGGTTTACCTCGATGACGTAGTAAGGTGGACGGCCGCCGGTATCGGGCTCCCACTCGGCGATCTCATGGCGCGGCGCGAGCGCGAACTGGATATTGCACCCGCCCTCGATGCCTAGCGCGCGGATGATCTTGAGCGAGGCCGAGCGCAGCATCTGGTATTCCTTGTCGGAGAGTGTCTGGCTGGGGGCGACGACGATGCTATCGCCGGTGTGGACGCCCATCGGGTCGATGTTCTCCATGTTGCAGACGGTGATGCAGTTGTCCGCGCCGTCCCGCATCACCTCATATTCGATCTCTTTCCAGCCGAGCAGAGACCGCTCGAGCAGGACCTGGCGGATCGGCGAGGCGGCGAGCCCGCCGCGCGCCACGTGCTCGAGCTCATCGAACGTGTGCGCGATTCCTCCACCCGTTCCGCCGAGCGTATACGCCGGGCGCACGACCGCCGGCAGGCCGATTCGCTTCGCGACCGAGCGCGCCTGATCGAGATCGGTCACGATCTCACTCTCGGGCACGGGCTCGCCGATGCTGAGAAGCAGGTCGCGGAAGAGTTTCCGGTCCTCTGCCGCGCGGATCGTCGCGATGGGCGTGCCAAGAGAGCGCACGCCGAAGTGGTCGAGCACGCCGGAATCGGCGAGAGCGACGGCGAGGTTCAGGCCGGTCTGCCCGCCGAGCGTGGGCAGTAGTCCGTCCGTCCGCTCGCGCTCGATGATTCGGGAGATGATATCGACGTTGAGCGGCTCGATGTAGATGGTATCGGCGATCCCCTCGTCGGTCATGATCGTCGCCGGGTTCGAGTTGACGAGGACGGTGTGCACGCCCTCCTCTCGCAGCGAGCGGCAGGCCTGCGAACCGGAGTAGTCGAACTCGGCCGCCTGCCCGATGACGATCGGACCGGAGCCGATAATCAGCACGCGGGAGGGCTTAGACGTCATCGAGCCAGCGCATTTGGCCACCATGCGGTACCAACTGCCTGATGTCGCTAAGCGTAAAGGTGTCTTCGTCGAGAGGGTTCCGGGCATACGGATTGTGGTACAGGGTGAGGGCGTATTCAAAGGCAGTCTCGCCTCGGTTTGCGCGCAGGTGCCCTACTGCAGCACATCGCTTGTGATTGCGGGGGCTGAAGAATCCGTCCGGCTCTCGGGTATTGCGAGCCCGATCGGGGTAGAGAGTTCCCCTGCCGTCATGAGGGATACTCAACACTTCGTGTCCAAACAAGGCATCTAAGAAGGAATCATGTGTGACAGGCAGGTATTGAAAGCTTCGTAGGATGACCAAGGAAGGGCGTCCGTCGTCTGGCAACTGTTCGTACGCCTTTGTGACACTGGCTTTGATGTAGAAATCGTCCTTCGACCAGCCGCCAAACCCGCCCTGCATCTGAGCAGCCGCTTTCGTGCTGAGAGGAGAATGTTCCATTCGCATTTCTAAGGAAAGTCCGGATTCGCTACGATACTCGACCACCGCGGGCGGATGTATCCCGTCAAGAGTTTTCCTCAGCCAAGCCCGGAAGTGCCTCTCCGAAAAAGCGGCCTGAGTTTTCACTCGCGTCGAGACAAGGACACTTTGTGGTGATGATTCGAGACATTCCTGCGTGATGTCCCAAATGCTACTACTTAGCCGTGATCCGGCTCGCTCTTCCGATCGGTCGTAGATCGCCTTGACCTCAACGAAAACTGGCGGATTGGTGACACATTCGAAATCCCCTGTCCTCGCAGTTCGGCCAGATGGGCGCGGTGTGTAGGAGATACCTCGACTTGCTAGGAAATACCCGGCTTCAAGTTCCGCCAGTGCGCTCGATCGTGTTTGGAATTGAGTTGAGCGCAGCCTATCGCGCACGTCATCATCCAGCAGTCCGCGCCTCAAAGCATCCGAGATGAGACTGTCGATTTGCGCTCTATAACCGACTAGGTGCTGATCGTTCGCGCACAGAATAGCCCAAAAAGTGTCTTTGATTGGACGTCGCGAACTGCAGTACTCGCCGATGTACTCGTGGGTGAAAATCGTTCGAATGCCTGGATATTCTGCAAGGCTGGGTGCTTCGTCCCTCAAAGCGGCAGCTCGTACTCCATGCCCTGCCCAACGACCTGCGCGAGCGAGCCGATGTCGCTGAAGAAGGAGAGGGCCGGTTCGTTGCCTTCGGGCAGGGTGCCGCGCAGCTTCTGGTAGCCGGCGGCGCGGGCGAAGTCCGTCGCCATGAGCGCTAGCTCGCGGCCAACGCCCTTGCGGCGGACGGCGCGCAGGAGCCAGACGCCCATCACCGCTTCCTCGGGGTCGTCTTGGTCGGGAGTGAGGGCGGCGAAGCCGCTGATCTCGCCGGCGTTGTCAGAGACGAACATCGCGCCGCGGTCACCGTACGACGAAAGTAGCTGTGCGACGCCATCCTTCGTCGGGCGCTGGGGCAGGCCGCTGTTTGTCGCGAGCTCGTCCCATACGGCGGCGCCGACGGCGGCGATGGCAGCGGCGTCCTTCTCGGTGGCGCGACGGTACTCCGGCTCAGCCATCAGGCGACACTTCCTTCCGTCGACTGGAACTGCTCGATCATTTCGAGGAAGCGGTCGAAGATGTAGACGTTGTCGAGCGGGCCCGGCGAGGCTTCCGAGTGGTACTGGATTGAGATCACCGGCTCCGTACGGTGGCGGAGGCCCTCGCAGGTGCCGTCATTAAGGTGCACCTGCGAAACCTCGAACTCGCTCGAGAGGCCGTCGGGATCGACCGCGTAGCCGTGGTTCTGCGAAGTGATGTGGACACGGCCGGTCGCGATATCCTTCACGGGGTGGTTGGCGCCGCGGTGGCCGAACTTCAACTTGAAGGTGCCGGCCCCGAAGGCGCGCCCGAGCACCTGGTGGCCGAGGCAGATGCCGAGAATCGGCGCCTTGCCGATCAGTTGCTTGATCGTGGCGACCTGGTAATCGAGAAACGCTGGGTCGCCCGGGCCGGGAGAGAAGACAATGCCGTCGGGCTTTAGCGATAAGACCTCCTCCGACGAGGTGATGGCAGGGAGCGCCGTCACGCGACAGCCGCGGGCTGACAGCAGGCGGAAGATGTTGTACTTTACACCGCTGTCCACCACGACGACGTGGCGGAGACGCCCCGAGGTCTTCGACGAAAGTTGCTGTCTGCCATGTCCCTGTGATTCCGGCGAGATTGCCTTGTTCTGTATCCGATGGGGCGTCTCTACGATGGGAGGCCACTCGTACGGATCCTCGGTGCTTACCTCGCGCACGAGGTCCGTGTCGCCGTAGCGGGGGACGGAGCGCAAGCGCGCGAGCGCCTGCTCAGTGGTCTCATCGCTTGTAATCGCGCCCATCATGACGCCGGCGGAGCGCAAGTGGCGCGTCAACGCTCGCGTGTCTATGCCAGCCATGCCGGGGATGTCCTGTGCGGCGAGGTATTCATGCAAGGTCATGTCTGAACCCCAGTGGGATGGGATGTCGCACACCTCATGGACGGCCAGGCCGCGCACCTGTATGCGCTTCGATTCGACCGACTCGCGGTTGACGCCGTAGTTGCCGGCGAGCGGGTAGGTGAGGACAAGCACCTGGCCGGCGAACGAGGGGTCGGTGAGCATCTCCTGGTAGCCGGTCATTGCCGTCGAGAAGACGACCTCACCGTGAGAGCGAGCAGCGACTCCGAACGGTTTACCTTCAAAGACGGTACCATCTTCGAGGACGAGGAGGGCCTTAGCGGCCATCGAACGCTATCCTTCCGCCGAAGATCGTGGCGACCACCCGCCCGTGAAGCGTTCGCCCTGCCAACGGGGTGTTCTTCCCCTTGCTCGCGAACGCCTCCGGCTCGACGGTCCACTCCGCCTCTGGGTCGATGATCACGACATCGCCCGGGGCGCCAACCGTGAGTGTGCCAAGACCGTCGATGCGGCGGTCGAGGCCGAGCGCACGCACCGGGCCGATCGTCAGTGCGCAGACGGTGTCTTCGAGTGGGAGCGCGGTCAGCGCCAAGCCGAACGCCGTCTCGAGGCCGCTGATCCCACAGGCGGCGGCGTCGAACTCGCACAGCTTGTCCTGGATGGCGTGCGGCGCGTGGTCCGTTGCGATGCAGTCGATCGTCCCGTCGCGCAGGCCCTCGATGCAGGCTTCGACATCGGCTGTGGTGCGCAGCGGAGGGTTGACCTTCGCGTTCGTGTCGTAGGCGAGGCCGCCGGGCGCTTCGCCGGAGCCGATGATCACTTCTTGTGTGAGCGCCAGATGGTGCGGTGTAACTTCGGCTGTGATCGGGACGCCGCGCGCCTTGGCTTGCCGGATGATCTCGACCGATCCGGCGGTGCTCACGTGCGCGATGTGCGCGTGAGATCCGGTGGCCTCGGCGAGGGCGATGTCGCGGGCGACCATCGCTTCCTCGGCTGCAGGCGGGATGCCGCGGAGGCCGAGGCGCGCCGAGACCCAACCCTCATGCATCACGCCGCCCGCCGAGAGCGCTGTGTCTTCGCAGTGATCGA
>WNFY01006097.1_pt1 | contig 10796 bp, 9 predicted proteins | sample 5400091 | NCBI WGS metagenome assembly WNFY01 (sample SAMN13153364, study PRJNA577476) | soil metagenome | isolation source: 60 cm soil or saprolite under grassland replicate 1 | place: USA:California | collected 2016-06-15
CGCGGCTGTCTCGTTCACGCCCCGACAGACCGGCGTACACCATTGGCAGGGCGACATTTTTGAGCGCACTCGCGCGCCCAAGCAGGTTATAGCCCTGGAAGACAAAGCCGAGGAGGCGGTTGCGAATATCGGCCAGTTCATCGCTGGACAGGCGGCTGACAAGCTTGCCAGCCAGCCAGTACTCTCCACTGGTCGGACGGTCCAGGCAGCCGATGAGATTCATGAAGGTGGACTTGCCCGAGCCCGAGGGTCCCATCACAGCGACGAACTCACCAGAATAGACCTCCAGGGACACCCCGCGCAGGGCGGGGACGCGTGTCTTCTTGCCCAAAATGTAGGTTTTAGTCAGGTTACGCACCGAGATCACCGGTACACGCTTCTCCCAGGTATTTCCCTGCAGGACGGCCATCAAGGCTGTTTGAGGAACCGTCGACCCGTCTGAGAAGGCAGGATCTCCAGGAGCAGCCGTCTCCGGCTCTGGCACGGTTGTGCCGGGTTGAGTCGGCTGTTCATCTCCGGCAGGTGAGTCTGGAACAGGCGTATTGGGACCAGGTGCTGTAGATTGTTCGCTACTGGGTACCGCTGGATCATTCGTAGCCATGTTAATATCTCTCAATCATCTCATATCACCAATTCATGAGAAAAGCCTAGCCGCCAGGGCCCCCTGGAGCAGGTCTGGGTCCTGAGAAGGACCCGCTGCTAGTGCCGACAAGAATAGTTTCGCCGGGTACCAGGCCACTCAATACTTCATAGGATGTGCCATCGGTCAGCCCCAGGACGACGGGCTTGGCGATGAATTGATTACCCGCACGTTCGACGACAAAGGCTGGGATGGGATTCTCTGCCGAAATGTCGCGCTGGCTTTGCAGCACATTGAGCATCTGGCGAGCCTGATTCATGGCAGCATCCGCCTGTTGCTGGGTGATGAGTTGAGGAGTACCGGCAGTAGGGCTATTACTGCTTACAAGGCGCGCAAAGTTCACGGCGTCCACCGGGATGAGCAGCACATTCGAGCGCTGGAGGACTGTGATCGTCACGTTGGCTGTCATGCCGGGCAACAGGCGTGCGCCTTTCAAATCATTCGTATCAACATCTATGGTCACAGGATATGTTACCACATTTGAGACCGTCTGACCATTGGGTGCGATAGCGCTGACCGTGCCCTGAAACAGCCGCTGTCCATAGGCATTGACGGTGAACTGGACGGGCTGGCCCACCTGCAGGTTTGCGGTATCGGTCTCGTTCACGTTAGCGAGGACTTGCAGGGCCGAGGCATCAACGATCTGGATGAAGGTGCCTCCGGAGGCGCTAGTGGAGGTACCCGAGGACGCGCCAGGAGTGCCGCCCACGTTTCCATTCACTATGGAAACCGTCCCGTCATGCGGCGCTTTGAGCGTGGCATTGCGCAAATTATCTTCGGCGGTCTGGAGCTGCTGCAGGGCCGTCTGCAACTGGCCCTGCGCGGTATTGACCTGACCGTTGGCTGTGGTGTTGCTGACATTAGCCTGCGCCAGCGCCGTGTTCAACTGGCTTTCAGCCGTGTTGATTTGCGCCTGGGCGGCAGCATTGTTGGCCGCGGCCTGCGCCCTCGCCGTCCTCAACTGCTGTTTTGCCGTTCTGACCTGCCCTTTGGCCGTAGCAACATTAGCGTTCGCATTGGCGACAGCCTGGTTATACTGGTCCGTAGCTAATTTTACACAGTTCGAATGGGCTGGTTCCCCCGTGGGGCACTGCGCAATGGCTTGATTCTCCTGGTCCTTCGCCACAGCTTTACTCGCTTCGGCCTGCGCTTCCACGTTCGTGAGGTTAGTTTCGGCGTTATTGAGGGCCGTCTGCGCTGCCGCAATGCTCGCCGAAGACTCTGCCCTCACTTTGGTCAGGTTGGCCTCGGCATTGCTGAGGCCAGTCTCCGCCGCCGCGATGCTCGCCGAAGACTGTCCTTTCGTTGCGCTGGAATTGTTGCCACTATTGTTCACTGCTGCCAGGTCGGTATTGACTGTCACCTGAGCCTGGTCGACGGCACCCTGGAGCGAGGTTTTATCGAGCTTAGCAAGAATCTGGCCTTTGATGACGGTCTGCCCAACCTTGACATCTATCTGAGAGATGGTGCCGGTGCCAGAAAAGTTGATGTTATAGATGCCCCCTTGCAATGGGCCGGTGGCACTGATGGTCACAGACAAATTTCCCGGAGTGGCTTGCCGGGACTGGTAGATCACACGAGGCCTGCGGTTTAAAAACGAGAGCAGCAGGCCACCCAGGAGGATCACGAGCAACAAAATAACGATACCAATAATGATGGAACGCCGCCTCCACCATGGTGGAGAAGGGCTTGCCAGGCTTGCATCGTCGTCGTTCTCACCCAAACCGGGGAGAGCAAGCACCTGGCCGGGAGAGTTTGGTGTCTGTTGTGACATACAAGGACAAATCTCCTATTTCATGCATATTTGAGATAAATATATACACATATACTGGCGATGTATCGAAAAGTGACAAACACAAGCAGGCTACATTGCTGAGCGTGTCTATAGCTTGCGTGCGTACTTCTCTTGACCCCTCGCTAAAAATACGAATACGGACGGCATAGGTTACAAAAACTCACCCAATCAGTTTCGTCCTATAGTATACAATACACCCATGCGAATTGTTGAGCAACAGCAATGCAACCAAAAGTCCCAGGAAAGGGGTGCAGGGGCTTCCCCCTTCGGCGTCAACTTCACGCTTTGTATGCGGGATTGCAAAGGCAGCTGCCTTTGCCGGAGAACGGGGGACCCTGCCTGGGAGGCAGGTAATCCCCGAAAATCCCTTTTTAACGCTTTTGCTGCGGGATTGCAAAGGGCAGCCGCCCTTTGCCGGGGAACGGGGTGTCCCCGAAAACCCTCTTTTTCTCTTCTTGCTCGCCGCCGCAGGCGGCCAGAGAAGAAGAATACAACGGTCGAGGAGGGGAAGGGTCAGACGCAACAATATACTGATGCACTACCTGACCCTTGCCAACTGCCAGCGGATGTTATCAGCATTGCGCATGAGCCGGAGCAGAATGTACGACGCATACGATAAATTTCGCTTACCTTACTGAACTCCCGCGAACAATAATGCACAATTTCCCTGGGCTTGAGGCCACAATGAAAGAGTAGATAGGCAACACGCTGTTCGCGCGTATTGGGGATCATATGCTGTATGATTCCCCATAGCTCACCGGGGCCCTCATTGTCTTCTGTAAGCGGCTCTCCTGCCCAGCCGGGCTCCGGTAAAGGCAGCTCTTTGGGTCGCAAGTAGGTTCTCAGTGTATCCAGAATAACGCCATTCAAACTCGCGTGCAAGTAACTAAGAGCGGCAGCCAATGTACGGAACTCCAGGTGTTCATGAAGAACACTGGCTTGCCAGAAACGTGCGAAGGCTTGAGCTACATAATTTTCTTCGCTGTCGAAGCGGCAGGCGCGCTCTCGCAAGGGGTGACGACGCAGCCAACGGAGCAATATTGCGCTCAAGCACTGCTGCAGCACTTCCCAGGCTAGAGGATCACGATATAGGGTCGCACGGCGCAGCAGTTCCTTAGAATAAGGATTGTCATATACTTCCCCACGCCGGTAGTCGCTGAGTTCGCACCTGCAGCCGCAAGCAAGGGCTGAAATGTTCATGGCACTGAGGTCAGAGATGTGATCATCAACACGAGCCTCGAACAGGTCGTGTATAGCGGGCGAGAAATCAACTATGTCTGTCATAGAGAACTGTTCTGCTCCGTCAGTAGCAGGTGCTAACACCGGGCTCATCATAGTACCGGTTCCCCTTTCACAGTAACACCTGATTCCAGCACCAGGCGACAGGATTGCAAGAGTTTGCTCGCATTCATCCCCCGGCTATTTTTCCTATCCTCATAGGTCTCAATTTTACGGGTTATGCGTCGCCTAATCGTTACGAAAGACGTTACGGAAGAGGATATCTAACAGTTGCCAGATGCAAGATGTAGCCAAATTCCTTACGGATTAGGTGGGAGGATCGAACAAAGAAGGGCACAGCTAACTGGCGATGCCAGGATGACACCGCCAGAAGGACTCTTACACCACTTGATAGAGGTGTCCTACTGAGGTCTCCTTCTCCCTGCGAGTGGGTGCTCGCGCAGCCTCTTGCCGTGTGCGCCACTTCAGTGTCTGCTGGCCAGGATGAGGCCAAAGATTATGAGCAGCAGCAGCAGGACGAAGGCAATGCTTGCCAGGACGAGCCCGCTGATGGCCATACCCCTGCGTGAAACAGAGCGAAGACTCAGGGCTGAGAGGACGATCCCGGCTGTAGAGGTGATGAAGCCAAGGAACAAGAAGATGGCCCCAACAACGCTCCCGAAGAAGATTCCCAGACACATAACAAGACTGAGAATGCCGAGTGTGAGACCGGCAGGTGCTAAACGGCTGGCCCGCAATGGTACCGTCATGGGCCTGTCATAGGCGTAGTACATGTTCGGAGGCGGGTAGCCTGGCTGGATAGGGGGAGGCATACCTGGTTGTTGCCAGGGTGTACTCCCGTATACCGGGGGAGAGCCTGGTGACGGATGACTCTGTTGTTCAGGCGGTAAATTGTAGGGGGTCGATGGCTGTTCGTTCATGGGTTTCGCTCCTTTCTATACCAACCTAGCGCTACGGGGCAGGAGTTTGAATGGCCGCCAGGACGACCAGGACAGCAAAAATCAGCACCAGGACCAGCACGATAATGGAGAGTACCAGCCCCACGGTCGCTAGTGTCTTGCGTGATTTCGACTGGCGGCCCAGGGCTGATAGAACAATCCCCAGACTCGAACTCACCAGTCCGCCAAGCCAGAACAAAGCGATCAGTGCGCCGGCGTTCGATAAAGATGCGCCCACGGCAAACATGGAAACAAAGACAAGAAGGCTGGCGCTACCCAGGACGAGACCTGCAAGTGCCACACCTCTTCTCCGTTCTGGCGCTGCCGTGGAAAGAGCAGACAGCGGATACGCGGCCGCAGGTGCATAGGCGAGCTGGGGAGACGGTGAGGTATAGGATGGCTGGGGAAGGGGGTGATAGGAGAGTGGTACAGGATCACCTCCATATAGCTGTGGATATGCTGCTTGCCCATAGTCACCCTGCCATTCGAGATTCTGTGGGTTGTCGTTAGGCAGTGGTTGGTCACTTACAGGTTTTTTGTACTCGCCGGTTTCTCGGATGTGCTTGACGAGCGGAAGGAACACGCAGAGGTTCAGCATCTGGGATATACTGAGTTTTTCCCACGTCATCAATGCTCGTCTCTTCTTAAGAGTGGCGAACCCATTGTCCACGTAGACCTCTCCCAGTTCTTCCCAGGGAAGGGTTTTCTGTCCTGCTTGCACACTGAGCCCTTGCCCAGTCACACTGACCGGGCCGAAGCTGACGGCATGACCAGCTTCGTAGGCGGCAATGGCTCCAGGAAGGAGATGCTTGGTCACCTTTCTCTCAATCTCTGCTCCAAGCTCCTCAAATCCGTTGAACGTCTTGTCGAGCACCAGTGGCATTGTGCCAGTTTGGTAGAGAATGTACCGGTTGAGGGAGTACATACCCTGCACGGAAGCAAAGTATTTTTGTACCGCGGTAACCTGCTCCCAACGGATGGCCTCTACTTCACCCGCTTTGACGCGCATCACACCATCAGTACAGAGGTAGACCCGTGCTCCTCGATTGCGTCCTGCTGACCGTATCCGCGAGATCCCGTAGCCCAGCAAGGCGAGACCCAGGAAAAGCAGATAGCTCTCCCCTCTAAGAAGCCCATTATACAAGAAAAGGATGATACTAAGAAGCATGGAAGCCCCTCCAAGAACACTCAGGACTATGCCTAAGACCATCGTTGCCCGGGCAGTGTTCTTGTACTCCCTCAGCACTGTACCCATCTGGTATGCCGCTGTAAGCTGGGAGATGTCTACGAACCTGGATTGCTGCTGCGCTGGTTGCATCTGCTGGGCCACGCTATCCCCCCCTTGAATTCCCTCTGCTTTTGACTGGACTATCACGTCTACCTTCGTTACTGAATATGTAATGTATACGCTTAGAATTACACCTTTTTGCCTATGACTTCTGACTTCAGGCAGCATTATTGGGACAGGTTCTAAGGTAGAGCCTCCAACGCCTCCACTAAGGCGAAGGCCGAGGGATAGCGTTCCCCGGGATCAAAGGCGAGGGCATGGAACAAAACCTCTTCTAGCGCCGTGGACAGCCTGCTATTCAAGAGACGAGGTGGGATTAACGGCAAACTCGCACTACTATATGCTGAGCCAAAGCTGTAAGGCAACATATCTCTTCGATGGCCGGTATATTCATCCATGTGTTGGCGTCGCACTGCCGCTGCCGGTGCAAAGTGCGTACACAATAAATACAGCAGGGCACCCAGCGAGTACACGTCCGAACGCACATCATACACGCCATCGATCACCTCGGGCGCGGCAAAAGGATTGCTGGCAGGAATATCAGCTATAGGAAATACCTGGGTATATTGTTCGTAAGTGGCAGGGCCATATGCTGAGTCTGGCCAGTAGCGCGGAGGTGGAGGCCAGGAGACGAGCAGGACAGGGGATCGAGTTTCTACTCTGCCCGCGTCCAGCAGTATGATACCTGGATCAAGGTCGCCTAAAACCATGCCCAGCCGGTGCAGTCGTGCCACCGTACAACAGAGCTGTATACTCCAGGACACCGCTGTTGCTGTGTTCAGCCACAATGGCCACTGCGGCTGGCAGAGGAGTTCAGACAGCCTTACCACCTTGCTTTGCCTATTTCTCGCCCCGCTAAGTTGCATCACCAGGTAGTGCCGCTCTCCTTCCACAAACACTCGACCAGCGGCGCCTGGGAAGTGAGATAGGCCAGGTAGCACAGGAGAAATAGATTCCTCAAATGCGGCCTGCACTACCTGCATGCGCACCTCTGGCGAGAGGCCCGCAAGCAACAGTTCGCGAATAGCCAGGAGTGGTCCATGTTCTCTAGCACGTTGTATGCCGCGGCGGGATGGAGATATACGCCGTCCAAGATAGAGATTTAAGCGTGGGCGTTGGTGGAGCAGTTGCACCAGGCGATAGCGCCCACCCAGGATGATAGATTCGAGCTGCAGATGCTGGTTGTGTCCACCCATCTCACTATATTTCCCCTCTTGCTCCAGCCTGCTCATTGTTTCCTCACCTCCACCTGATATGACCTTTTTTTCTTCCGCGATTGGACCGGGAAGCATTCCTATTCTACCACAAAGAAAACGCACATGAGGAGATACCACACTATTTGTATTGACAACTGGCTACCCGATGGCGTACGATTGATTCCGTGCGAGTAGCATCCACCACATAAAGCATTTGCGCAGTATGCGGCATTGCGCTATGAGAACTTCATCCAGGGATTTTTAGAAAGGAGAAAAAATCATGGTGACCCGTCCCGAAAGAAAGAGACGATCCTGGGCTCTACTGCTGCTCCTCTTACCGTTTATCGTACTCCTCTGGCCGCCCTTTTACAACTTCGATCAGCCAGAGCTGATAGGCATCCCGTTCTTCTACTGGTTCCAGTTACTCGTCATTATCCTCACGGCGATTCTGACAGCAACGCTCTACTTTATCGGAGCGTAGCACATCACTGTGAGTTAGTGAGCGATGGCTGTCGTCCAACATAGGTCAATGTACATAGTCGGAAGAAAGGGGTTGTGATCAATGAAGATAGACGTATTGGAAGTATCCATCTTCATTTTCTTCTTTGTCCTCATCACGGTCATTGGTTTTGTAGCGGCTCGCTGGCGCCGGGCCGACCTGAGCACTTTACACGAGTGGGGGTTAGCGGGGCGACGTTTCGGCACCGTCGTTACCTGGTTCCTGCTGGGCGGAGACCTGTATACGGCATACACCTTCATTGCTGTACCAGGCGCAGTGTTCACATCCGGCGCGATAGGCTTCTTCGCAGTACCCTACACAGTTCTGGTGTATCCAATTATCTTTATCCTGATGCCCAAGTTCTGGACGGTATGCAAGCAGCGTGGCTATATCACTGCTTCGGATTTCGTGAAAGACCGCTTCGGCAGTAGCTCGCTTGCCTTAGCAGTAGCTTTTACCGGCATCCTGGCCACTATGCCCTACATTGCCTTGCAGATGTTTGGCATCCAGGTATCTATTGCCGCTCTGGGCATCCCGCTCGACATCGCCGTTGGGAGCTTCAAGATTGATATCCCATTACTGATCGCGTTCCTCATCCTGGCTGCGTATACCTACACCAGCGGGCTGCGAGCACCAGCGCTGATCGCACTGGTCAAAGACGTTATGGTGCTGAGCCTGGTAGTGATAGCAGTCATCTATATTCCAACACGGTTGGGTGGGTTCTCGCATATCTTTGCGGTAGCAACTGCTCACCAGCCAGTGGTAGCCCATAAGATAGCCGTTGCCAAAGCGGCAGGTACTTATCCTCCAAACGCGTTCACGGTGTTTCTGAAGACACCAGGAGCGATGGTCGCCTATACCACGCTGGCGCTTGGGTCTGCACTGGCTTTGTTCCTGTATCCACACTCGATGCTCGGCGTTCTGAGCAGCAACGATCGTAACGTGGTCAAGCGCAATACGGCGCTTCTGCCCATCTACTCACTGATGCTTGGCTTGCTGGCACTGCTCGGCTTCATGGCGCTGGCTTTGCCGAAGCCGCCTGCCGCGGGCAATGGCGCCGTACCAGCATTGATCACCCAACTCTTCCCCAACTGGCTGGCAGGCTTTGCTTTCGCCGCCATCTCCATTGGAGCACTGGTTCCCGCCGCGGTAATGTCGATAGCTGCTGCTAACCTCTTTACGCGCAACATCTACAAGGAGTACTTCCGCCCCAACTCTTCTGAGCGCGAGGAGGCCCAGACTGCGAAGATCACTTCCTTCTTACTCAAGTTTGGAGCGCTGCTCTTCATCATTTTTGTGCCGACCCAAAACATCATCAGCTTCCAGTTGCTCGGCGGTGTGTGGATCATCCAGACGCTTCCCCCGGTGTTCCTGGGCCTGTACACGCACTGGTTCAATCGCTGGGCCTTGCTGATTGGCTGGGCGGCGGGCATGATCAGCGGTACCTTGATGGCTTTTTCAGCTATTATATCGGGCATACCGGGAGCGCCCCTCTTGCAGACGTACACCTTTACGATTGGTGGAGTAGCTATTCCGGTCTACATAGCGTTAGCTGCACTGATCCTGAACCTCGTGTTGTCTATCGTGTTGACTCCCATCTTCCAGGCGATCGGTCTCAGGTCTGGCAAGGATGTCACTACTCCTGCTGACTACGAGTACGCCCCGGTAGAGCCAAAGGAGCCAATCGAGGAAGCGCTGAGGTGATGGTATGATCGCGTAGAAGCACCTGTTACATGCAAGGAAGCATGTGATGTTTCCGGGTTTCTCGACCCGTTGGAGGGCTTTCATAGGCACCTCCAACGGGTCATATATTTCAGAGCAAATCCAATTCCTTGTCGTTTCGCCCCCCTTGTACCGGCATGGTATGATCGGACTGTATAACAATACAGGTGATAAGAAGACGCCAAATAGGAAGCTTAGGTTACCCGTGGACATTGATGATGATGCTCCCAGCCTGCCTGAAGAGGTAGGCAGCGACGAACTACTCTCGGATGATAACCTGCGCCTGCCGGAAAGCGCCAATATTCTTGTGCGCCTGCATGCAGTGCGCGCGTGGCTGGCACGACGACGAGAAGAGGCGATCATTGAAGTAGGCGAGGCTGCCCTGGAGTTCCAACAAGCCAGCGCGCCTGGATCGCGGGAGACCCGGTTGAGTAGACGCGAACGCCTGGGTCACGAGGCCCGGCTCCTCGATACACAGCGGGGGCTTGCCGCGGCGCAGCAACGCCTGCAGGCATACGAAGATGCGCAGGCTCTACTTGAAGATTGCATCGCGCACACCACAAGCGGTGAGCGCGTACTGGTAGAATACTATCTCACACTAGAAGAACTGGTACAGACCAGCGAAGAGGAACACACCCCCTGGCTGCGCGCACTGGCAGACGTTCAACACCGCATCGAACGCGTTGGGGCGCCGAACGAAGATGAGTAGGCAGTAATTCATTTACCGGCAAAAGCCACCATTGTATTGCTCTCCAGGCGCAAAGCGAGGGAGGAAAGGTCTAGCCGGCTGGATACAGGAAAGTCAAGAAAACCTTCTCGCTTCTGCTTGGGCAACATTACCGGCGCTACAGCAATATACTTAGGTGTAACGGCCTGCCCGCCGGGAAGTAGCAAGCGAACCTGCGCGGGGTAGTTTATGCCTACAGGAGCCTGTCCATCATTGAGCGCTTGAATATAGACGCGCACGGTATATGTCCCCGCGTGCTTGCGATCGTTTGAAAAGGCTGTCGCCTCCTGTACGTGCGTTACAGTGATGTGTACGCTATTGAAATCGGCGCTGCGGTTGACGGTCAGTGTGGCGACGAGATTAGTGATAGAGACGGTCGGCGTGATTGCCGAGTCGCCGGTAACGTTATTCGAGTCTCCTTCCGACGGCAGGAAGAAGGCGAGAACGACGAAAAATGAGATGATTGCTAGAGCCAGTATTACTTTTGCTCTGGGTGAAAGTAAGGGACGTTTTATTTTTACTTGTGACATGACTTACCGAAACTCCTGGTTCTGTCGCACATGGTTAACCAGGATTTATTATATCAGATGAAGCATCTGAGGACGACCACTACCAACCCAGGATTCCGTAGGGGCGGGGGTGGGGTGGTGCGGAGTGGGGGCCTTTATGGCCGCCCGCGTAGCCCTTGTTCGGTCGGTGGGCACCCGCTCTTCACACGACCCCAGCAACGGGCGACCATAAAGGCCCTCCCT
>WNFY01014936.1_pt1 | contig 10794 bp, 14 predicted proteins | sample 5400091 | NCBI WGS metagenome assembly WNFY01 (sample SAMN13153364, study PRJNA577476) | soil metagenome | isolation source: 60 cm soil or saprolite under grassland replicate 1 | place: USA:California | collected 2016-06-15
CGCCTGCATACCCTTCGTACCGCCAGGTGTAGGCGAGTCTCTTGTTGGGAATCGCCTCGGTGACCTTGCAGCGGTGGAGATACTTGACGCTTTCATCTCCGCCGTAGAACTGGAATTCGAAGCCGACTTCCGGCGCGAATTCGGGGATGTCGAAAGACCACTGCTTGATGTCCTCCTTGTCGGTGAGCGCCTTCCAGACCAGGGCGACCGGGGCATCGAAAGTGCGCTCCACGACGAGCGGTTCGTCCTTCACCGCCAGGTTACTTTTTGCGGCCATCTCTCTTCTCCTTGCGTTGATTTTCCTGCGCCTTGTTCTTGCGTTGCAGCTCCCTGAGGTAGCTGCCCAGCCTGTCGAAGCTCTCCTCCCAGTGCCGCCGATAGTACTCGACCCACTCGGCGACGCCCTTGAGCGGATTCGCCTGGAGCCGGCAGGGTCGCCACTGCGCCTCGCGGCCGCGCTCGATCAGGCCCGCGCGCTCCAGAACCTTGAGGTGCTTGGACACGGCGGGCAGGCTCATGTCGAAAGGCTCGGCCAGTTTCAGGACCGAGCTTTCCCCCGAGGCGAGGCGCGCGAGGATCGCGCGCCGCGTGGGATCGGCGAGGGCGGCGAAGGTCGTGCTGAGGCGATCAGGCAACATGGCGATCAAATCGTTTCCGTATTTAACCTTAAGGTTAAATACAATCGACCCCCTTGTCAAGCGGGTCGAACGAGTGTCAGGTCTTCAGCCGGTACCCCGTCCTGAAGATCCACGCCACGACCGCGAGCGAGACCGCGAGGAACACGCCCGTCATGGCGAGGCTCAGGCCGACGCTCACGTCGGCGAGGCCGTAGAAGCTCCAGCGGAATCCGCTCACCAGGTAGACCACGGGGTTGAACAGCGAGACCGTCTGCCAGAACGGCGGCAGCATTCCGATGGAGTAGAAACTGCCGCCTAGAAAAGTGAGCGGGGTGATGATGAGGAGCGGTATGGCCTGGAGCTTCTCGAAACCGTCCGCCCAGATGCCGATGATGAAGCCGATGAGACTGAAGGTCACCGAGGTCAGCACGAGGAAGAGAACCATCCAGACAGGATGCTCGATCCGGAGCGGCACCAGCAGTGCCGCCGTCGCGAGGATGATGAGGCCGAGGACGACCGACTTGGTCGCGGCCGCCCCAACGTAGCTCACCACGATCTCGAGATAGGAGACCGGCGCCGAGAGGAGCTCGTAGATGGTCCCCGTGAACTTCGGAAAGTAGATACCGAAGGACGCGTTGGAGATGCTCTGCGTCAGGAGCGACAGCATGACGAGCCCCGGCACGATGAAGGCGCCGTAGCTGACGCCCTCGACTTCGGGGATGCGCCCGCCGATCGCCGCGCCGAAGACGACGAAGTACAGGGCCGTGGAAATCACCGGGGCGATGATGCTTTGCATCAGCGTGCGCCGGGTGCGCGACATCTCGAATTTGTAGATCGCGCGTATCGCGTAAACGTTGATGGCGCTCATTTTCTGTCGCTCACCAGGGTGACGAAGATGTCCTCGAGCGAGCTTTGCGTCGTATGCAGGTCCTTGAACCGGATGCCCGCCTCGGTCAGGTCCTCAAGCAGCGCGGCGATGGCGGCTCGATCGCCTCGCTCATCGTACGTATAGATCAGTTCGCTTCCATGATTCGCCAGCTCGAGGTGGTAGGCGGAGAGCGCAAGCGGGATGCGCTCCAGCGTTTTCTCGAGCTGCAGCGTCAACTGTTTCCTGCCGAGTTTGCGCATCAACTCGGCCTTGTCTTCCACCAGGATGATCTCGCCTTTGTTGATCACCCCGATCCGTTCGGCCATCTCTTCGGCCTCGTCGATGTAATGGGTGGTCAGGATGATGGTCACGCCGGCGGCCTGGAGCGAGCGCACCAGGTGCCACATGTCGCGCCTCAGCTCGACGTCGACGCCCGCGGTCGGCTCGTCGAGAAACAGGATCATCGGCTCGTGCGATAAGGCCTTGGCGATGAGGAGGCGCCGTTTCATTCCGCCCGAAAGGGTCATGACCTTGCTGTCCTTCCTCGTCCACAAGGACAGATCCTTCAGCACCCTTTCGATGTGCGCGGGGTCGGCAGGCTTGCCGAAGAGGCCGCGGCTGAAGGACACGGTGTTCCACACCGATTCGAAGGCATCGGTGGTCAGTTCCTGCGGCACGAGGCCGATCAGCGAGCGGGCCGCGCGGTAGTCGGCGACGATGTCGTGACCGTCCACCCGAATGCTGCCTTCACTCGGATTGACGATGCCGCAGATGGTGCCGATCAGCGTCGTCTTCCCTGCACCGTTGGGACCGAGCAGAGCGAAGATCTCTCCACGGCGGATGTCCAGGCTGATGTTCTTGAGAGCCCGGAGACCGGAGGCGTAGGTTTTCGAGAGGTTCGCGACGGAGACGATGGCTTGCATGGAAACAGCCGATGGGTCGCAGTTCGTATCGAAGACGCTCCCTGTGCAACGGGAGCCGGCTGGCAGGAGGGCTCAGCGCCGACGCCGGGATTTGTTGCCGAACCCGCCGCGCTTCTTGCCGTGCGGGTTGCCACTGGACCGGGGATGACCCGCGGGCGTGGGGACGTTCCCCCGGGCGCCCTGCTCCGGAGCCTGCTGCCGATTGCCCGAGGCGAGCTTGATTTCAAGCTCATTGATCTCGTCCCATTGGGCTTCGGTTCGCTGCCCCTCCGGTATCGCGAGCAGCTCTTGCAGGCGCTGACGAGGGGAAACGGGCTGCTGCGGGGCGTCCATGGCGGCATTATCGCCGATGTTCCCGAGCCCCGCGCAGTCAGCGGGGCGCATTGACTGCGTCGGCTTTGCGCAGATCGCAACTCGCTGTCAGCGGCTGCGTAAGAGAGTCTGCGCGGAGCGATGAACCAAGCTCAGGTCGTATTACCTATTGCGTTCCCGACCTTGCTCCTCATCCTTGCCGCGACCTTTCTCCTGCCCTTGCCCCTGACCCCGCTGTGGCTCCTGCGAGGCTGCCCTGCCTTGCGGCCTTTGTTCCTCGCCTTGCGACATCGGCGCGCGCTGCTCACGCTGTGCCGCCGCTGGCGGTGGCTGCTGCCCGGGGCTTATCTGCTGACGCTCTCGCGGCGGCTGCTGCCCGGGGCTTATGTACTGACGCTCTCGCGGCGGCTCCCGCCGGGCAGGGGCGGGCGCTGCTTGCGCCTGCGCCCTATAGTGCTGCTGCACCACGGCGTCACGCGGCTGGTAACGGTAATGCTCGCTGCGAAGCGCGTGCTGCTGCTCCACCCGGGGGTACCGATCCCCCGAATACTGCCGCTGGTAGACCGGCAGCGGGGCGGGTCTTGGAACAGCGCTGCGGTCCCACCTGTCCCATCCGGTGCGACGCTGCTCCCAGTCACGGCCCCAGTGCTCGCCCCAGCGTGGCGGCGCATCCGGCCGCCAGCCGCGAAAGTACACAGGGGGCCGCCGGTAGTAGCCGACAGGAATTCGCAGGACGAATACCGGCACCGCCTCCCGTCCCACAATCCACCAGGGTCCGTTGTACCAGGAGCTCGCGTACCAGTTATCCCCCTGGTAGACCCAGTACATGCCATCGTAGAAGAAGTAGTTTGCCTCCATGCGTGGGGCGTAGTAGACCGGGTAGCCCGGCACCGGGACCAGTTCCGGGTACAACGGCAGGTTGATCCCGATGCTCACGTGGGGAAGCCCGATGCCGATGCTCACTTGAGCGACGGCCGAGGTCGCCGAGCACAGCACCATCCACAGCACAATCAGTCCACCGCGCATTTTTCAGTCCTCCAGTCAGGATTAAGCCGCTGCGCCGTCAATCGCGGCCCTTCCCGCGACCCTTGCCGGGGTGTTCGTAGCCGGGCTCGTATTCGGCGGACTTCACGAAGTACACCGGCCGCGCGCAAGCGTTGTACTTGTGGCAGTGCTTCGACCAGTTCCTGGCATGCCCTGGAGGCACGTGCATGTAGACCGGCGCCACGGCCACCGGCTGGGGCTGTTTGACGATCACCACCGGCTGCGGATACAGGACGGGCGGCGGCGGCCGGTTGCCGATGTCGACGCGCCCGTATACCCCCGGCTGGATCTCGCCCTGGATGCTTACCCCGACGCTGACATCGGCGGCCTGCACCAGCGCCGGGCTGGCGGCCAGAAAGCCCGCCGCGATCAAACGAATGGTCTTGTTCATGTCGCTGTCTCCGGAAAAAACGCCCCATGATGCGCCCAAGGCCCCGAGGTCCGCAACCGTGAATCTGTCGCCCACTGGCGACAGGCTTTGACCGCGGAACCGCCCGCCGTTAAGCTCGGCTCTCCATGTCTTCAAGCGCTGTCATTCTCTTCGCCCACGGCGCGCGCGAGCCGGAATGGGCGCAGCCGTTCGAGGGCATCCGCGACCGGCTGCGCGCGGCCGGGACGCCGGTCGAGCTCGCTTTCCTTGAATTCATGCCGCCCTCTCTTGACGAGGCGGCCGCGCGGCTCGCCGGCAAAGAAATCGAGACGGCGATCATCGTGCCGCTTTTCCTTGGGCAAGGCGCGCATCTGAAACGCGAGTTGCCGGCGATGGTGGCGAAGATCCGCAAGCGCCACGCGAAGATCGAGTTCCGCGTGACACCTGCGCTCGGCGAGGCGCCCGAGATCGTCGCGGCGATTACGGAGTGGTTCAACGCGCCGCGCGCTGAAGAAAGAAGTGAAGCTGGCCGATAAGCCGGGTTCTGTCGTGGACAGTCATTCCTCTAGGCCCCGGGTCGCCCCGAGGCTCGAGCCATCTACCCGCGGACTCGGCGAGCCACGTCGTCGTCCGCCTATTTGATGTTGCTCCGGGTGGAGGTTGCCTCGTTTCACCCGCAACGGGTAGTCTTATCAACCACTCGTCACGACTCGTCTCTGTGGCCCTCTTCGTCGCCTTGCGGCGCCTGGGCGTTACCCAGCACCCTGCTCTATGGAGCCCGGACTTTCCTCTGGCAGCTGAAACAATTGCCAGCGACTGTCTGGCCAGCTTCGGCGGCGATTTTACCGCATCGCGACATGGGCGGCTTGACTTCGGGAGTGCCGCGGCGTAAGAACGGTCGGGCAGTCGTGTTTCCAAGGAGGAGACCCGGCATGAGACGCAGACTGTACTTCCTGCTGCCCGATTTGGGCAGCGCAATCCGGACGGCCAACGATCTGCTGCTCGCGCGGGTCGAGGACGGATCCATGCACTTCCTCGCCAAGCGTGGAATGTCCCTGGGCGAGCTGCATGAGGCGAACGCCCTTCAGAAGTCGGACGCAGTGCATGGCGCCGAGCTCGGGTTCGTGATCGGCGGCGCCGGCGGGTTCCTGATCGGCATCTACATCTATCTGACCCCGCCCGATGGGATCACGCTGCAGCTTGTCACGGTGCTGATCGCCACTGTGATCGGCGCGGTCTTCGGCGCCTGGGCTGCGAGCCTCGTGGCCTTGTCGGTCCCGAACACGCGGCTGAAGCCTTTCCAGAAAGACATCGACGCAGGCAAGATCCTGTTGATGGTCGATGTGCCGCCCTCGCGGATCGAAGAGCTGAAGGAGCTGGTCAGCCGCCGCCACCCGGAAGCGACGGCACACGGCATCGAGCCCACTCTGCCGGCGTTTCCGTAAGACCAGGGTCTGTCCCCGGTCTTACCTCCGGGGCCGGAATTGCGAGGGGTCATCGTAATACTCCTCGCGGGCGTTTGCCGGCTCCCAGCCGGGAATGCCGAGAATCGGCAGCGGCGATAGGCTTCGGGTAGAGGCAAGGGCCTGCGTCCGGGAGAAATAGTCGGCCGCCCGCGCGTCAAGTTCCGAAAGCTGCCGCTCGATCGGCGCATCGAGCAAGTTGGGTGTGGTCTCGACGATCAAAGCCTTGGCGGTCACCCCTTTGTACGGCTCAAGCGATTTTTCATAGATCGCGTGGCCGAACACGTAGAAGCGCATGGATCGCAGCACTTCCGCGCGGCGCCTCCAGAACAGCTCCTTCCATCTGAAATCGCGCAACAGCGCCGGCAACTCCGCATCCGCCACGGCGACGACGATTCCGCCCTCGTCGAAGAGCGTCAGCACATCGCGGGCCGTGCCTCGCAGCCGCTCGCCGCGACGCGCGCGGATTTCCTCGCAATGGTGCCTGTTCAGAACCGCCTTGGTTTTGGGAAACGCGAGCCACACGAGCGCATTGAACAGATCGTGCCAGTTTTCCGGGCGCGTCTGAACGTCTCCGGTCTCGAAGATACGGACTTCGTATTGGGCGGAGGCCGCAGGCGGCACGAACCTTATCGGCGCGCCGCCGCCGCTTACCACCGACGGGGTCCTCAGGGCGTTGAGCTCGTCGTGCCGGGGAAACCGATCTCGCGGCAGGCGTCCGAGCAGAGGCTTGAGCGCCGTGAAGATCGGCGCGTCGAGCGCTGGCGTCAGGCGAGTCGCCACCCGACCGATTCGCCTGCGCGCAGCGGCACGAGCGTCGCCGCGCCGAACGCGAGATCGAGCCCGCGTTGCGCGGCAGCCGGTAGAAATCCGCGCCGTGAACGCTGGCAAAGGCCTCGAGCCTGTCGAGCGCCCCTGCCTGCTCGAAGGCCTCCGCGTAGAGCTCGATCGCCGCGTGCGCCGTATAGATGCCGGCATGCCCGCACAGCGTCTCCTTGTCCGCGCGGGCATGCGGAGCGCTGTCGGTGCCGAGGAAGAATTTCGGATCGCCACTCGTCGCTGCGCGCACCAGCGCCTCGCGGTGCTCCTCGCGCTTCAGCACCGGCAAACAGTAATAGTGCGGCCGGATGCCGCCCGCGAACATTGCGCCGCGGTTGTAAAGCAGGTGGTGCGCGGTGATCGTGGCGGCGATGTGAGGACCCCCCGCCAACACGAACTCCACCGCCTCGCGGGTGGTTGCGTGCTCGACCACGATGCGAAGCCGCGGGAAGCGGCGCGTGATCTCTGCCAGGACTGTGTCGAGAAACACGCGCTCGCGATCGAAAACGTCCACGCCCGGAGTCGTGACCTCTCCATGAACGAGCAAGGGCAGCTCGTGCTCTTCCATGGCCGCGAGCGCCGCATGGGCGCGCTCGATGCGGGTGACACCGGCCTCCGAATTCGTCGTTGCACCCGCGGGGTAGTACTTCACGCCGCATACGAAGCCGGATTTTTTTGCGCGCGCGATCTCCTCCGCACGGGTGTTATCGGTCAGATAGAGGGTCATCAGGGGCTCGAAACCGGAGCCCTTCGGCAGAGCGTGAAGGATCCGGCCGCGGTAGGCGGCAGCGAGCGCGGTGCTCGTGACAGGAGACCTGAGATTAGGCATGACCACCGCCCGCGCGAACACGCGCGCGGTGTGGGGAAGCACGCTCGCGAGGGCGGCGCCGTCTCGAAGGTGCAGGTGAGCGTCGTCCGGGCGGGTAAGGGTCAGGGATTGCACGAAATTACGGGCGCCGGGGTTTCATCTCACGCGCGAGCTCCAGGGCGCGCGCGTACACGGTGTTCTTCTTCGCTCCGGTGAGCTTGCAGGCGAGCTTCACCGCGTGCGCAAGCGGCAGCTCCGCGAGCAGCGTCGCGAGCACCCGTTCCCAATCGAGCTTCGCGCTCTTGTTCCGGACCGCGGCCCCTTTCGCAATCAGCACGAACTCGCCGCGCCGGCGGTCCGCGTCCGCTCCAAGCCAGGCCGCGGCTTCGCCGAGGCTGCATCGATGAATCTGTTCGAACAGCTTGGTCAGCTCGCGCGCGATCACGACGGACCGCTCGGCCCCAAGCGTCACGGCCATGTCTTCGATGCATTCGACGACACGGTGGGGCGCCTCGTACAGCACAAGCGTATACGGCAGCGCGCTCAGGGCTTCGAGCGCCTTGCGCCGTGGGCCGGGCTTGGCCGGAAGAAAACCCGCGAACAGAAAGGGGCCGTCCGCGATGCCCGCCACCGAGAGCGCGGTCACCGCGGCGTTCGGGCCGGGTACCGGGACGACCTTGAACCCGGCGGCGCGCGCCTTTGCGACGACCGTCGCGCCGGGGTCGGAGACCGCCGGGGTGCCGGCGTCGGTGACAAGCGCAATGTTTCTGCCCTGCGCGAGCTCCTCGACGACCCAGTCGGCGGCGTGCCGCTCGTTGTGCTCGTGCACCGCAACCAGCTTTCCCTGCAAGCGGTGGTGCGCGAGGAGCCGCGCCGTGACGCGCGTGTCCTCCGCGGCGATCACGTCGGCGCGGGAGAGGGAATCAAGGGCGCGCGAGCTGATGTCTTCGAGGTTCCCAATGGGCGTGGCGACCACATATAATTGACCTCCCCCGCTCGAGCTCCCGCCATGCCTGCCGGTCCTTGCACCCAATTCTGCTTCGCTTTGTCGGCGTTGTTGAGTCCGGCATTGTGCGCGGCCGTCGACGATCCGGCAAGCCGGCCCCCAGGTGAGCGGCCTTTCATAGGCCTGCTGCTCCCGCTCAATGCTCCGGAGTTCTCGCGAGCAGCCGAGGCCGTGCGCCTGGGCTGCCAGGCCGCACTCGTTTTCGCGGACAACCGCCAGTCCCTGCAAGTGTCGCGCACCGATGCCCAAGCCGAAAGCATCCTCGCCGAATACGAAGCCGCCGTGCAGCGCGGCGCCGCGGTGATAGTCGGCCCGCTGACACGCTCGGGGGTCACGGCGCTCGCCCAAGCGCGCCGCGTCAGCGTGGTCACGCTCGCTCTGAACGTCACCGACGGCGACATGCCGCTCCCGCCGCGCCTCTACACCTTCGGCCTTTCCGCGGAGACCGAAGCGCGTGCGGTGGCACGCATCGCTTTCGCGCGCGGGCTGCGCGAGGGGGCAGTGGTGCAGGCGTCGAACTTGCTCGCCAAGCGCCTGAGCCGGGCTTTCGCGGACGAATGGTTCTCGCTCGGCGGAAGGATCAGCGACGTGCGGGAGTTCGGGGCGCGAGCGGACTTGGTCGACTTGCGCCGGGGTCTGGCGGACTCGCAGGCGCAATTCATTTTCCTCGCCGCGGAAGCCGACCAGGCGCGCACCGTGCGACCCTATCTGAACAACCAGCTCCAGGTCTTTGCGACCTCCCAGGTCAACGACGGCAAGAACGAATCGCTCGTCAACTCGGACCTGAACGGCATTCGTTTCGTTGACATGCCCTGGCTCGTGCAGCCGGACCACGCCGCGGTGATGGTCTATCCGCGCCTGGAAAGCCTTTCCAACGAGCTTCAACGTTTTTACGCGCTCGGCATCGACTCCTGCCGCATCGCGGGGGACCTGATCGGGGGGCAACAAACCATCAACCTGGACGGGGTGACCGGCAGGATCTCCTACCGCGGGGGCAATACACTCCAGCGCGAACCGATCCAGGCAGTGTTCCGCGACGGCGTGGGCGTATCGCTCGAAAACGCGAGATGAAAGCGACATGAAGGCCGGCGATCGCGCCGAGCAAATCGCGGCGGGCTATTTGCAGCGCAAGGGGCTGGCTCTGATCGAAACCCGTTACCGCTGCCGCTGGGGGGAGATCGATCTCATCCTGAAGGATCGGGATACCGTCGTCTTTACCGAAGTCAGGTTGCGCCGCTCCAAAGACTTCGGTGGCGCCGCTTACAGCGTCGATGCGCGCAAGCAGGCGCGGATCATCGCCACGGCGCGCCACTACCTTGCGGGCAAGAAGGAGGCGGCCTGCCGGTTCGACGTTGTCCTCCTCGATCGCCTCGATCCGCCGCGGGTCGAATGGATACGCGACGCATTCTCCGCCTGAGGCTTTGCGAGCCTTCGCTCCCGCAGGTCCACGGCAGTGCCTCAGGGGCTCGGCGCGTGCGCCAAGAAGGTTACGGTAGAATGATGTTCGTATGAAAGCCGTCACCGCCCGCCCAGCCGAGGACAGCGTGGACCTGCCGGCGCGCATCCGCCGCCAGTTCGAAGACAGCGCTCAGCTGAAACTGAAGGCACACGAGGCGCTCGCCGAGCCGATCGCCCGCGCCACGGAGATCATGGTGAAATGCCTGCTCGCCAACGGCAAGATCCTCGCGTGCGGAAACGGTGGCTCAGCCGCCGATGCCCAGCATTTTTCCGCCGAGCTGCTCAACCGCTTCGAGCGCGAGCGTCCCGGGCTCGCCGCGATCGCGCTGACGACCGACACCTCCACCTTGACCGCGATCGCAAACGACTACGAATACGAGCAGGTGTTCTCCAAGCAGCTCGCCGCTCTGGGTCAGGCGGGTGACGTGCTCCTCGGCATTTCCACGAGCGGCAACTCAAAAAACGTGGCTCGCGCGGTCTCGGCGGCCCACGAACGCGACATGCGCGTGGTCGCCCTCACCGGACGCGGCGGGGGGGAGATCGGAAAGCTGCTCGCTTCGGAAGACGTGCATATCTGCGTGCCCCACTCGCAAACTGCACGCATTCAGGAAGTGCATCTTCTCACCCTGCATTGCCTGTGCGACGGCATCGATTGCATGTTGTTGGGGGCTGAATGAAAAGCGGTCCCGCAGCAAGGCGATACGCGGCGGTGGCGCTGCTTTTGGTTTCGGCCACGGCGCTCCAGGCTTGCGTCGACGCGCTCATCGTCGGCGGGGTGGCTACGGGGGTGGTCCTCGCCGCCGACCGTCGCCAGACGGAAGTGATGTTCACCGATCAGCGGATTGAATTCACCGCAGGCAGCCGCGTCGGCGAGGCGCTCAAGGGGCAGGGGCACGTCAACTTCACCAGCTATAACTACACGGTGCTGCTCACCGGCGAAGTGCCCACGGCGCAGGCAAAAGCGGAGGTGGAAAAAATCGTGAGCGAAATACCGCAGGTGAAGACCGTGGTCAACGAGCTGCAGATCGCCGGCGCGAGCTCGGCCGCCTCCCGCAGCAACGATGCCTACATCACCAGCAAGGTCAAAGGCAATTTTCTCGGAAACG
>WNFY01010730.1_pt1 | contig 10792 bp, 10 predicted proteins | sample 5400091 | NCBI WGS metagenome assembly WNFY01 (sample SAMN13153364, study PRJNA577476) | soil metagenome | isolation source: 60 cm soil or saprolite under grassland replicate 1 | place: USA:California | collected 2016-06-15
CTGCTCTTGCTCCGACATTCAGCCGATCTTGAAGGCCCCATTGCATCATGGCAAAGCCTGCAACCAATCCTGTTACCCATGCAGTCAGCAGCAGTAGCAGTGAGAGCGGACCAAAGTAGCTCAAATAATTTTCGCGCGGTCTGTCGAGAGGGATTAATTCCGCGACCATCGATCGCAACCGCCAGGTGAAGCGATAGAAAAGCCGAGCAAACCTAAGGCGACGCGTAACGCGTCGGGGTAGGATGATCACCTCGAAAGCATCCCACAACATCATGGTCACCATTAGGAAACCAAGAATCGCAATTGTGTACTTTAGCCCTTGCATTCCGATCTTGTTTTGTCCCTCAGCAGCGCCACATTGCTCACTGCAATGGCGTGACACTGCGTTTCAGCGTTTTCGCTAACTCGACTCTCTCCTCAAGTTCACGTTTCATTTCTGGCTTTAGTTCGATAAACCGCTTGCAGTCCGGCAACGCCTCGGTTTCTCTTCCAACCAGGATTAGCGTAACTCCCCGATACGCGTAAGCCTCAGCAATGCCTGAATCAAGTTCGATGGCGGCACTGAAATCCCTGACTGCCAAGTCCAGCGTCCCTTGTTTCATGAAACACAAACCGCGTCCGACCAGTGCCAGGCCATCGTTAGGCCGCAGTTCAAGAGTGCGATTAAAGTCAGCGATGCCAGCAGTGAAATTCTTTTTGTCCAACCAGACATAACCGCGGTGGTAATAAGCCTCAGAGAGTCTGCCGTCTAAAGCGATCGCCCGGTCGAGATCAGTCATCGCGCCGTCAAGATCACCAAGCTCGTATCTGAGGGCTCCGCGATTGTTATACGCTTCAGAAAGACGCTCATCGATCGCCAGCGCACGGTTGTAATCGCGTCCTGCTCCATCCCGATCGCCTTGTGCATTTAATGCAGCTCCGCGGCCCAGGTATGCTTGTGCAAGTCTGGGGTTGATTCTTAACGCGCGGTCGTAATCGGCGAAGGCCTGTGCAAACTTTGCCTGGTGAAATCGCGCCGCACCTCGATTCACGTAGGCGTGAGCCGTAAGGGCATCACTGACACTGATTTCATTCGATTGAGACTGCGACTCATCAAACTGTTCGGTGTTGTGAGTTGTTGCGGTTGTCGACTTCAAGCGTGCGTTGGCGGCAATTGCTTTAGTGAAATCTTCGGCGGCCGCAACCCAATCACCATTCTTCATTTTCTCCTGCCCAGCACGATAGTAACGAATGGCTAACTGCGGAGTCTGCCCATGGCTTTCATGACCATGGAAACTAGCGATCGCAAGCAAGACCAAGAGAATTGAATACCGCATAACGCTTACTTCCTTTCGTCCACGCTGGCGCACTTTGGGATTTCAGCTTTGCGCCTGGGCAAGTATCCTAGGCTCGAAGACACAGAACGTATTTCGCGTATTGGTTAGTTAGTTCGTTCTTTTGCGGAGGTATATTGCGTTCGGGTTGCGGTAATAGAAAGAGTAGCAAGATTTGGAAGGTTTGAGGAGAAGTAAGAAAGTTAGAAGCTCGCTTACTTACTCAGCATTTACAGGCGGACGCCAGCGTTTATTGAAGGTCCTTCGACGCAGCCATTGGTTAAGTAGGAATAAGATGATGATGATCAAAGGGACAGCGATTAGCTCCCAATGGGAAAGAAATACAGGTTGTGGCGCGGCAACCACTAGATCGCTAAGCAACTCAGCTGTGGTATCGCTACTTTTGATGTGTAGTCTGATTTTCCAGTGTCCCGCTGCTGGAAGGTTGATCAGACTGCAATAGAGCAGTTTGTTGCGGGCCTGACTACGCGTCGCTTGAGCACGGATGAACATACCTGACTCATGCTGAAGCTCAATGACTACTTGGGCGTCCAGTATCGGTGAGTGGCCATCAGGTTGCTCAAGTAGAACGCTGAGGTCTGCAGGTCCCGGCCTAAGCGGCGTTTCCGTAGAGAACAGCGTGATGGTAAACGGCGCTGAAGTTCGCTGACACATTACAACGCCGCCGTCAGCACGAGCGACCCTGACAAATGGAGGCAGGAATATCAACATAAGCAACAGGAAGGACCAGCGCCCTAGTTTGTAGGGGTGTCCCTCCGTGGGCGCCCCACCGTTTGCTGAGTTGACGTGATTCTGGGGCGCCCACGGAGGGACACCCCTACAAACTAGGGCGCTACCAAAGGACCACCTGTATCCCGATAAGCACCGATCAGTTTTTCTCAACTTAGTCATTCCCAAGACCTACTAATGCATTGAGTGCATCATCATCATGCCTCGCATCTGCATTGGCTGAAAGATGATCCAAACGCCGATCGAGTAAAGCACGACAGCAAGGGTCGCCCAGGGAGCATTCAACCGCAGCGTCTGCATAAAGTTGAGCCGGAACCTCGAAGCTATGCGCCAGCTGATGTAGAGCGTAAGAAGCAATCCCAGGTCAAGGAGTAGTAGTTCGAACCACGGCAGCCAATCGAGTGACGGCATTCTGGATGAAAGCAACCAGTTAGGAGTTCCTAGGATCGTAATTCCCACATCCATCGCGGCGCGCTCGATGACTGGTAGAGCCGTTTGCCCGCTGCTGAACAGGTGATAAGAGAAATGAATCAACCACATGCTGAAGCCGAGCGGTACGAACGCCGGCGCAAATGTCGAAACGGTTTCTCTCCACTTTGTGCGTGTGCGGCCGAACACTTTGGAAAGCCAAACGCAACAAGTGATCAGCAAAGCAGGAATGGCCACCATTGAAAGCGCGTACAACACGCCTAAGATCAGTTGCATCGACTCAAGCCCAAAGCTCGTTTGCAGAGAGCGCTCCCACGCCTGCACGGGCACGACCATCCCGCCGGCGTTGATGAAGGCGGCGAAGACCAACAGCAAAATTAATACTGTCACGTCGAAACGCCGGAACAATCTATCTCGACGCTTCTTGCTTCGCTGAATTTTGACCAGTTGAGTCCCCGGCAATGAGGCCAGCAACGAGACGTTTTCATGCGGGCACGCGTGGACGCAGTCGAGACAGAAGGTGCAATCCATGTTGCTTGCCTTGCGTGGCTGAAAGAGTTGCAACTCACATCCGCGCTGCTCGTCGTTTCCGCGAAGGCAGTCATGCGTTTGACACGTCGCGCAAACTGCGAGATTGCGAACACCTACTTCGACAGGGGATATCAGAGACTGAACAAACTGATATTGACCAATGGGGCATACGTACTTGCAGAAGCTCGCACCTTTAAAAAGACCATCAACAATAATCGCGGCCGCGAAGTAACCTATCACCAGCATGGCCGAGTAACTCGGGCTCTCCCACAGGCTGAACGCTTCGTAAGCCCAGAAGAAGAGCAAGAGCAAGGCGATCGCGATCCATTTTGAACGCAGGCGCCGAGGCCATGACCATCGTGCCGGTAAGATCCGGCGTCCCAGCTCACGCGCAAAGTTGAATGGGCAAGCAAAACAGAAGACGTTTCCCGCTACTAACAGGGCGAGTACAGTCAGTCCTCGCCAGTGGGTCCAGGGCAGCACGCCTGCCAGGTTCATCGGTGCCATTTGTGGTCCAAGGAGCCCATCAATAACGACCAGGAGCGCCAGCAAGAACGTCATCAGTTGAGCAGCGCGTCGAAGGTGTGGCCATCGTAAGAGTCGACCAACGAGAGGAAGCGAAAGCAAATCCAGTTTGGTTGGTTTCGATCGAGTTATACGTCGTATAGCACCTATATCCCTCTTGATCGATCGTCTGACCGTTCGCCGCGTACTCAGCAGTTCTATCGTAATTAGGCCGACCGGAATCAGAAAGAAGACAGAGCCTGCGACCCACATCATCGCTCCTGCTGCTGCTTGATCTTCGAGCGCGGTCAGACCGGTGATGCGCGGCACTGTTTCGTACGTCGGATAGACCACGCGGTCGCAGAACACGAGGAACGCTGAGAGTGCGGTGTTCTGAAAATCCGCCAGGAAGAGGTACGGGAGAATCATCCAACGGGGCGTACGGGCGGCCCAGGGGTAAGGTTGAATTATGGGCCACCAGAACAGTAGCGCCGCACTCAGAAACGAGAAATGCTCCAACCGGTGCCAGCTCGGAGACCGCAGTGCGAGTTCATACATCGCGGGCAGATGCCAGACGACGTTGATCGAAATAAACGCTGACCAGCAGAAGGCCGGGTGCGATACGAAACGGGCTACTTTGCGCAGAACCACAGACGACAAAAACGGTCCGACTCCGTTGATTGCGAAATAACGAGGAAGCCCTGACAAAAGTGGCAAGTACGGCGCACCCCAGAGGATGAGTGGAGGTGCGACCATCATCAGGAGCAGATGTTGGACCATGTGGACGGTTAGCAGCCATCCGGCAAATGCGTCAAGCGGTGAGCAAAGCGCACAGACAACAGCTATCAGTCCGGCGAAGAAAACTGAGAGCTGTGAGAAGCCAAAGCGATCGGGAGCACGTCGACGTAGCTGCAACCACCCGCGCGTGTAGAGAACACCGAAGGCAACGATCGGAATTAGCACCCATGGATTGAGCTCCCAGGAACTAAAAACCGCGTTTGATATCGTCTCCATTGCCTCGTCCTTCAACCGCTACGACCTTTGGGGTTATTGCTGTAGGGGCGTCCCTCCGTGGGCGCTCGTTTCCCGTTTCGTTTGCCGTCAGGGGGCGCCCACGGAGGGACGCCCCAACAGCAATTGGGCCACTGCCGTAAAGCGTCATCGGTTGATCCTGTCAAGCATCATGAACAGATAGAGCAGCGGCAGATAGATCACCGACGCATGAAGGAGACGTTTGGCCGCGAGTTTCGATCGAGATAGAGAAGTCTGATAGGCGAAATAATAAAAACAAATGCCTAGAATTATCGCCGACACCAAATAGAGTGTTCCTTTATGCGCAATTGGGACTAGCAACAGACTGGCGATAATCAACAGTTGCGTGGAGATCAAGATGAGACGAAACGTGGTCCTTCGTTCATTTGCCTCTTGCGCTGGGAGCATGAGCATTCCTGCGCGCGCGTAGTCGTCGCGATAGAGCAAGCCAATCGCATAGAAGTGTGGAAACTGCCAGAGGAAAAGAATGGCATAGAGAGCTGCTGCTTCGAGGGTGAGACTGTTTGTCGTTGCAGACCAGCCCATCAATACCGGCGCGGCGCCGGGAAAGGCGCCGACGAATGTGCAGAGTGAGGTCTTGGTTTTTAAAGGCGTGTAAATGAAGAGGTAAGAAATCAACGTCAACAGGCCCAGCAGAGCAGTCAACGCATTGAGCAATAGAAGTACATAGAGCAGTCCGGCGGATGAGACCGCGACGCCGAAGATCAGTGCTTGACGTGCTGCCAGCTCCCCAGTCGGCAGCGGACGTCTTGCTGTGCGTCGCATCCGGCCATCCAGTTCGCGTTCCAAATACTGATTGAGTATAGAGGCTCCTGCTGCCAGCAGGCCGATTCCAAAGACGGTGTGGACCAGAACGATAATTCGCAATGAATCTGAAGCTAACAGTGACGCGACGCCTGCCGAGATCATTACCATTAACGTGATCTCCGGCTTTGCAAGAACGAGAAAGGACCTTGAGGTGCGAGTCACCGACTTCGATTCAATTGCTGTCCGGACAGCGCTACCCGTTAATATTTCGGTGCCAACAGTCATAAGTTCACTTCTTGGCCAACGCACTTTGTGTTGTCGCGGTGCTTTGGTTCCGCGCCGCTTTTTGTTCGGGTTGTGTCGTGTCGTGCGCCGGCACTTCTGTCGGGTTGTGCAGCGTCCGCATGAAAGAAACTAATGCTGACACTTCAGCAGGCGTTAAGTTTTTGCCGTACGCCGGCATGTTGCCACTACCCTGAATCACCTGCCGCACAAGTTGATCTGACGTAAGTCGGGTCGCGACACTGTCGAGCGCTGGCCCACGCAGGCCACCCTCGCCCCCGATGCTGTGGCAGTTGATACATTGCTTGTTATGGAAAACCAGGGCGCCCTGCCGTTCGAGTGGTGAACGTCGTTCCAGATAATTCGTGGGCGTCGCCGCGCTGGTCCAGGCTTCCATCTTTGGTGACCATGGCGCGTACGTACCGAGGTAGTTGAACGCACCGAGCACTACTAATATAAGGAGCACGCTCAACACGGCCACCGGCCGGCGGCGGGGACTTTTCTCGCCCGTATTTGAGATGAAAGGCACGGCAAACAAAATGCCGATGACGATAAATGGAGCAGTCAGCATTACCACTGTCTCCATATAGTCCGGCATTAACGACAACACGCCATAGAGCCAGAGGAAAAAGAAATCAGGTTTTGGCGCCGTGTTGATTTGAGTGGGATCCGGGATGCCGTGCGGACCCTCCGGGCCGAAGTAGGCAGCGCAGAAAGTTATGCCCAACAGAACGAGGCCGCTGAAAATCAAATCCTTGCTAATCGCTTTTGGAAAGAAAGGCACGCCGTCCTTTTTTAGCCCTGCCTCGTAGTCCTTTATATATGTCTCTTTCGTGACGAGTTTGCCTGGAACCGGGTACTCATTGATCCCTTTCGTTAGCACCAATCTCAAGTGCAGGCTGACGATGGCGATGATGGTGCCGGGGATCACGAAGACGTGTAGCGTGAAGAAGCGCGACAATGTTTCGCCCGCGATGATCGGACCGCCGAGCATCATGTGAACAATTGCCGGTCCCATCAGAGGCACGCGGCCCGCCATGGCGGCGCCAATGCCCAAGCCCCAGTAGGCGTCCTGATCGAAACGCAGCACCTGGCCGGTGAACGCCATGCCGAGTGTGCAGAGCAGCAGTACGACTCCCGAAATCCAGGTCATCTCGCGCGGGTATTTGAACGCGCCGAAAAGAAAAACCTGGATAAGGTGGGCCAACATAATCGCCACCATGAAATTCGAACCCCAGTTGTGCAGGGCGCGCAGAAACCAACCCAACTGCTGTTGATAGTTCAAATATTCAAGGCTGGTGTAAGCCTGACCCGCTGAAGGCACGTAGACCAAGGCGAGGCAGATTCCGGTGACGACTTGGACCATGAAGCAGAGCAGGGTGCCGCTGCCGAAGACGTAAAACCAACTGCCCGAGGTGCGCGGCACGGTGTGGCCCGCAGTCGCCGCGAAGATCTTGCTGAGATAGACTCGATCGTCAATCCAAATCGCTACTTTTCTTAGTCTGTCAATCATACCTATCACCTACGAGCGCAAGCCTATAGGACCTATTCGACCTATAGGGTCTATAACTTCTTTTCAAGCCGGCTGGTTCAATGTCGGAAGTTGGCCGCCATGTATCCACAGTTGTCCGTTCTCGACCTTGTACTTGTATTCGTAGAGTCCACGCGGCGGTGGCCCGGATGCATGCGAACCATCTTCGTAGAAAGCGCCCCCATGACAGGGACACATGAATAGGTGCGATTCTTGAAACCAGCGCACCGGACACCCGAGATGGGTGCAGTTAATAGCGAAGATTTGGAACTTGTCGCCTTCCATCCTCCGTACCCAGCAAGGAATGTCGGCGGTCTGACCATCCCATTCGCGTGTGTAGGGATTGCGGAATTTCGCCATGCGCGTCTGGTTCTCGGGGAATGTTGCGAGCGATCCAAGTGCAATCCATGATGTGAACCCACCTTCGTTACGGAAGCTCGAAAGAACGTAGCCAAGCACTGGCACTGAGACCAGCGTGGCGGCGATGGCGTTGAGAAGAAACCCGAGTTTGAGCAGAAAGGCCCGCCGCGGCATTTCGATGTGTAATCTCTCAGGTACTTCCTCGCTTATCACTTCAAGCTCTTTGACTGCCATTGCCTTCGTGCCTCCATCATCAAAATTCGAATCCAGCTCATTTCATCTTCATGCGATATTTCCTGCGCTGACATGGGCCGGCCCGGGACATTTCCGCGCCAGTCGGGTTTTCCCATGTCAGCGCGGCCGACGACGACAGTCGTGCGGAGTCCTTGATCGCTGACCATGTTCAGAAAATTCGGGTCAACGATCGAGCCTGCCGATCCGCCATCGCCATTTGGTCCGTGACAACTTGCACAATAAGTTTTGTAGGTCGCGGCGGCCCGAGTCACATCGCCAATTTGCGAAGCCTCCGCAGCGATATGGTTGGTGACTGCGGCGGATGGTCCACTGGTTGTCGCTTTTTCGTCGACGCTGTAGCTAGGAAGATCGACACCTTTGAAGTCATCAGGCTTGGACCAGTGTGACCGCATTGTTGTAACGAGTAATTCGATTTGCTGGTCCGTGAGATGGCCGCCAGCCTGTTCAGAAAACGCGGGCATATTCGTCCCAGGCCCGCCTTTCGCGATCACCTGGCGCATTCCGTCGTCAGTGACGAAGGCCAGATAGAGCGGGTCGTTAAGTGAACGCGCAGCACCAAGTCTCCCGTTCACACCGTGACAGCCGGCGCAGTTCTGGGTGTAGAGTTGATTGAAGTCACTGATCTCAGCGGGCGCGCGCCACCGGTCAGCTTCAGAGGGTTGACCGGGCAGATGGGCACTGCAGCCTGTCAGCAGAGTGATGGCGAGGACGACCGCACCAGCGATTCCGATTTGCAATCTCATCTTTCTGCCTCCTGCTCAGGCATTACTCCCGGTGCTTCTACTCCCGCTCTCGCGGCCAACGGCCATGACTGTGCGGTCTCAACCTCTTTTGAATGAGCGACGATGAAACCGGTAATCAACCCGAAGGCGACTTGCGACGCAATGAACCATCCCCACGCGATTCTCGCGTTGAGCGCTGGATTAATTAGGCGCAGAGTCGAGGCGACAAGCGCAGTCCATAAAACCGGAGCCAGGAAACTTCCCCAGAAGGCAGTGAAGCGCGAAGGCATCATCGGCAGGATCGCCGCGTAGAGTAGACCCACAAGTAATGAAATGATTCCATGACTCAAGAGCGCGACAACGAAACCCGACAGGTGAAAGGCTTTCAATTCTGCTGGACCAGCCTCAGCCAAAGATGGCAGGGCCGCAGCCGCGAGTAGGTTGACTGGGTACCACAGACTTCCTTGAGCGATCAGCCCATAGAGACAAGCGATGATTGCCATTCCGACACCGCCGACAACACCGCCAAATAGACCGGCTGAGTACGGATGAAGCCTGACGGGAATGTAGACGCGATGACCTTCCGCACCGGGTTCGAGGTGGTCCACCCTTCGCGTCGAGCGCGGAACGGTCGCGCCGCTTAACGGACGATATACTCTGACTAATTCCTCCTCCTGTACCGGAAGAACGCTGCGAAACCAACCAACAGCTCCCGCAAACAAAACAACAAGCCCGACGACGCTCACCGCCAAAGTCGTCACTAAGCCTGCGCAGATGAGTGCTAGACCGAAGGCAGTGACAAACGGCCACGGCGTCGAAGCTGGGACTTCGATCATATTGTCGGATTTCATCGCGCTCTCTTGTTCAGACATCATCTGCACACCCTTTAACGCCCAATCACGTACACGACCGTAAATACGACGACCCAAACGGCGTCGACGAAGTGCCAGTACCAGGAGATCATCTGTACGCGCTCGCCATGAATCTTCTTGAGATGTCCTGTCAGGCTAAAGATAAAGACGAGCAACAATAGACACAGTCCAACAATCACGTGGCTAGCGTGCAATCCGACGAGCGAATAGAACGTTGTCCCGAAGAGGTTGGTGCTAATAGTCAGTCCCTTCTGGTAGATGAGCCCCCGCCACTCCACAGCGGTCATGGTCAGAAAAGTGGCGGCGAGTCCGACGGTCAACAGCCACAGGACACGGAACAGTCCCTCCCGCTCATTCTTAAAAGCCCTTTCTGCCAGCGTGATCGTCAGACTGCTTGAAAGCAGGCAGATCGTGGAGAGCACAGGCAGTTCCAACACTTCGCGCGGAGTCGGACCAGTTAAGCTCTTGCCCAGATAGAAGAGGTACGCAGCGACGAAGATCGAAAAGAGGCAAGTCTCCGTCATGATCAGACAGACCACTGCAACCTTACGGCTCGACGGCAGTTTCCACTCAGTCGTCGCCACATTTGGAGGTAAGAGGGCTTCGTTGATCATTACATCAATTCTCACTTTCCTCGTATTTCCAATCTGGATCCTCAGGATGTTTCAGATCCCAGAGCGGGCGACGGCTACGAACGACGGGCACATCCTCGAAGTTGTAAGCAGGAGGCGGAGAAGTAGTGGACCATTCAAGCGTCCAGGCATCCCACGGATCATTGCCCGCAATCCGGCCATGCCTCAGCGAGCTAAGGATGTTGACAGCAAGACAGAGAACGCCAACTGCCTGAAGGACCGCTCCGATCGAGCAGATGAAGTTGATAGTCTCCCAGCCGCGTCCGGCGTCGTATGTGAAAATGCGTCGCGGCATCCCGAGAAGGCCCGAGAAGTGCATCGTGTCGAACGTTAAGTGGAAGCCGATCGTGAAAAGCCAGAAATGCCAGAGCCCTAGTTTGCGGTTCAGCAATCGGCCGAACGCTTTCGGGTACCAGTAATAGAAGCCGGCGAAGAGCGCGTAGAGCAGGCCACCAATCAAAACATAATGAAAGTGCGCGACGACAAAGTAAGAATCCGAGAGCTGCCAGTTGAAAGGAGCAACCGCCAGCATTACCCCCGTCAAACCCGCAATCAGAAACTGAAAGAGAAAGCCGAGGCAGAAAATCATCGGCAGTTCCAGGCGAATCTTGCCGCCGAACATCGTGCCAAGCCAGTTGAAGATCTTGATGCCGGTTGGTACTCCTACCAGCATCGTTGAGATGGCGAAGAACGTGTTGCCGGCGGAAGTCATACCGACGGTGAACATGTGGTGCGCCCAAACGCCGAAGCTGATGATCGCGATCATCGTCGTCGCGCCGACCATAACTGGGTAGCCAAAGATTGGTTTGCG
>WNFY01016887.1_pt1 | contig 10791 bp, 12 predicted proteins | sample 5400091 | NCBI WGS metagenome assembly WNFY01 (sample SAMN13153364, study PRJNA577476) | soil metagenome | isolation source: 60 cm soil or saprolite under grassland replicate 1 | place: USA:California | collected 2016-06-15
GCAAATGCGCGCTCCAGAACCATATTATTTTCTGAATGTCCCGCAATTGCTCGAACGCATGCGCAAAGCCGTGGACGAACAACTGTGGAAAACCGGCGGTGTCCCGCTAGCGATTTACGGGCGGGCCAAAGCGGCCTACGTGCGCGAGAGAGAAGGTAAGAAGTCACTCGCGGATTCCTTCTGGTTGAGGCTTGCCAATGCCATTATCTTTCCGGCGATCCGCAAAAAGATGATTGGCTCCAAACTCAAAGCTCTCATCTGCGGTTCGGCTCCGCTCAATGTCGAAACTCAGCTCTTTTTTATGATGATCGGCATTCCTGTGCTCCAGGTGTACGGTCTGACCGAGACTACCGCGATCTGCACCATGGATATTCCCGGCAGTTTTGAACCCGCCCGCGTGGGGCCCGCTATTAGCGGCATCGAAATGAGGCTGGCGGAAAATCAGGAAATTCTCGTGCGCGGGCCCAATATTTTTCCTGGCTACTGGAACCGGCCTCAAGAAACTAAAAACGCATTGCGTGACGGATGGTTCCACACCGGTGATCAAGGCGAAGTCAATGCAGCTGGGAATTGGAAGATCACCGGCCGGATCAAAAACCTAATTATTCTGGGGTCAGGGCACAACATAGCTCCTGAGGCCATTGAAGAAGAAATTACGGCGCGACTGCCCGGCGCGCAGGTGGTGCTCGTCGGCAATGGCCGCAGCTACCTTTCTGCAATCGTGACTGGGAACGTAGACGCCGAGCAGGTGCAGACGGCGCTCAAAGAGGTCAATGCCAGATCGCCTCATTACAAACAGGTACGAGAATTACGTATTAGTTCAGAGCCGTTTACTATTGAGAACGGCTTGCTGACTGCGAACGGCAAGCTGAAGCGCGATTTGATCGCGCAACGCTTTCGGACCGAAATCGAAGACATGTACACGGTAAAGCAGGCTGGGTGAATTTACCGTCGAGGTTCGCGCCATATGGCCTACCCAATGCTTGCAATCCTGTTAGATGAAGCTGGTAAGGCGGGCACTGCCGAGAACACGATTAGGACCGCGTTGGTCAGCGGCATCGTATCCATCCTGGTCACGCTGCTGGCCACAGCTCTGGGGTATCGGACCAAAGTAGACGAGGGGCTCAGAGACAAGCGGTTGGAGCTGTATAGGGAATTGTGGCAGAAGACCGCCCTCTTGCCAATGTGGCCGCGTGGAACCGGGGTGACCTATCAGCAACTCAAGAAATTCAGCGAGGAGCTGAGGAGTTGGTACTTCGATGAAGGCGGAATTTTTCTTTCGCGCAAAGCGCGCAAGTCGTACGGGAAATTGCAGCAAACCATTGAGGAAGTGCTTACAAGCGCGGAGGGGCCGGTGCACGATCCTGATTATGATCGCGTGAGATCCAAGTGCAGCGATTTGCGTTCCCAGCTCACTAAAGATTTGTCGTCCAGAAGAACAGCCCACTCCTGGTTCTGACCCTGCGGCGCGATTCGACGATCCGACATGAAGAATTTCGACGGCCAGTGCCTTTCTTGGAGTACAAACGACGGCATCGTTGAAGTGGCTCTGCATCGCGAGCCCTGCAACGAGATCGGCGCCCAGTCCCTGGAAGAGCTAGAGCACCTGGCGGCCTCACTACCAGCCCTGGAGCAGGACGCACACGCCCTCATCTTTTACAGCAAACTCGGTTGCGGCTTCTGTGCAGGCGGCGACCTGCGCGAGTTGTATCGCGGCATGCAGGCGATGGAAAAGCAGGCTGCGCTCGCCGGCATACGGGACTTTCATCAGCGCATTCATCATGTGATGAATACGATCGATGCTTCTCCCCTTACCACGATTGCTGCTGTTCATGGCATCGTGTTCGGTGGCGGGTTCGAGCTGGCATTGATCTGTGACTTGATCATCGCAGATAAGACTGCGCGCTTCTGCTTTCCGGAACTCAGGCTTGGACTAATCCCTGGTTTTGGCGGCATTCCACGGCTGAAGCGCGATCTCGGAAACGCCGTCGTCCGCGATCTTATCCTTACAGGCCGAAGCTTCAACGTCATGAAAGCCCAGCACGTTGGATTGGTGAGCCAGGTCGTCGCGGAAGGTGAGGCGCTGCGGATTGCACGCGGAACGGCCGCTCAACTAGGAAAATTCGATCGCACCACGGCGACGGCGGCCAAGCGATTTACGAAGCCGATCCCTTATGATGAACTGAGGCAAGAAATTGAAATCGTGTGCGATCTGTACGCGAGACCAGCGGTACAGGCTGCTTTGAAGAAGTTTGTGGAGAGCACAGACGCGCAACCGTATCTACCTTGAAAGTGAGCCAGAGTGCCGACTGAACAAAAGACGCTGGACGAGATTCTTGAATTGGCTGCCGCCCAGTTCAAGGTTCCTCGCGAAAAGCTGTCTCCGGATGATGACTTTTTCAAGACCCTGCGAATTGACAGCCTCCAGGCGCTAAGCCTTCTCACGAGGCTGGAGCAGCATTTCAACGTCGAATTGCCGGACTACGAGTTGCAAGGCGTCTCGGATTTTAGGACACTGGCCGAGCGAATTCAGGCCAGACTGTAGAATCACCACATAACGATCGGGCGATCTTTGGTCAAATCATCATGTGATTTCAAATCGCCAGATGGCCCGATCACCCGATAAATGATGCTCGATCTCGACCAATACACATGCCTCGGCGCTGCCCTTCGCGATGCGCTCGACCGCTGGCCCAACGAAACTTGCCTCATCGAAGCTGACCGCAACCGCGAACGCACCCGGCTGACGTACTCAGATTTCAAGCAGATCGCGACCCCGCTTGCGCGCGCCCTTCAGGATGCGGAATTCAATCCCGGAGACCGTGCCGCCATTATCATGACCAACCAGTCGAAGTGGCTGGCTTCGGCGTATGCAATTTTCCAGATCGGCGGCGTTCTCGTGCCGCTCGACTATAAGCTGACTGCCGAAGAGCATCTTCAACTGCTGGCTCATTCTCGCGCGAGGTTTCTCATCGTTGAGTATCATTTGTGGCGCGCAATTGCGCAGAGCCCCGAATTCAAGAATCACAGGCTGAAGATTGCGCTGGTAACCGAAGCTCCGCCCACCGCGCAGCTGAGTGGCGGATATCGCTGGGAAGAATTCCGCCGAAAGGGCGACCCAAACTTTGTTCCGCGAGAGAAAGTAGACGCGGCCTGCATTGTGTATTCGTCCGGTACGGGGGGCCGTCCTAAAGGCTGCGTGCTCACGCATGAGAATTATCTCGAGCAATGCAAGGCTCTGACTGCCTGGTATCCATTCTGGCCCGGCGTGCGTTATCTGAGCGTTCTGCCGACGAATCACGCCATAGATTTTATGGTCGGGTTCATTGGCCCGTTCGTGTGCGGCGCATGTGTGGTCCACCTTCGAACACTTCGGCCAGAGTTCGTTCGCGACGCATTCGTGCGTTACAAGATTACTTATGTGACGCTCGTGCCCATGATCGTGAAGAACTTGGAGCGCGGACTGCGCGCCAACTTTGACGCATTGCCAGGTTGGAAGCGGTTCCTGTTGGACCGTGCGATCTCCGTTAATAAGACTCTCACCCGCAACCAGCCCAACCTCAAATTGAGCCGAAAGCTGCTGCCCGGCGTGCATCGGGCGTTTGGTGGCGACTTGCTGGCGCTTATCACCGGCGGTGCCTTCATTGACGCGGCGACACTACAGTTCTTTTACGACCTCGGAATTCCCATCGCCAATGGATATGGACTTACCGAAGCGTGCACCGTGCTCACCGTGAACGACCTCAAACCATTCCGTGCGGACACTGTAGGCAAGCCGCTACCGGGAGTCGAGCTTCGCATTCTCAACCCTGACGGCGAAGGCATCGGCGAAGTTGCTGCGAAGAGCAAGACGATCATGTCCCATTATCTCGATGATCCCGAGATGACGGCCGAAACCATTGTGGATGGATGGCTGCTCACCGGGGACCTCGGCCGTTTTGACGGCTCCGGCCATTTGCAGCTTTTCGGCCGCAAGAAAAACTTGATCGTGACCCCTGGCGGCAAGAACATTTACCCCGAAGACATTGAGGCAACATTCGATGGTATCGCCGTCAAGGAATACTGCATTTTCGCCTCTAATTACATTTGGCCGAAGAAAGCGCTAGGCGGCGAGAGGCTGATCCTGATTTTGCGACTAGATATTAACCAGAATTTTACGGAATCAACCAAGCACGAAATCGAGTCACACAACCAAACTTTGCCGGACTTCAAACGCGTTGCAGGGTACGTGCTCTGGGACAAAGATTTCCCACGCACCGCTTCCATGAAGATCAAGCGCAATGATCTGGCCGACGAACTTCGCAACTCACTCGACAACTCTGCGGTGAAAGAGCTCTGAGTGCGGGACGTATATCTCGCGATAGTCAATCCCGCGGCAGGTGGAGGCCGAACCCGCAAGTTGCTCGCGCCAGCGCTGGACCGCTTGCGTGCGGCAGGTCTGAAGATTGAAATCCGCGAGACTTCGGCCCTCGGTCACGCGGCCGAAATTGCGCGACAAGCGTGGGTAGAGGGATGTCGCAAGTTCATCTCCGTCGGTGGCGATGGCACCTCGTACGAAATTGTGAATGGCTTGTTTCCGCAAGCGGAAGGCGCGGAAACTCCCACGCTCGCATTCCTTCCACTCGGCACGGGCAATTCTTTTCTGCGCGACTTCAGCGATCAAGGCGTGGAATACGCAATGGAGTCGCTGATCGGTAAACGGTCCCGTAAATGCGACCTTCTTCGCCTACGCCACAAAGATGGCGTGCTGCATTACATCAATATCCTCAGCATCGGCTTCTCAGCAGACGTCGCAACACTGCGTGCCCGCCGGTTCAGCGCTTGGGGAGAGCTTGGCTATCAGACTTCAATTTTCATTTGCTTGGCGCGATTCCGCAGGCGGCCGTTTCCGCTGAGCGCCGACGGAGAAGCGAATATTGATCGTCGCCCATGTCTTTTTCTTACGTTTAACAACAGCAAATTCACCGGCGGCACCATGATGATTGCGCCGACCGCTGATACCAATGATGGTTTAATTGAGTATGTTCGCTGGGGCCCGATCGGGCGCGTCGGCCTGATCCGCAACTTGCCGGGACTATATGACGGCACGCACATTCAACATCCTCTTGCAGAAGTCCGGAAAGTTCGACATGTCGAGTTTCATCTCGACTCTCCGGTGGACGTCATGATTGATGGCGAAGTGCTCACGCTGCATTGTAAGAGTCTGGACGTGTTGCCTGCGGCTCTGAACGTCGTGGTATAAAAACTCAACCGTATGTCGAAATTTAGCGAGAAGAGAGGAGAGGTAGCAGCCGTATCGGCGAAGCAGGGACCGCGCTGGATATGGATTGGTTTGGTGTTTGCCGTTCTCGCGGCTGCCTGGGGAGCCTACTATTTTGTCTACGACCAGAGGCCTGTAAGCACACTCGATAGTTTCGCAAAATGTCTGAGCGCCAAGGGCCTAAAAATGTACGGAGCCTGGTGGTGTCCCCACTGCAAGGACCAAAAGGAATCGTTTGGCTACTCATTCCAATACGTCAATTATGTCGAATGCAGCCTTCCCGGCCAGCGCACAATGAATGACACCTGCAAACAAGCCGGGATAAAGAATTTTCCCACGTGGCAGTATCCTGATGGATCACGAACTGAGGGCTTGCAACCTCTCGATGTACTGGCACAGAAAACGGGATGCAAGCTCCCGTGAGTCGGCCCGCCCCGATCCAACCCGGCGAAGACCCAGCAACCGCCCGCGGTCTGATGCTTGCGATTGCACTAATCGCCGCTGCCGGCGTCGTGGTTTCTTCTGTCTCTCTTTACCACCACTTCGGCACGTCGAAAACATCGTTCTGTAATTTCAACGAATCGTTCAATTGCGACATCGTGAACCGCAGCAGTTATTCAAGCGTGCTTGGAGTTCCGGTGGCGCTAATAGGGATTCTCGGATATCTGCTGATTCTTGCGCTAACAACCGTTTATCGCGACAAAGCCGAAACTCCGGTGATGCTGCTCATCGCTTCCTACGTTGAGAAATTCATTCTGCAGGCGTGGTGCGTTCTGTGCCTGAGTTCATTGACGCTGATCTTGGCAACAGCCGTGCTGAGTGGATTTGTCCTAAAAACAGCGCGCGATGAGGAGATCTGATCTCACAATTCGATGTCCCTGCCATAATCTGGCTTTCGCTCCAAGTCCAAATCAGCGCCGACAAGCGGGGAGCGACGCAAGAAGCCGCCAATACCCTTGCCACTTTGTGCCCTCGCCTTCATCGTTGTAATCGCCACCACGCTGACCAGGATCAGCGCCATTCCTAATAGCGTGCGTCGGCCGATAATTTCGCCGCCGATTGCTGCTCCCAGAATGACCGCGACCACTGGATTGACGTAGGCATATGTTCCAACCTTGGTTGGCGACTCATACTCCAGTAACCAGACGTACGCCGTGTAGCTGATGATTGAGCCAGCAATAATCAAATAGACCAGCGAAAACCATGCCATCCCGGAAATTGCCTGCACGTGGAAACGCCCGAATTCACCAGCAACGGCGGCAAGCGCCAGCAACATCACTCCGCCAGTAAGCATTTGGGCAGCGGCGCTCATCGGTTTCGAGGCGGGCAATACCAGCCGCTTGCTGACAACCGTCCCAACCGACCACCCCAAACAGGCAACCAGCAGTGCGATTGCGCCTCCACGGTCAAGGGGTGCTTCGCCCAGTGATGCCGAAGGATTCATCAACACTCCAACACCCACAATCCCAACCAATAGCCCAAGAGCTAGCCGGATCGTTAGCCGCTGAGTCCTCAGAAAGATGATTTCCAGCAGTGTGATGCAGACTGGAATCGCCGCCAGAATTACTGCCGCAATCCCCGATGGCACGCGCTGCTCAGCCCAGAACAGACAGGCATAGTCGATCAGGAACATCAAAGTGCCTAGCACTGTTGCGGCTTTCCATTCGCGCCAAGTAGGCGAGCGAACACCGCTGATCCGCATCCACGCGTAGAGCGCCAGTCCAGCTGCGGTGAAGCGGAGTCCAGCCATCAGGAAAGGCGGCATCTCTTGCACGCCGACTCGGATTGCGAGATATGTGGATCCCCAGACGAGATAAATGATGGCGAACGCCAGGAAGATCTTCCAGGCAACGGGACGAGGGACGGTCATGTGATTCAGATGAGCGCGAGCGGAACCTTGGCTCAAATTTTCCGTTAAAGCTCAGTAGCGAATGCCGGGAGCAGCCCCAGAGAAGTCACTTACGGGCTAGGATGAAGGCCCCTAAAATCACAGCGGGAGGTCTGTCATGACAATCTTTGATAGCCCGCGGGGGAAAGTCATCAACGCGGATGGAGGAAGCGCGATTCGTCTTATTGGACTTGCCATTCTCGGCCTGGTAATCATCGTACTGCTGTTCAACTCCGTGACGCGGGTTGCGACCGGCCACGTTGGTGTATTGACCCTATTCGGGAAAGTGACTGGAGAAAGTCTGGGCGAGGGCATCCACCTCATCAATCCGCTCAAGACCAACAATGAAATGTCCATCCAGACGCAGACCATCAAGGAGTCCGCCAATGTTCCTTCTAGCGAAGGTTTGATGATGAGCCTCGATACGTCCTTGATCTATCACCTCGATCCTCGCAGAGCGGCCGAGGTGTTTCAGTTGATCAATGCCGACTACGAGGAGAAGGTGGTCGAACCCACGTTACGCTCTGCCATCCGTGAAGCCACCGCCTCTCACAGCGCGAACGCTCTCTACACTGGGGAACGCGAAATGGTAGGCAAACAGATTTTCGAGCAACTCACGACCGAACTGAACAAGCGCGGTCTGATTGTTGAGAACGTTCTATTGCGCGATATCCAACTGCCGGCCACACTGAAGGCGGCCATTGAAGCCAAACAACAAGCTGAGCAGGAATCGCTGGCTATGAGTTTCCGGCTGCAAAAAGAAACACAAGAGGCCCAGCGCAAGCGCATCGAAGCCGCCGGTGTGCGCGACTTCCAGCAGATTGTGGCTCAGGGCATCACACCCTCGCTGCTGGAGTGGAAGGGAATTGAAGCCACAGAAAATCTTGCCAAAAGCCCGAACTCCAAAGTCGTCGTGATCGGAAACAACAAGAATGGGCTTCCACTGATCCTCGGGCAATAGCTATTTTGCCGGCGTGATATCGCTTATGGGTAAGTCCCAATGCGCAAGCAGGATCTCGAACCGCCGCTGCTCCTCGCGTTTGTAGGTTTCTTGGTCCGGCCAGAGTTGCTTGATCAACTTTTCTTCGTCCGGATTAGCGGTGGTCGCGACAGTTGAGTTCTTGAATTTGATCGTGACGCGGTAATCCCAACGGGCGTCTTCAGTCATGTGGTTTGCCGGTGTTTCGATCTTCACTGACAGCGCGCGTCCACTCTCAACAATCTTCTTCAGTAGCGGATAGTGGTTCTTGAGAAAAAGTTGCAGGAATTCCTGCTGATGTCCCCACTGAACTTTGTAGTAGTACTCCATCGTGTAAGGCTGATCCGGTGAACCTTGGGGCGGAGCTCCCTGAGCATAGAGAGGAACAGCCGAAAGCGAGCAGAGTAACAATGTCCAAAGAAGCGACATGAATTCCTCCAAAAATTAAATTCCCCACCCTGTCGCAAGACATATGACAAGGGTGGGGCAACCAACTCAATTTTTTAGACAGAGAGGCCTAACCCGCGACTGCCTCTTTCTCTACGTCTTCCAGAATGCCAAACGCTGCGTCCAACATCTCCTGATCGACTCTCCGGTTGGTGCCGGTTGCTTCGGCCAGCGGAACCGAAAGGATCTTATTTCCGCGAAGGGCAGCCATCCTGCCGAACTCGCCGCGGTGCACCATATCAATGGCTCCAAGACCATAGCGCGTGGCCAGCACGCGGTCGAACGCCGTTGGCGAGCCGCCGCGCTGAATGTGGCCGAGCACGACGGTGCGGGTTTCAAATCCGGTACGCCGCTCAAGCTCCTGGGCTAATGTGTTGCCTATGCCACCTAGCCGCACGTGGCCAAATTCGTCTTTTTCGCCGCCCTGCACGACTGGGCCATTCTTTCCCGCCGCAAATTTTGCGCCCTCGGCAACCACAACAATGCTGAAATATCGGCCGCGCGCGTGCCGCATGCGGATTTTGGCAGCGACCTTGTCCACGTCAAACGGTTGCTCAGGGATGAGTATTACGTCTGCTCCGCCGGAGATTCCGCTGTAAATGGCTATCCAGCCGGCGTCTCGGCCCATGACTTCGACGACCATGACGCGGTTGTGTGCCTCGGCGGTGGTGTGTACGCGGTCGATTGCCTCCGTCACAATGTTCACAGCGGTGTCAAAACCAAAAGTAAAGTCGGTCCCGGAAAGATCGTTGTCAATCGTCTTCGGCACTCCAACAACCTTCACCCCTTGGTCATAAAGTTTGGTCGCGACTGAAAGTGTGTCATCCCCACCTATGGCGATCAGAGCTTCCACATTGTTTTTCTTGAGCGTAGCAATGCACTTGTCCAGTCCGTCGGCCTTTTTCGCAGGGTTGGTACGTGAGGTGCGAAGAATCGTCCCGCCGCGGGGCAGAATCCCCGCGACCGCCTGAAGGTCGAGAGGCATACTTTTGTCCTCCACTAATCCACGCCAGCCCTCGAGAAAGCCCACGAAGCTGTCATCGTAATGGAAGGTGCCCTTACGGACAGCCGCGCGGATCACCGCATTCAGACCTGGGCAATCTCCGCCACCCGTTAGTATGCCGATTTTCATCGCCTGCTCCTGTTTCGTTTTAGGTATGTATTTTTTGTGGTCTTGCCGTGTTCTCACGCCGGATACGAAACTAGCGAAGTCGCCACGCCACGGAACAAGTAGATTATCATTCAGCGGCCCACACGAAAAGTTTAGTGGCACCCGCCTGTTGCTTAGCGTAGGATTCTCGCGACTTTACAAGGTAAACTCACAGCGAAATCACCATGCTGAAGTACATGGTCGTTCTAGTAAACTCAGGCCAGGATGCGCGTCCTTGGAATCGATTGCGGCACCGAGTGCACCGGCTACGGCGTTGTCGAGATGGACGACTCGGATCGGCTCAGTTGCCTCGGGTTCGGAGGAATTAAACTCGCGGCTTCTGATCCGCTGCCGCACAGACTTGCCGCCATATTCGAAAAACTGGGTGAACTGCTCGAGCACCATCGTCCTGATCGAGTGGCAATCGAAGAAGTCTTTTATTCCGTAAACGCCAAGTCCGCTTTGAAATTGGGCCAGGTCCGTGGTGTCGCTATGCTGGCTGCTTCAACCCATGGCATTCGGGTGACGGAGTATGCACCTCTGAGCATCAAGTCAGCCGTTGTGGGCTACGGCAGGGCGGAGAAAGAACAAGTGCAGCTGATGGTTGCTCGGCTCTTAAGCCTGGAGAATACGCCGCAACCTGCGGATGCAGCGGACGCGCTCGCCATCGCGATTTGCGACCTGCACACAAGGGCGACGTTAGATCGTCAGGGTGTAGCGACCGGGAGATGAGATGGAGAAGTGTGTTCCGGGACCCATCTTTTTATTGAGAAATCACGCGCTAGTTCTTCCGCTTTTCTCGCTGCTTTGTGCGCTTGCACGGGCAGAGGACACAAGCGCAACGATCGGATTCACTCTGGATTTCCAAGGCGCCAATCCCAGCCACTACGAAATCACCGTCATCAGCGACGGCCACGGAGCGTACATCTCGAACGGGCAGCTCAGTCAGCAGTCCGAACCAGCCGATCCTGCTCCGCTGCAGTTCACAATTTCCGACAGCGTTCGAACCCAGATTTTTGATTTGGTGAAGAAGTCGCGTTATTTTGCCGGCAAAATTGATTCTGGCC
>WNFY01006102.1_pt1 | contig 10789 bp, 9 predicted proteins | sample 5400091 | NCBI WGS metagenome assembly WNFY01 (sample SAMN13153364, study PRJNA577476) | soil metagenome | isolation source: 60 cm soil or saprolite under grassland replicate 1 | place: USA:California | collected 2016-06-15
TCTTCCTCCTGCGCCTGATCTGCCTTATGTGCGTCCTGCCAAACGAACCGTTCGGAAAAAGCCTCGTCATCCTCGACGCACTGATCCCTTTGATTTCCGGTTTTTCCCTCTTCTTTTAATTTAATTGTCGCGGATAGCGTTGAGCGCGTCCGTGATGTATCATGTTCCTCCCCGTTCCACGTGAATAAACGTTCAGTATATATGAATACATGCATATATACATGTCAGGAGAGGAAAACGATACATCACGGACGCGCTGGAAGCTGGTCCCTACCCCGATGGAGGCTCAAAAAATGTGTCGATGTATCATCTCGCCAATATACCCGCTAACTCCAATAAATCTGGTGTCACCTTTTGGCAGGGAGCAACAGCTCTCTCAAGCGGGATCTCGGTCACCTGACTTTTGACCCACCCGGCCACCATTCCTACTCTCCCCTCAGCCAGACTGCGCACTGCTGCAGCCCCAAGCTGGCTGGCCAGGATGCGGTCAAAGACGGTCGGTGACCCGCCGCGCTGGACATGGCCCATGACGCTCAAGCGTGCTTCAAAGCTACCAGAATGTTGTTGAAAATAATTCACCACCTCTTGTGCTTTCAAGGTCGCCCCCTCAGCCACCAGGACAATGTAGTGCGGCTTCCCGCGTGCATAGGTTTCAAGCATATCGGCAACGATGGCTTCAGGTGTGATGTCGTGCTCAGGCACTACCGCCAGCTCTGCACCCGTGGCAATAGCTGCCATCAGCGCCAGGTAGCCGGAGTGACGGCCCATGACCTCAACGATGAAGGCGCGATGATGCGAGGAGGCGGTATCTTTCAAGCGGTCAATATATTCAATCGAGGTGTTTAAGGCGGTATCGACCCCGATGGTCGCCTCGGTCTCTGCCAGGTCGTTATCGATCGTGGATGCCACGCCGGCAACAGGAAAACCCAGTCGATGCAGTGCCAGCGTGCCCTGCTGTGAGCCATTGCCGCCGATCACGATGAGGCCATCTATGCCTGCTGTTTGCAGGTGGCTGAGCGCTTGACGCTGCACCTCCAGCGTCTGAAAACTGGGGCAACGAGCGCTCCCCAGGATGGTTCCCCCACGCTGGATAATACCGCCAACGGCACGGTTATCCAGGAGCCGGAAGGAGCCATCCACCAGGCCAGCGTAGCCGTTGATGACGCCGAAGGTCTCGATGCCACGTGCTGAAGCCGCACGTACCACCGCGCGAATAGCTGCATTCATACCAGGTGCATCACCACCGCTCGTCAGGACGGCGATGCGTTTCTCATTGACCATGAAATGGTTCCTCCTGAAGATACTTTATTATCGGGGGCCTTTACTTACCAGTATACAACAATAGGGACTTCACCGGTATTGCTGTAGAGACCAGCTTCCAGCGCGTCCGTGATGTATCATGTTCCTCCGCGTTTCATGATAACGACTTTCCCTTGACATATCTCAGCCACTCTCGTATGCTTCAGAGGAGATACATTAGATCACTAACGCATCGTTGTCAGCAAAGAGCGCTGCCAGGGAACACGCTCCTCCCTCTAACAGGAGCATTGTTTTTTTGCACTGGACACAGGGCTGTTAAAGGATAGGAACACTATTATGAGCGAGGGATTCTTTTCACGGGGGTTTCGTGGGCGACGGCGGCAGGAGAACGCCGGGCGCATTCCGCCTGGACAGTATCTTGAGCGCGGCTTCCCGGTGCTCTCCGCCGGTCCGACGCCGCATACGCCTCTTAACGCGTGGGACTTCTCGATCACGGGGAACGTGAAGGCGCCAAAACGCTGGACCTGGGAGGAGCTTATGGCCCTTCCGCACGAGACACCGACCGTTGATATCAGTTGTGTGACGAAGTGGACGAAGCTGGATACCCACTGGGAGGGGATATCCATCGAGACGTTGTTGAAACAGGTGGACTACGATCCCGCCACAGCAAAATACGTCGTCGCCTATTGCGATGGCGGCTACACGACGAATCTGCCGCTGGCGGATCTGCTGGGGGGGAAGGCCTGGGTTGCGTTCGGCTACGATGGGCAGCCGCTGGCCCCCCCACATGGAGGGCCTGCGCGGCTGCTGGTTCCCCATCTCTACTTCTGGAAAAGCGCCAAGTGGGTTCGCGGTCTGCAGCTTGTCGAGAAGGACGAGCCCGGCTTCTGGGAATCGCTCGGCTACCACAATTACGGAGATCCATGGAAAGAACAGCGATACCAGGGCGACTGACCTGGCAGTTCGGCGAAATTGTAGCGATCCAGCAGGAGACCGCGCACGCGAAAAGCCTGACGCTCTCGGTTCCCCAGTGGGGTGGTCATCGCGCCGGGCAGCACGTGGATATCCGTCTGACGGCAGAGGACGGGTACCAGGTGGAGCGCAGCTACTCCATTGCCTCACCTCCCGAGGAAGGGCGGCAGATCATGCTCACGATTGAGCTATTGGAAGATGGGGAGGTATCGCCCTACCTCGTGGAAGAGTTGCGCGTGGGCGATAAAATCGAGTTGCGCGGACCCATTGGCGGCTATTTCGTCTGGGAGGCGGGGATGGGAGGGCCGCTGCTGCTCGTCGCCGGGGGATCGGGCATCGTCCCACTCATGGCGATGATCCGGCACCGCAGCGCCGTCGGCAGCACGGTTCCGACACGTCTGCTCTTCTCGGCCCGATCTTATGATGAGATAATCTATCGCGACGAGTTTGAGCGCCTGGTAGCGAAAACAACGGGTTTAGAGGTGATCTACACGCTCACCCGCTCCACGCCTGCAAACTGGACGAGCTATCGGCGTCGCATCGATGCCGAACTACTCAAGGAGGTCGCCTGGCCGGTGGAGAAGCACCCGCTCGCTTACGTTTGTGGTCCAACGGAGTTCGTCGAGACGGCGGCGGCAGGGCTCGTTGCCCAGGGCTATGCGTCGTCACGTATCAAGACCGAGCGTTTCGGTCCGACTGGAGGATCTTAATGGACGAGAAACTCGATGGTAACGCAGCAGGCGGCGTCCTGCAAGAAGTGTTCCCCTTCGAAATGACGACGGCGATAGGAACGTGCGCCCATTGCGGTGCGACGAACGAGATGGCTGTGCTCAGCGTCTACATGACTGCAATGGGGACGGTGATCCGCTGCCCCAATTGTGAAGGCGTGCTCATCCGCGTCGTCAGGGCAAAGGGAGAGTACTGGCTTGATATGCAAGGGGTGCGAGTGCTACGCTTGAGGCTATCCCCAGGCCCCTAAAATTTGCAAAGCTTTTACAGTTTCTGCATAGTTTTTTGATGATCAAAGCATACTATATAGATAGATGTTAAGCAGCCACAGTACCAGCAATGGATAGACGTAGCGCTGGTGACACAAGTTGCCACACAACATCGAAGTTGAGTTGATCGTCTATTGAGTTAAAACACACCCGTCTCTTCGCTAGAAAAAAGAGAGGATCCATGAGGTTTATACCAATGTTCTGGTTCAATGCACCGTTTATGTTTTTGAGCAGTCTGTTCTGGTTGCTGCTCCTCGCTTTCCTGATCTGGGGATTGGTGCGCTGGATTGGTGCCCAGGGTACACATACGCAACCACCTTTTTATCGTCCTACTACGCCGCCGTTTCAGCAGCCGCCATTCCAGCAGCCCTCGGCGCTGGAGATCCTGCGCCAGCGCTACGCGCGTGGCGAGATCGACACAGATACCTACGAGCAGATGCGTGAGCGCCTGGAGGCTTCTGAGCGGCCTCGTCAGTAGTTGTCAGACCGGAGCGTGCTTCTTATCCTCTGCCGGACGAAGTGCGCTCCGGAATTATTTCTCAGGATGCCGTGAAACAGTTCTTCCCGGTCTGGACTACTCACTTTTATACAAAGCCGCCGTATCTACATTCTCAAATGAACTATAGCCGCTCAAAGCCAACGTCAGGTCGAGGTCAGCAAGGAAATTTTGCAGCACCTCGCGCACGCCCGCCTCGCCGTCCAGCGCGAGCCCCCACATATACGGTCGCCCCAGCAATACCGCACGCGCGCCCAGGGCGATCGCCTTGAGCACGTCAGAACCTCCGCGAATGCCGCTATCGAACAGCACGGGGAGCGCTCCGTTCACGGCCTGCACAACTGCGGGAAGCGCATCCAGGGCCGCGATGGCGCCCGCCACCTGCCGCCCTCCGTGGTTGGAGACGATGATGCCGTCCATGCCATACTCGATAGCCTTGCGCGCATCGTCGGGATGCAGAATACCCTTGAGCAGGATGGGGAGCCGGGTATGCTGGCGCAGGGAGTTCATATCGGGCCAGGTCATCGCGGGGTCCGAGAAGACCGCGATGAAGCGCTGAATAGCGGCCTCGGGGTTCGCCTCCGGTGGCTGGGGTAGCGACTGGCGAAATACGGGATCGCTGAAATAGTTCGCCAGGCCCTGGCCCAGCAAGAACGGCAGGTAGGCCTGCTGCAGGTCCTGTTCGCGCCAGCTCAGCAGCGTCGTATCCAGCGTTACGACGATGGCCTGGTAGCCCGCGCGCTCGGCCCGTCGCACCAGGCTGGCATTGAGCTGGTCATCGCTGCTCCAATACAACTGGTACCAGCGCGGCACGTCGCCTGCCGCCTGCGCGACCTGCTCCATACTCTTCGAGGAGGCCGTACTGAGGATGAACGGCACGCCCACCGACGCAGCGGCGTGTGCCACAGCCACCTCTGCGTCGGGATGCACGATAGATTGCACGCCAATGGGGGCCAGCAATAGCGGCACGGGAAGGCGCGTATTCAGTACCTGTACGCTCAGATCGCGCCTCGACACATCGCGCAGCATACGCGGAACGATGCGCCAGCGTCGAAACGCCTCTCGATTAGCGCGCATCGTGTCTTCTCCCGCCCCACCGGCTACGTAGCCACGCGCCTCCGGCGTCATGTGTGCATTGCCCTCGCGCTCCAACGCCTCTGCCGCGATCGGCATCTTCGGACGCTGTCCTTGCAGACCGGCCAGGTAGATCTGGAACTGCCGCTCACTGCCGAATGGCCTTGACGGGGTGATCTCATCGCTCGTCATACTATCTCTTCTTTCCTGGACTCTTTCTAGTGATATCGCCCTTCTAGCATATCATCAGGCACGATGGAGAGACAAGTAGGGGCCTGCCTTGCGCGGGCCCTGGGAGCCACTATGGATAGCCTTACACTCGCGCTCATGGGACGTTAGTTTTGCCCTGACGGCCTTATTTCTACTGTATAGTCAAAACCGCTCTGAAACGCACTTGATTGGACATCATGCGATCATACGCTTCGTTGGCACGTTCCAGGGGAAAAGTTTCGATCAGGGGAAGAACGTGACGAAGGGTACTAAAATTCAACGTGTCTTCTGAATCCATCGCGGTGCCAGATGCCCATCCCTGAATAGAGCGGGTGCCTCCAATGAGTGAAGCCAGGTAGAGCTCTGTCGAATCAGGGGGCGCCGCTACGACGAGCAGTTGACCGTTTATCCCTATCCCTCCGATGAGCGAAGCAATCGCCCTGCCACTTGGCGCCGTGGTCAGCACGACACGCGCTCCTCCCAGACGCAAGAGTTCCTGGGCCGGATCGCTGGCTTCGGTATCGATATACTCATCCGCGCCCAACTCACGGGCCAGGCGCTCCTTGTCTTTGCCACGCGAGACGGCGACCGTCCTGAAACCAAAGCGGTTGGCGAACTGGATGCCAAGGTGACCAAGGCCACCCAGACCTTGCACCGCCACGAGATCCCCCGGTTTCGCAACGCTATGGCGCAGTGCATTGAAGGTGGTGATACCGGCACAAAGGAGTGGTGCCCCTTCAGCCGCTTTGAGCTGGTCTGGCACGAGGGCCAGCGCCTCTTGCGGAGCCACCATGTACTCAGCGTACCCGCCATCGTAGGAAATTCCGGTGATCTTAGCGTTCTCGCAGTTGATAAAATCCCCCCGGCGACAGGCACGACAAACAAAGCAGTGCCCTCCATGCCAGCCGACGCCCACACGCTGGCCGACGCTCCACGGGCGCACGCCTTTGCCGACCGCGTCAATCACCCCGATCACTTCATGACCGGGAATACGAGGATAGGTGATGGGGTAAACCCCGCCTTCCTTCACGGTGCTATCACTGTGGCAGACACCGCAGGCTTCCACTTTGATGCGCACCTGGCCCTCTTGAGGCGAAGGTCGAGGTCGCTCGACCAGTTCAAACGCACCACCCGCCTGAGGCACCTGCACCGCTTTCATTGTGGACATATCTTTACTCACTTTTCTAGGGGCGCTCTTAGATAGAACCAAAAACGACAGGATCATCCTTCATACAAAAGCTGAGAGGATTCTTCCCATCATTATATCAGGATTCTAAGGTAACTGCTCAGGATAACGAGAGCAAGGCATGCACCGACGAGAAGAGTGCATATGATCGAGATATTCACCTTCTAGAAATGAACGATCAATCGGCTCACCATAATAGGAATCGCCTCGTTAACCTTCATTTAAGGGCAGCCCTTGATAAAGCACCCCTGATAGGACTTCATTCGCAAATGTCCATCAGCCGAGGTATACAGGAACTCGATCGCCTTGTTGATGGGATCGTGGTTTACGTCGAAGGCGATCTGCCCGCTCACCCCCTGGTATGCTTGCGCGCCCGTGATCTGCGGCAAGGCGTTAGCGAGACTCTGCGGTGTAAGAGTCGTCTTCCCATTCGGCAGTGCCATCTGCATGCCTAGCAGCAGAACCTGGGTGGCATCATAGGCAAGCATGACCGTATCATCCGGTCGCGTAAAACCGTAGTAGCCTGCTGATTTTAGCCTATCAGGATTAAAATCGGAGATGTAATCCTGGAAAAAAGGAGGATTATCTTTCCCTATGACACTCCACGCATCAGGATATGCAAAGGCAGTGAAAAACCAGCGATTATAGCTGTTTGGATGAGCGGTATAACCAGCATCTCCTGAGATCACCGGGAGATGGGCAAACGGACCCGAGGTCGGAAGCGCATCCTGGAATGAGCCCGTATCGGCGCTGCTGGCACCCGTGAAGTAAAACGCATCGGGATGATACCTGTTCAAGGCATCATTGATAAGCGAGGAAAAATTCTGCTTCGCGTCTGTCACAAATGTCTCTTCATGCGGTCGCTGGTATCCATCCTTCACAAACTGCTCCTCAAAATCGCTCGCCAGATTTTGACTATAGTTGTCTTTAGGATCCACAAAAACGACCGGATTCTTTACATGTAACGCCTGTTCAGCAAATTTAGCCGCCGCAGGTGCCTCCACTCTATTTGCCGGTGCTACCCTAAAGAAGTAGGGAGAGATGCCAGAGAGAAAGTCGTCAGATGCCTGTGGCGAGACCTGGGGGATCTTAGCATTTGATAGAATAGAGAGTGCCTGGAGGGAGCGTGATGAAGTCAACCAACCTACTACACCAACGATGGTCTTATCCTGCCTGGTTATATTCACGATCTGTTGCGCGACGAGAGAGGCAGAGGATATGTCGCTGCCCGAATTGGCGATCAGGATACGCAGATCGTAAGGAGAAGATGAGCTATTCAGTTCGTGTTGCGCCACATACACGCCTTGCAATTGACTTTGCGGCGAATTATCATCAGGGCTGACAAAAGCGGTACAGACGACCAGGGTAAGATACGGTTTCCCGGATTCCAGGACGAACTGATTCTCCTCGTAAATTAGCGCCTCTGCATCGCTACTATCTATCTTCAGTGCAGAATTCCATAAAGGTATCGCTTCTGACCCTTGACCATCACGCACCTTCTGAGCGGCTTGTTGTTTCAAAGCCAGCTCCTGATTAATACGCCATACATCGAAAGGTGCATAGGAGCCATCATTTACACCTATGGTATCCCCATTGGACGCTGTGAACTCGCCCAGTCCATTGGGCACAGATATTTTGACATTATTAGTTGATCTAAGGAAATAAGCATAGTAGGATAGAATTAACGCAAGCAAAATTACAGCTATTACAGGTATTACAAACAACAACCGTTTGCTAAGTTTTGGGCTTGAAACTGCAAGTGTATGACTTTCCGCTTTTACATCTAGTTTTTCTGGGATAGATACACGCTGTGGGTCATAGGGAATGAGAAGTGATTCCCCTAATAATATCCTTCCACAATTTCTACACGATTGAGCGTAGGAATAATTTTTCACACCGCAAGTAGGGCACTCGTTTACCTTTTCCTTCTGCATACATCTGCTCCAATAATGATATGTTCGACTCTTTTGATTATTACGGATCATTGAGACACCAGAAGATATCTGTTTCCCAATAAACTTTCTTCTACATCAATCTGCCTTTAGATCTCCACCAACAACACTATCTAAGTACTCCTTCTGCTCCGACTCTCACTTAATTTGTTGTGGCAACACATCCGATATCTCTTTAAGTTGTCGCTCCATACGACTATACACCTCCTCTATACCCTTATATGCAGCTTTAAAATTTGGTGAAATCACGGTTGCGTTCTTATAAGAAGCAAGTGCCTCAGTTAGACGATTGAGTTTGCAGAGCACATCTCCTTGATCTTTATAAAGAAAATGGAGAGAAGGATCGTCATTAGAAGACATTTCTACCCCTTCATTGTAAACCTTCAATGCTTCCTCCAGTTGTCCTAAATCGTCAAGCCTATTACCTTTATTTCGCCAAATGGAAATATTTTTAGGATCAATCCTAAGCGCTTCACCGTATGCATCCAACGCCCGTTTATGATATACGGTAGAATATTGAAACAAGGTATTTCCCAGGTGCATATAAAGCTCAAAGTTTGTTGGGTCGAGAGCAATCGCTTTCTTAAACTCTTCTTGCGCCTCATCAAAAAGCCCGGCCATACGCAATGCGTCTCCTATTTTGTCATAAATGACAAACTTTTTCTCTTTTTCAGAGAACTTAAGAGCATCTTTGTATGTAGCAATCGCTTCATCATACCTTGCATCCTGGGCTAGAGCTTCCCCTTTGTTCAAACAGAGCTGAACATTTCTGGGTTGAAGACGAAGTGCCTGATCATACATACCGACTGCCTCAGAAAAACATCCGAGTTCTTTGTATGTATTTCCCAATTCTTTATAAATATCAAATTCATTTGAGGAGAGTCGAAGTGCTTTATGATAACACTCTATTGCCTTATCAAGGCGATTGATTTCTCTAAATCTGCCTGCCAGCTTTTTGTAAATATTAACATCATCAGGAGAGAATTTTAAAGCCTGGCAATAAGCGTCATAAGCCTCTTCATCTCTTTTAGCATTAGAGTAGGCTTCAGCATCGGCGATACACCAATTCGTCAGCATTTCATCGATCACGCGATGAACACCCTCCGCAACATTGGTATACGCACTATCTAGATTAGGCCATTCACTTATAGCTTTAGCATCTCGGGGTAAAGCTTGAATATAGTTAAATGGAGCTTTCTTCGATAAATAAGTAGGACGAAGGTAAATAGGAATGACGCGAGCTTGTTTTGCATCATGTCTTTCTAAGGCGCGCTTCATTTCCTTGCTTACACAATAATCTGAGGTCATGAAATCTACGCTGATTAACAGAAGAACGATATCAGCTTTCTCCAAATATTCGTCTATTTCTTCTTCCCAATTATCGCCCGCTTTGATTTTTCGGTCGTGCAATTCGGAAATATTTACTTTTCCTAAATGTTTTGCTAGCTCATCCCTCATCTTCTCATCTTCATGAGCATAACTATAAAATAACTTTACTGATGGCGCATGCGCTTCATACATGGCTCGCCCTCCCTGTCACATTTTTTGGCAACCCCAACAGCAACAAATCCTGGCAATTGAAAAGATTGAATTTAGCAGGATTGTATGTAATCTTCTTGACGAGTGAAAAAAGCCGTCATAAAAAATCTGGTACCAACGGTTAGCGAGCGCATAGCAGACAGTTTGCAATCCCTACAAAAAACATACTATAATCCAACGTGTATTTAGCACAGTCTAGCAAATATGGTCAAGACACAGACGTCCTTACACATAGGGGAGCGCGCCATGCCCTTTTCTTCCACCGACGGCCAGTATGATGTGATCGTGGTCGGGGCCAGTTTCGCGGGTCTCAGTTTTGCCAGTGTCGCGGCGACGCTCGGTATGCGCGTGCTTGTCCTGGAGCGCGATGAGCAGGTTGGCGGCATCGTGCGCACGACGGGGGTGCTCTTCAGCGATGTGCTCGATTTTCTCGATGTGCCCGCACGCTACCTGATGAACGCGGTCAGGCGCGTGCATATTCAGCCGCCCGGTGCCGGGCCGCTCAAGATCAGCGCGCGGGCCTACCGTTTCTATATGGCTGATGTGACGGGGATGCTGCGCTGGATGGCCGGGCAGGCGGAGGAACATGGCGCGACGATACGTTGTGCTACGCTCTTTCTCGATGCTAAGCGTGGCGAGGATGGACTGATGAGCGTCCAGGTCGGTCAGGCTCCGGGAGAGCCCGAGACGCTGACGACGCGCATCCTGGTCGGCGCCGATGGGACGCGCTCACGCGTCGCCCAGCGCCTTGGTCTGGATCAGAACACCCGTTTTCTGGCAGGCGCGGAATGGTTGCTGGAAGGCGTGGAGCTGGATCGCGAGACGTTCTACCTGATCATGAATCACGAGCTGGCACCTGGCTATTGCCTGTGGCTGGCCCCACACGGCGCGATTACGGCGCTGGGCGTGGCGGGCCACCCGCGCACGTTCAATCCGACCACCTCTTTGCGCAAGGCTCAGGAACTCTTTCAAAACGTGGCAGAGCTCAGCCAGGCGCGCGTCGTGGAACGCAAGGCGGGCGTTATCCCGACGGGTGGGCGTCTGCGCAAGGTGTACCGCGACGATGAGAGCGGGCACGCACTGCTGCTGGGCGACGCGGCTG
>WNFY01011542.1_pt1 | contig 10789 bp, 14 predicted proteins | sample 5400091 | NCBI WGS metagenome assembly WNFY01 (sample SAMN13153364, study PRJNA577476) | soil metagenome | isolation source: 60 cm soil or saprolite under grassland replicate 1 | place: USA:California | collected 2016-06-15
TGCTCCGCGACGAGTCACGGACGATCGAGCTTCGCGGCCGCAGCGTCCAGATCGTCGGCGTCGACCCGCGCTCGTACCGGCGCGGGCTGGCGCGGCCGGCGCGCCTGGCCGATCCGGACGCCGACCTGCGCATTCTGCTCTGCCACTTCCCGGACGTCGTGAACCGGCTCCCGGAAGGCGCCTTCCAGCTCGCGCTCTCGGGGCACCTGCACGCGGGGCAGATCTGCGTGCCCTGGCCCGGCGGCCGCCTGCGCCTCGCGCACATCCGCTGGACGTACGTGCGCGGCCTCTACCCGATTCCGGGCGGGGCGCTCCACGTCTCGGCCGGGCTCGGGACGACCTTCGTCCCGTTCCGCTTCCTGGCGCGTCCTGAAGCAACGGAGCTCGTCCTAGAATCGGGGTCATGGCCACACGGCTCGCCGGGCTGACCGGCGCCACGCTCGAGAATGTCGCGACGGTGTGTCACGAGTGCGTCTGGTGGCAGTCGCGCACCGGCGGGCGCCGGGTCGACAAGCGCCGCTGGATCGAGAAGGCAGAGACCGAATTCGGTGCGTGGGGCACGGTCTATTACGACGACGACGGGCGGGTGCTGGGCTCGATGCAGTACGGCCCGTCGCGGCTCTTCCCGCGAGCGGCCGAGCTTCCGGCCGGACCGCCCTCCGACGACGCGGTGATCGTCACCTGCGCTTATCTGATCGACCGCACGAGCCCCTGGGTGCTGCAGTCCCTCTTCCTGGCGGCGATCGGGGAGGCGAAGGACAAGGGCGCCGCGGCGCTCGAGACGTTTGCGTACCGCTATCCCGAGGGCGAGTCCGACTACGAGCGGTTCCTCGTGCACCGGACCGTCTTTCCGCGGGACTTCCTTTCGGACTTCGGCTTCACGACCGTGCGCTCGTCCGGCCAGGTCGAGCTGGTGCGGCTGGAGCTCGGCGGCCTCGTGCCCGTGCTCGAGGGCAAGCGTGCGAGGGTGCTGCGGGCGCTGCGGGAGGCGTTCCTGCCGGAGCCGGTGCCGGCGCCTCGAAGACCCTAGTTGTAAGCGGTCGACCAGGCGGCGCGGAGCGCCGAGGGGGTCGTCACGAGCAGCCGCACCTCGCGGCCGCCGAGTGCGAGCTTGAGCTGGGGCAGCAGGGTTTCGTCCGTCGGATCGGCGACCGCGACGGAAACCGTGTCGTCGGGATGGAGCCGCACCGGGATCGCGTGCATGCGGACGGCATCGCGCTTGCGCAGAAGCTGGACGGCCCTCCGGTCGACGGACGTGACGTCGATGTCGGCGAAATCGACCCGCGCCTGTTCGCCGAGCACGCGTGCGATGTCGGCCTCGAAGCAGATCCGGAGGCGAACGAGCGCCTCACCGAGCAGCTCGCCTTGCTCACGCTCCTCGAGCGCCTGGTCGAGCTCATCGTGCGTGAGCAGTCCCTTGCGCAGCAAGAGCGCGCCGAGCTGCGAGCGGGGCTCGTCGTCGAAGAACTGGTGGTCGAGGCGTGCAGGCCGCATCGCAAGCAGGTATCGGGATTCTCGACCCCTAACTTGAGGGAAAAGCGGAATCCGACCTTTTGGCACGTTGTGCCGCCTGCTACGCGGCGACCGAGCGGGATGCGAGGACAAGCTCTGCGACCTGGATGCCGTTCAGGGCCGCGCCCTTGCGGAGGTTGTCGCACGCGAGGTGGAGCGAGAGGCCGTTCTCGGCGGCAGGGTCGCGACGGATGCGGCCGACAAGGGCGTCGTCACGGCCGGCAGCCTTGCCGGGAGTGGGGAAGTCTTCCAGCCGCACCGAAGGCGCCTTCCTCAACACCTCGCGCGCGCGCGCGGGCGCGAGAGGCTCTTGCGTCTCGATCCAGACCGACTCGGCGTGCCCGACCGGCACCGGCACGCGCACGCACGTCGCGCTGACCGCCAACTCCGGAAGCTCGAGGATCTTGCGCGTCTCCTCGCGGATCTTCATCTCCTCGTCGAACTCCTCGCCGTCGTAGTCCCAGTCGACCGAAAGGTCGTGCTCGGCCTGCGGCTCGTCGAGCAGCTGCTGCAGCCGCTGCGCGCCTTTCCCGGAGACCGACTGATACGTGGCCACGCGCACCGAGCTCAGGCCGGCCTCCTCGTGGAGCGGCTTCAGCACGAGCGTCAGCGGAATGGTCGAGCAGTTCGGATTCGCAATCAGGCCGTCGTGCTCGAGCGCGCGCTCGCCGTTCACCTCCGGCACGACAAGCGGCACGCCCGGCTCGAGCCGGAACGCCTCGGACTTGTCCACGCAGAGCGCGCCACCGCGCATCACACGCGGGACGAGCTCTCGGCTCGCCTTCGAGCCGACGGAGAAGAAGCAGACGTCGAAGCCCGCCAGCGCATCGGGCGTCGCTTCCTCGACTCGCAACCCGCCAACCTGCGTCCCGGCTGAGCGCGCCGAGGCGAACGCGTGCACGTCGTCGAAGCCGCGCTCGAGCAGCAGGTCGATCATGACGTGCCCGACCGCGCCCGTGGCACCGACGACCGCCATCCTAGGCATGCTGGCGCTCGGCCTCCGGGGCGTCGAGCTCGAACGCGCGGTGCAACACGGCAACGGCCTTGTCGACCTCGTCGCTGCGCACGTGGCAGGCGATCTTGATCGGCGACGTCGTCACCACGGCAGGCTCGATGCCCGCGTCGGCCAGCGTCTCGAACGCCTTGGCCGCGACCCCCGGATGGCTCTTCATGCCCGCGCCGATGACGCTGACCTTGCCGAGGTCGTCCCGCGCGCTCCACTTCACGCCGAGCCCGTCGAGCACTCCGGAAGCAGCGTCACGGTCGTCGGCCGGAGCCGAGAAGACGATCTCCGGGCCGGTGCGCACGATCGTGTCGACGTTCACCCCGGCCGCCGCGAGCGCCGCGAACAACCGCGCAGGCGTCGTCCCGTCGACGCGATAGAGGGTCTCCTCGAGCGTGTGCGTCACCCCGGAGATCAGCGCCTTCTCGAGCATCCGTTCGTCCTCCTCGCGGATCCAGGTGCCGTCCGCGGCCGAGAACGTCGAGCGGACGTGCAGCTTGACGCCGTGGTTGCGGGCGACCTCGACCGAGCGTACCTGCAGCACCTTCGCGCCCGATGCGGCCATTTCGAGCATCTCCTCGTGGCTGACCGCGTGCAGCTTGCGCGCCTCGGGCATCAGCCGAGGGTCGGCCGTGAAGACGCCCTCGACGTCGGTGTAGATCTCGCAGACTTCCGCACCGAGGGCCGCGGCGAGCGCCACGGCGGTGGTGTCGGAGCCGCCGCGCCCGAGCGTCGTGATGTCGAAGTCGGTGGAGACACCCTGGAATCCCGCGACGAGCACGATCCGGTCCTGGTCGAGCGGGTCGTGTCGCCCATCGCCGAGAGCACAGCGACGACCCGGTTGCCGGCCTCGCGCGCTGCGACGATCCGGCGCGCCACGTCCTTGATCTTCTGCGGGTCGGCGACGGACGTGCCTCCGAACTTCATCACCAGCGTCCCGGTCCGCGGCTCGGCGCGCTCGACCGCCGGAAGTGCCTCGTAATCGGTCGTCGCCATCGCGGAAGGCTTACATTTCGCGCCGGCCCGAGAGCGCCCTGCCCAGGGTGACTTCGTCGGCGTACTCGAGGTCGGCGCCGACGGGAAGGCCGCTGGCCAGGCGGGTCACACGCACGCGGCCGCGCAGCCGGTCCGCGAGGTAGGCGGCGGTCGCCTCTCCGGTCATGTTCGGGTTCGTTGCGAGCACGACCTCCTCGATCCCGTTGCGGTCGACCCGGCCGAGCAGCTCGTCGATCCGCAGGTGCTCCGGCTCGACGCCGTCGAGCGGCGAGAGCGAGCCGCCGAGGACGTGGTAGAGCCCGCGGTACTCGTGCGTGCGCTCGAGCGAGATCAGGTCGGCCGGCTGCTCGACGACGCAAACGATCGCGCGGTCGCGGCGCGCGTCGCGGCAGATCTCGCAGGTCTCGTCTTCGGTGAGGTTCCCGCAGTCTCGACAGAAGCGGACGCGCTCCTTGACTTCCTCCAGCGCGTGCGCCAGCGCGAGCGCCTCGTCCTTGGGGACCCTGAGGAGATGGAACGCGAGCCGCTGCGCGGTCCGTTGGCCCACGCCCGGCAGGCGAGTCAGCTGCGCGACGAGGTTGTCCACGGATGGGCTGAACACGCGCCCATTGTGCCTGCAAGGATCGGACTAGCCCGGCGGCTCCGGCCGCCCGAGAGTGCTGATCGACATCGAGCAGTTCTCGGTGATCGAGACGTTCTTGCCGCGGACCCGGCCGCCCTGCGGAAGCGTGAAGACGAGGTTGGTGTAGCGAGCGATCACGAACGGGCGGACGGGGCAGTCGGTGTAGTTCGCAGTGCCGAAGTCGAGGAACCCGTGCTCGCCCGGCTCCAGAACTGCGGGGACGAGCCGGCCGAAGTACGTCCCGCCTCGCATCACATGGACGACACGACGGCCTGCGGGCGTCTCGGCGGTAATCGTCGGGTAACCGCGGAGCAGGCATGGCTTGGTGCCGAAGTTCGTGAAGACCACCTCCTCGAGGCGGTTTCCGAGGCCCACGGCGGTCCGTCCCTGACTGACCCGCAGCTGCGAGGCCTCGCACCGCGGCACCGCTATGGGTCGAGAGCCGCAGCCGTTCACCACGGAGAGCAGCATGAGGAGCAGGACAACCTTCACCACACCCTCGGCTTTACGCCGTCCTGCTTTCGGATCGGTAAAGAGCTAGTCGAGCCGCGTCAGCGCGGTCTCGAGCAGCGTCGCCGCGATGTCTGGATGCTCGCGGACGAGGTTCTCGAAGCCGGCGCGGTCGAAGGCGACGCAGCGGACGTCCGTCTTCGCACGCACTCGCGCGGTGCGGGTGCCGTCCTCGGTCAGCAACGCGAGCTCGCCGAAGAAGTCGCCCGGCCCGAGCTCACGCCACGACTCACGGGCCTCGACCTCGACGGCGCCCTCGACGACGAAGAACATCCCGGTGCCGGCCGCTCCCGGCTGTGTGAGCGGCTGACCGGCCGGCGCGTCCACCTCGCTGGCCGCGCCGGCGAGCTGCTCTATTGCTGCGGGCTCGAGGTGCGCGAAGAGCGGGATGCTCTGCAGGTCCTCGACGCGCGCGGGCATCAGAGACCGGGCAGGCCGAGCCCGGAGAGGCCGCCGAGCGCCGGGCCTAGCTTCGCCTCGACGAGCGCGTGTGCCGACCGAATCGCCTCGTTCACGGCCGCGACGACCATGTCCTCGAGCATCTCGGGATCGTTCGGGTCGATCGCCTTCGGGTCGATCTTGATCTGCTGAATCTCGCCGTCCCCGGTCGCGGTGACGGTGACCATGCCGCCGCCGGCCGTCGCCTGGACGGTCTCGTTCTTGAGCTCCTCCTGGGCCTTCTGCATCTGGCCCTGCATCTGCTGCACCTGCTCGAGCATCTTGTTCATGTCGAAGCTCACTCGGGTTCCACCTCCCGGGCGTCCAGGGTTCCTCTCATTAGCTCGATGATCTCCTCCTCGCTCACGGGCTCCTCGAGCTCCGGTTCGGTCTCGCCGCCGTTCTCGCCGACCTCGAACGCGAGCTCGAGGTGACGGCCGGTCACCTCGTAGAGCGCCTCGGCCAGGAGGGTCGCGTTCTTCGGCTCCTCGGCGAGCTGGCGGTGGAACGACGCCGCTTGCGGGAACTCGACCGTGAGCCGGTCGCCGGCGAGGCCCTTCGGGTGCGCCTCGCGCAGCACGGACGCGGTCGGGATCGACTTCTCCTCGACGGCCGGGAGGATCGTCCGTTGCCACGCCTCCTGTAGCTGCTCCAGCTCGAGCGACGGCGTCTCCTCGGGGGGAACCGGCTCCTCGGGACGCGGCCGAGGGACTGTCTCTTGGACATGGCCGGAATGGACACCCCGCTCCAGGAGCTCCAGGCGATGGGCCACGGACTCGCGCGAGAGATCCGCTGCGGGGCGCGTCACCTTCACAAGCGCCAGCTCGAGCGGTAGGCGCGGATCGCCGCCCTGGCGCTGGTCCTCCACGGCAACCGCGAGGAGATCGCAGAGCCGCAGCACGGTCGCCTCCGGGAGCTGGTTCGCCTGCTCCCGCAGCCGGTCGCGTGTCTCCTCGGTCACCGGCAGCGACTCGGGCACCTCGCCCAGATGCTGGACGAGCAGCAGGTGACGCAGGTGCTCGAGCAGGTCGGTCACGAGCCGCCCGAGATCCTGCCCCTGCTCAGAGAGCTCCTCGACGAAGGTCAGCGCGCCGGCCGTGTCGCGGTCCACCACCAGGTCGCAGAGCCGGAAGAGCGCCTCCTCCTCGACCGCGCCGAGCAGCTGCAGCACCGCCTGGACCGAAACCTGCTTCTCGGTCGCCGCGGCGAGCTGGTCGAGGGTCGATTCGGCGTCTCGGTAGGAGCCGCGAGCCGAGCGGGCGACGAGGGAGAGCGCCGCGTCGGGCACCTCGATTCCCTCGCCCTCGGCGAGCCGGCGCAGCTTGCGGACGAGGTCGGCCAGCCGCGGCCGCGAGAACGAGAACGTCTGGCAGCGCGAGCGAACCGTCGGGAGCATCTTCGAGAGGTCGGTCGTGCAGAAGATGAAGACGAGGTGGGGCGGGGGCTCCTCGATCAGCTTCAGCAGCGCGTTGAAGGCGGCGTCCGTGAGCTGGTGCGCCTCGTCGAGGATGTAGACCTTGTAGCGGCCCTCGACCGGCTGCAGCACCACGCGCTCGCGGATCTCGCGCACGTCGTCGATCCCGCGCTGCGAGGCCGCATCCATTTCGACGACGTCGAGCGAGGTGCCCTCGGCGATCGCGCGGCAGGCGTGGCAGGTCTTGTCCGGCTTCGGCGTCGGCCCCTGCTCGCAGTTCAGCGCCTTCGCCAGGATGCGCGCGAGGGACGTCTTGCCGGTCCCGCGCGGGCCCGCGAAGAGGTACGCCTGGCGGATCTGCCCGTGCGAGATCGCGTTGGTCAGCGTGCGGACGACGCCTTCCTGCCCCACGACCTCGTCGAAGTCCTGAGGCCGGTACTTGCGGTACAGGGCGGCCACGTTGCGAGCTTAGCGTGTCACGGGCCGGGCGCACCGCGCGCCTGAGAGGCATTGCTTAGCGCTGCTTCCTCCCGGATCTGACGCGGTTCGCAAGCTCCCACCGCACGGGGCCCGGCCCAGCGGCGATCGTAGCAACCGGCTCTAGTCTGTTTAGACTCCGGAGCGATGGCCGTCGCCGACGTCATGGCCTTCCGAGTCGTGAAGGTCTCTCCCGAAGATCCGGTTCGGGTGGCGATCGCGCGGATGCTCGAGGAGAACGTCGGCTCCGTCGCGGTCTGCGACGGCGAGCGGCTCGTGGGGATCTTCACTGAGCGCGACGTGCTCCGGCTCACCGCCGAGGGGCCCGACTTCGACGAGGTTCGCGTCGGCGACGTGATGACGACGCAGCTCGTCACCCTTTCGCCTCACGACGACATCCTCGACGCCGCCCGTTTGATGGGCGAGCGCAAGATCCGCCACCTGCCCGTGCTCGAGGGCGAGAACCTGCTGGGCATGGTCGGCATCCGCGAAGTCGTTCGCGTCCTGGTCGAGCGCCTCTGGCGCACGCACGACCCCGAGGCGCGCGAGCGGGCTCGAGAGCTGCTCGACCGCCAGAACGCCTAGCTATCCTCCTGTAGCCCAGGGCGCGTAGCTCAGCGGGAGAGCGCCCGCTTCACACGCGGGAGGTCGCTGGTTCAATCCCAGCCGCGCCCATTTTGAGGCTCGCTGGTGTTGTGCTCGCCGCCGAGTGTTCCGCTGTCCGGCTGCATCTGTTCTACAGCCATGCAGACCGAGGACGTCTTCCGCAGCGCCAACGATCGCATCGCCGAGAAGGGGCGGCAGCTCGGCTGGACCTTGCCGGGCCCCTTCCTGTGCGAATGCAGTGACGTGCGGTGCTGTGCACGCCTCGAGTTGACCCTCGAGGCCTACGAGGAGCTGCGGTCGCGGCGGCACCGCTACCTGACCGCGCCCGGGCACGAGGTCGAGGGCGCGATCGAGATCCGGCGGACGCAGGCCTTCGCGCTCGTCGAGAAGCTCCCTCGCGCCGCGCGTACGGGCTGACCCGGGCTCGGCCAGCTCGAAAAGGCCATGCGCGTCCACGGTTTCGTCCGCTCGGATGATGGGTGGTTCGTCCTTGCGGACGAGGCGGTTTGCCGGGGGCTGGAGTACCTTCAAGACGGTGAAGAAGCGGAAGGTCTTGTCGCTCGCGCGCCGGTACTGGTTCGACGCGCTGCTTCTCGTCGCCGTCGGCGTCGGCCTCACCGAGGAGACGCTCACTCAGCACAAGACGGACGGGCCGCAGGGCCCGCTGTGGTTCGACTTGCTGACGATTCTTGGGATCACGGTGCCCCTGTTCCTGCGCCGGCGCTTCCCGTTCGGTGCGCCCGTGGCGGTCGGCGTGGTCGTCGCGTCGAGCTCGTTCGTGGACGGACGGCTCGTGCCGAACGGCCTGATCGCGATCGTCGCCTCGATCTCCGCCTTGGTCCTGATGGGCATGCTCCGCGATCGCACGCAGGCGCTCGCCGGCCTGGCGTTCGGGATCGGCGTCACCGCGATCGTGGCCCACAACGATCCGCACGGCAGCGTGGGCAACTTCGTTTTCTCCAGCATCGTCTTTGCCATCGCGTGGACGATCGCGTTCCTGGTCGGCCGCAAGTTCCACGAGGCCGACGAGGCGAGGGAGCGGGCAATCCAGGCGGAACGCGAGCGGGAGGTGCGTGCCCGGGTGGCTGTCTCCGACGAGCGGGCGCGGATCGCACGCGAGCTGCACGACGTCGTCGGGCACAGCGTGAGCGTGATGACCGTCCAGGCTTCGGCGGCGCGGCGGTTGCTCCGGCCGCATCAGGAGAAGGAGCGCGAGGCACTGCTCGTCGTCGAGCAGACCGGGCGCGAGGCGCTCGCCGAGATGCGGCGCGTGGTGGGCGTGCTCCGGCGACCCGAGGAGTCGCCGGCCCTCGCGCCGCAGCCCACCCTCGACCAGATCGAGCGGCTCGTCGAGAACACGCGTGAAGCGGGGCTGCCCGTCGACCTGCGGATCGAGGGAGAGCCGGTCCAGCTTCCGGCCGGTCTTGACCTGACCGCCTACCGGCTCGTCCAGGAAGGCCTTACGAACACGCTCAAGCACGCTCGGTCGCAGCGGGCCGAAGTCGTCGTGCGCTACGAGGACGGATACGTCGAGCTGACGGTCAGCGACGACGGCCGGGGCGGGGGCAACGGCGGCGGAGGCGGTCACGGCCTCGTCGGCATGCGCGAGCGCGTCTCGGTCTACGGGGGCGAGCTCGAAGCAGGCCGGCGCGCAGGAGGCGGCTTTCGCCTCCGTGCCAGACTTCCTGTGTGATGAAGCTGAGTCGCGTCTGGGAGCTCGCGCGCGAGTACTGGTTCGATGCGCTGGTCGTGGGCGGGCTGGCCTGGTGGCTCGCAGACGCCGCGATCAACGTGCATCGGACCGGCGGCGAGGAGGGCCCGCTGTGGTTCGACGTGCTGGCTGTCCTCGCGTTTACGGTGCCGTTCTTCGCGCGCCGGCGCTACCCCGGCGGAGCCCTGCTGGCGATCGCGATCGCGATCGGCTCGGCTTCGTTCGTCGACGCCAGGCTCCTCACACACCCCTTCATCTCGTTCGCCTTCGCGCTTGCCATCTGCTTCCGCTGGGGCATGCGCCCTGCGAGGGTGCAGTCCGTCGCCGGCCTCGCGTTAACCGTCGGTGTCGCGGCGCTCGTGACCGTCAACGATCCGACGGCCAAGACCGGCGACTTCGTCTGGGACGCGATCACGTTCACGATTGCGTGGATCGTCGGCTTCGCTGTCGGCGACAAGTACCGCGAGGTCGACGCGGCGAAGGAGCGGGCGGCCCTCGCAGAGCGCGAGCGGGAGGAGCGGGCGCGGCGCGCGGTCGCGGACGAACGCGCCCGGATCGCGCGGGAGCTCCACGATGTCGTCGGCCACAGCGTCAGCGTGATGACGGTGCAGGCATCGGCGGTGCGCCGGCTGCTCGAGCAAGACCAGGAACGGGTGAGCGAGGCTCTTCAGGTGGTCGAGCAGACCGGGCGCGAGGCTCTGGCGGAGATGCGGCGGATGGTCGGCGTGCTGCGCCACGCGGAGGACGGGCCTGCCCTCGCCCCGCAGCCCAGCCTCGAGCAGCTCGAGAGGCTCGTCGAGCACACGCGCAATGCGGGCCTGCCCGTCGATCTGCGCGTCGAAGGTGATCCCGTCCAGCTTCCCACCGGGATCGACCTGACCGCCTACCGCCTCGTCCAGGAGGGGCTCACGAATGCGATCAAGCATGCAGGCGCCAACCGAGCCGAGGTGCTCGTCCGCTACGCAGGCGGCCACGTCGAGTTGACGGTGAGCGACGACGGCGACGGCGACGGCAGCGGGGGCGGAGGGGGCCACGGACTCGTCGGGATGCGCGAGCGCGTGTCGGTCTATGGCGGCAAGCTCGAGGCAGGATCCCGGCCGGAGGGCGGCTTTCGCCTCCGCGCCACGCTCCCGGTCGCCTGACGATGGACGAGACCTCCACCGCAACAGTCACGTTTCTCTGCTCGGACGTCGAGGGCTCGACCGCGCTCCTGCGCAAGCTTCGCGACGGCTACAGCGCCGTCATGGGAAAGCACGAGGAGCTGCCGTAGACGCGGCCGTGGCTGCGCAGCGCGCCCTGGCGGCGAACAGCTGGCCCGACGATATCGACCTGCAGGTCCGCATCGGCATCCACACGGGCGAGGCGTCGCTCGTCGGCGATCAGTACGTCGGGCTCGCGGTTCACAGGGCCGCCCGCATCTGTGACGCCGGCCACGGTGGGCAGATCCTGCTCTCGGAGACGACGCGGTCGCTGCTCGAGGACGAGGAGAAGGACGAGCTC